>Ga0247727_10004941_pt1 | contig 27663 bp, 15 predicted proteins | sample WisWelCaveWW1625_FD_202498 | JGI IMG/M metagenome (GOLD analysis project Ga0247727, IMG submission 202498) | Biofilm microbial communities from Wishing Well Cave, Virginia, United States - WW16-25 | ecosystem: Environmental > Aquatic > Deep subsurface > Groundwater > Cave microbial mat | place...
AACTCCCAGAAGGATAACCCGCGAAGAGCTTGAAGAGCAAATTTTTTATCACTGCCGCTATGACGCCAGAGCCGACCGCCAAAACCACGTGCAAAAAATCGAAGCCTTAGGTTGACGCGCATGCGCCGCGGCGGGACTGAAAGTTTTTATCGGGTTTTATTTCTGCTCTTCGAATTGGCGGCAAGCTTCCACCACTATTCGCACGCCCCAGCCGGTTCCGCCTTTGGGCGTGAGCACAGTTGCTTTCATCGAAGAAGCCATTGCTGCAATGTCCAAATGCGCCCATTTATAACCCTCCGCAAACGAAGCGAGAAAAGCCGCGCCCTTGCTCGCGCCCGCGCCTCGTTTCGAAGCCACGTTGCGAATATCCGCAATCTCACTTTCGAGCTGCTGCGTAAATTCCGGATAGAGCGGCAACTCCCACACGCGCTCGCCGGTCTGTTGCGCCGCCTTCTTGATACGCTCCGCGAGCGCCCCGTCGTTTGCAAATAAACCGGCCGCGGTATCGCCCAAAACGTAGTGCATCGCGCCGGTTAAAGTAGCGATATCGATGACCGCTTCCGGTTTGAAACGGCTCGCATACGCCAGCGCATCGGCGAGAATCAATCGGCCCTCGGCATCGGTGTCCGCCACTTCGATGGTTTTGCCGTTGCACGCACGCACCACATCGCCGGGGCGCTGCGCCATGCCGCTCGGCATGTTTTCAACCAACGGAATCAACCCGATGACGTGCAACGGCGTTTCAAGTTCGGCGAGCGCGCACAACGCCGCTAGCACGACCGCAGCGCCGGACATATCATATTTCATCTCCAACATCGCTTCCAACCCTTTGATCGCAAGGCCGCCGCTGTCGAACGTCACGCCTTTGCCGATGAGCACGAGCGTCGGCTGTTTTGCGCCGGCCGCGTTCTTCTCTAAGATCACAAAGCGCGGCGGTTGCGCGCTGCCTTGCGCCACACCCAAGAGCGCGCCCATTTTCTGCTCTCGAATTTTGTGCTCATCCCAAACTTCGCAGGAGAGCTTGACGTTGGCCGCTTGCGCTTGCGCAAGCTCCGCAAAGCGCGCGGGTGAAAGATCGTTCGGCGGCGTGTTTTGCAAATCGCGCGCGAAACAGGTCCACGTGCCGAGAATTTTTCCGGCACGCGCGCCGGACTTCACCGCAATCTCGTGTTTGGAATTTTCGAGCAGCAGCGTAAGGCTTTGCAGCGCTGCACAGTTTTTGTCGATTCGGGTTTTGTATGGCGTGAATTGATAATTGGCGAGCAGCGCGGCTTCCACGACGAGCCGTGCTAGAGGCGCAGGGTCGAAGTGCTCGAGCATCGCTCCGGCAAGCGGAACGCACAGCTCTTTGACGCCAAGCCGGCGAGAGGATACAACGGCATGAGCGATTACGCGTTGCAGGAACGGGCCGTCGATATTGGTCTCTTCTTTTTCGCGGCCAATACCGGCCACGAGCAAACGCTGCGCGGCTGCGTTTTCGGGATAAAGCCAAAGCAGTTCTTTGGATTTGCCGTGAAAATCGCCGCGCTGCACGAGCGCTTTGACTTTGGCAAGATAACTTGCAGGTTGGGAAAGATTGAACGCCGCGATTTTTTCGGGCGAAGCGGGCGGAGCAAAGAGCAGCAATAGTGCAGAAGTCTTTTGCTCTTCCACGGCATTGCGCGTGACGGTGATTTCCATGCCATTCTCCTGTTGCAGTGCGATGAGGTGCGTGGCCGTTACGAGTCGAGCGGGTGAGGAAATTCGAATAAGATTGTCGCGAAGGTTTTGTAGCGCACGCGGCCTGCCTGCCTATTTTGCGGGCTGGAAATTTGCGCTACGATGGTCTCCAAAACTCTGCGGCGTGAAAACCGTGCAATTCGTTTTGAATATGATTCGGAGTGAAAATGCCTTCGTCCGTGATGACGCAAGCGGCATTGTGCAGCTCGATTTCTTCGAAATAAAAATCGTGCAGCGTGATATTCGGCGGCGCCCCGGCCCAAACCTCCTCGCGCGCATGTTCCAGCTCTTGTCCGAAGGGCAAATTTGCAGGCCACAATTTATTCCGCCCGGCGAGAACCGCAACAGGAATTTTTTGAGCCAAAGCCAACTGGGCTACGCTGCGCGAGCCGATCTTATTCACAAAAGCGTTCTCGGAAATACGATCCGCCCCGAGCAGGACCGCATCAACCTCGTTCAAGAAGTGCGCGCGGGCATCATCAACAAAAAAGTGCACTGAAATTCCGGCGCGTGCCAAACGTTCGGCCATGCGCCGGCCTTCGTTTGCGGGCCGGGCTTCGCTGATATAGGCTTCAACGTTCACGCCCTTGCGGCGAGCATATTCCAGCGCCGCCGCAACCGTGCCGCTAGCGCTGTGCGTGAGCACGCGCGGTTCCGCGGCGATGAGCGAGAATGCCTGCGCGGCAATCGCCTCATTGCTGCGCGAGGCTCGCAGCGTTTCCGTTTGGATAAATGAAAGCGCCAGCGCGAGGCGGTCTTGCTCGCGCAAATGCTCTTGCTCAAAGATGAGCGCAAGCTGATTGGCGAGGGTGTAGAGCGGCGCCATGGCCGGCTGTGCGTGCAGCATTTCGCGCAGCAGTTGCGGCCAGTCTTGCAAAGCTTTTGTGGTTTGAAAAAGAAGAGAAAAGTGCTGCGCGAGCGCAGCCAAGACGCGCGAATGGATTTCACTCGCGCCGGAGAGGTTGTCGGAAGCGAGGGCGCGCCAAGTTTGTTGTAACTCGTCTTTCATCTCCGGAACGATTCGGGGTTGATTGTGTTACGCCCTTTCGAGCTCGAAAATTCTTCCATCTTTGGCGCGCAAGAAGAGCACGGGTGTGGCCCAGCCCAGCAAGTCCTCTCGGGCTCTTACCAGGAGCTGCAAACGCGTTTCAGTGATGGCGGCTTCGATGGAAAACTTCGTAATCAACGCGGAATAAAAAACTTCTGAGAACAACGTCGCGGTATTGTCCAAAATTTTGAATTGCATGGCCACCACCGCCGGCACGCCGACGTTGATCAAGCGATGCGCGATGCCGGCAAAGGCATCGTTGGCCGAGGCCGCGGCGCTCTCACAACTATTGAGCACCACCAAGCGGACGGGCGAGTTTTGCAACAACGTGCCGAAATCTTCCGCGCTGACAGAGTCGCGCTCGCCCGTCTCGGATTCCAACTCGATAAAGGAAATGTTATTCTTCTTATCGAAGCGGCTGTGGCCGATGAAATGGATGACATCCGGCTTGCGACGCTCCAATTCTTGTTGCAGCTTTTCGAGCGTGACGTGCTCGCAAAAATCCAAACGCACATCACCGCCCCAACGCAGCTGCAGCAGAGCTTTCTGGATCAACGCCATTTCGCTTTTGACGTTGAGCAGCGGCAACTCAGGATCCATGGGCGCGGAGATGAGCACCAAAATATTCAGCGGCGCGCGGAACGGCAATTTTCTAATCGGCTGCGTTAAGGATAAATGGCGCACGATCGACACGTGTTTGTTCAGGGCAAAACGCCCCACCGGCAAATCCGAGCTGCGCAACAACTCCCACGGCAGGCACACCAGCTCCGGCGCATCCAAATGCAGGCGAAGGCGCACGTTCTTGCGCCCGCGCTCCGCTTGATCGAGATTGTTTTCAAAGCGATGAAAGGCCTCGCCTTGGAAGATGGTGGCGAATAGTTTTTCTCCCACGGCGCGCATGTCCGCCTCGGCAACTTCCACGGGTTTGAGCCGGAGAAGCGCTTGCTGGAATTTTTCTTCCTGCAACGCCTCGGGCGACAACATCAGCTTGCCTTTTTCTTCCCGGCCTTGCGCATCCAAGATTTTGAGCGGATACCCTTCGTCGGTGCGCTCCAAAACGTTCAGGCTGAATTCCAAATACTCCGGCGGCCGGATCATGCGATAATACATGCCGCGCACGGCGAGCATGCTGGAGTTGTAAATCAAAAGCGGAATCATGACCCCGAGCCAGATTTGCACAGAACGGAGCAGAAGAAAGATCACAAGCAAAAAGAGGACGCTGCCCGCCACGAACACCACTCGAGTCTTGCGCCATTTTTTGTTCATCCGCGGCGCGACAAACAGGAATAAGAACATGCCGACGAAACAAATCGCTATGCTATAGAACGCCGGCAAATATAAAATTGATGTATCGATATAATGATGGCTCAGGAACTGATTCGTGATCGAGGCCAGCAAAGCCCAGCGGGGATAGGGTCCCAACGGCGAGGGAATCAGCGTTTCACCCGCGGAATTGACGATGAGCACAACGGCATTTTGAAATTCATCCGCGCCGCTGTTGAGGAGCTCCCATGCGCCTTGCCAGGAATAGAGCTTGGGCTCCAGTTTTTCCAACGCCAGGAAGTTGACGAGAACTTGCCCGTCATTATCCAACGGTATGCGTTTGGGATCAAACGCGCCTTCGACTGAATTTGAAATTTGGCCGTTGCGGGCAGAAGAATCGGCCCAATAGCTTCTGGCAATTTCGAGCGGCAGCGAGGCGTAGCAGGAGTCGCCATAAGGAATCACCGGCGGAAAATGATGGTACTCAGTGGAAGAATTGATATGGCCGAGATGCTGCGCTGCATTGAGCAAACGGTAGAACGGCAAATCCACGCCGTTTTCCGCGACAATTTTCGGGATCAAGATTTCGCAAACCGAATAAGGCAGGGCGAACCGCTTCATCTCATCCCGCATGAGCGCAGTGGGAGGCTGCGGCCCGGCGAAATCCATCGCAAGATGAACTTGCGGGCAAGCCGCGACGCTTTCAACAAGCGCTTGATCTGCTGCCGGATCGTGAATAGTATCCACATTCACAAAACGAACATCTAGCGCAATGACGCTTGCGCCGGCTTCATGGAGGCGATTGATCATGCTCGCATAATCCCGGCGCAATCCCGTTTCGCGATCATCGAAGCGGTCGATGATCATCAAGGCCGGATGCGGTTTGAGCGTGGGAGTGAAAAAAATATTGTAGAAGTAGAGATCGAAGCTCTTCGTCATATCCCACGCTTCGGGCAAACGCGCGAAGACAATATTGATCGACAGCGCCGCGGTGAGGCTGCAAGCCAACCCGATGAGAACGAGCAAGAGTTTTTTCTTCAGAGGCAACATGCCGGCGTCCGACTAAAAGCTCCAGTACAACAACACTGCGCGATCCGCATCCCTCTCGCCGCGGCCTTTGGAGCCATGGCGATCCAGCGCCACGCCTCGAATTTCCTTTTTCTGAACGTACAGCCGGAAGCTGCGATCCACAAACTCCCGGGTTTTGCGCATGCGTGTTTTGATTTTCTCGATCAACCCAGGCGCGGCTTTGGTGTCGTTGCGCTCGCGGTGCAGATTCAGCAGCGCATGCGCCGCGAGCGAGTCGCCTTCCAAAAGCTGTGCGGCTTTGAGCAGCATTTTTTCACTCTCGCGTTGACAATAAACCGTGTCGCGCTTCGCCTCGCCTTTCATCATTTGATATAACATGGCGAGATTCAAATACGTGCCCCGGCTGAAAGCGTTATGACGGATCGCGTGACGGTATAATTTTTCCGCCCGCTCAAAACGGCCTAGAATAAATTCCACGTTGCCCCAATTGTTCCACGCCGGCGCATAAGTGGAATCCAAGGGCGGTTGCTGGGAAACAATGCGCTCGAATTGCTTCTCTGCCAAATCATACTCGTCATTTTCTGCGAGCATGACGCCGTACTGGTTTTTGCGCGCCGGCGTTTCCGGGCCGGCAACGAAGGACTGCACGTATTGCGCTTTCAGCTCTTCCAGCATGGCAAGGTCTCTTTCAAAGGGTAGGGAAAAATCCGATATGGCTGGATGAAAGCCGTCGGCATAAGGCCATTCCGCCGGCGGATAAACCGCCTGCGCCGCCGCCACTTCGACGACTTCCAAGCTGAATTCTTTTTGCGACTCGGCGTAATTCGTTGCAGCCGTTGCCCACGCTTTCGTGAAGGTCGCCGAGGGAATCATCGTCGTCTCCACCGGAATCCACAGCGTGCCGTTTCGCTTCACGAAGAGCGCGGGCGGCAAAGCGAACTTCAAGCTGTCCGCGAGCGGGATGCCGGAATCGAACATCATAAAGATATGGCCGGGAACGCTCACAAGCGCAGTAGGCAACCCGGCATTTTGCAAGAGGCTGCAATAGAGCACGGTGAGATCGTCGCAATCGCCGAATCTTTTTTCGCGATTGAGGAATAAGCGCGGATAGAGAACCCGGTCGAGGCGGTAGTGCGTGCCGCGCAAGGTATCGCGCACCGAAGGAAAAGGCGTCACGGCATCCGGACGATAATCGATGTTGTAGGCTTTCAACGCGTGATAGAGCACCAAGGCCTCTTTGAGATGATAGCGCGTGAACCACCGCGCGGTGGTGGAATCATCGAGTGGAAGCGCGCGCGCTTGTTCCACGAATCTGCTCACCAGCAAATCATTCGGCGTGACGAACGCCGCGGCTCTCGCCGGCTCTTCCCAGGTCAAATAATTTTGGCTGTGCAACGCGAAATCCACGGACGCGCGGCTGGCGGATTGGCTCCTTTGATGCTCGTACGTCACCGTCACGGCGCCGTTGAGCCGCCTGGAAGGCGCCTCGAGAATTTCAGGCTCAAATACCGCGCGCAGCGAGAAATCAAGCGTGCGTCCGGGGTCGATCGTCACAGTATCCGGCGCTTGCGGCTTCATGTAGCGGCTCGCTTGAAAATCGATCCAAGCTTTGAGCGTATCTTCGGAGACATTTTTGAGCTTGACATAGCCCACGCGCTGTCCTTGCAAGCCGTAATGCCGATAGAGCGAGGCAAACACGTCTTCAACATGCGCTTCTTCAATGCGAATGAGGCGGGGATTGTCTTTGAAGACGAGTGCGCCGCCGAATTGCCTATCGGTGTTGAGCACGCCCGGCGCGTCCGTGAACGTGTAATCGACGCTCGCTTCGGGCCAATCTTTCACGTTCGCCTTGAAGCCGAGGCCGAGGGAGAGCGTGAGCGGCTCATCGGTGTGGCGATCTTTTTGAAGGCCGGCGCGCAATGCCATCACCCGGCCCAGCCAAAACTCCAAGCCGAAATGCAACCGATCATCCACGTCGAACGCGAGCACGGGATCGGTAATGAAGGCTTTGTCGCGCGGCCAAAATTCGAAAGGCCGATAGCTGAAACCCCAACGAATATTTTGCGGCAGAATTTTTTCGCGCCTGCGGTCCGGGTTATCGTGGCGGACGTGCGTGCCGCCGACGTCGTGTATCATCAGCCCGAAGCGCAGGCCATTGAGCACACGCGGTAAAGCGCCCAAATCGTAAAGCAACCCGGCATCTGCGCCCGGACCACTGGGCGCGCCTTCGAGCCGGCCATTGAGTCGACCGGTTTGCTCGAAATATTTGGCGTTCGCGCCGAGACTCAAGTGGCGCAGGCCGGGCCATTTTTGCGGCGGACGAAAAGCGAGTGAAAAGAGGAATTGCGTTTGGCTGAAGCCCAGCGTTTCTTCAGTGCGGGAAGTGAAGGGGTTGAGCTCTTCCTCGCGCGTATGAATGCCGTAGCCGGCAACGCCGAAAGACAGATAATCCGTGAGCGGCGGAACGAAATAAACGCGCGTGAGAAAGCCGGCATAAAAACTATTGATGCCGAGTCCGAACAGATCCGCATAAGCGAAGTTCGCTTGAATCCGCTCGAGCTGCGCCAGCCCGGCGGGATTCCAATACATGGCATTGCCGTCATCCGCCACGGCCACGAACGCTTCGCCCATGCTGCGCGGCCGCGTGCCCACCGGAATTTGATTGGGAATCTCCGAGAATTGCTGCGCAGAGGCGATGCCGAAGTTGCCGATCAGAAAAGCAAGCGCGAGCACTCTCTTAAAAATTGATTCGCCACAAAAGAAGCAAAGACGTTCTCGCAAAGGCGCAAAGACGCAGAGTTTCCGCAAAGAAAAGCTTGCTCCTCCAAAGCTATTACAGTTTTCGCGAAAGCCATTTATGCTTTTCTTTGCGGGTTCTTTGCGTCTCTGCGTCTTTGCGCGCGCTTTTCTTTTGGGTGTGCGGCGCGGGAGCTTGAGGGTTTTACCGAGGCGAGGTTTCATTGAGGAGCATGACCTTTTGAGGTGATATGTTGCCGGCGTTTTCCACAACCATGATATAAAGGCCGCTCGGGCAAATGCGCCCGTCGCGATCCCTACCGTCCCACGCCACGGCTTGGAGACCGGCGCTCATGAAATCGTCCCAAACAATTTTCACGAGCCGGCCCGCGAGATTGAAGGCGCTGATGCGCACGTGCGCGTTGGCTTGCAGCGGAAACGAGAGCGTGGTTTGCGCGCCATGCCCACCGGCAAGCGGCGAAAAAAGCCGCGGCGTGACGCGGACTTCTGCTGCCGGAATCTTGAATGAGCCCGCATCCGCGTTCACTTCATAACGCACGGAATAGCGGCCAAATTGGTTGATATGAGTTGAGAGGTTCAACAAGCTCGGCGCAGTTTTTTGCGGCGTGCCACCGAGACGAACGCCGGTTGTTCGTCCAAGTGAATCGAGCTCTTGATAGATCGCGAAATCCGTAGGCTCCGCTCCTTTGGTCTCAGGAAATTCAAAGCTGAGAATCACACCCCTCTGCTTGATATCGATTTGATTCGACTCAAAGTCATAAGCTAGAATCGCGTTCGGAGCCAGCGCCGTCGTATCCACCGGCTCGATCGCGAGCGAGAGAATGAGATTGTCCGGGAATTGATACGGCGGCCAATAAAGCCGGACGCTGACCGAATCTCGTCCGAAGACGTTGTAATCTGTTTCAATCGAGGTTTGCCCGGTGTCGGGATGGATTTTATAGAAGGCGTCGGAGGTCTCGTCGCTTTCGTTGCCGTCGGTATCGATGGCTTTAACGTAGAAAGTATGCAGGCCATTGCCGGGAATAAGAACGCGCGCAGAAGTCGCGGGTGTTGCGCGTTGATATTCACCGCCGTCCAACTTATAGGAGTAACGCATCAGACGTGCGGAGGTGCCGAGATCCGAGCCGCTGAACTCGTATGTGATTTCCGAGGCCGTGGTCACTTCGAAAGGATTGAGTAGATGAACCTGCGGCGGATTTTTTTTGCTTTGATAACGGGTTACGCCACGCAACACCGACCCGAACCAAACACGACCGTTGCTATCGCGCAAAAGCGCTTGCACAAGATTCTCGCCAAGCCCATCCAGCGTGGTATAATTCGTCCAGCGGTCGAGGAGGGGTTCGAAGTAACTTGCCCCATTGCCAGTGCCGAACCAAACCGCTCCGGCTTTTTTATCTAAGGCAATAGCATTGACCAGATTGCTCGCCAACCCGTCATCGGTGCTATACGTCCTCCATTGATCATTGCGCCAATCGTAACGGCTCACACCTTGCCCTTCCGTTGCAAACCAAACTAGACCGGAGGTATCGTCGATGGCGATGTCATGGATCCAATCTCCGGCCAAGCCGTCGCCGGAAGTAAAGCTTTGCCAATTCGTGCGATCGTAGCGGCTCACACCATCGGTGGTGCCGCACCAAACAATGCCGTGCCGGTCGATTGCAAGCGCGCGCACGCGATCATTGATCAATTCGGAATTAGCCGTGGTCAAGGTATCCCAATGCGTTGCGCCGCGGCGCCGCCAATTCAATCCCCTTTCGGTTGCCAGCCAAACTTCATCGTGATATAATGCGACTTCATTGATGATGTCGCTCGTCAGGCCGTGCGCTGTCGTATAAAACGTGGGTTGATCGAAGCGCAACGGTGGAGCGATATACATTGCCCCACAGGTGCCCGTGCCTAACCACAGACCTCCACTGCTATCAAAGGCGAGAGCCGCGATGTCGTTTTGATCCGCGCATTCCGATGCAAAGGTATAGCTTCTCCATCTCGTGCCGCGCAATTGCGCCAACCCCAATCTCGTTCCGGCCCAAATCCCGGCGTTAGCATCTTCACGCAAGGCCTGAATCGAATTGGACGGCAAGCTATCAATCGTCGTGTACGTTGCCCAGTTGGCGCCGTACTTGATTGCCCCCTGCTGAAAATTGGCGCCGAACCAAATATTGCCTTCGCCGTCTCCTGCAATGCTGATGATCTGCAAGCTGCCCAAGTTCGCATCTTCATTGAAACGCCGCGCATAATCTTCCGCGCGATTCAAGCGCAAAGCGCCGGGGTAATTGCCAAGCCATAAGTCGCCGTATTCATCCGCGAAGAGGGCCGACACCGGGCTATTTGGCACAAATGGAATTTTCTCTGGCGTGCCGTTACAGTTCGGCCCAGCGGTTTCGAGCTTGAAAAGCCCTCTTGCCGAGCCCAGCCATTTGATCTCTCTCGTTCCGTCGGCGGCGATAAAGATTGACTGCATCCTTTCTGCCGGCAGGTAGTAACACCATGAACCATCGGCACGCAAGACGGAAACGCCTTGTTCTTGGGTTGCTATCCAAACGTTATTGTCACGATCAACCGTGAGGGCCCTCACGCCGTTATTCCTGAGGCCATTGCCAGTGTTGAGACAGAGCCACTCTTCTTTGCCATCAAAGCGGCAAGCGCCGCTATCGGTCGTGCCGATCCAAACACATCCACGCAAGTCAACGGCCAGCGCGCCGATCTTATTACTTGCGAGCTTGCTATTCGAGGTATCATAGCTCACCCATTTCTGCGTTTCGGGATTGAAGCGCGAAACCCCGCTTGAGACTGTGCCGAACCATAAATCATAGTCTGTATCAATCGCAATCGCGGTCAAATTATCGCTGGCCAAGCCACCGTCGGTTGAGATGACGTTATAAGAAACGAAATTGGCGCCATCGAAACTGAAAGCGCCGCCATTATCAGTCGCGAACCACATTAAACTGCGGCGGCTATCAAAAACCATGGCTTTTATGGAACGACCACCGAGGTGGCCGATCCAGGAATCCGCCAGGTTCTGCTGCGCGAGCGCGATGAAGAGAAAGAAAACGGCGAGCGAGGTTTTTAAACGAATGCGACACATCGTTTATTGTAGGTCATTTGAGGTTATCGCAACAGCAACATTTTTCGCAGTTGCACGAATTGCGGAGTGCGGATTTCATAAAGATAAACACCCGAGGCCAGCGGCTCACCGTTTTGATTCGCACCACGCCAACTCACTTTGTGGCGACCGGTTGCGACCTCGCCCTCCACCAAGACCTTTACCACTTGGCCGAGCACGTTCAACACTCGAATGGTCACGTTGGTTGTTAGGGGCAAATCAAAAGCGATCGTGGTGCCGTGTTCGCTGCGGTAGGAGAAGGGATTAGGATGATTTTGCCTGAGCGCAAACTGCGCAGGCAAGGAACTGGTTTCTTCCGCACGATCCGGCACACTCGCCGGCATTATGATTTTGGCGTCACGATCAATTTGATACGCTAGCACTCTCACGTCATTCTCTTGCAGCGAATCCGCCAAAGGATGAAAAAGGAAATGCAGCAACGCTCCGTTCCCAACCCAGTGCTTGGCGCGCAACAAAGCCACTCGCAGGGTATCGACATTCTCCTGACCGGCAACGTGGCGCGAAGCTTTCAGCCAAGATTGTGCAAGCGTGCCTTGCGTCGCTATTTCCTGGAAGGTCAACGCAGAGGCGTTATAGACCACTTCAACGAATAGTAATCTGATTTTCGCATCAGCGGTCGTGTTGATAACAAGAGGCGCTTTGAGCATTTTACGGTCCGGGCTCCGCTCGAACTGCAGATTCACTGCGGATTGCGGCCATACTTCAAAACCGAACCCGAGACATGTTAGTAAAAGCAGCGTCAGTCGCGAACGCGCGCTTGTGCTGAAATCAACGTGGCTTCGCATCAAGTTTCTCCTTGCGGAAAGACGATTCATCGAGAATTCTCACTTGCTCTTGATCACATTGCAGCGGCGGACCGGGAGCCGGCTGCCATTGCGCGTCAACGTCTCCTAAAATAACTCCGATCATATTCAGCCTTCGGACGCTGTAATGGCGCAAAGGCAAGATCATGCGAGTGGGCGTGCGCTGCCAATTATTGAGCGTGATCGGATAAAGCCCGCTCACAAATTTCCAAGTTTGAGGTTGAGAGAAACAAACCAGTTGGAGGATTGAATCTGCGTCGAGCAAAGTGATCATGGAGTCGCCATCGACGTCCATAGCGAGAAGTTGGTATAGGATATCGGGAGCAAGCATGCCACCCATCGCATCCATCGCCAAGTCCAGGGCCAATTGGACGTCAGCCGCAGTAACGGCATCAGGAGGAATGAAGGAGTAGCGGACCTCCAAAGTGCAAAGGTTCACGGTTTGATTCGTGAAGAACGTTTGCCGGTTTTGAAGGCCACGATCAGATGCAAAACTGCCATCGTCGTTTATGCTAAAGGTCAAGGTGAAACTGTAAGCGCCCGTGGAATCGGTTCGAGTGGTGTCCGCAAAACCGGGGCAGCGTAAAATCACCGTCGCTGTATCGAGCGCACCCTGGTTCAGATAATAAGAGACATTGCCGGAAACGATAATGGTATCCGGGCTGCTGAAGAACGTGTTGTAGAAGAAATTGCGAGGGCCGGCTTGTTCCAGCCAGGAAAAATGCAGCCGAACATGACTGGATTGCCCGCTCAGAGAGTCTGGCAGAAGAAACTTCAAGCTATCCGTTAGAGCAGGTGCGTAAATAGGCAACGTGCCGAACGGCAAATCAAACGGCGGAAGCGAACTTTGCAAGACCGTGCTGTCTATGGCAACGATCGTGACCGTGGTGTTTACTGCGTTTTGAAACAACTCCTGCCCTCTTGAATTCCTCCTGCCCATTGCCGCCAGTTTGAGTTTGAGTTGAAGCGTGTCCGTGCCTATACTCGTTGGCAAGAGCGTGCCGTTGAACCTTGCTGAAAGAATGACCCGAGTGGTTGCCAATTGGAAGGGGATAAAAACCTCTTGCACGGCTGATTGCGCCAAATCTAGTTCCGCGGCTTTTTGCGGGGCGCTTCCACTTTTCTGCACTACGCGCAAAATGAACCTCAAACTGTCCGGCAGAATTTCATCCTGCGCAGTGAAAATATAAAAATCCAAAGACAATTCCGAGGAATCCGGCAGAATGCTGGGGAACAAGGCGGTGCTGTCAGCTCCAATGATGTCCAAGCCATCGACAGAACGCAGCACCGTGAACAATGGTCCGGTCGCCGCCGTACTCCGGTTGCGCAAACGTACGCGCAGATTGATCACCTCACCTGCGCTCACCAACCCATTTGGCAAGCCGGCCGCCGAGTCTTCTTCGACAATCGCGCCGTCGAACACCAAATCCAGTTGCGCGTTCGCCTCATTCGGCGTGGGCGTATCCTCCTCGAGTGCATCGGCTAAGTTTTCGCTCGTTTCATCATGCCCGGTCATGCCGTTACCGCCGGCGCGCAATTCGCCAAACTCGCGCGGAGAGGGGCGGCGTTGCCACGATTTGAGCAACGCGTGCGTTTGCCTGCCCACGGGTTTTTGTTGTTTGAAGTCCGCCTCGTTGTCGTAGTAGGATTTGACGAGGCTGCTATCCGCGCCGTCAACTCCGAGGCCGGTTTTATTTACGGCTTCATTCAGCGGCCCGGCAATGATCGTCCCACTGGCTTGCTCGCCGGCTTCAATATCGCCAGTCTTGCTTGCGGCTCCCGCGACTAAACTCGTATCGCCCCACACGATGTAATCAACGTCCTCCACCAAATCGCTCTTGCCGTCCCAGCGCAATAATATGAGCACTTCGTTGGGGTCGGCAAGATTCGGATTCGCAAACTGCGTCGTGGTGTCCGGCTTCACGAGGCGCATGTTGTTGGCAGGATTGCCGTCATTGCCGATGATTTCATACGTCGCCGCACGCGGCGCGCTCACGGTGCTGTAGCGACCGGCAAAATCTTTCGCGCTGAACGCCACGGTGTGATAAGCCCCGGCCGCGATCACGGCCGTTGCCGGGAAGCGCACGAAGAAATCGGTAGAATCAATATCCAGCGAAGCCAATCCTTTCGTCAGCAGCGTATAGGCATTGTTGCGCAGCTTGACGTTGTCCGTCAAATAATAATCTTTGAGGCTCACGGCGCCGGGCCCGGGGTTGTAAATCTCGATGAACTCCGCGAAGCCCGGGCGCACGCACACTTCGGAGATCAACAAATGCTGCGGCGCCGGGCCGACTAGCTTGTTCGCAAAGCCCAGCGAAGGATTGGCCTGCTTGAAGTAGTCGCTGGAAGAAGTCAAAACCGAATCCGAAGGTTGCGCGAGCAGCTCATATGAAAAGCCCTCGCTCTTTGCCGAGGCCAGAAAATCTCCGCTCTTCCACAAGCCGGCCTGCACTGCAAAGCTTTCGGCGCTCGGCACGACGTTGCCGATTTGCACGAAATCCACCAAGCGCGGAGCAGAGACCAACGACGTCGTTACATAGTACGTCCCATATTGTTGACTCCCAAGCTGCATGAGGAAAAGCGCGAACGGCTTGGAATTGTCATTCGCGACGCCGCCGAGCGTCATGTCCGTTGCAATCGTGCTGTTGTTGCCAAAGAAACTATCCGGGCTGGCAACCGAAGGCAAGCCGGTGAAGAGATTGCCCGCATCGTCAGTTCCGTTTGCCAACCAATGCACCACTAAAAGGCCGCCCGGTGCGAGCTTCACGTTGCGGGGAAATTTCCAAGCCGTGACGAGCGTGTCGCGCACGGCGATCAACGCCCAGTTGTCGAACCGCGCTGAATCGCTTCCGATGTTCTTCAGCTCGATGCGCTCCGTGCCCACGTTGCGCAACGCGTCGAAGTCGTCATAGTTTGGATCGAACGAAATTTCATTCAAGACCACGTCGGTGATGATGGGAAAAACATTGACGCTGATCGAATCCTGGCAAGTGACGGTATCCAATTTCACGGCGCCGGTGTAGGATAATTCCGAGATGAAGAAGTTCTGCCCGATGAGATCGATGCGGCGAATCGCCCCGCCGGCGAGCCGGAAAGTTTGCACGAAGTCGTTTTGCACGGTGTCAATGGCGGAGCTCAACAAAACGCCGTTGGGATCAAAAGCCCTGAAACTCAAGCTGTCCTCCGTGCTCGCCGTGATCCAAACTTGCGTTGGCCCGGGCCCAAAGCGCGCGCTCGGAAACACGATGCTTGCAAGAATGCCGGAAACATTCGACTCGGAAAAGACGATTTCCACGGCGCCGTTTTGATCCGCATCAAAAGCGGAAATGGGAATGAGATTGCCGCTGGCGTCGCGCGCGGCATTGAACTCCACACCGGCGCGCACGAGTTGCGGGCCGTCCGGAACCGTTCCCAGCGCATTGATGCTGATGGCAAAAGAGTCGCTCGCCGCGTCATCCAAATGAATCGTTTCGGCGAGCAGGCTTTGAGAGCCGAGAGTTAAAGGCACTTGCACGCAAGCCGGGTTGTTCGCATCAACTTGCCTGCCGTTGATCGTTTCGCTGAATCGCACGGGATTGTGGCCGCCCGTGATCGTGGCCGTCAAACATGCTCTCACACTATCGCCAAAAACATCCGCGCCGGAATCGGGCGAGACGATCTTGACCTCGCAAGCGAGAGGATCGATGCGGAAGACGCTGAGGCTGTCGGCGCAAAATGCGGTGTCACTCGACGCGCCGATAAAAACGGCTTGCGCGATCAAAAGGTTTTTGCCGGCAAGGCTCAAGGGCGCCAAGGCGCTGAATTGATTGCCGCGAATGCTTGCCGGCACGTCATTGATGGCGCAACGACTGAGCGAGCCCGGCGCGTTCGCCGTCACCCTGCCCGTCACAAGAACCAAATCGTGTTGCACGCGAAAACCCTCTTGCGGCGAGGTGATTTCAATTTGGCAGAGGAGCGGAATCTTGTCATTGACGGTCAACGTGAAGGAAGTTGTATCGGATAAATTGGGCGCGCCATCATCGAACGCGATCGCTTGAATGTTCGAATAGACCCCGGCGTCATTTAAACTCGGCGCAAAGCGGATAGTGCCGGCGCCATTGCCATTGTCGGTGAAGCCGGCAAAAGCCGGCAGGTTGTCGATGACGAGCCTCAGCACGTCGCCATCCGGGTCTGTAGCCGAAACCGGAACGTCAAGGCTATCGCCCTCGTCCATGGTCAGATCGTTGATAGGCTGCAAAACCGGAGGCCTTCCCACATCGTTTACGGTCAAGGTAAAGGAAGTCGTGTCGGATAAATTTGGCGCACCATCATCGAACACGATCGCTTGAATGTTCGGATAAATTTTAGCGTCATTAAAACTCGGCGCAAAGCGGATTGTGCCGCTGCCATCGCCATTGTCGGTGAAGCCGGCAAAAGCCGGCAGATTTTTAATGACGAGCCTCAGCACGTCGCCATCCGGGTCTGTCGCCGAAACCGGAACGTCAAGGATCGATCCCTCGTCCATCGTCTGATCAGGAATAGCTTGCACAACCGGCGCGCGGTTGGCCGAATCAAAAATGTAGACCGCGCCAGTGGTATTGTTCGCACCCGGCGCGCCGACGAGAACGTCGTTTCCGAAAAAAGCCACGGCGCTGCCAAAGAGGTCGCTCGGAGAAGTATTCGTGGAAAAAGTTTCGAGCGGGTTTGTCGAAGTGGAATCAAAAAGAAAGGCAGAGCCATCGCCATCGGTAGCGCCCACCAAAATTTGCCGGTCCGATCCTGAAACTGCCCGGCCGAATAAGGCGCCGCCGCTGGTGTATTTTCGCCTTAACGCGCCGGCAGGAGGCGTGAGGAGATAAACTTCGCCGCTCAACGTTCCCACGATAAAATCCCGGCTGGTCGTGGCGAGGGCAAAGCCGAAGCCAAGCACGGCATCGTCGTAATCCGAGCCGTCCAGAGTGTTGAGCGAGTCGAAGTCGGCGCCATGATAAAAATATACGGTACCGGCATCGGAACTGAATATTTCGGTGGAATGAGCGCCGACAATGAAATCATCGCCCAAGGCGGCGATCGCAAAGCCGAAGAAGTCGTTCGGGTCATCCTGGGGATTTTGAATCGTAGTATCGAACGCGCCGCTGACGAGACTGAAAACATGGACCGCACCAGCGTTGTTCGCGGCCGCATCATCGCGCGGCGCGCCCACGATGAGTTTGCTGCCCGCGATCGCGAGCGAGAAGCCAAAACTGTCATCGAGGGCCGGCACGGGTTTTAGCAAAGTATCCAATAACGCGCCGGTATTGAGATCGAAAATAAATACCGCTCCGGCATCCACGCCGCCCGCGTCGCTCAAGGGCGCGCCGATGATGACGAGGCTATCTGCAACCGCGATCGCGCGGCCGAAAAGCGCGCCGGCGTCGCTCACCGAGATCGTGAAAGCTCTGCGAAACGTTCGTGTGCTGCCCTCGAAAAGATACACCACGTTTTCGAGCGGCGCGCCGATGAGCACGTTGTCGCCGGAGGTTACGATTGTTGAGCCAAAGCCCGAGCTGACTTTCGGCGCCGGGCTTGTGAACTTCGCGGGCGTCTGCGCCGAGAGCATTCCTGCGAATGCGGTCACGATGACGGAGAGATATACTGCTTTAGGGTTAATGCGTAATGCCCTTTTTAGAAATGTCATCCTGGAAGGAACTTCCTTAGCGCTTGGCTCAATTCCCAGCGCGAGGGAAGGTTCTTCCAGAATGACAACTTGAGAGGAGTCACAAATCAACCCGCAACGAGTATATTTGATGCTCTTCATAAAACCCTCGCTATCGCACGCGCGCCATTTTTTTGGTGAATTGCACATTGCCGGCCGTCAATTTATAAAAGTAAACGCCGGCGCCCGCTTCGCGCCCGAAATCATCGCGGCCGTCCCATTCGAGTAAATAGGTGTTCGAAGGCAGCTCGCCCGCAATCAACGTGCGCACCGCCTGTCCAAGAACGTTATAAATTTTCAGCTCGACCCGGTGCGTCGGCGCGAGCGCGGACGGCAAATCAAAACGGATTTTCGTGTTGGTGTGAAAAGGATTGGGAAGATTTTGGCGCAACGCAAACTGCTGCGGCAACGGATCGAGATCGAGCACGAAATCCAGTTTGTCTTTCACGATCATGTCGGAAACGATGAGATCGGCATAACTGCCCGGCGGCCCTTCGAAGAAGAGCGTTATGACGTTGTCTTGCGCTTTGAGGTAGCGCGCGATGTCGAGGGCGATTTCGCCGTGTTCAGGAATCGCAAACCAATTGGCGTCGCGCATGTGCATGGGAATATCCGTGCTCAATGTAAACGCCTGGCCGTTGAGATTGACGGCAAGCCGCTCGAGGCCGCGATTGTTCAGATAAAAATAACGGTCGGCAAGGATCGGCTCGAGGCGATATGAGAAAACGCGCAGCTCGGGCCGCAACGTAAGAAAGATGGGATCGCACTGAAGCGTGCGGCCGCAGAGATCGCGCAGCTCCAACGTAAAGTTTGCGGGCAGGCTTTGATCGATAACGGCCGCAGTCACCAACACCGGCGCGATCGTGCCCGCGTCAAAATCGGGAATATTCACGTTCACGTTTTCCGCTTCGAGCACGCGAATGGAACTCAGGCCGTTGCCGGGGTCTTGCACCAACACTTCCAGCGTTCTCGGCGGGCCCGGGTGGATGGCGGTGAGCTCGCACATTGGCGGATTCCAATCCATCAAAGCCGCCGGCTCTTGGTTCGGCAATCCTGCAAACAAGACTTGTGTGGCTTGAAAAGTTTCCCCGGGCCATAGCGTGATGGGAGGATTCAAGCCGTCTCCCCAAAAGTATTGCAGGGCCACGTCGCCGCCGGTCAGGTCGCCTGAAGTCACGTTCACTTCTTCACGAACGTCATATTCGAAAGCTTCAAAGAAAGCGAAGGGCCAGAAAACCTGCTGCAGGCGTTCCGGCAAAAACGGCGCGCGCTCGAGGTTGGCGGGCGTGAGCACGGAGCTGTATACTTCATAAGCCGGCGGCGTTGCGCCGATGCTATCATTCGCCGAGGCCACGCCGAAAGTAAAATCGGTCCGCATAAAAGCGGTCTCGTTCGGACCAAAAGGATCGCCGCACTTTTGCAGAACCACCGGCCCGTCGTCGCCGGCCACGTTCAAATCCCATAAATAGCGCACGCCGATCCTCGCGGACTGCGTGCCGAGATTTTTTACTTCCGTGGTGATTTCCACCCAAGAATCGTTGAAGTTTCCGCCATGAACGTCGATGGTTTGGATGATCTGCAGCGTGTCGCGAATCACTGCGGTGTTGTTGGTGCGCGGCAGTCCCGGCAAATTGTACGTCACGCGCAAACCGGTCGTGCCGATCGGCTCGATGAAATCCGTGACCAAGGAATCGTCGTTGAGGAAAAGGCTGTCGAGCCAGACGACGTTGAAATCCGTGCTGCGCGCCAAATCCGTCTGCACATAATCGGTTTGAGTGTTGTATGAGCGGATCGTGGTGTAGCTGGTTCCGGTTTGACTATTCTTTGCGCCGGCGAGCAAATCTTGCTGCTGATTTCGGAAGGCCGTAGAAAGTGTGATCGGGTGCGCCGGGCCGGTGCGCACGGAATATAAACCCACGCCCGCGCCGATGAAATCTTCGATCACGACGCGATATTGGCTGTTGCCGGCCTCGCGCGGACCGTGTACCGGGCTTGCTACGCCGCGCCGCTGCAGCACTTTTGCCTTGTCCAGGTTTTGGCCCTGCGCCGTAAGCGCGAGCGCGAACGGCAGAGTGATATAGAGCGGCAGCAAGCGAGAGAATTTTGCGGGGCGTGTTTTTTTTCCAAAACAGAGACGAAGCATATTCGGCCTCCCGTGTGCGTTGATCGGTTGCTCGAAGCTATCGGTCAGTGGCAAATAACGTAAACTGAGAGACACTCGAAAGCGAGTTTTATTCTCAAAAAAATTTTGCCGGTCCTCGGCTATTTTTATTTTTTATCGAGGTGACGAAGAGGAGGTAAGGCTCCGGCAGAAAAAGCCCGGCGTAGCAACAACAAAATTGCCGCGAAGGTGAGCTTGAAGGGTTGATTTCGTATGATCAGCCAAGATCGGAAAGCAGTTTCATGCTGCCGTGCTCTTTAGGAATACCCGCAATGCGAACCGCTGCCGAATCTTTTACAGCGATTTTTTTGAATTGAGATAACCGGCATTCAGCCAACGCAAGCCGCGCGCTTGCTTTTCATGCGGTTTTTTTGTATACCAAACCCGATTTTCTCACGCAGACTTCATTGCGGTATTCAGGCACGGACAAAAACAAGGAAGGTGGAAGCATGCTTCGAAGTGTTTTCGCTGTTTTGCTCCTCGCACTGTGCTCTTTGACTTGTACTCGACATGACAAGAGTTTCGGCGGCGGCACGGACAAATTGGAAACGGCTCGGGAGAAGTTCAGCTATGCGTTGGGTTATGACCTCGGACCGTCGATGACGAACATCAAATCCGGTATCGAGCTTCGGGTCTTCATGCGCGGCTTGGAAGATTATTTCAACGGCAAGCCGGCTCAACTCGACCTGCGGGAGCGCCAGGATATTCGCAGCGAGGAATTTACCCGGCTCGGAGAGGAATACATGCAAAGACTAAAAGAGCTTGAGCAAAAAACGCTGGCAGAGGGCGAAGCTTTTCTTGCGGCCAACAAGAGCAAACCGGGCGTCATCACCACGGCGAGCGGATTGCAATATGAAGTATTATCCGAAGGGAACGGCCTCAGGCCCGGACCGGAGGATCGCATCAAAGTCAGGCATCGCGGCTATTTCATCGACGGCAAAGAGTTCGATGACACCGACAAACTCACGCGAGGTTTTACGATCTATTTGGTGAAAGGCGTGATCCCCGGTTGGACCGAAGCGTTCCAGCTCATGCGCGTCGGCGGCAAGTATCGCGTCGCCATTCCGTCAAATTCAGCGTATGGCAAAATCGGCCGCGAGCCCGACATCCCAGCCTACTCTGTGTTGATTTATGAAATCGAGCTGTTGGAAATCATTTCTCCGAATGACGAGCCATGACCATCGTGCTCCAATAATCGCATGCTCTCTTCTTGGAATTTCATTCCAGTCTTTTTACTCTCCGGCGCACTGCACGGATTGTTTCTCGCCGCCGCGCTGCTCTTTTTGCGGCGCGGACCGCGCACTGCCAATCGGCTGCTCGGCGCTTTAGTTTTGATCTTCTCGGCGCAGCTTGCCTGGCATGCCTTCGTTGCGCTCAAATTTGCGGTAACGCCGTTTGCACTTTTCCCGCTCGCCTTTCTCTTTGGGCCGCTCTTTTATTTTTACACCCTCGCGCTGACGCAAAAAGAATTTGCGCCGGCGTTTCGGCAGTTGTGGCACGGCGCGCCCGCGATCTTGTGCGCGCGGATCCTCACCATGCTGCAGGTCACGGCCTCTTCTCCTGAGCGGTTCTTCGCGGCGCTCGGGGGGCTTGCGTTGGCGCACCTTTTCATCTATTTGATTGCAATCGCAAAACGCCTGCGGGAACACGAGCTTCGCCTCAAAGAAAAATTTTCTTCGCTTGAAAGGATCAATCTCGTTTGGCTGCGCAAGCTGTTCGGGCTTTTCGTATTGGACTGGGCCGCGCTCGTGCTCTGGCAGATTTACGGCCGCGATCCTTTAGCATTGCACTTGATCTGGACTTTCGCCGCGCTGGCATTATATGCCATCGGCTATATGGGCTTGCAACAGCCGGAAATTTTCGCGGGCGCGAACGGCGAAGCCGAAGCAAAGCAGGCGGGCAAATATGAAAAATCCACACTCACACCCGAAAAGGCGGAAGAGCATTTGCAAAAACTTTTGGCGCTCATGCGCTCCGAAAAGCCGTATCGCGAGAGCGCACTCAACTTGCCCGCCCTCGCCAAACGTATGGCGATTCCCACGCACCATCTTTCGCAAATCATCAACGATAAGCTGCGCCAAAATTTTTTTGAGTTCGTGAATCACTACCGGATCGAGGAAGCGCAAACCCTCCTGCGCGATCCGAGCCAAGCGCACCTCAATGTCGCAGCGATCGGTTTCGACTGCGGCTTCAGCTCGATCTCGGCGTTTAATTCCGCCTTTAAAAAATTCACGGGCACGACGCCTTCCCGGTTTCGAAAGAACACGAGTGCGGCAAGTCATGCCCGTTGAAGCCTGTTAGGCCGGCAATCCGGCCGCTTGGCTTGAGTGCGCCTAAATTTTGTGCGGCAGCGCCGGCCGGCGTGTAATGCCAGCACCGGGTTTTATTCCTTCCCCACCTTGCTATCAAACTCTCCCAGCTTTCTTTCGAAATGCGCGCGATCCTCCAGCAACTTTTCCTTAGCGTGCATCAGCTCCACCATCTTTTGCAGCGCTTTGATTTTTTCGTTCATGAAAGGCGCGTCCGCCGAGCTTGCCGGCGTGAGTCCTAGCACGGCCGGTCGAGGCATGGGCGACATCATCGGCACCGGTGCCGGCGGAGGCAGTGCAGCTTCGCCAGTGACGGCGTTCGCCGGAAAGAGCGGATGAATCTCGGTTATCTCCGCGCCTGCTTCGCTGCGCGCATGAATTTGGCAGGGCAAGCCTTCTGCAAAAAGCGCTTTGATTTCCACGGGCGCGCTGCTCTCGGAGATTTGCTCCAGCGTTTCCAATCTCTCCAAAAGCGATAATGCCGGTTCGGGCTTGGCTTCTGCGAGTGCCGGCGCCGTAGCGCGTGTCGAGATCGGCGGCGCAAATACGGCGAGCGCCATTTCTTGCGCAAAATTCCAACGCGGCAGTGCGGCGGCGAATATGAACAGCGCAATACGCATGCTGCAGCTGCTCCCGGGAAACGAGATTGTGGACATCGTGTACTCCTATTTTAAAATTCAATCCTTGAATTGGTGTGCGGCGGCGAAATCAGCTTGGCACTTCTTTGTCCGTAGAAATTGCAAACGCTCGGCCACGAGGGACGGGAGGCGGCGAGGTTTTTCATCCATAGTTGTAATCATGCGGAGCTTCGGGCATGATTACAAAGTTGTGCTCGCCAAGACGATGCTCAACCGTGCTCGCTTTAAAAACTTGTCCCTGGCTTTGGCGCGGCAAGGATTGCAGGAGTACACGTTCGTGCTCGCGGCAAGAAATTTCAAATTCGCCATTGAAAAAATTATTTTAACGGGGAGAGAGAAGAAAGTGCGCGCACAAAATGTGAAGACAATCACAAGAATGTAGCAGGGGTGAGCTTGGAATTGCAAGTTTGTAGCTCGGGCCCGCAACGAACGAAAACGGCAACAAAAGTCTTTACTCATTCGTTGCCGTTTTATTCGTTGCCAGTGTTTGGGAGCGCCAAATAAGTTGCGGGAACGTGTGAGAATCGAACTCACCCTTCCACACGCGAGTGCGGAAGCAACGGTTTTGAAGACCGCGGAGGCCACCAGGCGCCCATCCATTCCCGAAAGGCGGTGAAGCATTAGGCGATCAGAGTTTCAAACGCAAAATAAAATTCTGAAAAAATTAAAAACGAAATCTTTGCTTCTAATGTAATGCCTCAGTTATGTGCGATAGCACAGGCTCCCTTGCCGGCAGACAAGATGTCTGCGCTACTTTTTCCACCGGTAACTTCTACTCCGATTTGCAGGCAAGCAGCAAATCGAAACTTCTGCGAAGCAGCTATTCGAGTTTGATTCTCTAGTTCGAGTATTACGTTGAAATTCACGAACGTCGCTACGCGAACAACAGCCGCAAATACGTCAGTGGTGACGCTAGTTCCGCGCGCGGCGTTTCATTCGCCATCATGCTCGAAATCCAATTCGCCACCTCAAAACTCTTCGCGGCTTTGCCGACGATGAAATTCAGCAGCGGCTTCACTTGCCCGAGGCGTTGCAAAACATAGCTCGTCTTCAGCTCGTTGCCGATCTCTGCCCACAACAACTCGGCATATTCCGACAAATTCTCCGCGCTCACATTGCTTTCCTCGCATGCGCGCGCGAGCACCTTCGCCGCGATTTCGCCGGAGACCATCGCATTGCCGATGCCCTCGCCGGAGAAGGGATCGATCAAGCCCGCGGCATCGCCCAACAACATAAAACCGTTGCCGTGAATTTGACGGCGCTTGCTGCCCAAAGGCAAATTCCAACCGACGATGCCGCCTGCCAACTCCGCGTGCGCGAAGCGCGTTTTGAACGGCTCGACTTGGGTTGCGGCAATGTGGGCCCGCTGCAAATTGATGCGCCGCTGTTTCAATTCCGAGTGCAGCATGCCGATGCCGACGTTCGCCCAGCCGTTCTCCAAAGGAAAAATCCAAAAGTAGCCGGGCGAGACCGCATCCACAAAATGAATCTCGATGTAATCCGACATATCCGCGATGCCGCGATAATAGCCGCGCGTGGCAACGACCCAATGTTTGGGGTCGTGTTCATAAAGCCCCATTTGCCGCGCGACGATCGAATCAAAACCGTCCGCGCCGAGCACGGCTTGCGCGTGAAAAGTGCGCGAGGTTTCCTCTCCCGCGCGATGCCCGGTAACGCCGCGCACTTTTCCGTTCTCTTTGACGAGCGCATCGATGACGAACTCCTCCAAACAATCCGTGGCCGCTTGTTTTGCTGTGGAAAAGAGCAAATTGTCAAACACCACGCGGCGGCAAACGTAGCCCATGCTCTGCCGCTTGGCCTTGGGCGGCGTAAACGGAATGCGCGCGACTTTTCCGTTTGGCGCAGAGAAGAGCACGCCATGCGCCTCCATTTGCGGCTCGAGGCGCAGGCGGTGTTCCAAATCTAGATCGCGCAGCACGCGCAAGCTTTTTCCAGAAATCGCATCGCCGCAAACCTTATCGCGTGGAAAGCGGCTTTTATCCAACAAAAGCGTTTTCAAACTATGACGCCGGCAATACAACGTCGCAGTCGCGCCCGCCGGCCCGCCGCCGACAACGATCACATCATAATCGGTGTGATGAGTAGACAGAATGCACCTCCGCTTCCTAATTCAGGCTTGAGATTTTTTTGACGCGGAGAGTGTAGGAATTTTCGAGGAGATCGGCAAGATTTTACTGGCGGGTGGTGCTTCGTCACAGGGTTTTGAGAGGAAAATCGTTCAGGTCATCTCGTATGGAACACTTGAGCGTTGTGTCTTGTGAGGAAGCTAACAACAAGCTAAGGGCGGCTGCGTGGACAAAGCTTAAAACAAGGGTAGACTTTCTATCTTGCACGATCGAAATTCGGGGCACCGGCGCAGCCCCGTCCGCTTGAGCGACTTGTTGAACTAAGGCGCTAGCGCGCCAGATTTATTTTTTCCCACCAAAAAATCTTGCCTCCTTTGAGCAGCGTTTAATTGTTGATCACAATTCCGCTGTATTTCACGAACCATTATCATCTCCCAAAGGAGGCATACCATGTATCCCAACGAGCTCCGTCCCAAAACGGAAATTGCGCGCCGCTTTCTCGAAGACTTGCAGCTTGCCGGTTTTGCCGTGCGCACGCAAGAATCGTATATGCGCGCCGTGCGCCAGCTCGCCTATCATTATCACAAAGCGCCGGACAATATCAGTGAAGAAGAGCTGCGCCAGTATTTTCTTCACCTCAAAAACGTCAAGCACTGGGGGCGCGTGAGCATGACCATTGCGATCTGCGGCCTCAAGTTTTTCTACGAGCACACACTCAAGCACAACTGGACGACCTTCGACCTCGTGCGTCCCGCGCCCGACAAACGCCTGCCGACTATCCTCAGCCGCGAAGAAGTGCGGCACATTCTCAGCAAGGTCCGCTTGCTGCGCTATCGCACCTGCCTCGCAACCATTTACGCCTGCGGCCTACGTCTCACCGAAGGCACACAGTTGCAAGTCCGCGATATTGATAGCAGTCGCAGGCTCATTCACATTCATCACGGCAAAGGCGGCAAGGATCGCTACGTGCCGCTGCCGCAAGTCACGCTTGAACGGCTGCGCGAGTATTGGAAGACGCATCGCAATCCCACGTGGATTTTTCCTGCGCCCAGCCGAGGCAACAACAAAGCGGCCGTGGCCAACCGGCCCATGCCCTACTGTAATGTGCAGGATGCGTTTCGCGCAGCGCTCAAAGAAAGCGGTATCAATAAACACGCGACGATGCACACGCTCAGACATTCGTATGCAACGCATCTGCTCGAGGCCGGCGTGAATCTGCGGCAGATTCAAGAGAACCTCGGCCGCGGCGCTCCAGAAGCTCGGACGCGATCCGAAATTTGTGGGCGGCGAGCTCGGGTTCTTCGGGGTGCTGCAAACCTGGACGCGCGATTTGCGGTATCATCCGCACATTCATTATCTCGTTGCCGGCGGCGGTCTGTCGGATGACGGTGAGCAGTGGCTTGCTGCGCGCGAAGCTTTTCTCGTGCCGGTCAAAGCGCTCTCGAAAATTTTTCGCGGCAAGTTTCGCGATGCGCTCAAGCAGGCGGATTTATTCAAACTCGTTCCGCAAGCTTGGCAAAAGGATTGGGTGGTGCACTGCGAAGCGGTGGGCTCTGGTCAAGCCGCGCTCAAGTATCTCGCGCCGTACATCTTTCGCGTGGCCCTCAGCAACAAGCGTTTGGTAAAATCGGAAGCAGGTCGCGTCACGTTTCGCTGTCGGGAATCCGGCAGCACGCAATGGAAGACGCAGACGCTGCCGGCGGAGGAATTTATTCGGCGTTTCTTGCAGCACGTGTTGCCCAAGGGCTTCATCAAAGTACGCTACTACGGCTTCATGTCTTCGCGCCGGCGCGAGCGCTTGGAGAAAATTAAAACGCTGCTCCACGTTTCGCCCGCTCAAACCACGCCTCAAGCCGAGGCTCCAGAGGATGGGCGCGAGCCACAGGAAGTGCCTGCGATGCATTGTCCGAAATGTGGCAACGTGATGCGACGGCTCGGCGATCTGCCGCGCAAGGCGCGCCTGCCGCCATGAGATGAGGAGGTGTCTTGCAATCATTTTCGAGGGGCAAACACACCTGCGCGAAAAAATGTTTTTGGCGTGAAGGCAGAGGTCTGCCCGCTGCGCGACTGCAACACGAAGTTCTTGCTGAAAGACGCGATCACCATGCGAAAAAACGTCTCACACACTCTTGACAAAGAGCAAAACCGCATCATAACCTGCGTGCCCTCGCCGAAAACGAGGGTTGCTCCCCTCCTCGCAGCGTTTCGCCTTTTTGATACAAACTCCAAATAAAAAGGAAGGGCTCGTCCCCCCGCGCTTAGTTCAACGCCGAATTGTGCGGCGGCTTACACCGTGCCAGTCGCCTAGCGTTGTCTTGGCAAACCGCGCCGCACGAATTCTTATATCGTTAGACTATTATGTACGCAAAGTGACTCTCGCTAGATCTAGTGCTCCATGCTCAGCTAAAGGTGAAATGATTGATTTCAAGGGTATTCCATTTTGTTCAAAAAGATCGTAGGGGATATCATCCGGCGCCAAGAAAGCACATAGATTCAACAGCGCCATAGCTGCTGACGATTGCTGTTTAAAGTGCTTAAAATCAGACCACAATTTTGACAAAGCGGTCGTAGTTGACGAATCCTTTTTAGCTTGTTTGAAGCGATGCCACGATTTCAACAAAGCCTTTACTGTTGATGATTGCTTTTTAATTTCTTTAAAAGAAAGTTCCCAGGTCGTGGCAACAGTATAAGGGTAAGTGCTGGTTTTTCGCTTGTACGTTTCCAAAATCTTTAATTTGTGTTGGCGAAACTCATTCAAATATTTATTGAAAGACTTTCCAGTACGTATAGAAGCAGCAGCCTGCTCCAGCGCCAGAGGCAAATAATCTAACGTTTCTGCCAATGTTTTAGCTGTGACTGGATCATCTTGCTCAGTGCGTCTACACAGAAAATCTACTGCTTCTTGCGGGGAGAACCCCTCTATATTAAACCTAAACTGAGCGATTCTTCATTCCGCTAAATTTTCGGTCGTCGAGAAGCGCTCAAGAGGGTCGCGAAACGCCGCTTGAGAGGGGCGCGCGAGTCTTTTCAACTAAAGGTTTGCGACGAAAC
>Ga0247727_10004942_pt1 | contig 27659 bp, 18 predicted proteins | sample WisWelCaveWW1625_FD_202498 | JGI IMG/M metagenome (GOLD analysis project Ga0247727, IMG submission 202498) | Biofilm microbial communities from Wishing Well Cave, Virginia, United States - WW16-25 | ecosystem: Environmental > Aquatic > Deep subsurface > Groundwater > Cave microbial mat | place...
CCTGTTCCTTCACCGTGACGGTCGCCGCCACCAACACGCCGCCGGTCGCGCTGTGTCGCAACGTGACGACGAACGCCAACGCGAGTTGTCAGGCCAACGTGCCCGCCGCGGCGGTGGATAACGGCTCGTCCGATCCCGACGGAACTATCGTGACCCGCACGCTGAATCCGCCCGGGCCGTATCCGAAAGGGACGAACGCCGTCACGCTGACCGTGGTGGACAATCTCGGCGGGTCAAACGCCTGCGCCGCGAACATCATCGTCGTGGACACCACGCCGCCCACGATCGCTTGCCCGGCGAACATCGTCACCAACGCGCCGCACGGCCAGAGCAGCCTGGTCGTGAACTTCGCAGCGGCCACGGTTTCAGATAATTGTCCGGGCACACCCGCAACCGGGACGTGCCTGCCGTCGTCCGGCTCGGCGTTCCCATTGGGCACAACCCAGGTAACCTGCTCGGCGACCGATGCCTCGGGCAACACCAACACCTGCTCGTTCAGCGTGACCGTGAATCCGACGATCGCGACAGTGACCTGGGACGGTGGTGGCGCGAACAGTTTTTGGACCAACGCCGCGAACTGGGTCGGCGACATTCTGCCCGTGAACGGCGACGGGCTGTTCTTTCCCACGAACGCCGCGCGACTCGTGAACACGAACACCGCCGCCGGGCCGACGACGCTCGCGTTCCTCGAACTGAGTGGCTCGAACTACGTCATCTTCAATCCGCCACTCACGCTCCTCAATGGACTGACCAACAATCCGCCGCCAAACAGCAGCAATCGGCTGCACGCCGCGATCACGCCGGGAGGGGACTCGGTCTGGCGCTTGGCGGGTATAAAAACCGTCCTGACGCTGGCGAGCAACGTGACGCTCGCGAACTTCAAGCTTACGGTGGACGGCACGCAACAACTGGAAGTGGAGGGCGACGTGAACGGCTCCGCTGGCTCGCAGTTGCTCAAAGATGGAAACAGTCTGCTCAGACTCAATGGCCCGGCCAACGCCATTCCCGACCTGCGCGTGCGCGACGGCACGCTCGTCGTCGGCGGGGCATTGTCCGGCGGGCTTTCGATTTCCAATGGAGCGACCTTAAGCGGCGGCGGCACCGTCCCGCCATTCGTTTGCGCGGGTTCGGTAATGCCAATTGACGTGCTGACCGTTACGCCGGGGGCGGCTTCATTCCTTTCCGGATCAACCTTGGACTTGTTCATCATCGCCGGCTCGACATCGCCGGGCACGGATTACAATCAACTCAAAGTCGCGACACCGCCGAATCTTTCCGGCGCGGACCTGCACTTCGTTCTCGGATATTCCCCGCTGGTTGGCGAGAGCTGGGTCATCATCACGAACACCGGGGCGTCGCCATTCACCACCACGTTTGCCGGCCTGCCGGAAGGCGCGACGTTCGCGCGCGCGTTCAACCCTCCGCTCCGCACAAATGAATTCCAGATCACCTACGCGGGCGGCGATGGCAACGACGTGGTGCTGACGCTCACGGGCTACCAGTCCACCGGCGCGACGCGCACCTGGAGCGGCCTGGGCACGAACAATCTGTGGATGAATCCCTCCAACTGGGTCGGCAACGTCGCACCCAACCAGGGCGATGACCTCCTGTTCCCCGCAGGCGCGGCGCGCCTCATCAACACCAACGACTTTCCCGCCGGCAGCGTGTTTCACGCGATCACAGTGAGTGGCAACAGCTATGTGCTAAATGGGAATTTGCTGCGGATTAACGACGGCCTTCACAGCTTGCTCCCGGGCGGGCTGGGCGCTTGCAGAATCCCGCTCACGCTCACGCAACCCCAGACCTTCACCAACAGCGGCGGCCAATTTCGTTTCTTCGCGCCGATTGACAATGGCGGACACGATCTCACGATGCGGGTCACTTCGGGCACGAACGCCTTCGACGACGGGGCGGTCATCAGCGGCGCCGGTGACTTGGTCAAGGAAGGCGCCGGCGATTTGTTCATGGTTGGAACCGCCACAAACATCTATACCGGTGTCACCCGCGTCAATGAAGGCAAACTGTTGCTTGCCAAATCGGCAGTTGTAACGGCGGTGCCGGGCGACTTGATCATTGGCGACGGTGTCGGCGGTGCAAACGCCGACGTCGTGCGAGTTTTGGCGCAGAGTCAAATTACTAACTCCAGTGAGGTTTCAATCGCCAGTTCCGGTCTTCTTGATCTCGCTAATAACGCAGAAACGGTCAGCTCAATCAGCGGCAGTGGCGCAATCAGTTTGGGCAGCGCTACCTTGAGCCTGTTCAGTGCGACGGGCACAAACACGTTCAGCGGCACGATCTCAGGCACCGGGGGTCTCGCCAAATTACGCGCCAGCAAGCTCATTCTAACGGGCACCAACACTTACACCGGGCTTACGACTGCTTTTGGCGGCGGCACGCTTCAAGTGGATGGTTTTCAGCCGGCCAGCCTCGTCAGAGTAGGCGGTGCCGGCAGCCGGCTCCAAGGATCAGGCACGGTTGGGAGCATTGATGTGGATAGCAACTCCAGCGTCCTCGCGCCGGGAAGCAGCCCGGGCATCCTTACCTGCAGCAACTACAACGCGGATGGGATCGGCACCGGCACCTTTGCCGTCGAACTGAGCGGTATCTCTTCCGGTAGCGGTTACGATCAACTCAATGCGCGCGGCACGGTTAACCTGACCGGCCAAACGCTCAACGCCTCGCTCAACTTCCTCTCCGCTCTGAGCAACCAGTTTTTGATCATCAACAACGATGGCGCTGACGCTGTGGTTGGCACGTTCCTTGGGCGGCCGGAAGGTTCGGCGTTCACCATCGGTAGCGAACAATTCCGCATCAGCTACACCGGCGGCGACGGCAACGACGTGGTGCTCACACAAATCACCGGCGCAACGAATCCCGTGCTCACCATTCAACGCAGCAACAACGTCCTGCTCGTGAGCTGGCCCACCAATGCCTCGGCGTTTTGTCTCGAAACCACCTTCAATCTCGCGCCACCCGTGACCTGGCAGACCGTCAGCAGCGGCATCACCACGAACGGCGCGGCGTTTGTGTTCAGCGTCCCCAACATCTCCGCCGTGCCGCAGCAATTCTTCCGACTGGCGTTTCCGTGTTCCGGCAGCGGCACGCCCGTGGCGCTCTCGATTCAACTGAGCAACAACCTGGTGACGGTGAGCTGGCCGAGCAACGCGTTCCGCTTGGAAACCACCTTCAACCTCGCGCCGCCGATCTCGTGGCAGACCCTCAGCAACGGCATCGCGAACAGCGGCGCGCTGCGCTCATTCACCTTCACGAACAATCCCGCCGTCAGGAACCAGTTTTTCCGGCTGGCTTTTCCCTGATGGCCAGCAGCGAAAGGACCACAATGAAGAGGATCTTTGCAGCGGTTTCCACAGTCGGTTGGCCCGCACTGTTTTCCTCCTGGTCACCCGTGCATCCATCGCCGCCGACCGTTTCTGGGATGGCGGGGCTGCGGGCGCGGATGCCAACTGGACGAGCGCCAACAACTGGTCCAACAACGTCGCGCCCGTCGCTGGCGATTTTTTGCTGTTTCCGGCGGGCATCAGCAAGAAGTCAGTCACGAACAATTTCGCCGCCGGCACCGATTTCGCCGGCTTCAGCATGAGCGACGACTATGTGTTGTTCGGCAATTCGGCGGATATTTCCAACAGTGTTGGGACAGTCGTATCCGCCACGAAGGCCACGGTTTCCATGACGCTGCGGCAGTTGAACGGTTGCACGGTGGATATTGCGAGCGGCACCATTTTGGTGCTTGAGGGCGCCTTAAGTCTGAGCGGTTCGACGTGCACCATGGCAGTCCTCGGGACGATGCAGGTGGACGGCATCATCAGCGGGTCGCGTGTGTCTTCCCAAGTCTCCAAGTCTGGGGCTGGCACTTTGATTCTTAACGGCGCAAACACCTATCCGGGCGTTACAACCGTTGGCGGCGGTACGCTCGAAGTCAATGGAGTTGTCTCGAACGTCACGTTGTCCGCCAACAGCCGGTTGGCAGGTGAGGGCACCGTGGGCAGCGGGTCAAGTTGGTCCAACGCCACCGACCTTGTTGTCGGCAACTCCGGCCCGCGAAACCGCCTGGACATTCTCGATGGCGGGCGGGTCGCCACAGGATTTATGGAGCTTGGCCGTGATTCAACTTCAACGAACAACACGCCCGTCATTTCCGAAAATGGTTCCGAACTGGAGGCTACGAACTACGTTAGTGTTGGCACGCATGGCTTCAAACAACAGCTTGCTGGTATCTCCGCTCCTTGTGTGCCCGTCGTCAGTCTGCCGCGCCCAATCCCTGCTTGCCTGTCGTCCTGCCGCTTGTTAGAGCCTGTTTGAAAACTCCAGTTTGGTGTCCAGCCTTTAGGCTGCCATGGCGCGAAAGCACGCTAAAGCGTGGACACCAAACTCTCGCCCGCCTCTCGTCGGTGGTTGGGAATCGAGTTTTCAAACAGGCTCTTGGCAAAATTGTGTCTTCAGCGTCTCTGGTTCGTGGGCCGTGAACCACGAATCCTGGCGACACCGGTTCTCAGCTCGGTAATCCACGGCCAACTGAACAATGAAAAACAAACTGTTCGCAACATTCGTAGCGGCGTCTCGGCAGGGCGCCGCATTCCTGAACGGGAGAGTTGGCGGCGCTCTGCCGGGACGCCGCTACGCCGCATTATTGACGCTGACATACCTTCCAGCTCTCAACGCTCAACTCCCAACCGCCTTCGCCGCCACGCGGATGTGGGACGGCAGCGCGTCCGGCTTCTGGACCACAGCCGCTCACGCGTAACACCTGATCTCGTAAACCCGCGCCGTGTCCACACCGTTAGTCGCCGAGATGTGCAGACGCAGCGCCTTCGCCTCCACTGCGGCAAACGTGTGGCGGTTCAGACGCTGGTGGTTGCCCGTGATCTTGAGCAGCGAGTGTGAATTGCCCGTCGCGTCGGTGTAAAGCAGTTCGTAGTCGCGCACCGTTTCCGGCTGCGGGCCGCGGATCATTCTCGCGTTGTAGTTGTCCTGCGCCGTCAGGGTGAGCGGGCGGATGAAGCCCGAGTCGAACGTAATTTGCACGCGGCTCAACTTGCGCGGCTGCGGCCAGGTGAGTTCGATCCACGCGCCCTCTGGCCGCATGTTGCCGATCCACAGATTGTCCGTCTGCTTCGGCAGGTCGCGCGTGTAACCGTTGGTGACGTGTTCGGCATCGCCGCCCTCGCGTTCATCGGACGCGCTCACCTCGGCGGCGCGGGCGAAGTCGTCCGGGTCGCCGTTGCGCAGGCGCAGGATCGTCTGGTCATCGCGCAACAGCATTTGCTGCAATCGGGCCAGCCGGGTTTTGTCCTGATACAGTTCGCGCGGCGTGATGCCGGCATGCGCACAAACGGCCGCCGCCGTGCCCGCCGCCTGGCCGATCACGCTGCACGTCGCCATGACGCGCGTCGAGGTGAAGGCCACGTGGCTGGCGCTGATGTTGCGCCCGGCCATTATCAGGTTGCCGATGTTTTTGCTGTAGAGGCAGCGCAGCGGGATGCTGTAAGGCTCGGCCATGCGGATTTGCTGCGCCGGCTTTTGCTGCCATTTATCGAAACCGCTCGGCGGATGGTCGTCCATGGACCAGCCGCCGATGGCCACGGCGTCGTCGAACTTCGCGCTTTCGCCCTCAAGATCGTGTTGCGTCAGGATGTGATCGCCGCCGACGCGCCGCGAGCCGCGCTTGCCCGGCAACATGCTGAGCCAGTCCATGCCCCAGTTGGCGCTGCTGAGTTTGTCGCCGGAGTTTTTGATGTAGTCCCAGACGCCCATCGTGATGGCGAGCAGTTCGAACCGGATGCGCTCGTTGTCGCGGATGGTGTCAATCTGTCCGCCCCACTCGATCCACCAGTAGCCGTATTCCCACGAGTCCACCGAGCGGAAGCGAAGCTGTTCCTTCGCGATCTTGCGCGCCCACTTCGGCGGCGTGAAAGGCACGGGCTTTCCGTAATCGCGCGCGGTGAAAAGAATGCTTGAACCGAGCGTGTGCTCATCGGCCTGCGCGTAGGCGAGCGATTCGTTGAACTCGCTCCTGGCCTCGCGGCCCCGGCGGATTTCCGCGCCAGCTTCCAGCGCGAGCCGGCTGTCGCCCGTGCAATCGAGATAAAGCTTCGACGTGATGCGGTAGAGGTGCTCGGTTTTGTCGCAACGCACCAGGACTCGCTGGATGCGGCCGGATTTCGTCTCGGCGGCGAACAGTGGACTATCGAGCAGCAGCGTGACGTTCGGCTCGCTCTTGAGCTTGTCGTAAAGCAACAAATCCCAAAGCTCGAAACTCCGGTGAGGATTGTTCGCCGCGTCATCGAGGCGTAGCTCCTCAATCAAGCCACTGTCGCGCCAGCCGGGCCGGCCGCCGCTCATGTCCGCGCCCACGACGTGCATCTTGACCTCGCTCGAGGAATTGCCACCCAGCCGCGAACGGTCCTGCGCCAGGATCACCTTTGCGCCGTGACGCGCGGCAGCCAGTGCCGCGCAGACGCCCGCCATGCCGCCGCCGGCGATGAACACATCGCACGACAGATCCACCGAAGTCATGTGCGCCTCGGAGCCGGAGTGCGACACTGGCGGGGCCGGCGGCACGATGGAGTCGAATGCTTTGGAAATCTCTTCGCGCGTGGGCGGCGCGGTGTGCGCTTCGACCAGGCCGTCGGCGCGGACGAGAACCGAGTAACCCGTGGCGGCGCCGGCGAGGGTCAGGAATTGGCGGCGGTTCATGCTGTTGGATGAAAGCTAATCTCGGCGAATCAGGACGAGACATTAAGCAAAATCGAACGGAGTGACACCGCTCTGTACCGGGCGACGCGCCGAAGCGGCGGACAGTGCGTCAGATCCTTAGCTTGGAAGTTCTTGTGTCAATGGCTGTCAATGCTTCTTTGGCCGAGGACGCACGAAAAGCAGCAGCACGAAGAGCAATGAGACCGGCAATGTCGCCCAAATCAAGAACATCAAGTCCATCGCGATAAATCCCGTATGGGTGTCGGATTCCCCGGCTGAGAGAGCCAACGCCGCGAGAATGATGAACACCACAAAACCGCCCGAGCCTAGCAGGCACGTCAACCACAGCGGTTTTGCCCAATGCTTACGTCTAAACGCGGTTACGAACACGAACAAGGTGGCGCAGATCAAAGCCGTAATCGGCCAAGAGTTTAGGAGACTTTCGGTCATTTGCTCGGGGCTTCCACGCGCCTATTCAAAAACCGAGGGGTTAGTTTGAATCGTTGAATCGAACCGCAAATTGCGTGAACCGGCAGGATTTGTATATGAAAAAGGCGAGGCTTATTCCGTCGTCACAAACGGTGGGATCGGACAATCCAACGTGTCGGCAATAGCGCGGAGCAGTTCGGCCTCGCGTTCCTGGATCACGCCATCCGCGCCGACGACTTGGATACAGGCTTCGAGGACATTTTTCTTGATCTGCGGCACGGCCAGCGCCAGCCGATTCAGCGCAGCGTCAATCTGTTCCAAACCCGCTTGCTCGCGCGGCAGCAGCGGGATCGGCACGTCCAAAATGCGGAGGTAGGGAAGGCCCCGCCCGAAGGCTTTCGCCACCTCGGCTGCACCCGCACTGCTGACGTGCGCCAGGGCCGAGAGCAACACCGCGCAGTCCGGCGCCAGCGGCCGCGCCGTGTAGAATTGCACGACGGGCGGACGCGCCTTGCCGAATTGCGGTGCGAGATGCCGGGCGACGATTTTTTGCAGCACAAACTCGAACAAGTCCACTTGCTGGTCGCTCTCGACGAGCCGTTTCAGGGCGCGACTGAATCGCAGAAACTCGTCAGGCCGCAATTGCTTCAAAGCGGGCAGCGCGAGCGCCACCAGCGGCAGACGGGCGCGGGCCGCCACTGCCGCCACCTCCGGCCACAGCGCGGCGACGCGTTGCTGCGTCGTGGCGCCGGCCTGCCCGTCGAGTTGTTGAAGTTGTTGGGCGCGCATCGCGCTGTCTTCGCTCAACAGTAGGGCGAACATGAGGGCCGTGGCGGAGGCGGGATCGCGCGCTGCGGACTTGAGGTTTTCGGGCAGCGCGTCCCGCAAATCTTCGGCGTAACGCAGATGGAGCGGCGTGGGCTGGCCAAGACTTGGCAGGACGGTCTGCGTCTTGATGACCGGCGGGACGCGAGCCGGGGCAGAGCCGAGGGCGCTCACCAAATGGGCGAATTGCGGCGATCGGCGTGAGGCGGCGAGAGGGATTTCCGCCGTGACCTCGACCGGGTGGAACCTGCCGTCCCAACCGGGGTCAATCGCGCGGATGCGTTCTTCGAGCGGCGGGTGTGTGGCAAACGCGCCGAGGAATCCGCGGCGCAGCGCATTGCCGAAAAACATGTGGCAGGCATCGGGCGCGTGTTCGTTCTCGATCTCAGAACCGGCTTCCGCGCCGCCGATCTTTTGCAACGCGCCGGAGAGGCCCGCCGGATTGCGGGTGAACTGCACCGAAGAGGCGTCGGCAAGAAACTCGCGCTGACGGCTGACGGCGGCCTGGATGAGGCGGCCAAACAAAACCCCAACGCCGCCGATCACAATCAGCGCCAACCCGAGCAAGGGCAGGGGATTCTTCCGTCCGCGCGTGCGCAGCAGGATGCGGCCAATGGTGGCAAGGCACAGGATGCCAAAGATGATGCCGATGAGCCGCAGGTTGAGCCGCATGTCGCCGTTGAGGACGTGGCTGAACTCATGACCGATGACGCCCTGCAATTCGTCGCGCTTGAGCGCCTTGAGGCAGCCGCGCGTGACGGCCACGACGGCGTCGCTGGTCGAGTAGCCGGCGGCGAAGGCGTTGATACCCATTTCGGAATCGAGTACATAGACCGGCGGCACCGGCACGCCAGAGGCGAGGGCCATTTCCTCGACGACGTTGAGGAGCTTGCGTTCGTCCGGGTCGCTGCTGGCCGGATCCACGGGCCGGCCCCCGAGCGATTCCGCCACGACCTTGCCGCCGCCGGCCAGCGCGGAGATTTTGAACAGGCTGCCGAACACGACCACGGCCAGGGTGCCGAGGGTCGCCCAGATGAAAATCCCGGGGTTCCACAAGCCAGATGCCGATCTTCCGGAACTCATCCCGGCAAACACCACGAGGCAGGCGAAGTAAACGCCGGCAATGATGCAAGCCACGGCCACCACGAAGTAGAAGACGAGCAGCTTCGTGTTGCGGCGCGCTTTGTCTTGGCGCTCGAAGAAGTCCATGGCTTGCGGTAGCAGCCGACGTGAGGAGGCTCTAACTGAGAATGCAATCCAGACAGAGCCTCCTCACGTCGGCTGCTACGAAACGATTTGTCAGAACTGCACCTTCGGCGCTTCGCGTTCCTCCGGCTTTTCGACCACGAACAATTCGGCGGCCGTGAAGTTGAACATGCCGGCGATGATGTTGCTCGGGAACACTTCGCGCTGCGTGTTGTAGGTCATCACGCTGTCGTTGTAAGCCTGCCGCGCGAAGGCGACCTTGTTTTCCGTCGAGGTCAATTCCTCCATGAGGCGGGCCATGGTCTGGTTGGCCTTGAGGTCGGGGTACGCCTCGGCGACGGCGAAGAGGCGGCCGAGCGCGCCGGTGAGTTGCGTTTCCGCGCCGGTCAGTTGTTTCATGGCGGCGGGATCACCGGGGTTCGCGCCGACGCGCACGTTGGCGGAGGAAGCGGCGTTGCGCGCGGCGATGACGGCCTCGAGCGTGCCGCGCTCGTGTTTGATGTAACCCTTGGCGGTCTCGACCAGATTCGGGATCAAGTCGTAACGGCGCTTGAGCTGCACGTCAATCTGCGCCCAGGCGTTTTTGAACCGGTTGCGCAGCGTGACGAGTTTGTTGTAGCCGCCGATGACGAACAGCAGCCCGAACACGACCAGCGCGCCAATTCCAATCAGGACCAGCAGTAGCAATGGTGCCATAGTATGAGGACCTTTCTAGTTGGTTTGTCCGACAACTGCGACAACACGTAGGCCAACCCCGCGGGGCAGGCAATTACAAATTCGCGGGTGAATTCAAGCGGGGCGCGGGTCTTGTTCGTTGCCGCGTGAGTTTTTTGCGACCGCTGCCTTGGCGCAGCGAACAAAGCTTTCTGCGGCCGGGCTGAGTCCGGACTTCGCCGAAACGACGCCAATGATCAACGGCTCTGGCGCGGGCGACAGGGGAACAAGCTTCAAGCGTGGTCCGGCGAGACAGGCCACGGATTCCGTCACCAGTGCGACTCCATTGCCCGCTTCGATGGCGGAAATCAGGCTGGAGACACCGTCGTGTTCATCCGTGATGCGCGGCCTGGCTTTGATCGTGGAAAACACGGCGGACAACAGTTCGTGGTAATCGGGATACTCTTTCCGGCTGTACGCGACGAACGGTTCGCGGGCGGCCTCCGTCAGCGTCACGCTGCGCCGCCGGGCGAACGGGTGTTGCGGCGCGACGGCAACGCAAATGGGGTCGCGCAACAATTCCTCGAAGCGCAACCCGCGCAACATGGACGTTATCGGACGCGCGACGAAGGCGATCTGCAACGTGCCCTCCCGCAACCCGGCGAGCAGTTCCTCCGTGGACAAATCATGCAACCGCACGCGCACCTTGGGCGACTCGGCCTGAAACGCGCGCAACGCCGGAGGCAGAATCCGGGCGGTGAGTGACGGCGCATAACCGACGTGCAAATCGCCGCCGCCCGTGGCAATGGCGCGCGCTGCTTTCACCGCGTCCTCGGCGCGAAGTAACACCGCGCGGGCTTCGTTCAAGAACACGCGGCCCGCTTCCGTCAGCCGCACGGACTTGGCGCTGCGTTCCAGGAGCTGGAAACCGAGTTCGTCCTCCAGATCGCGAATCTGCCGGCTCAACGCCGGTTGCGAAACGTGCAATTTCAGCGCGGCGCGGGAGACGTTTTCCTCCTCGGCCACGCCGCTGAAATAACGCAGATGGCGCAGTTCCATGCGGCGGAGAATTACCAAGTCTTTGCTGACTCGGCGAAAGAAATCGGGTGTTCAAAACAACGACGGCGGTTGCTCTACGAGCCGCCTGGCTTCTTCAACCGTGTAGGTGGTCTGGCACTTTGGACACAGAAGGTAATACTCGTAATAGAAATCACGTTTTGGCTTTTTGCGCGGCGTTTGCTTGATGACGGGTGTTGAGCATTTCCGGCACGGCTCGCCTTCCTGCATGTCGGGGCGGACGCCTTCGGTTTCGGGTTTGTTTTCGTAACCGTCGTCTGCCGGAAGATTCGGCTGGCGCAGCGCGGTCATCGAGAGTTGATCGCACCGCTCGTTTTCCAGATTGCCCGCGTGACCGCGTACCCAGCGAAATTCCACCTGATGCTTCTGGCACAACGCATCCAACCGCTGCCACAAATCCACATTCTCCGGGCGTTCGGTCTTGGTGCGCCACCAACTTTTCCTTTTCCACGCTGCCACCCAACCCTCCATCATGGCTTTCACCACATACTTCGAATCACTGTAAATCGTGGCCTTGCAGGGTTGCTTCAACAATTCCAGCCCCGCAATGGCGGCGAAGATTTCCATCCGATTATTGGTGGTCTCCCGAAACCCGCCACTGACTTCCTTGCGCTTCTTGGGATGAATCAACACCGCGCCATAACCGCCCGGGCCGGGATTGGGTTCGCATCCGCCGTCGGTGTAAATCTCCACGTGCGGCAACTCGACTGATGTTGAATTGGTGCTCGTGCTCACAAACTCAATGCTCCAACGGAGCTACAGAAAATAGCCCAGGGTTTGAGCGTAGCGAATACCCTGGGTAAACGTCCCCCAAAAAAATTCTCCCTCTCCTCGCCGAACGAGGAGAGGGCCGGGGTGAGGAGTCGAAATCAATTTCGTGACCAAACACATTCAAAATGCCTCGCGTTCTTCGCGAACTTTCGCGTGCTCGATTTGGCGCTCCAAATTTTCGACATATTCATCAATCCACAACTTCACGTTGGCATCCGTTTCTTCCTTTTTGAAATCCAAAAGCCATTGCTTCTTTTCTCGGTAGTGCCCGCTGGCTGGCCCTGACCAGCCTTCAGTTGAGAAGTTCGCCATCAAATTATTCCTGACACTCGAATCAGATCCGTATCGGATCAGGACTTCGCGAGCCAAACACGGTCTTTCAGTGGATCGGAACAGTTGCTTCGGAACGAAGCTCGCGAGATACCACGCTCGGTTTTCCCGGTTCGCGTCCACCCAACTCCAAACCGCGTCCAGCGGGATCAGGGGCAACACTCCGCCCTCACCGCCCGGTGAATACTTATCGCCGCGCAACCAAGACTTCAGATGGAACGCACGCGAATCAATAGGAGGACCGAGGCGCTCGGAAACGAGCCCCCACACTTCCTGCGGATTCCGCCGAGTGATTTCCATCAGGACTTTGTGGGCATCCGAATGGAATCTTCCGACGATTGTTCCTTCCTCGCCAAAGTGCTCAACAACCGTTTTGGCCAGCGTGAGGCTCTCTTTTGGATAGTTTGACGCAAACGAACTGCCGACTGCGGCCCAGTGGTAACGGTCCATCGTGTGGAACTGTCCGCCCTTTTGGAACAGCGCCGCGTGACCCAAGGCTCGCAGCGCCAAGTCGGCTGGCAGTTTTCTGCCTGCTTTGGCGTCGAAGTAATAGAAATGCATTATGTCGATGAGAATTCTAACGCCGACCGCATCTGGTTGAGCCACCAAGAACTCTGCCCATTGCCTGAACACATCCTCAGAGAGATCCTTGATCACGCTGCCCATGCAGAACATTCCAAATCGGCCAACTTCCATTTGCCCGATTTGGGCAAGTTTCAGAATGCGTAAGCCTGCTGTGTCGGTCATTCCTGAACGCCACGTCAGTTCCGGAACATGAGTTCGCATCCGATCATCGGAAGTGAACTCATCAAACAATTGCTCCCATTTATTCGGTTCAGTTTCGAAAACAGCGCGCATGTAGCCACTCAGAAAAAATGGCGTGCTTTTTGGCGTGGGCTTTCGTTGGGCCTCGACAATTTCATTCAGAAGCGCACCGCTTTTATCAAGCTTGGCCAACTCGTAGCCGAAACGATAACCATTCTTGGCCTCCTCCGTTACCAACCATGCCAACTCTGGCCGGAGCAAGTCCGGTTGTTTTGCGCATTGCTCTGCGAGGGTTTGAATTTTTTTGTCGCGTGCGTCTGTGGGCCGATCCGTGTCGTCAAAATGATCTTCCAACAAATCCATTGCAACGTATCGCTTCAAAAGCGACGGAAAATCATTGCCGACCAAATCGTCGCGGAACGCTTCTGCGGCTTTGATAATTTCCGGTCTCAATTCGTTCCGGCGATACCGTAAAAGCGAAATCAAGTGCTCTAAAGTTTCGGCGGTTGTTGCCCAACCGCTTTTGAGTATTTCTTTCCAAGTCTCCAAAACTAGCTCGCCCAAATTGGTTGCCGTGGCGATAGCGCCGCCGTTGTTGAGCAGGATTTTGACAGCCTCCACTCTTTGTTCGGCTGGCAAAGCCGACAACTGCTTCCGCAGTAGATTCCACACCTTTCGATATGCCTCCCAAATCTCGCCGTAGGTTTTGGGCGTCCAGAGTTTTGGCTTCGGTTTGAACCCCTGATGTTCTGCGCCAACTGTGCGGCTGAAGTGTTGAGCTTCCAACGCCGCGTCACACGCCTTCAACGCAATCGCGCGCGTCGTCTCGGAATTTGAGACGAGTGCTTCTTTAAGAACAGGAAATCGTTCCTGCGGCGACGCCTCTGTGGGTGCAACTTCACCGTAACCGGGCGAGAACAATTCTGCGAAAACGCCTGTCGCATTATTCGCCCAAGTTTCGTTCTCGGCTTCCGCCAGCTTCAGCAGCAGCGACGCCGCACTACAGAAAAGGTCGTTCCAGATGGCTATCTTCTCCAATGCCCAGATGACCCCACGACGCCCGTCTCGAAACTCCAACAATTCATCGCGTGACCAAGTGCCGACCGTCCTTTGCAAACAGGCAAGCGCCTGCTTTGGGTCAGCGTCAGTCAGAGCCAAAAAAAAATCGCCGCCGAGTCTCGAACCCAAAAACCCCTTGTCCTGAAATGGTCCGTTAGGACCGAGAAGATTGCTGACCACCTTTCGCGCTACCTGCGACTGCTCCGCATAACGGAACATTTCTAAAAACCAGGGCAGAAGATTGCCTTTGAGGTCTTTGGCAAATTCTTCCAGATCAAAACCGTTGCCGTGATGATTCCACCAGTCAACCCACAGCCAAACGTGAAGGAGTTTCGGCGTGATATAGAGGGTTGTCTCACCTTGCAGAATTTTCCGTTTCCTGAGATCGGAGACGATCTCTTGGAATTTGGGCCAGGTGATGAGCGGGTAGCCTTTCTGAACGATTGCGGAAATGGCCTTTGCTTCAGTGATTACTGGGTCTCCGTAACCAAATCGCTTGAAAAGCGCGATGTGCCGGAGAACTGCGAACCTGTCCTTGACGGCCGGAGAGTTGAAATCGTCAAGGCCGACGACATACCGTTCCCAAATAACTGTGCTGGTCGGCCTGAGCAAATCTTCGGGGTTCTTTTGCAGATTAGAACCGACTACGTGCGCAACCCTGGGCGAACCGCTACAAAAATCCGCGAACCGCTCGGCCTGATCTTTGGCGATACTGTAACCTTCGATGATTTGAATGATCTTCTCGCGCTCCAACAACGGTGCGTCGAGAAATGAAACGCCGCTGGAATCCTCCCACTCATTGAAAATGGTGACCAACTTGATTCTTTGGCCGCGCGACTTGAGCCGATTCCAAATCTGTGTCCTGTGGTCTGCGCCGCACTCGTCAACAACGAGAACGACCGCGAAGTGGTTGTCTTCGCGAGCTATCGTTGCCATGAAGTCGCCGTCGAGGAATTCGGCTGGCCTGTTGGTGTAGAGGATGAGTGGTTGGAGGTCTGCCTCCCGCGTCGCTTCGAGCACCAATCGTGTCTTGCCAATTCCCGCCTCGCCACGAACATGAACGTGAACCGCACTGCCGGAGGTTCGGAGAGCGGCTTTAAGGCTCGCAATCAGGTTCAGTTGATTTGCGCCGGGCTGAAAGGGCAATCCCATCTCCGCGTCACCTGCCCAACTTCTGTGGGTGCGCAATTGGCCGGCTTCGCGTCCATTCACACGCAACGCAACCGAAGGGAATTTCGTCAGGAAGCCACGCAGTTGATTCTGCACCCACACTTCGGCGTTCGCGTTCGTGTAGCCGCACGCTGCAAAAAACTTTCGCAGATGTCCTTCTGCAATGGAGCGGTCAACAGGATCAATGCCAGTGCAAACCAACACGTATGTCCCTTTCTCGTCCATGCACTCCCGAATCCTCTGCTTCAAGTTGGCTTTGCTGGGCTGTTTCTTTTCTCCGAACAACTCCTTCTGAATGACTTGCCCCTGATGCGGTTCAAATTCCTTGCCAGACTTTATTTGGCAAGCGGTATGACCAGCGCGGATGAGATCGCCAGCAATGCTGTGATCGGAAATCTTCGCATCCACTCCACCATCGGACGCGTTTACGTTAGATGAAATGTGAATCTTGCTGGTCGGAATTCCGAGCCGGGTTGCTTCGGCCCACAATAATTCAGAAATCAGTGCGACCGCTTCGCCCGCGTCAAGTCGGCGAAGGTCGTCATTGGTAACGCTGTAAAGACTGCTTTCCACAAGTCCGCCAGAGTTTAATTGTGAATTTCGCTCGCAACAAGCGTGGCGTTCTCGCTCAATTTCGACTCCTCACCCCGGCCCTCTCCTCGTTCGGCGAGGAGAGGGAGAACTATTTTGTGGGAAGTTCACCCAGGGTAGGTGCTCGCCGCCATCGCACCAACCCTGGGCTAATTTCCTTTGCCCGCGTTGGGGCAAGTCAGTTTGGCTTCGCGAGAATTTGTGAAATTCGTGTCAGCCTTTGCGCCTTTGTTGCTTGGCGTCTTTGCGTTGAATTGAATCCGCGTTCGTCTGTGTTTATCCGTGGTTACGAACTTTGGCGCGATGCGCGTGGCGATGCAATGGAGCGAGGCTTAAAGAACTATGTCGGCGTGAGCCTTCAGGTCGCGTCGGACTCCGTGACCCAGATGGTCCAGGAACACCCGCACGCCTTCCCGCCGGGCAAACCGAAACGCAGGCACGAGATCGCTGTCGCCACTCACGACCACAATGATGTCCACCATTTCACGCAATGCCAGCCGCGCGATGTCCAGGCCGATCCGCAAATCCACACCCTTCTGTTCCAAGTCGGGCACAATGTCGCGCGCCGATGGCGGACGCGGGTTCTTGATCATGCTCTTGAAGGCGCTGTCACCCAGTTTCCAGCCGTGGACAACAACCTCGCCCCGTCTCACGGCGAAGTTGGGCATCAGTTCCAGCGTGTCGAGCAGGCTCATGTGTTGCCGGAATTCGTTCGTCGCGGACAAATCCAGCCCCGACCCGTCAATGGGGTTCGTGAGCCGGTCTTTGGCGGGCGAGGCGTCGTAGAAGTATATCCGCAACAAGTCGCGGTTGGCCAATTGGGTGTGCTGGCTTATCCGCTGGCACTCTTGTCCGACGTCCGCGCCGGTGGGGAAGCGCCCAAGCTTGGATTGAAGTTTTTTTGTGACAAATCCGCCGTCCAGCAGGATCGCGTATTTGGAGGGCATAAAAAAGTGGCCCGTATCACTCGTGACACCTTTCGGCGTGCTTAGATCAAGAACGAATGAATGGGCCTTTTTATCTGCGACCCAATGTGCCAGACCGCGCCTGGAGGTGTCAAACGGAGATTTGATCGTATTTTGACGCCGCAAGGGAGGCCGGTGGTATCAATAAAGGCGTAGGTTTTCCAGCGCCGGCTCAATTCGTGGAAGGCGATGATTTTCAGGACGAAGGTTTCCTGGACGAGCCGTTCAATGTTGACGCGACGGCCACGCACGCATTGCGGCCCTTTGGCGAGCGCGCCGACGGCGATTCGTTCCAGTTCAAAGAGCCGGAATTCCCTAACCTTTGGACTTTTTGGCGTATCGGCCACTTCTGAGGTCCTCGATGATCGCGCGGAGTTGTTGCTTGCTCACCTGCTCGTATTCCACCGTGCGCAGCATGGCCGGGATGAGTTCGTTCTCCTTCACGATCCGTTCCACGTCCGCCGGAATCTCGTCGCGGCCCTCGGCGGCGAGATCGTGGAAGGTTTCGTAATCGGGTGTGCCTTTCTTCAGGCCCAGCGCGCGGCTGAGTTTTTCCAGCGTTTCCGCAGGCGGCGGGGACAACACGTCCGCTTCGACGTTGCAGTAATTCGAAGACTGCATCCCAACGCGCCGGGCGAACTCGCGCAGGCTCAGGTCGAGCGCGAGCCGCCTTTCCTTCAAGAACTGACCAAAAGTTGTAGGCATAGGAGTTTGGCTTCGATTGACATCTTGCTCCGCAATGTTCTAGGCGAATATAACGCGGGGCGTTGGCAGGGCAATCTCTTTTTTGAAACGTGTTGCATATCCGGGCGTTCAAGCCGTGTGATCAGCGCTCGCGCAGCAGCTTGATGAGGTTCTCCAGTTCTTCGTCGGACGGTTTGTTGCCGGAGAGCGTGCGAAAGAAGGCCGGAAGTTTTTCCACCAGTTCCTCGTCCTTGAGGACGTAATCGGGGATGCGCCCGGAATCCACGGCGGCGTAATCGAAGAATTTGAGCCAGTCGTCCGAGCCTTGCTTGAGGCCGAGCGCCTTCGCCCAGGTGCGGAGCGTGTCCTCGTCGCGCGGGGGCGGCATGACTTCGCGCTCGATCTTGCTCCAGTTGCTGGGGTCGTAGCCGTTCTCCAGACAGAATTCGCGCAGGCCCAGGCGCTGTTTCGCCCGCAGTTCTTTGATGAATGTTCCAAACAGAGGTTTAACTTAAGTTCGTGGTAGAATCTATACCACAGAGGCGGGCGGGCGTCCAGCAAGATTGTTCAAGAGAGCCGAGGATGTCGGGTTGCCAAGTATGTTTTGCAGTTATGCTGAGGCAAGAAACATGGTCTTTCACAAGTTCACAGGTGGTGTGGCAATGTCTTGCCATGATGAAAATACGAAAGGCAAACGAACGCGGGCACGCCGAACACGGCTGGCTGGACACGTATCACACCTTCAGCTTCGCGGATTATTATGATCCGCAATGGATGGGCTTCCGCAGCTTGCGCGTCATCAACGACGATCTCGTGATGCCGGGCATGGGCTTCGGAACGCATCCGCATCGCGACATGGAAATCATCACCTACATTCTCAGCGGCGCGCTGGAGCACAAGGATTCGATGGGCAACGGTCGCGTGATCCGCACTGGCGACCTGCAATACATGGCCGCCGGCACGGGCGTGCAGCACAGCGAATTCAATCCATCGCCGGACGAAGCAGTGCATTTGCTGCAAATCTGGATTCAGCCGGACGCGAAAGGCGTAAAGCCGCGTTACGCGGAGAAGTCGTTGAAGGACGCCGCGCCAGGAACGCTGCATCTGGTGACAAGCAAAACGGGCCGCGATGGTTCCATCGCGATCCATCAGGACGCCGAGTTGTGGCTGGCCAAACTCGACAGTGGAAATCGCGTGACGCACAAACTTGCGCCCGGCCGCCATGCGTGGGTGCACGTGGCGGAAGGCGAGGTTTCGCTCAATGGCAAAACACTCAGCGGCGGCGACGCTGCGGCCGTGACCGATGAAACCGAGTTGAATCTCAGCGCCAGCAAACCCGCACAGGTTCTCCTGTTCGATCTCAACTGAGCCAGGCGACTGATGCCAAATCCATGAAGGCACTCCAACTCCCGTTCAACACCGGCGGCAGCACCGGGGCGCCCATGGCGCGGCTGGTCCTTGGCCGCTTCATGTTCCCTCAACGCAGGGGCAAGACCTCAATGGATGCGGCGCTACGTTTCAAGCTCGTCATCCATCATTCCTTTGCTTGAGGAAAACGCATGAAGACGAACAACGATTTCCGCCCCATTAACCCCGGCGTGCGCATCGGTCACGTCCATCTGAAGGTCGCGAATCTCGACCGGGCGCTGGCGTTCTATCGCGAGGTGCTCGGCTTTGAGATCACGCAACGATACGGTGCCCAAGCTGTGTTTCTGTCCGCCGGTGGTTATCACCATCACATCGGTTTGAACACCTGGGAAAGCGCAGGCGGCCAGCCGCCGCCACCCGGCACGACGGGCCTGTTTCACTTCGCCATCCTGTATCCGACGAGGGCGGAACTGGCCGACGCCGTGCGCCGTGTTTTGGAGGCGGGCATCGCGCTCGATGGCGCGTCCGACCACGGCGTCAGTGAAGCCATTTATCTCCGCGACCCTGACGAAAACGGGGTGGAGCTTTGTTGGGACCGACCCAAAGAAGCATGGCCGCGCGCCGCGGATGGCAGCCTGGAGATGTTCACACGTCCGTTGAATTTGGTTGGCCTGATCGGTCAAGCGCCTCAGGGACATGGAGCAGCGCCGATGTGTCCTTGAGCCGGCCCAAAAACCGGCGATCCCTCGCTATGAATTCGGCGCGTTGCCCCTGGTCATTTCGCGAACCCACGAGCCCTCAGCCAGAAGACGCAATCGCGCGTCCAGGGATGGCGCTCGCCGCCGTAGGGCTCCGAACCAAGGCCGATGCCGTGTTTGCCGCGCTCATAGACGTGCAGGTCGAATCGAACTCCGTTGCGCTGCAAAGCGTCGGCAAACATCAACACATTCTCGACGTGAACGCCCTTGTCTTCCCAAGTGTGCCAGAGGAAGCAGGGCGGGGTGTTCGTGGTGACGCGCTTCTCATTCGAGAGTTCCTCGGCCAGCGAGTCCGGCGCGTCCTTGCCAAGCAAATTGTTTCGCGAACCTTGATGAGCGTGCGGGCCAACCATGGTGATCACCGGGTAACACAAGATGCCGAGGTCCGGACGTGAACTGACACGCTCGGCCGGGTCGGTGGCATCGGGTTTGCCGGCGTCGAAGTGCGTGAGCAATGTCGAGGCGAGGTGGCCGCCGGCGGACGAGCCGATGATGCCGACGCGTTGCGGATCAAGCTTCCATTCCTCGGCGCGTGCCCGCACGGTGCGCACCGCACGCGCGGCGTCCTGAAGCATGGCCGGATGATGGTAACCTGAGGGGCCGAGGCGATACTTGAGGACAAAGCCGGCGATGCCGTGATCGTTGAAGAATTTCGCATAGTCGCTGCCTTCGTGATCCGCCAAACCGCCGTAACCACCGCCCGGACAAATCACGATGGCCGCGCCGGTTGCCTTGGCCGGATCGGGCCAGAACGGCGTCAACGTTGGGATGTCCCTGGGCTCTTTGCCCAGCGCGCCGGGAGCGCCATCGGGCCAGAGAGCAATCGGGTTGGTCGTTTGCGCGACCGAGACGGTGGCCGCCGAGAGAACCAGAAGCAGGGCAGGGAGTTGTTTCATGGCCGGAGATTAGACCGGCGCGCGAAATGTTTCACCAACTTTTGCTGCGCGAACTTGTGACCCGGTTACGGCACTTGGGCGTAGTTGATGCAGCCGATGAGCAATTCGTCGCAGGCCTGGTCTGACTTCGAATGGTTTCTACGGCGCCAGTGAGTAGCTATAGTAACCGATGAACATCTCCTGCCAGGTTTGCTCGCCCCACTTGACGCTGTTGGTGGGACTGTACCGATAATTGTTGGGATTGTCCGGGTCGGTGAAGACCTCCATGAGTTCCTGGTTCAAGACAGAATTATCCCAGGCGCAGGTGTATTTGATGGACGTGCCTTTGGGCAGGAACTTGGGTTGGGTGAAGCGATAGGTGGTCTGCCAGTGGAACTCGTAGCCCGGGACGGACAGCAGGACTTCGCTGGTCCCATTGGTGTAGAGGGCCTCGTATTTGGCGCGCGAACCGCGGGTATGCATGTGGGGATAGACTTCGTGCAGCCAGACATTGGTGGTGAAGGCGGCATTGGTCCGCACCCACTGATATTCGTTGGCGTTCGGAGGGATGGTCCAACTGGCAGAGGAGTCGGCGACCGAAGTCTGGATCAATGGAAATCCGGAAGTGACGGCATTGGTGTAAAGGCCAAGCAGACTGGCGTCGTTCGTGGCCACTCCGATTGCGGTGTAGTGGAGTTGAAATCCAATCGTGGTGCCGTTGGCCAGGAACTTGTAGGTATTGGAAGGAAAGGCACCGAGATAGGTGCCTGGAACATACAGAGTCATGAAACTATGAAGAACGTCATCCGCTCCTGTGCCTGCCACGAGATGATGCACTGCCGGCACGGTGCCGGGTAGAATGATGGCCGCGCGCAAGGAGACGCTTGGCCCCGTGTAGGGGATGAACACGTAGCGATAATCAATCTGACCGCTCGCGGGAATCGCCTGGTTTCCGATCGGGATGATTATGTCCGGCGTGCCCAACGAGGCGGGCCAGGCAAAGGGATAGTCGGTCTGCGGCGGAACATTGGTGAGGGGATCAATGCCGCCTCCGCGCGGCGCGCCATCATCAATCCACTTCACAAGCAGGGCGGCGTTGCTCGGACTCAAGGAAATATCATTCGTGAAGGATTGGTAAAAATGGTCGGCGTGCCACGGCGGCATCCGGCCGGAGAGGATTTCCTGTTTGATGGACGCGGCTTGAGCCTGGACGATGGCGTGGTTGGTCATGGCCCAGGGCGCGATGTTCCCGGGACTGTGGCAGCGGACGCATTTGTTCTGGAGCAACGGCGCGATTTCGGTTGAGTAGGAAATGCTGGGCGAGAGCGCCGCGAAGCCGATATCGCAACCCGAGGGTCGCGTGCGCGTGGGCGAGACGGGCTGGGCAGCCAGGAAATTCACCAGCGCGTTGGAAAGATAATGCTGCGTGGTCGCGACGGCGTTGCTGCCGATCCGGTCGTCAATCGCGCCGCGGTAAAACACGGCGGAGTCGGCCATGTTGATGGCGACGGCCTCGGGTGTGGTGGTGGCGTTGTAAGTGCGCGCGACCAGTTGTGCTGCGTCGTGCAAGATCGGCGGTCCGTTGCTGATGCCGAGCGAGGTCGCTTCGACCAGGATGTTGGAGCGGTTGTCCGCTTGGTTTGCGTCCACCAGCCAGAACGAGACCTTTTGCGGAGTGAACTGATTCGTGAGCGCCTTAATGGCCGGCATCATGTCGCGCACTTTCTGGCAGCCGTTGCCGGTGAAGATCAGCACCATCGCCAGGACGTTGGTGTCGTCGGTGTGATAAAACAGCCAGCGCGAGCGTCCCAACTGATCAATCAGCCGGAAATCCACCCCCCATTCCTCCGGCGGCGCGGCGAGCTTCACCGCTCGGTAATAGCGCTGTGCCGCCGACGCGGCGTAGGCGTCGAACCAGGATTGGGGCGAATTGGTCAGCGGCAGCGTGAGTTGAAAGTCCCAGCCGGTGGCCGTCAAGCTGGACGCGGATTCGAGATTGAAAGTGGCACCGACCTGCCCGGCGATGCCGATGCGCGTCGGCCCGGCGTTGCGGTCAATGGTCACCTGGGTGGGTTGCGAAAAGACCGGTTGGCCGGCCAACAAAACCGAGAACCCAACAACAGCCATTAGCAAGCGGTGCATGGCCGAACCGTGCCACAAAGCGGACGTGGGAGCAATTTGAATCTTGGCGATGCGGAGAATCGTTGGCCGCGATTTTCAGCTTGGAATCGGCCGGTGAACCTGTTCTGCTCGTCAGCGTCCCAAAAGAATTCGCGACCTGAGCCATCTAACCAGGAGACTATCATGAAGTGCCGCTTCTCTGCCTGGGCGATCTGGCTGAGGCTGGTTTTGCTCTCGACTCTCAACCCTCGACCCTCAACCGTGTCCGCCGAAGGCAGCCTCACGCCGCCCGCCGCGCCCGCGCCGACGGTTACCCGGTTTTCCGTCTGTTCAATCCTAGAACCCACAAATTCAACGCGACCTCGTTTATGAAACCGAAATCTCAACGACTCACGAACCCCGGCCTGTTTGGAATCCTCGTCACGCTGCTTTGTGTCACTTCCAGCGCCCACGCTGCCACCCGCACCTGGGACGGCGGCGGCACAAATGACAACTGGACCACCACGACCAATTGGGTGGGCGATGTCGCGCCAATCGTCGGCGACGATCTGGTGTTTCCCGGCGGCGCGGCGCGACTGACCAACACCAACGATTTTGCCGCCAACACCACGTTCAACTCGATTACGTTCACCGGCAGTGGCTACACGCTGCGCGGCGCGGCGGTGGCGATGAACGGGGAAATCAGGGCCGGCCACCTTACCGGCGGCAACGCGATTCAAACCGCCATCCTGCTGATCGCCAATCTGACGGTCACGGTCACCAACGCGTTTACTTCGCTCATTCTTCAGGCCGGCATTGATACAAACGGGAGGGAACTCTCGCTGGGTGGCGACGGCTTGACTCAAGTCCAGGGGGCCATCAGCGGCGGCGGTGGACTGACGAAATTTGGTCCGGGCATGGCATGGTTATCTGGAGACAACACCTACTCGGGCATCACGATTGTGAAGGAAGGATTTCTCGACGTTTACGCGGACACGGCGTTGGGCACGGTCGGGAGTGTGACCGTCGTTTCCAACGGAGCCACGCTCCGGTACGGGAACGGAGTCACCGTGCCCGAGCCACTGATCCTGGCGGGAAAACTCGGCACCAGTGACGCATTCGGGTTGGCCCTGAACACCGGCACAGGGCCGATCACCCTGACCGCGACGAACAGCGTCATAGACGCGGTAAGCGCGCCGCTTAGGCTCGCTGATTTCATCTCGGGCACCGGTGGACTGAACAAATCTGGAAGCGGAGTGCTGACTCTCAGCCGAAACAATCCCTACACCGGCAACACGACGAACTTCGCTGGCACCCTGTTGGTGAACGGCAACCAACCGCAGAGCGCTGTCTATCTGAGCGGCGGGACTTTGGGTGGAACAGGCACCGTGGGCACCGTCACCGCCATCAGCGGGATTGCGAAAACGCTCAACCCCGGCGGCAGCCCTGGGATTCTGACCAGTAGCAACGTGACGCTCAATTCTTCGACCATGTTTGCCCCCGAGCTTAACGGCACCACGCCCGGCAGCGGCCATGACCAACTGATCGTCAACGGGACGGTCGCGCTCAACAACGCCACTTTCAGTGCCTCGCTGGGTTTCACTCCGTTGGGCGGCGAAACCTTCGTGCTCATCAACAATGACGGCAGCGACGCGGTCAACGGCACGTTCTCCGGGCTTGCGGAAGGGGCGACGCTCACCTTCGGGACGAATCAATTTCAGATCAGCTACGTCGGCGGGACGGGAAACGATGTGGTGTTGCGGAATGCGTATGTGCCGTTCACGGGCGTCACCCGCACCTGGGACGGCGGCGGTACGAACGGTCATTGGACCGAGCCGCAGAATTGGGCGGGAGATGTCACGCCGGTGGCCGGGGATAATTTGCGGTTTCCAGCCAGCGCAGTGCAACTTTCCTGCACGAACGATTTCCCTTCGGGCACGACCTTCAATTCCATCACGGTCTCGGGCACAAATTATGTCCTCCGAGGAACCAACCTCGCGCTGAACGCGGGCATCTATGTCACCAATGCCGCCTTCGCGACCGCTTTCTTCATTCCGCTCACGCTGAACTCCAACCAGACCATCACGGCCAGCAATGCTCCACTGCCCACCCTGTTCGGAGCGATTGACACCAACGGCAAAGACCTGACCTTTGCTGGCAATGGAGCAGGCCAGGTGAACTCCGCCATCAGTGGCGGCGGAGGGTTGATCAAGACCGGTCCCCAGACGTTGTCATTGAACGCCTCGAACAGCTACACGGGCGCGACGGTCGTGCAAGAGGGCTACCTGCTGGTCGGCAATGCTGACGCCCTCGGCTCGGCGAGCGCCGGCACCACCGTTGCCGCCGGTGCCAACCTCACTGTGTTCGCCGGCAGTCCAGTCCCTGAACCGCTCACACTCTCTGGCACCCTCCAGTCGTTGGCCTTTCTCACTCCAGTGACCTGGTCCGGGCCGGTGACCATTTCCGGCAGTTCGGCGGAGATTGCCACTGGCGATGAAGCGCCGATCCTGATCAGTGGAGCCATTTCGGGCAGCGGGAATTTGAGCAAGACATTGAGCGACCGGCTGACGCTCACGGCCAATAACAGCTACAGCGGGACCATCACGGTGAATGACGGAGTGCTGGTCGTCAACGGCGCCCAATCCGCCAGCGCGGTGGTTCTGAGCAGCGGCTCGCTGTGGGGCACTGGAACGGCGGGCACGATCACCTCCACCGGCGTATCGAGCAAAGGCGTTGCACCCGGCACGAGTCCGGGCATCCTCACTTCCAGCAACGTCGCCTTCGATTCAAGCACCAGCCTTGGAATTGAACTCAACGGAACAACCCCGGGCAGCGGCCACGATCAGTTGAACGTCGCCGGCTCGGTGAACCTGGGCGGCTGCGCTTTGACGACCTCGGTTGGTTTCACACCTGCCATCGGCAACAGTTTCACGGTCATCAACAACGACGGCAGCGACGCGGTCAGCGGAACCTTTGCCGGCCTGCCGCCGGGCGCGTTGCGAACCAACGGAGCCGTGATCCTCCAAATCAACTACGCCGGCGGCACGGGCAACGATGTGGTGCTGACCCGCGTGAATCCACCGTCCAAACTCACTTCCATCACCGCCGCGCCCGGCGGCCCGGCGCAATTGCAGGGCGCGGGCGTGTCGAACCTGATCTACACGATCCAGGCCGCCGCGAACCTCAACCCCGTGATCCAGTGGTCGAACGTCGGGACCGCAACAGCCAGTCCAAGCGGGGTGTTCACGTTCACCGACACCAACGCGCCGCTGTTCCCGATGCGCTTTTATCGTGCGCTCTCGCCGTGATTTCGCAAACTCACTCAACCATAAAACCAAACATGAAAACCAAACCCTGCCTCATCGGAATCTTCATCCTGCTCGGGTGCCTGTCGCCCGCCGCCCACGCCGCCACCAGCACCTGGAACGGCGGCGGCGCGGACAACTTGTGGACCAACGCCGCCAACTGGGGCGGCACGGCCCCGGTGGCCGGCGATACGCTGGTGTTTCCCGGCGCGGGCGTGGATGCCACCAGCTTGAACAACACGAACACTTTTCCCACCAAGACGCCGTTCGCCAGCATCATCATAGGCGGCACGAACTACGCGCTGAATGGCGCGTCAGTTTACTTCACCAACGCCAGCGTCACGGCCATCAACGCCACGAACATCGGCGGCCTGAACACGGTCAATTTGGACTTCCTGTTCGACACCGTGAATCAAACTTTCGCGTGCGCTTCGGCCACCGCCGTGCTGGACATCAACGGTGACGTTGACCTCGGCCCGGTCGCGCTGAACGCCAACTGCACCGGCGAAATCCAGTTGAGCGGCTCGCTCAGTGGTGGAACGGGGCTGAACAAAAACGGCACGGGTAAATTGCTGATGAACAGTGCGGCCAACAACTCCTACGGCGGGACCACCGCGGTGAATGAGGGAACGATGGAATTGAACGGCGCCAGCCCGATGGTTCCCGGCGCGCTCTTTATCCAGACCGCCTCGACGGTGACGTTGCTGGCGGCGGATCAGATCGGGTTCGGAACGGCGGGCGCGGTGACGGTGAGCGGCACGGGGCTGCTCAATCTCAACGGGTTCGCGGACGGCATCGGCACTCTCGCGCTGACCAGCGGCGGCGACGTGTCCACCGGCGCGGGCATGCTGACCTTGGGCGGCAACGTGTCCGCCACGGCAGCGGCGGCAGACAGTTGCACGATCTCGGGCAATCTTTCGCTTGGAACAGCGACGCGGGCTTTCACGCTCAGCAACGCGACGATTGATCCCGACCTGGACATCACGGCGGTGGTTTCCGGCAGTGCCGGTGCTGGAATCAACAAATTGGGCGCAGGCCAGATGCGGCTCACCGCCACCAACACCTACACTGGCGACGCCACGGTGAGCGCGGGAACATTACGCGTTCACGGCTCACAACCCAACAGCCGCATCCTGCTCTCGGGCGGCACGCTCGCGGGCATCGGCACGGTGGGGGAAATCGCGGGCGTCAGCGCAGGCACGGTTTCGCCGGGAGCGAGTCCGGGCATTCTCACCTCGAGCAATGTGTTACTCGGCGTGGGCAGAACTCTGTCCGTGGAGATCAACGGCACGACCGCTGGATCGGGTTATGATCAACTGCTTGTCAACGGCAGTGTCACGCTTGGAGGAAGTTTGTCCGTCACGAATACAATTCTTCCGCTCCTCGGCACGGTGTTCAAAATCATTGATAACGACGGCGCGGACGCGGTGAGTGGCACATTCAGTGGCCTGGCCGAAGGCTCGAGTCTCACCAACGGCGGCGCGGCTTTCAGCATCAGCTATGTGGGCGGCACGGGGAATGACGTGACGTTGACGCGCGTTTACATGCCCAGCGGCGTCACCCGCACCTGGGACGGTGGCGGCGGTTCCACCGTCTGGACGAACGCCGTGAATTGGGACGGTGATGTGGCGCCGGCGGACGGCGATGAACTCAGCTTCCCCGACGGTGCGGCGCAGTTGTCGAACACGAACAACTTCCCGGCGGGCGCACAATTCCAATCCATCGCGCTGGGCGCGGCCTACTCGCTGCGCGGTAACCCGCTTACTCTCCACAACGGTCTGCGCACCCAGGGCACGAACGGTGGCACCGCCTTCCTGCTTCTGCCGGTCACGCTCGCGACCAGCCAGACGTTCACCGTTACGAACACCTCGGTGAGATTCTCTCAAACGCTGCTCGCGGGTGGGCACACGTTGACGCTGACCAATGACGCCACGCATGTGATTACGTTCCTGGGCGACCTCACCGGCAATGGCTCGTGCCTCAAGACCGGCCCGGGCGAGCTGTCCCTGAACG
>Ga0247727_10004943_pt1 | contig 27656 bp, 21 predicted proteins | sample WisWelCaveWW1625_FD_202498 | JGI IMG/M metagenome (GOLD analysis project Ga0247727, IMG submission 202498) | Biofilm microbial communities from Wishing Well Cave, Virginia, United States - WW16-25 | ecosystem: Environmental > Aquatic > Deep subsurface > Groundwater > Cave microbial mat | place...
CACGTTACCTGATCCTGGTTCAGGTAACTCAGGACGATGTTTGGTTGGCGCTTCTGTCCGCTCAAGCAGTCCCTTGATTTGACTGAGTTTCAGGCCAATCGGCCCCTCAAAGATTTCAGCTTTGTCTCTGAGGTTTTGTTCAATGGCAAGGGTGACTGCCGGTAGATAGTCCTTACCTAATGAAAAGTGAACACTGGTATGGTCTTCTGCCCAGGCGCTAAGAGTCTGAAGGCATCGTGGAGCCAAATCTAAAGCTTTCGATGGGGTCATTCGCTCATCATAGTCTTCGATTCGAGTGATTCCGCCGACAAGACCATATTTGGCGGAAAGAATTGCGACTGAGAGATTCGATGGCCATTCGCGTTCACGGAGATAGTTGCGCAGGACACGATAAGACGAACCATCATACCGATCAATAGCGGGCAAAAGCCCTGGTGTCTCTCGTTTGGTTTGAGAACATCCAAGCACTAAAAGCTGTCTATCCACTTTGACACTCCCTTGCTGTACTTTTCGGCCAGCCACATCAAGCCCGGCGTTTTAGCAGGCCGCCTATTTGCCTTTTCGTATGAAAACTCTATTCACGGTGCATTGTAGGGCTAATGAGCCATGAAGCGGAAGCGACGGCTGACATTCACAACGCAATGACCGAGCAGCGTCGCGCGCGATTGCAAGAGGCGCCACACGCCGTCTTTCTGATGTGGGCGCGGCTCGAAGCTGCGGCTCATTCCGGGAAATTGCAGATGCGATCCGTCGTAGCGCCGTTCGCGCAGACCGTTGTATCGCTCGTTGTAAATCTCCGTCAGTCTTTCCGCTCGCTTTGCGTCTGCCCAGACCCAACCAGCGAACCGCTGCCGGATTTCGGTCAGCTTGGCCTGTGCGCTCGTCGTTTCCACGTCGTTGATGACCGTCAGTTCTTTCCCCTTGACGACGATGAGGTCGTAAACCGTCGGCTGGCGCAGGTTCAGCCCGTCATCAATCAGTTGAATCGCATGGCGACGGTCCGTTCCCCACGTTTGCGTGGCTTCAACCGATTGCAGCGTGAAATGATCGGCGTTGGCGACCGTCCACGCGCCGAGTTGTTCGTGATACTGCGCTTGCCCTTTGTAACCCGGCAGCAATTCGCGGATGAAGTCCGTGATGACATCAGCAGGAACCCAGCCGGAACCGAGCCGCGCGGTGATCTCTTCCTGCCCTAGTGCTGGCGGCACGACAGATTTGAGCACCTCGACATTCTTTGCAAAAGTTGAATTCAATTTCGCTGCGGCTTCCGCTTCCCGCAGTTTCAAGCGGACATTGCCGGACAGATATTCCTCCGCCGTAAGGTAATGTCCGTCGTGAGTTTCGTAAATCAAGCCTTCAAGAGCGGCAACGGTTTCATCACACGACAACCCGCACCTGCCTGCGATGAAATCAGGATCAACGCGACCAAGTTCATTGAGGCATTGCAGCAGGGCGTCTTTTGGGCTGTCCGCCGTCGTACTTTGTCTGCCGGGGCGAATCGTGCGCGTGTGAAAGAATGGAGCCTTGCGCCAGCCGCCGTTTGCAATCGGTTCTTCAAGGGCGCGCAGAAATGGCAGGATTGGGTTTTTGGTATCAAGGCCGCGAGTCGTGCGTGAATGATTGATCGCGCCGTAGCGACCGCGAACCCGATCATACCGCCAGTTCAGTTCGCGTTGCGCTTCGGCCAGCGCATCATCATCGGCATCATCAAGCTGTAACTGAATCACCTGTTTGGCTTGAAGGTATAGCTCAAACAATGCACTGGCTCGTGCGCGAACAGTGGTATTCCGTTGATCCTCGATCAGTCCCTCCTCAGTTTCCACGCTCTCTTTCGTGGACGACACTTGAGGAGTCTGAACCGCGATAGGAGACGTCGCTGTCGGAGCAGGCAGCGGATTAGCAGGAAATTGAACGATCAACTTTTCCCGAAGCGCTTCGGCAAGATCATTGTGCGTGGCAATGACGCCGAGATCGGCGCGCGCATACATCCCGCGCTCCAGCTTCATTTCGCCCAGCGCCAGATCAGGTCTTGTAGCAAAGAGACGATTGACTGGCATCTCGACCTCTGCGCTCTGATCATCCCGCAACCGCAGCATCTCCGTCTCAAGCCAGACCGGAATATTGTTTTCATCAATGCTGACTGGCGCAGGACGTTTCCGCAGGATGATGACATCAGTAACGACCTCTGTTCCGGCGTTGCGTTTGAACGTCTCACTCGGCAGTCGTGCCACCGCGAGCAGTTCGGCCTGCTGTGCGAGATGACGGCGCACGGCGCTTTTCTTTTTATCGAGCGTGTAGCGTGAGGTGATGAAAGCGAGAACTCCGCCAGGCTTGAGCAAGGACAGACTTTTGACAAAGAAGTAATCGTGAACGCATTCCCGCAATCGCTTGTCTTTGATCGTTGGATCGTGAACGGCGTAATCGCCGAAGGGTACGTTCGAGATGATCAGATCGAAGTAGTCTCTCGGCAGTTGCGCCACTTCCAATCCACAAGCAAAGACGCGCGTCGCCGGATAGAGCCGTTCCAGTATTCGCGCCGTGATTGAATCAAGTTCGACGGCAGTTCGCTCGCCGCCAGTTGCCAATGACGCGAGCATCGCACCGAGAAAATGTCCGACGCCCGACGCCGGTTCCAGCACACGCAGCTTTCCCCACGCCGCCAGCCCGAGATGCTCAATCGCCGCGTAGATGGCGCGGATGACATCCAGCCGCGTGTAATGGGCATTGAGCGTACTGGCGCGCAGTGATTCGGTTTCTTCCGTAAGCAATCCCTTGAGTTCATCGCACGGCTCAGCCCACGAATACGCGCCGCGCGGGAAGGCTCGGTTGAGAACTTCGTGTCACCCCAGCCGGAATAATGCGAAAGGATGCGTTGTTCATTACCGGCGAGCGTGCCTGACAGACGATTTTCGGCTTCAAGCTGTTTGAGCAGTTTGATGGCGGCGACATTATGCACGAAGCGGCTGGCGGCTCTCCCCAGTAAATCCGACGTTTCGTCAGGTGCAAATGAAAAATCGGTAGTGGTTGCAGTCGAAAGTATGGCATTCGTTTCAGACATAGCATTTCCCTGAATCAGAACTTTTATGGATTATTCTCAGAGCAAAATCTTTACTGCGCGGCGATTGCCTGCTCTGTTCACCGCCCGGTTATTTACATCGTGGGGATGGCCGCCTCGGTCAGTCAGATTGGTGTTGAGTATCAACTCAACATTTGCTACCATCAGGCTGTAACTGGGGACAATATGGACAAGACATTCGGGCAAAAACTACAGGAATTGAGGCGTTCTGCGGGACTGAGCCAGCGCGACCTGGCTGCGCAGGTCGGCGTGGATTTCTCATACATCAGCAAGGTGGAAAACAACCGGTTGCCGCCTCCATCGGCGGATACGATTGTCAGAATCTGCGCGGCGCTGGGGATACCGCCGGATGAGTTGCTGGCGCTGACAGGAAAGATTACAACCGACGCCAGAGAGATGCTGGCCAGCCCCTCCGCCCGGCAATTTATGCGGCAGGCGCAGGAAATGAACCTGACGGATCAGGAATGGCAAACGCTGGTGAAGCGATTAAAACGGCTGCGTAGTTGAGCCGTGGCCTGGAGATTGCTTTTAGGCATTGAGAGAATGAATTGGGAAAGGAGACAACATCATGAGCGTACAGTGGGTGGCAGTTCAAAGTTTTCAGCACAGCCAGGATTTGCTGACGGCGATCAATGCGCTCTCGATCCATCTCAAGCTGGCACAGGCGGGAATCATGGATACGGCACGGCAGGCGCGGGCAGAGGAAGCGCGAGACACGTTGCGCTCATTTCTGGCAGAACTAGAACCGGTCATCAATGAAGTCGAAAGTGGAGAGGCCAGTCCCGTTTTCGGAGCCGACCCGCGACTCCGCGAACTGGCCCGTAGCTTTGCGACGGCGCGGCGCAGTCCTCAATGGTTTCATTCTGCGCTTTTCCGCGAGACCTTCAGTCGGGTTCGTCAGTTGCTCGACTCGCACAAAGCGGAAGATCGGGAACCGCTGCTGGAATGCCTGAATGAGTTGCGCGTGCTGATCGAAGAGCACATTCACACGGATACCGAACAAGTGCTGGGAGAATTCTAAAGTTGCGCGAGTTATTGCGACACAACAATCAGGACCTGCTACGCGACCTCGAACGGATGCGGGAGCCGGTGCAACAGGCTGCCAGTGTTTTGCCACAGGAAATGCAGAGTTTTTATGACTGGTTGATCGTTCGCCTTGATGCGTTCCAGCAGCTCATCGAAGAAAACCTACGCGACCTCGACCGGCAGCAGGACAGCATCCTGCCTGACATTCTGAGCAACACGCAGGTCGTGACGAGATACCTGCAACTCTTCAATCGCTTTCTCATCAGCCCGGTCATTCGCGTTCAACCGTCCGACCGGTTGTGTCTGAAGCTGCTTTCGTGGCTGCACGCGGCTCACCCAAAGACCGGCAGCATCCCGGTGGCGATGAGCGATGGAGACTTTGCTTCGTGGCCTGATCCGCGTTTTCCGACCATCTATTTCATGCCGCCGTCGGCGCAGCGCCGATTGCTTTACCTGCCGTTTTTCTTTCACGAATTCGGCCATCTGCTTTTCGCCTGTCACAAGCAGGAAATGGAAGACCTGATCACTGACTTGCAGAAGCAGATCGCTGACTTTCTTGAGCCGAGCAAGCAGCAGGATGGCTCTGCTTCACCGCCTGAACTGGAACAGCGGAATGCCATCGTGGAAACGTGGTTTGAATGGACGCAGGAGATTTTCTGCGATGCGGTCGGCTTTGTGATTGGCGGGCCAGCTTATGCTTATTCCTTCTCGATGTATTTCAGAATGCGAAGCCGCGAGGAATATCATGTCAGGCTTGATGACCTGGTTGGACGCACACATCCAGTTACGTGGCTGCGCATCCGTCTGATCACCGACCGGGCGCGGCGGATGGGACTCACTGAAGTGGCAAACGCTTTGGAAGATTCGTGGCAGACAATTGCCAGCGGGATGGGAGTAAGCGAAGACTATTCCGGCTTTTTTGAGCCGCAGTTTCTGCCGGCGATCCAGCAGACCATTGACGACATGCTGACAGAAGCCGCTCCCCACCAGTTTACCGATGTGGCCGGGAACGCTTCTGCCTCCGCATCAACAGCCGAATCGCCTGCGCATCTGGTGAATCAGGCCTGGGACAGATTTTTCAACAACGCGGATGATTATGCTGACTGGGAGGCCGCTGCTATCAAAGACTGGTTAGCCTTCACTGGCTGAACATTTACGAAGACCTCGGCGATGCGCTTCCTGATAAAGTCCTGCGCCTGCTTCCGGCCAAGCTGCCTCAACACATCGTTCCAGTCTTTGCCGACGGGCGGTCGGAGTCGCACCAGGTGCGAAGTGTCAGCAGAGAGCAATTCGACCAAATGCCCGGCGACTTCGTCACCGGCGGCGTCTGCATTGGTAGCAATCAATACCTGCTTGCTGGCTATTGCTTCCGGCAACCAGTCAGGCCAGCTTGTTCCCATCATCGCCACAGCCGGCAGATGGCAAAACGCCAGCGACAGCCCATCCATCGGGCCTTCTACGACAGCAATGACTCTCGACTTCAAGGCTCCCGGTGTTGAGAAGACTCCAAGGCTTTTAGTCCCGCCAGTCATTGTTTTCAATGCATTCCGCTCGCTGATGAATCGCCCGCTGACAGCGACAAGGTTTCCACCCTGATCACGGATCGGAAAAAGTGCCGCTGGTCGCTTGTACCAGCGCGGTGAATAGCGCACGCCTGCCAGCCGCGCCAGCGCCGGTGGAACACCGCGTTGCTGGATGTAAGCAGCGCCGGGAGAATCGGACAGATTGGCGGACTTCTCCCAGGCTTTTTTCCAGTCAAAGCCGCTTTCAGGAAACTTGCTAGTATTGCGGTACAGACCAATTATCGTGGCGAGTTGCATTGCCTTGTTCGGCGAGATCGTGCTGAAATCGTTCAGCAGACCTCGCTCGCCGCAGCGATGACAAATCCACCTGCCTGTTTGCACATTCAAACTCAGCGAACGATGCGCGGCATCGCGTGGTTTGTCGGCCCCACAAAAGAGACACAGAAACCGCCGCTGACTTCGACCAGTGCGAGAGCGTGGGTCATACAATTCAAGCTCTGCCAGAGTGAGGGCATTCATCGTGAAACTCCTCTTTCATTTCGCTGATTGAAAACCCGCGATGGTATTTCCTGCATCATCAGCGCGGCCAGTTGGTCTGGTTTCGGAATCGCGGGCAACCTGCCGATCACGTCATCCTCAATCGCTTTGCCCTTCCAGCTTCGCAGCCATTCAGGCGCCAGCACGATGAAGAATGACGACGCATATTGCCGCCGTGGCCCAGTGGGTAGCGCCCAGATCGTGCAGGTTTGTTCATTCACTCTGGTGTAAAAATAGTAATAGTTCTTCGTCCGCGCCTGCCTGCCATCGCTGCCATAATCCGGCGTGGGCTTCGTGTGCCAGAGCGATTCGTTGATTTCGGTGAAAGTGGCGGGAAATCGCCCTGTTCTGGTGTGGTAAAGGCGGAGGTCATTGGTGAGCTTTTCAAGCTGCGGCTGCGGCATATTCATTTGCCAGTCGCGGAAGAGTGTGTAGACGTGCCAGCCGTAACTGCCGACAGCCAGCATCCCGGCCAATGCCAGCATCAGCCAGGTGATTTTCAGCTTACTGAAGCCCGCTCGTGTCTTCGTTTTCCTCATCCTGTCAACCTCACAGGTCGCGTCCGCCAAAATCAAACAGCGGGAGACTGTCCTCATCCAGCGTGTCCGGGTCGTATTCCGGCTCGAAGTCTTCCGGGCGCCGGGCAGAAGCAGTGACCATTGCCTGTGCCCACTGATTCTTCGCCGCTTCAGCTTCGTTAGCCGCCTTGCCGTTTGCTTTCGCCTGTTGAGCCAGATTCGGCGCCAGGAAGTCTTCAGCCTGCTCGCCCTCCGTCGTGATTTCTGGCGGTGAAACTTTTGGTTCTTTGCCAAATTGAAAACGCTTCTCGCGTTCAGAGAGTGGTGGCTCCTCGGCCTTCGCCAGCTTCGGGTAGGTCAAACGCACCGGCGGCGCGTTGCTGATGATCGCCACGGCTTGTTTGTATTTGGTCATCTGCCGGATTTCGCTCGCGTCCATCAGCGCCCGCCCGACTTCGGTGCTGCGTTCCTGATCGAGTTTGTTGCCGTCGTGTACATCCACCGAGCTTGCTTGCAACACAGTCGTCGTGCCCAGTCGCTTGGACGCATATTCCGCCGTGCGCTGATCCACACCCGGCAGAAAGACCATCGCGCCGACCGAACCCAGCACGGCATCACCGCCGTCCGCTCCATACTGGTGATAAAGCTGCGCGATATTCTGATAGCCGAGCGCATAGGTCATTCTTCTTCCGCGCCCGACACCGAGCGCAGCGGGAAGATCAGGAATGTGAATGTTGCCAATCTCATCAAGGTTGAAAAGGACGGGGGCTGAATCTTCGCTGATCACGCCATTGCGCAGGCAATCGTTGGCGAGGCCGAAGAACGTGGACAGCACGCGCTTGTAACGCTCGGCGTCGCCTTCAGGCACGACCATAAAGACTGCCGTGTTCGCCTGCCGGAGTTCACTGAAGTTCACGAACCGCACGCCGCGCGCGGCCATTGGATTCGTGATCGGTGAAGCGATTGCCATCATATTCGGCGTACTGAAATCAGCGCACGCAACGCCGAGACCAATCAAGACGCTAGCTTGTAGCTTCGGCTCGACCTTGCTGAACATGCCCCAATAGAGAGGCACTTTCGGGTCGGACGATTTCATCATCAGATCATTGAGTTGCGTCAGGCTGAGCGTCGAAATCAGTTCCTGAATCATGTGCGGCGCCGGACGCGGATGGAGTTGATTTAACTCAAGCAAGATCGCCGTCAGCGCGGCTTTCTCGGCTTCTTTCCAGAACGGGTCTGCTGTCGAGCGCCGACTTTGTTCGGAATCGAGAATCATCAAGGCGAGAGCGCAAGTCGCCACTTCGTTCGCCCAGTCTCATCCCGCAGCCAATTGTACTGCCGCAGGCAAGCGCTGACCTTCAGCGAAAAACAATGCCTCGAATTTCGGCAAGTTCTTCAACCGGTCGGCCATACGCCGCTCCTGGTTGGACGGGGCAACATTGCGCGCCATGACGCGAGCGTCAGTGTCGGTGACGCGGAGCACGAGGTAATTCGCGATGGCGGCGAACAAGCCTGAGTCGAAATCCCGCGCTTCCTGCGACGCCACGATGAGCGCCAAGCCATACTTGCGGCACTCCTTGGCCATTGTGGGCAGCAACTTCAGCCGGCTGGCCCGATGCGCCTCGTCGAAGACGACCGCGTGCGTGAGTCGTTCCTGTCGCCCACGCCGAAACATGTCCTGGTAGATGCGGTAGAGCACGAAGCTCGCGTAGGCGCGCTGCACGGCTTCGTTGGCCACGGCATGGATGCGGATGAGCTGTGGCGTGGTGGAGTCGAGCAGACTTGCCTCGCCCTCGGCGGCGGCGAAGAAACCGAAATCGTCCAGTTCCGTCAATCGCGCGAGCAAAGTCTTCGTGCGCAGGTCAGGCTTGCCTTCGCGTCGGAGGCGCTGGAGGAAATCCCGAAACGCCGGGACGCGCGTTGGCGTGTGTGCTCCGCCCCAACCGGTGGCCTCGTAGCTCTGCTTGATGGCCCCGCGCAGTTGCTCGAGTTGCAGGTCGCCCAGGTCGGGGAAGATGGCGGCGAAGATGTCACGCAACTGCCCGGCGCTCTCCACATGCGCCACCGGGCTTGGCTCAACAATGCGGGTGGGATTGAAGCCCAAGTCGCGGCAGTCATGACTCGCGACGTCGGGGAACAATTCCGCCAGCCGCTCATCAATGTCGTCGTGATAAGAAAAGACAATAGGCGTGACGCCGCCGGCTTGAAGTTGGCGGCAGAGGTTGATGAGTGCTGTCGTCTTCCCCATGCCCGGCAACCCCACTATCAACAGATGCGGGTTGCCTCGGATGGAGGGCGGCCACGTCACTGGCGTGCCGTCCTTGGTGGCGCCGAGCGTGACAGTCCACAACTCTTCAGTCCTCAGCTCGCTCGCAGCCGGACTGACAGACGGTTCCGACGGGTCCGGGGGCGACGGAAGACGTTGCGGCGTTGCACGCGCGTGGGTTGAAACAGCTTCGGGCGCCGGCGGCGAACCGGCAGTTTCGCTGATACTCGATTTGCGCGCGGCAGCGTTCTCTGGCGCGCCGCCGGGCTGCGGGTCAGTAGGATTCTCGGTCTCGCCGCCGTTTCCGCGCGACGAATCACCGCCCGCTGGGCCGTTGCCCGATGGCTCCAGCAGCCGCTCGACATCCGCTTCGTTCAAGTGGCGCAATCGAACGGCGACTCCTTCGGTGGTGATGTTTTCCTCCGGCTTGTCCTCGGCGCTGCCCAGCGCGACATCCATCACGGTTCCGTGCAATTCCGGCAGTTCCGGCGTCGGGCCGAAGAGCCGCGCGAGCCAGCCGGCCCAGCGGCTCCGCTCCGACTCGGTTGCGAAGCGCCCCATGCAACCTTGCACCAGCACTTCTTTCAGCATCTCGTTGCGCGGCGCGGCGAGGAACCGACCCGATTGCTCCGCGCTCGTCGTGTCGCCCAAACCCTCGCGCACCGCAGCCAATGTCGCGGCGACTTGCTGGCAGGCTCCGGCAATTTTCTCGTCCGTCGCGCTACGCGGCGCGCCCTTCGTCGTCTTGACCTCGACGCACTCGACCACGAGCTTGCCGCCGCTTTCATGCACGCCCAACAGGTCGCAACGCTCGCCCTGCGCGCCCAGCCGCAGCCACGTGCGCGCAAGTTGCGAATCCGTGGATACCAGCAACGCGCCCGGATGCCGCCGCACAAAATCGCGCGCCGCCAGCAGCGTACCCATCAGGCCAATAACCTTGCCGGGGTCAACTCGACCCTCCTGCGCCTTCACCAGGTCGAGCAGCCCCGCCCCGATGAGATGCGCGCCCTCGGCCAGCAATTCGTTCAAGCGCGCCACCGGCATCAGCAAGTTCGGCGTATCTTCCTCAAATACGGGCAGCATCAGCCGCGCCAGCGCGCCGTAGTCTCTCGCTGCCAGCAACACCTGCCGCTGCCCCTCCCGCCGGCGCAGCAACCGCTGTGCCTTCATCGCGCCTTCCTCCGGCAGCGCGCGGTCGGCGAGGAAAAACCAGTGCGCGCCGAAATCCTCCGGCGACACGACGCTATCCACCGACTCGCGCAAGGCTTCGGCCTCCGGCCATGCGTAAGGTGTGCCTTCGCCCTCGTTGCCCTCGACGTGCTTGATGAGTTCGATGAACTCGAAAAAAGGCGGGTCGCCCGCCACCGGCTCCAGCCGCAATTCGTTCCAGCGTTTGTGAAACGCCACTTTGCGCCGCACGCAGAACGGACTCATCGGCAGCCGCTGGCCCGCGCCGCCGCGCCGCACGCTCACCGGCGCTTCATCGAACACCGCTACCAGATGCGCTGGTTGCGCCTGCAACTCAGCGAGAATGTCTTTCAGCGACTTGGCCTCGCGGTTGACGATCAGTTCCAGCCGGCCCGAGGCCACCTTCTCCTCGATGATTTCCCGCTCCCGCGTGTCGAACAGCAGCGCCTCCTTCAGCCGCGCCTCCTGAACATTCGTGCCCCGCACCTCGACGCGGAGCTTTTGCACCAGACGTTTCTTGCGACCGTCCAGCAGCTTCAGCAGATCAAGCAACAGCGCGCCTGCCTGCGGCGCATTCACCAACACAAGCCGCAGCGGATTCACGTGCAACCTGTGCGCCGCCGCGAATCGCTCCACCGCATAGACCAGCGCCGACTGGCCATCCGGCCCGTTGTAGGCGTTCCGCAGATTTTCGAACGTGGCGAGGCTGTAGAGGTCATTTGCCACGGGCAGCACCTGCGCCGCGCCCTTGTTGCCCGGCAGCGGGCTGGCGTAGATGACGCTCAGGAACTGCACCGGGGCGCCTGCCTCCTCGATGACCGCCTTGCGGTCGTCGGGATTCAACTCATTGCCCAGCCCGCGAAGCAGGTTGCTCAACCGCCAATATCGCCAAAGATACAGCGGATGCGTGGGCAGTAGCGCGGCCTTCGACGAGCGCCGCCCGTCCGGCAACGTTGTGCGCACCTGCACCACATCCAGCGCCAGCAAAGCCTCCAGTGTGGTTTTAGCCCAGTTCGGGTCGTACTGCGCCATCGCGCCATAATGCTGCGCAACCAGCCCGAACAATCGCCCGCAGGTCTTCAAGTAATCCTCCGCAACTGCGCGAACGTCGCTCTTGCCTGCGAACCACTCCAGCGGGAAATGCGTGAGTTCTTCCAGCGAACCGAGCAATTGGCTGCGCAACTCCTTGAAGCGTTGCCAAAGCGCCGCCAGGCCGAGTTGGCCTTTGCCCTGCGCCTCCAAGTCCTCATCCCACCCCGCGAGCAGCGTGCCTAAGCTCAATTCCCCACCTGGGCCGACGCCGAGATGCTCCGGGTCGAGCGTCAACGTCTCCGGGCGGTCGAAGTCGTCCAGCGCCCGCTTGAGGTCGGGCACGGATGTTTCAATAAGTCCGCCCCACGCCTCAGCTTTGCAGAAGTGACGCACCCACGCGACAAAACCCCGGTCCAGCGACGCCTTGAAGGTTTGCTCATCGCCTTTGACCTGAATCTCACATTCCCATTCATCGTCCCCGCCATCTTCGCCTTCATCGAGCGCCGCACGCAGCCCTTTACTCAACGCCTCGGCGTTGCTTTCCAACTCTTCCTCGCGGTCATCCAGCAGGGCGTCGGCGCAAGTCCGTTGCAGCCGCTTCTCGTTGAGCGTGACCGGCTCGTCCTGCTCTTGGCCATCTGGCTGCGCCGTAACGTCCGGTTCTGGTTTAGGCGGGGTGAAGACTTTCAGCGCCTCGTCGAGCGATACCGCGCCGAGGGTGTCGGCGGACGGACTGCGGCGGATTTGCTGAAGGTTGTCGAATGTTTTAAGCAGCGCGCGAAACTCCACCTTGTTCTTTGCCTGGGCAAGCGACTGTTGCAGCCGCTTGCCCATGGCGGTCATCTGGCCGGCAGGACGGTCTCGTAGCCTGTCCATCAACGCCACGTTTTGTTCAAGCCGCTCGCGAATCAGGTTGGCGTCGGCGAACAGATTCGGATCTCGCATTAGGCCCAACGCAGGCAATGCCTCTCGTGGCGCTCCCTTGCCGCTCCCTTCGCTCCAAGCTTCCAGGAACGCGCGCACCTGCTCGAAGGAGAACGCGTCGTCGTTCTGAACCAACAGGCCAAGCTGCTCCAACAGTCGTTTGTGCGCTTCCGTCTGGGTGAAGGCTGATTGCTTCAAGGCCCATTCCAGCAGCTTCAAAGCGAGATCGCGCGAGGATGGTCCCTCGAAATGCCGAAGCGTGTTGACACCGGTGACGGTGCCGCGCGCATAAGCGATGACGATTGGATGCCGCTTGCGGTCATTACGCCAAGCGGCGGCTTCATGAAGGTCGGCGGCGAAATGCGTGATGCAGGAAAGGCCAGCGCGTTGGGCTAATTGCCGCAGCTTCGCCGCGTCGGCGCCAAAACCGACGAGCGCCAGAGAGACGTCACCGGTGACACCAGCGGTAGCAAGAGCGCGGAAAAAGCTGCCCAGGTCTGAATCCGGCAGTTCCTGTCGCGCCAGTGAGGTTTTGCCATTAGCCAGCGCCTCGCAAGTCCAGGCAGCGAGCGCTTCGGATGTGAGTTGAGAACGCTTCATAAGAATCGCGGCAGACTGTGACACATCACCAGTCCATCTGAGAACCGGGTGGCAAGACCAAGTTCTGCCAGCAGACTGACGAGCGTGTTGACGTTTGGAGTTAGGTCGTGGTCTTGGTCCAAGCCTGCGTAACCGAGATCGCGCAGAAGGCGCGCATCATCGGCCCGCCCGCCAAATACTAATCCCCACGTGGCGTAGAGGCGTTCGAGCACCTCTGTCAGTGCAAGCATCCCTGCGTCGTGCGGCAGGATGCTCCATACGAGAATGCGTAAGGTGTCAGGTTGAGGCTCGAAATGCTTGGCCTGAACTCGGCTGGCGCGTGGTTGGGCAAGACCGCTGCGAAGGGCAATAGTTCCATAAAACTCTTCGAATTTGGGCCTGCCCTCCAACTGCGTTTTGACGTACTCCCAAGCTTCCTCGCATTCGTCAAACCGGCCTTGGTCGGCGAAGCTGGCGAAACTTGCAACGAGGGCCTCGCGCAAACGTGCATAGGACCAACGACTTTGCGCTCTCATCCTGGATGATGCGTCGCCGCCGGCGTCGGCAAGCAGCACGAAAGATTCGTTCTGGCCAGCGATTCCTTCTTCGAGTAAGTAGCGGAACAACCACAAGCACAACCCTACTATCAGGCAACGAAGGCGCGTTTCGCTGGCGGTCAAAGCTTCAGCGTTTCTGCAAAGCGTCACAAGTGCGGCTGTTTGTGCCTTCATTCGCTTTGCGATTCGTTTGATACGCTTTGCGTCAAGTTCGCCCAACTTGTCGGCATAGCGTTCGGCCATGTCGAAGTCTTCGGATTGGTCATCGAGTAGCGGCTGGTAAGCCTGGCGTAGCGGCGCATTGTCTTGGTTTATCCACCTCCTGGCAAAATCGAGGACCTCGCGGCCTTCAGGCGTTGCCTGAAGCGCCGTATGCACGAAGTAACCAGCAAAACCATCATTGTCACGAGTCCTGGTCAAAATATCATGCGACGCCGTTGTGTAGTCGCAGCCGAACTCCTTCTCGCCATACACTGGGTAGACTGCCCCGTCGTTGTTCGCCAAGGAGCGCAAGTGTTTCCGAAGGGTATGAAGCTCCTGTTTGCCAACATTAGGTCGGAGCTTACCCGCCGCCTGAAGAGTCTCGTAGAGCGCGGAGAGCGCATAATTGCCGGAATGGTCTTTGCCATCCCTGAATGCTACTACGTTGTTGAGAAGCTCCGACCGGTATTGCCGTCCGAGTAAGGTGACGAAAAAGCCAGTGGCAAAATGCACTGACTTCACACGGCGGTCCGTGTTGAAGCCAAAGGCTGCTCCGTAGAGCGGCGCCATGTTGGGTTTCTTTGCGCTCATGGTGTTTGAATGCTTTCGTAGCTGCTGAAGTCCGCCGATAACGTGATCTTCGCCGTTGTCCGCTCGTCGTGATTGTGAATGTAGAACTCACGGGTAGCGGGCACGCCGGAGCGGCGGAGTTGTTCGAGGAAATAGTCGAGCCGGTTGAGTTCGCGGTCTGGCAGGAGCTGGCGGGGCAGGCCCTGTCGCAAACGTTCCAGTGCGACGAACAGCGGATAATCCACGCGCAGCCGCATTTGCTCGGCGCCCGGGCGGCGGCATTCGAGCAGGAGATGATCGGGCTGGTAATCGAACGCGCCTGCTAGCCGCGCCGGCAGCCGGGGACGCAGCAACTTGAGTTCGTAGTCGGAGACGCTCTGGTTCGCCACGTGGCCGTGCGAGGGCTGCTCGTGGAAGCGATGCCCGATCCACAGGAAGAGCAGCGTCTTCATTTCCGGAAACAGCACTGGACAGTAGGCAAGGTTGATGGACTCGATGAGCAGGCGCTTGAAGGCGTCCTCGGGCGGATGCGTGGCGCGGAGGATGTTCAACAGGTCCGCGCCGGGCCGGCCATCGAGCTTGAGCACGTCCTCGCCCGACTGATGCTCGAAATAAAAACGTCGCTTGAGCGCGCGAAAGTTCGCTTCGTCCATTCGCAGCAGCGACGGCGCGCCGTCCACCAGCCAGCCGGTGGTCACCTGCCCCGTTTCGAGCCGGTAATCCCAGCGCGGATGGCTATGCGCGGCGGGGTCGGCGAGGTCGTGCAGGAGTTGGCTGAGAGCAAAGCGGTCATCCTGCTCGAACAGGCGGCTGGAGAACCAGCGTTCCGGCGAACGCACCGGCTTGCGGTCTTCTTGTCCGGAGCCAAACAGCAGTCGGGCCATCCACACCAACAATTCGCGCACGGTGGCACGATGCCCGGCGGCGGCGAGTTGGGCGAATAATTCCAGCAGGCGGGCGCGAATTGTTGGGCCGGAGAGATGGCGATGGTTCCACGCGAGGTCGCTTTCGGGTTCGGCCTTGGCGGCGGCTTGAATATCAGGTTGGCGCAGCAAGGCATCCAGCAGCGGCCCGGCAAAACCGGGCGAGAGCGGATTGCGCAAGCTTAGGTCTACGACCAGCACCTTCTCGCGGGCTTCCTCGTCAGCGGTCGGCGACTCTGCATAAGCCAGACGGTGTTCGCACTGACGCTCGACTTCCTCCACCGGCGCGAACCCCTTGCCGGACTGACGCAGGAGATAGAGCGGGTATTCATTGGCGGCGAGGCAGAAGGGGCGACCTGCGCGGTGCACCTTCCGCCAACGGCGGAGAATCCCCGAAACATCGTTGGGCCGCATGGCGGCGGTGGCGTCGGTCTCGACTTCCGCGCCGAGCTTTTCGAGTTCCGGCGCGAGCTTGCGCAGCAAGTGCGTCTTGCCTTCGCCGGCATTGCCGGTGAGCACGAGGCTGAATCCGCGTCGCACATGCTCAAGCAGGAAGTCGTCGAGCGGCTGGGAGATGTGCAGACGGGCGAGTTGCGTGTCTGTTAGTTCGTCGGCACAGGCTTCGGGGCCGGCTTGGGCGAGTTCGCGCCAATAACGGAGCGGTTCGTTTACGCCGACAGTGGCGGTAACCACGCTGGCGCTCGTGGATGATTGCTCCGGTTCGGCGGCAATTGGCTGCTTGCGTGGGCGAGACTTCGTGCTGCGGTCTTTCATCGGCAGATGCGCAATCTGTTCGTGCAGCGACCACGTTGCGGATGCGCGCAGGGCCGCGAGCGCGGGCGCGTAGTTCAACCGGCTGGCCAGCCAACGGCGACGCCAGAAGTCGGCGATGCGCTCGGTGGCGTCGCGGAACTTTTGCGGCGAGCGAATGTAAGCCGGACGGGTGTTGGATTCCGCACGGAGGAAGGCATCGGCTTCCTTCCACATCGGCGCGGCAAACATGCGGCGCGGCTGATCGTGACGCATCAGCACGGTAGCGTTAAAACCGAGCGCCAGCATCCCATCGCGGAGCTTGCGGAACTTCGGGCTGAAGCCCTCGCCAAAAATGCTGTTCACGTTGCGGAATTGGTGGCGTTCCTCGAGCGCGGCTTGGAGCGCTTCGATGGTTTCCTCGGAAAACTGCACGGTGCCGTAGCCCTCAGTGTCGCCGAGATGTTGATAGCGCAGTTCGGGCTGGTCGGGCGCGATGATGCCGGCAGGCAGTCTTAAGCGTTCGTATTGGCTGCTGCCCACGGCGTAAAGGCTCGTAGTGTTGAGCCAAGCGAGCGTGCAGTCCTTGATGCGTTCGGCATTCTTGAGTTGCGAACTGATGATGGCCGGGCGGTCGCCATAGCGGCGGCGGTAGTCGTCCGCGACTTCAGGGCTGAGCAAAAGGAGCGCGACGAGTTTGCCGCCGAGTAGATGGTTGTAAGGGGCGATGGCACCGCAGGTAGTGATTTCGAGAATGTTCGTGCCTACGCGGTCGCTTTTGGCGGCGGTGAGCGCGGTGTTCAGCGCCACGCCAAAGTCTTCCCTGGCAAGCACGGCGTTGGTCGTGGCGGGGTCGAGCAGACGGTCGCGGTATGTGGCGAGGGTCAGCCGCGCGCGACAGAGGCGAGCCAGTTCGAAGGCGCGCTTCTTGGCGACGAGCAGGCGGCGCGCGAGCGTTTCTGGCGAATCCGCCGGGGCGGGTTTGCCTTCCAGTTCAAGCAGACCGGCGGCGACAGGCGGTAGGGCGTAATCGCCCAACTCGGTTTCCTGCTGCGCAAGCGGGACGCCCGCGTTGACCGCTTCGGCCACTTCGCGGAGCGCCTCGGCGCGGCGGCTGGCGAATTCCTCGGCGCGGCGTTGCAAGCGGGCAATGAGCGCCTCGGTGGGCGTGGCGAGTTCGTCCGGGCGCGCGAGTCCTTGCGCGTTGATTTCGTTGAGCGCGGCAGTGATGAGGGTCTCGAGATGATTGGCGAGACAGCGAAGTTCCGTCCGGTAGCCGGCTTCGGCGGCGGCCCGCAAGCGAGCAGTGAAATGCTCCGGATGCCAGCCGATGGCGCGGTCGCGCAGCGGGCTGACGAGCGGGCTGTTGCCGAGCGCCGCGATGCCGATGACCGCGTGTGCAGGATGGGCGCGGTCGCGGATGAGATAAAACATCTGCCGCCCCGGAATGGGCGTTTGCGGAATGCTCCACGTATAGCGGAAGTAGCGCCAGATGTCGCCGAGCGGAATCCCGGAGAATTCGTCGAAGACGGCTGGCTCGCCCTCGCCGGGGACGAGTTGGAGGTAGGGTTGCACGGCGCGGGCGAGCGCGGTTGGCCGGTCGGCAGGCGCAGCCTCAAGCGCGGGCTGGAGGCGGGCGAGGACCTCCGCGCCATCAGCGATGAGCATGCGGATGCTCCGGCGACGCGAGTCACGTGAAGGTTCTTCGAGATCGTGGATGAACTGGCGCACGAACGGGTCAGCAAATTGCGCGTTGAGCGCCGGGGCGAGTTCGCGGCGGATGTCGTCCTTGGCGGCGCGGATGTCGTCGGATGTGGCGGCACGGTTGCGCAGCCTGGGCGGGGATTCGAGTTCGATCCCGCAAGCGTCGGCGCGGACTGTCCATTTGAGCAGGCGCAGATCGGCAAGGAGGCGAACGGCGGCCTCATAGGCGCGGGCCTGGCCGTTGAGCAACGGTGTGCGGCGCGCCCAGGCGGCCTCGTTATTGGCGGCGTCGCGGATGAGCGGGTCGCCGGAGGCGAACGCAGCAAGGCGCACGGCGAAAGCGCGGAAGCGTTCGCTGGCCAGGCCGTCGAGGTTGGGTGTGATGACGATGTTCATGGGTTTATTGGTCAGCACGCGGGCTGGCGACCAGGCGCGGGCTTCCAATCGGCATAATGCCAGAACCTCCTTGCTCGCTCAAATCTGATTCACAGGATTTGCAGGGTGTGGGCGGAAGTAAGACGGCAACACTTGGTCAGAATTGCTTAAAACGTCAGCCGCTCCGCCAATTGCATATTCCAACTCGGCGCTGCGCTAATAATCATATTTGAGGCGGGATTGGTTAAGATATTGTCAACGTCACACAATTCCGCAAAGCGCTCTCCCGTGGCCGGAATCGAATTCAACGTGAACTTCGAGCATTCGCGAAAAGGGTTTTCTGGTTAAAGCGACGAACACCAGCGAAGCCATCGCCGCGCTGGCGACTGCCGATGTCAATCTGCGAAACATCGCCAATGCCGCCAGCAATCCCTCGGCCTGGAGCCTGCCCAACATTTTCATCGGCGTCACGATTGGCCGCGCCATTCTTCAATTCTCGAACGTTTTTCTCGCATTGCTGAGCGCACTGATTTTGATCGCCCTGCGTCTCTTCGCACCTTTTGCCATCGCACTGGCAATTGATCGCGGACTAGCGCAGCGCATCACATACCCCTTCGTATGGAGCGCGGCAGTCTTCACGATGGTCACGCCGCTGGTCAGTCACGTCATCGGTTACATCGTCTATCAGGTCGGCAATATGGCGCTGACAATCATCAAACCGGAGAGCCAGATCTTTGCGCTCGCTGCTGATGGTTCAATCACCGGCGACCCGAATATGGTCGGCCCAGCAACTGCGGCCTGCGTCGTGTTGATCGTGTTGATGATCGTCAGCGCCCTGTTGCTGCTGGCCTCGCCATACATCAGCTACAAACTCGCCTTCGGGCAAATCTTTGAAGCCGTCTCAGCGACAGCAGCCGGATGGATGGGCGCGCTGACCGCAACCGGGATCGAGATTGCTGGCATTACATTTGGTTCCGCGCTGCAACGGCAGGCGAGCGAAACACGCATCGAAGGAGCGGCGCAGGCGGAAATAGCGCGAGCAATGGCCGCGAGAGAAGCAAGCGACCTGCAAAGCCGCGCACATAAAATTCTCGGACTGCAATCGGCTTCTGCCAGCCGTGTCCAGTCCCTCGGCGCCATTGCCGGTGGTTACGCAATGGCGCTGCAAATGAACGAAGCGCAACGGCAGGCAACCAGCGGCCTGATTGAACAGAGTCGCCAGCAACAGGTCGTTGGCATTCTCGCCGACCGCAGCTACGGCCAGCGCCAGGCGGACATTCAGGCGAGCCGGGAAGAACGCGACTTACGAATTACCCAGGCACAGCAGAACGTTGGCACTTTCATCAATCGCTCTCTTGAAATGACTGAGCATACGGCTGGTGGGCTGGCCCGACTCGGCGGCTCAAGCGCGCCCCTGCTGCCAGCGGCTGAAGAGGGGACGAAAATTATTACTAGCGGAGCCAGAGGTGTGGCTGACATCTCCATCAACAATACCACCACCGATGCCAGAGTCGGTTCAGTGCGCATCGCGGGACAGAGTCAGAGCGAAAACGTCGAATCCACGACGAAGATGCGCGAATACGCCACTGACATTTACGCTGAGCGGGCGACGGCTATCGCCAGTCAACAGGCAGCAGCGAATAACGCCGCGGCACGCATCAACCGCGATCTGGCCGCAGGCGGCGTCGAAAGCGCCTACCGCAAGCAAGTGCTGGGCGTCACGCAAGCATACCAGCTCAGCCTCGACGCCAATCAGGTCAACCTGAGCGGCGCGCTGAAGGCCGCCCAGATTATGCAATCCTCTGGGATGAAAGCCGTGCGGCTCGATCAGATGGCGCAGATCGTCAGCACCCTGAGCCGTGACCTGGCGCGGCGTACTGAGTTGGCGATGAGCCTCAGATACTGAATGCAAATTCGCTCAGCGTTATGACTAAGAAATCTGAAAAGCTGTTGGAGAGACACGATGCGCTGATCAATGAACCCATTCATACGACCGCTGTCTACACTTACGATGATGCGGTGGTTCTGACCAAATCCAGTTACGACACTATCTGTCGCGCCGTGCTGAGCGGCCACCTCAAAGCCAGCGGTAACGGAACGTATCGTGTCATTCTTGGCGAGTGGCTATTGGAATGGGTAAAGGCGGGATGCCTGACCGGACGCAATAAATCAGACGTACACATCAACGGCCAGGAACCGCAAGCAGCGTAAGCAGGTCATCAATTTTCAAGGCATCGCGCAACCCACGTAAGATTTCCAGTCCATATTGCTTTACCACCTCGGCGTCCTGCCCTGGCAGTGTTGCGAACAAGCCTTTCAGCGTTTCTGGCGTAACATTCAAATATCGCTTCCATTCTTCGGATGCATGGCCGCTGGCTTGCAGCGCAACTGCCGGTGGAACTCCGGCGAGAATTGCCCGCGTCACAAAGGCGTGCCGGAAATCATGCTTGTTGAGATTTTTGACGCCCGCCAGCTTGCAGGCGGTTTTGAATGAACGCTTCACTTCTTTCAAACCGCCGAAGACCAGATCACTGTCCCCATTGCGACTTTGCAATTCAGTCAGCGTCTCGAAGACCCGTGCTGTCATCGGAACAGATCGCGCACGATTTGTCTTTGCGTTGAAAGCTCGTAGCCTGATCTGCTTTTGCTCGAAGTTCGTGTCGGCCCAGCCCAGTGTCAGCAGTTCATTCATGCGAAGCCCCGTATCCGCGGCCACGATCAAAATCGGCTTCAGATGGACGCGATCGCCGGTGCAAACGGAGAGCAATGCCAACTCTTCGCCGAAGCCCGGCACACGTTCGCGCTTGTTTTCGGCGGCTTTTTCGATCAGCGGTCTGCCAGACTTGATGTTGAATGGATTCTCGCTGAGCAGTTTGTTGGCGACTGCGTAATTGAGCACCGTGCGGAAAAATTCCAGTTCACGATTCACGGCGGCAATCGTGCGTTCTCGCCCGGCATAGGTTTTCGTCTGAAGCCGCTTCAGCTTGTACTGCTCAATATCCGCGTGCTTGATGTCGGCCAGCTTCCGGCGCCCGAAATGTTCCGTCAGCGCTTTTAGAAAAGCTCGTGGCGCGCTCAACTCTCTTCTTCCGGCAACCTTCTTTTCACCGGCATATTGCGCCGGAATCAGTCGCTCTTTCTTGAACCGCTCAGCCAATTCAGCAAATGTCATTTTGCCCGGCTCAACTGACAGTTCGCCCTTCTGCTCATATTCTTCAATCATCTTCCGCAGTTTTCGGGCAGCATCAGCTTTCGTGTCAGCATAACGTTTCAGGTTTTGCCGTTTGCCTGTGGTCGGATCAATCGGCACAAATCGTGCGACCCAACTTTTGCGTTTTTCATCGTAGTAGGTATAACCCGTTCGTGTCTTCATATCTGCCCTCTGATTGTTGCGCATTGCTCGCAGCTCTCTTTTTCACTTCATGCAACTTGCGCACACAGCGGACAGATCGACTTGGAACATTGAGGAAGGGTTGAGCTAAGCAGAACGGGCTACGGTCTTATCATTAATCGCTTTGGTTATCAGAGCGGGTCACAAACAAGCAGGGCTGTTAGCAGCAGAAACGAGCAGACTTACTAACAGATTGGGCTGATGGGCATAGGATCGAAATTTAATGGTCGGTAACAGAGCAAGGTTGAAAATCCTGTTGTACGATGAAATCCGGCGTTGGCAACTACCAAAGTTCTTTAAGTAGCTGCGCTTCGGAATTGAGAGGGTCGCAAACCTTGTCGTTGGTGTCTGCCACGGAACGATTGGCCAATCGTTTGTGAGCAACTCAAACCTAATCAGACAATTTCTAGATGATCGCACAGCATGTCGCTGACAGCGGAAGCCCATTTCGCCAACGTGGCTTCGTCGCGGCGTTGGTTAGTGACGCGCTCGGCGATGGAGGAAACCGTCGTCAGAAAGAACTTCACCTGAAAATCCGCGTCACTGCGTCCGGGCGGCAAAAAAGACCGCAGGGTTTGCCGCAGCTCCGTCAGAATGCGCGCCTCCAATGCTTTGAATTCTTTGCTCTCGCGGAAGTACACGGCGGCGAAGCTGAGCGCGGCGCGCATCTCGGCCTCCTGATCAATCCCGATCAGAGACAGATGCTATACCTGCTGGCGCACGCGTCGCGGGCGCGCACGATTGTTGAATTCGGCACTTCGTTCGGCGTCTCGACAATTTATCTGGCGTGCGCCGTGCGCGACAACGGTGGCGGCCTGGTCGTCAGCACCGAGATGGTTCCCGCCAAAGCCGAGCAGGCGCGCCGCAATCTGGCCGACGCCGGATTGTCAGAATTCGTGGAAATCCGCGAAGGTGATGCGCTGGCGACGTTGCGCGATTTTGGCCATCCGATTGATTTGTTGGTCAACGATGGCTTCCCGGCGCACCAACTCGACGTGCTGCAGCTGCTTGATCCGTTCATCCGCCCCGGCGGAATGGTGTTCACCGACAACATCGGCCTGTTCAAAACACAGATGCAACCCTACCGGGAGTTTTTGCAAAACCCGGCGAACAGCTATTTGTCCGCCACGCTCAAACTCAATGAAGACAGGGAATTCTCGGTGAAATGCGGCGCGGCCTGGATGGACGCAACACACTGGGACGGACGTTGACGCCGCCGGGCACCACGAGGGCCGCAGGTTGCCGCGTCGGAATGTAATGCATGCCGGACAACCAATTCGGTGGTACGCGGCTCGGCATCAACTGTTCCCCAGCGAACGCTTGATCACTATTCCTTTGATTCAGGTCCCGCGACGAGTACGCCCGCGCGGATGACTTGCCGGATCATCCGAGTGTTAGCAATGTCCACGGTTGGATCCGCGTCCAGCAGGATCAGGTCGGCGGACTTGCCGGTTTCAATGGTGCCGAATTCCCACGCCATCCCCGCAAACTTTGCCGCGTTGGCCGTCGCGGCCCGCAGAATGTTTTTCGGCGAAAGGCCCGCTTCCGCATACAAGGCGAGTTCCATCTGCGTGCTGATTCCTGGAAGGATGCCGGGCAATGCCACGTCCGTGCCGATCAGCAGCGGCGTCCAGGCGGCGGCCACCTTCGCCAGATTCGAGCGCGGGAGCGCAAGGTGCGCGGGCGCAAAGGGGACTTTGTCGATCGTTTTATTCAGGGCGGAAACGCCCGCCGAACGCCATCGGACGATGTTGTCCGGCGGAACCCAGCGACACACGTCAAATGCCTCCACGCGATCGAGCCAGGGTTGTATCCCGCCGAAGGAGGTAAAAAGCGCCGAGTCTGCTCGAAGTCTGTCTCGGTCCAACCCAGTTTCAGCAGCTCATTCGTGCGAAGCCTCGTATCCGCCGCTACAATCAAAATTGGCTTCAAATGGGCATGAGGTCTTTGCGAATGATGGAAATCACCGCATTCGACAGGTGCTGGAATCCTAGCAGATCAGTTTTTGATTCGTTGTCCGACCACACGGCTATTTACTCACCTTTGATTGTCATTCGACTCAGCAACCTCAAATCTGTGAAATAAGGGTTTCAACCGATTGTGAATAGCGCCTGACATTCACTTTGATAGGACACGCCATAAGACGAGTCCCATTGCTCGCCTCCCACCAGTCCAGATTTTCATCGGCTTCGTTGCAAAGAGACTCGTCTGCAAAAAGTCGAGAGATGACCGAATGCTCCGGCACGCGCATGTTTTCATGGATGATGAACCCCTTTTCTCTGGCCTTCTCGTTCGGCGCAACATGCACAGCTCGTAATGAAGCTTCGGGCGGGTCAAGGAAGTAAAAGCTCTGCTGAGCCAGGCTCGCTTCCTCGTCTTTTTTGTAACCCAGTTCAGCGCGAAGATAGATGCATGGAGTCGGCCAGTATTTCACGATGTTGATCAAAGAAGCCTGCAGACTTGCTTCAGGGCAAAGCTTCAGCCGCAGTTCTTCGATCTGTTCGAATGAAATCTCGCCGTTGATGTGTTGATGCAGGAGCGGCGGGTAGAAACCAAATCGCCCGGCGATTTCATCCATCAGCCGTTCTTCGGGATCAAGCACCGACGCGGCGCGATGGGTGCGCCGGAACACCAGTCGCATCTGATGTGTCAGCGTCAGCAAGTGGGCGATCTCGTGCCACTTCGTAAAGTACGCCCTGGCAGCCTTGTCGCCACGGCAATCAATGACGGACACGTATTGCGATTCCCAAGGCTCTCGGTGATTCAGTTTGATTGTCTGGCCGAAGACCTCAGCAGAGAGGTCTTCTTCAAGTTGAACAAAGCCTGCTTCTCTTTGTTGCACGTAGCGTTGCTGTACTGCGCGCAGGTCGTCATCGCTTTTGATTTCTTCGAATGAGGTTCCCACCTTGTTGGCGATCCAATCGAGCATGTGTGCCAGCGTTTGACAGTCAGGGAAGTCAGCCATCAGCTCGCTAATGCGCTGCTCGCAGTAAGCCAAAATAGCCGCGACCGGGTTGTCTGTGGATTTGAGGCCGAGGTCTTCTGCCAGCTTGTAAAGCTGAACTGGGGGAGCCTTCCTGCTTTTCTTCATTTATCCGAAAACCTTTTTTATTGCTTTGTGCAGATTCTTCCAGTCATCCACTGAAAATTGCCGCTGGGATTTGCTGCTTCTCCGCGCTACCACCGATTTGTGCGCGTCGAGCAGTTCCAGGGTCTCGGCATAACTCAGCTTCAATTCTTCGGCGGCATCTGACAACTCCGGCGGAATCACCACCGGCGCTTTGTCAGCAGCCTCTCTGGTTGCGCCTTGCAAGAGATAATCAACCGACGCTCCAAGCGCGTTTGCGATACGCAACAAAGACTGGGAACTGATGTTCTTGTTGTTGTTTTCCACGTCGCTCAGAAAACCTTTGCTGATGCCGGCGGCTTCAGCCAGTTGATCCTGAGTCAGACCTTTCTTTTCCCGTATCTGTTTGATTCGTTCGCCTGTTGTCGCCATAAGTGAGTACGCTTCCCGGCTGAAATTTATAGTTCAGCCCCCGCGATTTTGCAACCAGATCAGCCAGTTGACGAATGATTATTTGTTCACTATAGTTCACCATATTCACGTATAGCGAACTTGCTGCTCGTGAATTGTTTTGAAGCCAACCATCGTACAGTGCCCCCATTATTTCGCAACGTTGTGGCTTGGTGACGAGGCAAAGTGGATGCAAGTTTTCTGGTAGAAGTGCAGGCAAAGAGGCATTGCTGCCTGTTCAAGTATTGCTGAACAGAGTTCTCGGGTGAGAGCCGTTGAGTTGGAAGAGGTTAAAGATGGCTTATGATAACGATACCCTCAACGATATTTATGACCGCACTGATGGGCGGTGTCACATTTGCGGGAAGAAACTGAGTTTTGTGAATTACGGGAAGCTGGGCAGGCGGGGAGCCTGGGAAGTTGAGCATTCCCGTAGCAGAGCCAGAGGTGGAACCGATCGCTTGTGCAATTTGTTCTCCGCTTGCATTCCCTGCAACCGGCAAAAGGCAACACGCACGACGAAGACAGCCAGAACTTGGCATGGGAGAACGCGCGCGCCGCTATCGAAAACGGCTCGAAAAGAAGCACAAATGTCCAATACGGTGAACGGAGCAGTCATTGGCGGTCTTCTCGGCTTTTTGGCGGGGCCCCGTGGCGCAGTCGCCGGGGCTGCTATAGGAGGAATTCTCGGTTCAAGCGCCGAGGTTGAATAGGCAGGAGAAGAGTAGTTGTGGCGAATGCAGTCATTGCGCGCAATCAGGGCGACGATTATCAGGCAAGATTTTTCTGGTTGAGCGCTTGCCGTCTTTTTCAGCCGCATACAAAGGTAGCTCGTGTCGGCTACGAACTCGATTGCATCAAATCCTTTGACGACGTGGTGGTCAATTACGCCGAGCCATTGCGCGTTGAGCGTGGCGACGCAGTGACAGCCGATTACTATCAAATCAAGTTTCATATGAGCCAAGCGGGAGCTTTTACCTGCGATGCGCTAACCGATCCAGCATTTATCAACGCCTCAGCCGTATCCTTGCTGCAAAAGATTCACACTGCCTATAAGTCACTTGCCGCGTGTGGTTCAGGGTACAGGCTCATTGTTTTATCGCCCTGGCCGATTCATCCTGATGACCCGCTTGCTGCGCTCGTCAGCAATAACGGTGGCGAACTGCGGCTGGAAGTTCTACTCAGGGGTGGGCCGCAAAGCAAAATGGGCAAGGTGCGGACGAAGTGGAAGCAGCACCTCAATCTGACTGATGACGAAGAATTGGTTGAAGTTTTACGGCCGCTGCGGATTTATCGAGATTCACCCGACCTCAACGGACTAAACGAGCGGCTCAATCTTCATCTCGAACTGGCCGGGTTCGTTCCGTTGGAAGCTGGCCGAATGGCTCACCCTTACGACGACCTGATTCGCAAACTCAAGGCACAAGGCAGCAACGAATTTACACGCGATCAGTTGCAGGAAGTCTGCGAGCGCGAAAAGCTCTGGCGCGGCAATCCTCGGCCAGATGACGATGCAGGCAAGATGGGCATTCGCAGCTTTATGCGGTTTGCCGAATTTATGGAGGATGAAACGGAAGCGATGCTTGATCTCGTTGCATCTTTTGAGGGGCGCTTCATTCGTCAGCAGGAACACTGGTCTCAAGTAATCTTTCCGCAAGTGCATGACTTTTTGGCGAAATATGCGCGAACCGCAAAGCCTTATCACCTGCTGCTGGATACGCATTCTTCGGTAGCCTTTGCCGCCGGTTATTGCCTTGAAATCAAGTCAGGAGCCAATGTCGCCCCTGTCCAACGAGTGCGGAATGGAAGGGCGGTTTGGCAGCCGTTCCCCGAAAGCGTGGCAAACAGCTACCCCGGCTGGACTCAGTCTGGCTTCTCGACGGCATCCGATGAACACGACGTTGCCGTTGCCATCAGCATTACCCACGACGTTTTCGGCGACGTGCGGGATTTTGTCAGCAAAGAATTAGCGCAGGTGCGCCGCATCCTGCATTGCCGCGTAGAACCTCAACCGGGCAATTCCTCCGTGCGTGATGGCACGCACGCCGTGCAACTTGCACAAGCACTCGCCGCCCTTTTCAAGCAACGTTCCCGCGACGAACGCGCAGGCACGTTGCATATCTTCGCGGCAGCCCCAAACGCATTCATGTTTTTTCTCGGACAACTGGCACGCGGCTTTGGCGCTTGCGTGCTTTACGAATATGACTTTGAGAGCGGTGCGCCGGGCGCGTACCGGGCATCGCTTTCATTTCCGCCACCTACAAAACAGATGGTGCAATGAGCAGGAAAGGAATTTACGAACCAATGGAATTACCTACGTATTTCGCGGATTTCCTCAAGGAGATTCGCCCGACAAAGTCACAGAAGGATGACGCCAAGGCCGGACACGAGACGTTGCGCAAACGGCTGCACGCTGACAAAACATTGTCGCCGATCATCATTGACACATTTCTTCAAGGAAGCTATCGGCGTTCGACAGCCATCCGTCCGAACGGCGAGAGCTGCTTCGATGTGGATGTGATTGTCGTAACCAAATTGGACGAAAAGCATTTCACGCCCCATCAGGCAATGAAACTGTTCGAGCCTTTTTTGGAGGAACACTACAAAGACAAGTGGGGGTATCAAGGGCGGTCAATCAAAATCACGCTCTCTTACGTGGTGCTTGACCTGGTTGTTACTTCTGCGCCATCGGAAGCCGACATCAAAAAGCTCAGCAAGGCGAGCGTGGTCACTGACGCAACCTTGGAAGAGGCCGAAGATTGGCGCTTGGTCGAGTCGTGGGTTTCACCAACAGATCGCTGGCGTCCGGGTATCAAAGCACTGCTGGAACTCGCGCAAAAGGAAGCGGAATGGAAGCTCGCGCCATTGCGGATTCCCGACCGCGATACAAAGCAATGGGAAGATACCCACCCGCTTGAGCAGATCAAGTGGACGCAGGCCAAAAACAAGGCGTGCAATAAGCATTACATCAACGTCGTCAAAGCCCTCAAATGGTCGCG
>Ga0247727_10004944_pt1 | contig 27654 bp, 24 predicted proteins | sample WisWelCaveWW1625_FD_202498 | JGI IMG/M metagenome (GOLD analysis project Ga0247727, IMG submission 202498) | Biofilm microbial communities from Wishing Well Cave, Virginia, United States - WW16-25 | ecosystem: Environmental > Aquatic > Deep subsurface > Groundwater > Cave microbial mat | place...
GCGGTGGCCGTCAGCCTGAGTCGCTAGTGCCGTGGCGAGCGCGTCGGGGCAGCGGGCGACGACTGCGGGGTCCGGGTGAATGTGGCTGGAGAGGCTGACCCCCTGGTTGCGAGAACCTGGGCTAGAGGAGGCCGCGCTCTTTGAGGAGGGGTGCGCTGTAGGTGATGCAGCCTGTGTAGCCGGGGTCGCAGGTGGCGAGGACGAGGGCGGCGCGCGCCATGTAGTCCACCGGCTCGGCGCGCGGGTCGCCCTCGCTTTCGATCAGCTTGTGAAAGAGGACGCCGGGCGTGGCGACGACTGCGGCGGGCGATAAGGCGTTGACGGCGATACCGCTGCCATGGAGCTCATGGGCGAGGCCGCTGGTGAGGCGCTCGAGGCCTGCTTTGACGACGCCGTAGGGCGTGCTGCCTCGGGGCGCCATCTCGTAGGGAGGGCCCTGAGGATGGCGGGCGGCGCCGGAGGAGATGTTGACGATGTGGGCGCGGCCAGCGTTTCGCATGTCGGGGAGGACGGCCTGGATGAGCAGGAAGGGGCCGGTGATGTCCACCTCGAGCATCTTCTGCCAGCGTCGGAGCGGGAAATCGGCCAGAGGTATGTAGTAGTTGAGCGCGGCGTTGTTCACCAGCACGTCGGCGGGTCCGAAGGCGTCGCGCGTGGCGGCGACGAGGCGCTCGATATCGGCAAGCCGTGAGACGTCGCAGCGGACGCTGATCGCCTTGCCGCCGGCGGAGGTGATCTCGTTAACGGTCTCCGCGGTGCTGCCGGGCAGCGGGTGGTCGCCTGACTGTTCCGTGCGAGCAGCTACAACCACGCTCGCGCCTTCTCTGGCGAAGAGAAGGGCAATCTCCTTACCGATGCCGCGGCTGGCGCCGGTGACGATCGCCACTCTGCCATGGAGTTGACCTGCCATGTCAGCGGCCATCTTCCAGCGCGGCTGCGGCTTCCGTCAACAGACCGGCGGCGATGCCTGCCTGCTCGGCGATGATTGGCGGTTCTTGTGTGCCGCTTAGTTGGCGCTCGAGGATAAGCACGGCGTCGCAGAGAGACCTGGCCAGCTCCGGGTCTGAGACGCGCAACGGCTGGTCGATGTCGTGCGTGATGTCATGCGCATCGCCGTTGAAGGCCGCGCGCGCCCCGTCCACGTCTTCTTTCGCGGCGGCATTCTTGACGTCGGTCATGCCGGCGGACGCCGCCTGGATGCGCTGAGGGGTCAAAGGGAGCGTAGTTAGAGGCGGCAGGGGGCGGTCGCACGGCCCGGCGGAGGACGGCTGCGGGGTTATCGTGGGAGTGTTATCAGTCTGTGGGCCAGCGGCCTCATCCGACGAGCAGGCCGCCGAGACAGCCAACGCGAGGGTGAGCGCGGGTAGAGCGAACCGCGGGGAGATCACAGGTTGGCGTCGGTGGATGGCGCGCTCTGGCGGCCGGCTCGGGACTGCCAGTGCAGCGCCAGGCTGGAGACGGCAAGGATGGAAACGCCGAGGACGCTGAGAATGAGGCAGTTGCGGATCATGATCCAGACCGTATCCACGCCCAGGCCGAGGAGACCGTCTTCGAAGGGATCGGCCTCAGTCTGGGCGGTGCGCAGGGCAAAACGCACGGCGACGGCGGCGGCGAGGGAGAGAACGCCCGAGACTGCCAGCACCGCGCCGAGGACGACCAGCCTCATCGGGGGCGTCAAGGTGAGGAGTAGGACGGCGGCAATAAGCAGGGCGAGCGCCCCGAAGAGCGCGGCGAGGACGATGAAGAAGATGTGCCAGCTATCGCGGATGAGCCCGAAGCCGCGGTGGATCCCGCCCGCAGTAGAGACGCGGTCGATGCGCTGACTGCCCTCGGGGTCAGAATCGTCCCAGACGGACATGCCATCGTCGTAGAGCAGGCCAGCGGACTGGTCGAGGATACGGTTACGCAATTCAGCACCGCCGAGCTCGCCGGCTTCGGCTCGGGGTATCTCGACGGGGATAGGAAATCCAGGCAGGCGCACGTTCTCGACGGTGGAATCCTTTGCGGCAACGTGAAGACCGGCCTCGAGCTCGGGGAGCGTCGCGTCGATGTTCGTCGTCACGGCTACGGCGCGGCGGAGGATGGGGAGGCCGGCGGTCTCGGATGTGATCTGGACGGCGGCGATAAAGACGAAAAGGATGATCAGGACGCTCACCAGGAAGGCGGCGACCAGCCACTGAGAGGCGATCTTGAGGAAGGGCGTATCGTCGCTCACGGGAGCTCGATCACGACAGTGCCTGTGAGGATATCGTGTAGGGCGCGGTTCCTGGGATCGAGGAAGACCAGCAGCAGGCCGATGCCGAGCGGGATGAAGCTCAGCGGCCAGAGGAGAGAGCGAGCGAGCGCACGGCTGAACGCTGGTGTGCGGCCCCGGCTGTCGGTGACGGCGATGCGGACGGCCATCATGCCGACGCTCTGTCCGCGGCGGCTCCAGAGCCAGGCGAAGAAGAGCGGCATGATGGGGAATAGCGAGAGCGCCCAGATGCCGAACCATATGACGATGGCCGAATCAGGTGGGTTGTCGCCTCGCACGAGAACCTGGACCCCGCCGATGGCGAAGAAGACCAGTGAGAGTGAGAAGGCGACGATGCAGTCGAGGATGAGGGCGACGGCGCGTAGCTGGAGGGCGGCGTAGCGGAGGGGGGCGGACGCCCCGGACGGCCGGGTCGCGCGTGCAGTGGCGGCCATTTTCGTGGGGATTATAGCACGAGAGCCCTGGACTTAGGACTTAGGACTTAGGACCTAGGACTACAAGGCGAAGGGGAGGTGGGCGCGGGCAAGATTCCAGGCGGCGGCGGGGCGGCGGAGGGTGACCCAGGCGAGGAGCGCGAGGGCGGGCACGGAGCGTGCGAGGCGAAGGAGCACACGAGAGGGGTAGTCGATGTCGCCGTGGCGGGCGGCGAGGTGCTGAAGGCCGTCGCCGCGCAGGGCGTTGACGACGCGGTCGACTTCGCCATCGCTGAGGGCGAGGCCGAAGCGGCGGATGCGCAGGCTGCGCAGGAGCTCGCGGCCGATCTCGCGCTTCCAGGCTCGTTCGTAGGGTGCCAAGCCCGCGGCGCTTACGTCGGCGGTCTCGAAGGCGCGTTGGATTGCGGCGGCGGCGTGACGGGCGGCGACGAGGCCGGTATAGATGCCGCCGCCGGAGAAGGGTTTGACCTGGCCGGCTGCGTCGCCCACGAGGAGGACGTTGTCGCCGTAGGACCGAGGCGCGAAGTCGAGCGGTATCGTGCCGCCGTAGAAGCGGCAGGGCTCCATGCCGTCGAAGAGGCGCGGGAAATCAGTGGTGAGGCGGCGATAAAGGGCGAGCGGCTTGACTGCGTTGGCCCCCGGACGGGCTCCCGATTGGTCGGAGCCGATGCCGACGCGGACGCCGCCGTCGCCGGTGGGGATGATCCAGCCGAACCAGCCGGGTGCCAGGTCACGGCCCACGAAGACGTGCACGAAATCGTCGCGCGGTGTCTTGAGTTTGCCTTCGATGCCGATGTTGTAGACCTTCTGGCGCGGACCGGGCATGCCGAGGCTTCGTGCGACGCGCGAGTGCGTCCCGTCGGCGCCGACGACGAGGCGGGCCGTGAAGGAGGCGTCGTGGCCGTCCGTTTGGGTGTGCAGGCGGACGTGGCCATTTTCGCGAGTGACGTTTGTCAGGCGGGCGCGGACGAGGTCGGCGCCGGAGGTCTGCGCCTGCTCGCAGAGCGTTTCGTCCCAGCGGACGCGGTCGATGGCGACGGCGCGAGTGGGGCCGCCGCCGAGCGCGACCTGGCTGCCTCCCTGCGTGTGGATGAAGGCGCCGGTGATGCGGTGGATGACGGCGGATTCGTCGATGTCGGCTTCTTTGAGGGTGCGCGGGCTGATGAGGCCGGAGCAGTGGGAGGGGACGCCGATGCGACGGTGCTCTTCGAGGAGGCGGACGCGGAGGCCGGCGCGGGCGAGATTGCGGGCGCTGCGGGAGCCGGCGGGCCCGGCGCCGATGACGGCGACGTCACATTCGGGGTGCGTCATTGGAGTGAATTATACGCGGGCGAACCTGCAAACCGGCAAGCCAGCAAACCTGCGAGCCTGCAAAGCGGATGGGGTGGATGGAGGATCGGGGTGCGAGGCTCTTGAGTCTACCTGCCGGCGCGGCCGGTGAACTCGATGACCTTGCGTGGCGTCAGGCGTATAGAGATTGACTCCTGGCCGGACATGCGCGCGAGGTAGCGGTCTGTCTGCTCGGGGTTGAGGTAGCGGGAGGCGATGCGGCGCCGGTCGTCCATCGACAACTGGGGGCCGATTTCCGCGCGGCCCCTGGCCATGACGGCGTAATAGGGGAGGGTACGCCGGTCGATGGCGAGCGCAATGTCGGGGTTGGCCTCGATATTTCGATGCTTCTGCGAGCCGCGTCCCGTGGCCATGAGGAACACACCGCCTTCGTAGAGATACCAGATGGGGGCAGCGTGAGGACGGCCGCGACGATCCACGGTGGCCAGGACGGCGACGTTGGACTCAGCGAGGAAGGCATCGCGCTCCGGATTATCTGGCATGTCGGGTATTCTAGCCTGTCAGGTTTGCGGGTGTCGATGGGAGGTAGGGCAGGGGGCGTTGGTGGCCCGTTCGTGGTACGAGGGCCTCACCACGAACAGAAGGTATGCGGTACGAGAGCCTCACCACGAACAGAAGGTATGCGGTACGAGAGCCTCACCACGAACGGAAGGTATGCGGTTAGAGAACCTCACCACGAACGGATACTGACCTATGGCACGACGAGCACCTGGCCCGGGCGGATGAGGTTGGGGTCGGGGCCGATGACGGCGCGGTTGGCGTCGTAGAGCCGCTGCCAGCCGGGGAGTCCGAGGCGGGCGGCGATGGCGGAGAGCGTGTCGCCTGGCTGGACGGTGACGGTACGGCGGGAGGGCGTCGGGGGTGGTTTGATCGTGGCGACAGCGGCCTCGAGGCGGGCGACTCGCCCCTTCAAGTGTGACAGCGATTCCGTGAGTTTTTCGAACTCCTTGCTGGACATCTCTTCCTCCTCCGTGTTGTCGTGGGGATCAAGCGTGGCCCTGGCGACAGCGTCCCACATTTCGTCATCCATGTGTTCGTACGACCAGAAGCTGATGCCGGTGGTGCCGCGGGCCGCGGCGTCGCGGGCAAAGGCGCGGACTTCCTCGCTGGTGGGGTAGCTCACGATGCCCTGGGCGTAGACACCGGCGACGGGGAAGATGCGGGGCGGCGGGATGCCAAGAGCGGCGTGGTCTGCGTATGTTTCGGGGAGCGCCTCCTCGACGGGACGGCGGAAGGCGTTCCAGTAGACCTGGGGCGCGGCGCCAGAGCAGTTGCGCTTGAAGATGTCGTAAGGGAACGGAGTGATAGCGGGCGAGGGCGAAGCTGCTGAAGTAAAGCGGGTAGTTCGGGCCGAGGGCATCGCGAATCTCGCGGCAGAGGCGGTCGGCTGCTTCGGGGCGGTTCTTGAGCTCCGACTCGACATCGAGGACGAGCAGGTCGGCTTGACCGTGCTTCGCCGTTTCGATGGCCTTCAGCGCCTCGCCGGCGTGGTCCTCGCCGTAGCAGTAGCCCGAGGCGCCGACGGCGAGGCCCCGCTTCTTGAGCGAAGTGGCGACTTCGCGCCACGGTGACCCCTGGTCGAACCAGTGCGCGCCGTCCCAGGCTTTGACCAGGGCACCGGCGCAGCCTGCGGCTTTCAGCCGCGCGGCGATGCGGTCGGGGTCGCCGCCGTCGCTGCGACGCCAGTTCCAGATCCACACCCACTTCCCCGCCAGACCACCCATCGGGCCTATGATGCGGCAATATCCTAGGCAACTCCAAGGGGTAAGTGTCACATTCGATCCACGCCGTACGGTAGAGGTACGAGGTACGAGGTGGTAGAGGAGAAGTTGCCGAAAGCGGTTAAGGGCAGGACGTGGCGTCGATGCCCGTTCGCCCTACGAGTGCCTCAGGGCGAACGGAAGGGAGGGTCTGTGACCGCAACGCGCGCAGGGGGTTCCGGCGGGCGAGATACTTCGCGGGAGGCGTTTGTCTGGATTTTCGAGTGTAATTTGCGCTCAGGATGACAGTCGCCGGATGTTGGTCAGCGGGCGCATGTGGTCGGCGGTCATAATGACGGCGGGTGGGTTGGCGCTGAGGGCGAGCAGGTAGCGTAACGCCGTTGGCAGGGCTAAAGCCCTGCAGCTACGAGGGTTCCTCAGGGTTTGGGCGTTAGCGCTTGCCGAAGGAGTCCTGGGCGTGGCGCAGGAGTTCGGGGTTGAGGACGACGTCGACGCCGGTCATGGCGAGGGCCTGGGCGACCTGGAGCATGGACTCGTGGGCGGCTTCGGTGGCGCTGATGGCGGCGAAGCCTGAGGTATGGTTGAGGGCCATGGCGCCGATGGCGAAGGTGGGGTGGATGGCGGGGAGGGCCTGGCTGATGTTGCCCTGGTCGCTGCTGCCTGTGGAGGTGACCTCGATCTCCAGGAACCGGCGGCCGAGGGCCTCGGCGTTGGCCTTGTAGGCGGCGGCGAGGGGGGCGTTGTTGTTCATCGGCTCGTAGGTGTACTTCGCCCATTCGATGGCGACGCTGGCGCCGCTGGCCTGGGCGCCGGCCTCGAAGCAGGCGACGACGCGACGCTTGAGGTCGGCGAGATAGGCGGGCGAGAGGGCGCGCACCTCGAAGGTGCCCTCGGCGCGGTCGGGGACGACGTTGTGGGCGGAGCCGCCGTAGGTGATGATGCCGGCGATGCGGGCGTCGCGGCGGATATGCTGGCGGAGCTGGGCGATGGCCTGGTAGGCGCTGACGAGGCCGTCGAGGGCGTTGACGCCGGTCTCGGGGGCGACGGAGGCGTGCGCGGCCTGGCCGCGGTACGTGACGTGGAGGGAGTCGACGCCGTACATGGGGGGAGCGGCGATGTCGAACGGCGCGGGGTGGGCCATCAGCGCAACGTCGACGCCGTCGAAGGCGCCGCGCTCGAGCATGATCGCCTTGCCGCCGATGTCCTCCTCGGCGGGGGTGCCGAGGACGAGCAGCGTGACCTGGTCGGGCGTGAGGGCGGCCTTGAGGCCCAGCGCGCCGCCGAGGCCGGCGGTGGCGATGAGGTTGTGCCCGCAGGCGTGGCCGATCTCGGGCAGGGCGTCGTATTCGCAAAGATAGGCGATCGTGACCGGGCCTTCGCCCCAGCGGGCGCGGAAGGCGGTGTCGAGGCCGAAAGCGGCGCGCTCGACGGCGAAGCCGTGCGCCTGGAGGCGGTCGGCGAGGAGCTTGCTGGCGCGCTGTTCTTTGAGGGCGAGCTCAGGGTTGGCGTGGATGTCGAGGGAGATCTCGATGAGCTCGTCGCGGGCGGCGCTGACGCCGGATTGGGCGGATTGTTTGGCTTGTGCGATGTCCATGGTTATCTCCGTTGGGCAGGGCTAAAGCCCTGCAGCTACGACGTTGGGTCTCCCTGGGCAGGGCTGAAGCCCTGCAGCTACGTACGGGCGGCCGCTGGGGCGACCTACTTTATGGCGAGGGCGTTGGGTGGCGAGCCGACGCCCCCGGGAACGTTCAGCGGGGCTGAGGTGAGCAGGAACTCGTAGACGCCGTCGGCGGCGCAGTCGGCGGCGAGGCCGTCGAGTTGCCACATCTCGCCGATGGGCATGCCGAAGTGCGGGATCAGGCGGAAGTGGAGGAAGCCGGTCTCTTGCGTGGCGGGGAACACCTCGAGGCCTGGGTTGTCGGCGGCTACAGCGGCGATGTGGAGGTCCCAGAGGTACTGCGCCATCGCATCAGCGGGGCCAATGCCGGGGAAGCTTAGCTCGGTGAAATCATCCGCTGCCAGCTTTCGCCTTTGCGCAGGCGTGGCGTCCTCGAGGTACCAGCGCAGCCAGCCCGTGCGGATAAGGAGGACGTCGCCGGTCTGGACCGTCACTCCCTGGGCTCTGGCGGAGGCTTTCAGGACGTCGGTCGTGATGATCGTCGCGCTGGTGTAGTCGAGTGGCGATCCCTGTGACTCGAGATAGCGCCCGACGTCTAGCAGGACGCCGCGACCGACGATGCCCTTGTTGGCGAAGTGCTCGATGCCCAGGCGGCCGCTGCCGGCGACGATCTCGTCATCGGCGACGCCGTTGTAGAAGCCGTCTCGCGGGTGGCGGATGTGGCGCAGGCCGTCCCACTGGCTTGAGGCCTGGGGGTAGAAGTTGTCGAGGTAGTCGTCGCGCCCGACGCCCCCGCCGATCTCGATCAGGGTGTGCTTGACCGCGCCGCGGCCGAAGAGGGGCGGATTGGGCTCGTCGACGCGGAGGTTGAGCGAGAAGACGGCGCCCTTGCGCACGAGCCTGGCAGCGGCGAGGACGCGGTCTGGCGTGAGGAGGTTGAGGCAGCCGAGCTGGTCGTCATCGCCGAAGAGGCCCCAGGCGGAGCCCTGGGATGCGCCGGACTTCACGGGGAGTTCGGCGTAGGTGGGGAGAGTGGTTGTTTCGGTTGTCATCGGGGCCTCCTTGGAATTTCTATCTTATCGAGCACCGTCGTAAGCGCCCGACGCGCACACGGTCTGAGCCACCACCGCCCAGATTCCTTCGCGATGCGGCATCGTCCTGCGCACGAATGTCTTCTCGCTCAGAATGACGGATCATGACTTCATGAATTTCAGGGTCACAATCTCGTTTGGGCGTAGCGATAATTCCACGCGCCCATCGGCTGCGTCAACCGGCGAGGGGTCTTCTTCGTTCAGGTTGACGCGTTCGATCCGCTGGTAGGGGAAGTTCGGGCGTACGCTGCCCTGTACGGGCGCGTTCGCGATGTTGTAGACGCGGAGAACGACGCCGTCGCCGTCCTCCGCCGTTTTGAGGGCCGACAACGCGAGCGTCGGCGGTTCGATATCGACGAGCGAAGCGCTTAGGGGGAGCGTACCGTTGCCGCCGCGCACGCGGATGGCCCGCAGAGGGCGGGCGAAGTTGTGAGCTTCGGCGCCGGCGTTCTGCCGGGCGCCCTCGTGCGGGATGATCGAGTAGTGGAACCTCCAGCGCCCGGGCATCTGCGCGCCGGGCGTCTCCATGCCGGGGCCGGCGTGGCCGGTCTTGCGGGTGTAGAGATCGGAGCGAGAGAGCCAGCCGACGCAGCGAAGGAGGGTGAGGGCGATGGTGACCGTTCCGTCGACCTCTTCGATGGCTTCGTACTCGGGGAGGCCGCGGTTGGCGATCATGACGCCGCGCGTCCCGTCGCTCACGTCGACGAACGTTTTCTGCGGCTGGTAGCCGACGGGCGTTTCGAACCAGGTGCCGTCATCCATGGGCACGGCGACGGGGCGCTGGACAACGCCGAAGTGCTGTTCGGCGCTGACCTGATCGGTGCGGATGGCGGTGGGGAAGTGGACGCGCAGGCGGTGGTCCTTGGCGCGGTTGTCGATTTCGGTCTCGATGCCGATGCGGGGGACGCCGGGGTAGAGGGAGACGCGGGTGGTGATGTCGCAGTCGGCGAGGTCATCGGAGCGAGCGATGCGGTCTGGTGTGACGGCGGCTGGGAGCCGGTAGGTCATCCGTAACTCGAGCGTGTCGCGGGCGACACCGTTCTCGATGCTGACGGTGGGTGCCGACGAGGGCTGAGAGATGATCTCGTCATGGTCTGGAGGGTCGTAGTTGTATTCGTCGCCTCGTTCGCCGCCGTCGACGAAGCGGTTGAGGCCGGGGAAGACGGCCTGGGTGATCTTGTCCTCGACTGTTAGAGTACCGTCGGTTGCGTTCGCGCTTACGGAAAAGAAGATGTTCTCGATCAAAGGGGCGCCGCTGGGCGAGGCACTCGAGGCGACCGTAGCGCTGGAGGTGGTAGGTGCGTGGTCGGAGGCCGGTGTGCCATCGTCGGTCGTCGCGTGCCTCGCCCCTACGGTTATTTCGGCGTATTCGATGCTAAGAGCGCGGTAGCCAAAGGGGGGGACTTCCGGTGCCATGAAGCCGAAGACGGCGCGCTCACGGGCGTCCAGGGGGGCATGGAGGCCGCGTTCGAGGAGCTGCAGCGGGGCCTCGCGGCCGTCGGCGTCGAAGAGGCGTGAGGGGACGGCGTCGCCTTCAATCGGGAGGCGGATGGTGCAGAAGTCGGTGCGCGGGCCGTTTTCCGGGTTGAAGACCACGACGGTCTGCTCGCCCGGCTTCGCGGCGCGGTCCGCGATAGAGCGCAGGGAGTCGTAGATCAGCGAATCGGCGATCTGCTGGCAGCGGTCGAAGCGCAAGCGCACGTCCTCGTACACGGAGTCGACGCTGCAGCCGGTGACGGAGTCGTGAGGGCCGTTCTGAAGAAGGAGTTTCCAGGCGTGGCGGAGGAGGCCCCGCGTTGACTCATTTCCCGATGTCCCGTTTCCGATTGCCAATTTCCACACGGTCAGCGGCTCAGCGTAGCGGGCGAGGAGGTCCTCGCACTCCTGGTAGCGCTGCTTGAGCCAGATGCGGGTGGAGAGGACGCCGGGGAGGACGTTGGAGCGCTTGCTGGAGCGGAACTCACCCGCGAGTAGGGGGAGCGAGTGGAGGCGGTCGCCGAGTTCACCGCGGACGTTCTCGACGAACAGCGGGTAGCTGCCGTGCACCACGTCGGCGTCCTCGAGGATCTCGTTGGCGGTGCGGATGACGCGCGATAGGCCGGCGTGAGCGGGGAGGTGGTCGGTGCCGTTGGGGACGAGGATGTGGCGGGTGGTGGCGAACGGCTCCAGCTTCTCGCGCACGTCCCGGAGGGCGGCGGCGAGGGTGTCGCGGTCCTCGGGGAGGGCTGGGATCAGGCCGTAGCCGTGGGGAAAGTGGACGGCGAGTACCTCGGAGGCGTCGGGGGCGGCCCAGCGGAATTCGGAGGTGGTGGCTTCGTCGCCGACGCCGCGCCAGATGAGGACGGAGTCGATGCCGAAGCCGCGCAGGATGGCGGGCAGGTGGGTGATGTGGCCGAAGGCGTCGGGCGCGTAGCCGACCATCATAACGGCGCCGTAGCGGCGGGCCGACCGGATGCCGGTCATCAGGTTGCGGATGTGGGCCTCGCCGCCGATGAGGAACTCGTCGGGGAGCATGTAGTTGGGGCCGATGATGAGCCGGCCGCTGCGGACTAGGCGCTCGATGTCAGCGCGGCGGTCGGGGCGGATCTCGAGGTAGTCGTCGAGGGGGACGGTCTGGCCGTCGACGGCGAAGTGCCTATATTCAGGGTCGGAGTCGAGGAGGTCGAGGAGGGCGTCCATCATGCGGACGAGGCGTGCGCGGAAGGCCTCGAAGGGGAGGTACCACTCGCGGTCCCAGTGGGTGTGGGAGACGACGACGAGGGTGGTGGTGGTGTCAGTCACCTGGGGACGCCTCGAAGGGTGCTTCGACAGGCTCAGCACGAACGGATGGGGCGCGGTCCCAGTGGGTGTGGGAGACGACGACGAGGGTGCGTGTCATTCTGAGCGCCGCCGTCCTTGGTGAACGGGATGAGGTGTCCTCGCGAAGGAATCTGGGGGCTGGGTGGGGGCGGACCAGCTTTCGCTGAGGTCTTCCCACCGTGGGTTCATCGACTCGATCAGTGCGACCTTCTTCGCCCGCGTCCATCCCTTGATGTGCTTCTCGCGGGCGATTGCGGCCAGAACCTCGGTGGTGTCTTCGAAGTACACAAGGCGGTTAACGTGGTACTTCTGGGAGAATCCCTCAATGATTGCCAATCGGTGCTGAGAGACGCGCTGCTGCAGGTCGCTCGTAACGCCTACGTAGATTGCTCCACGATGGCGGTCCGACATGATGTAGACGACGTAAGACTTCACGTGGAGACTCCCTCGCGGAAGCGCGAAGCGGATGGTAGTCCCCTCCCCCGGCCCCCAGATCCTTCGCGAGCATCGTTGCTTCGCGAAGACTTGCTGTGGCGCTCAGGATGACAGAAAGCGGCGCTTCGATTCACTTGCGAGCCTTGATCCAAATCGGGTTGGTCATGGCCCACACCACCTCCCCGCGCTCGGGGCGGCCGCGGTGGCCGCGGAGTTCGGCGCGGACGTAGCGGCGGCCGGCGAGGTCCAGGGTGAAGTCGTGTGTGGAGTCGACGGTGTCAAGGGGGATGATGTCAATGGCTTGGCCGTCGGCGAGGAGCCAGAGGCGGCGGTCCATGCCGCCGTGGACCTTCACGCGGAAGGTGACGGGGCGGCTCGTCGTGTCGATGGCGTCGCCCATCATGGTCTCGAAGCGACCCTCGCCGTCTGCGTCGGCGGTGAGGATGAGATGGGCGCCGTTGGGGGCGTCTGAGATCAAGACGTGGCCTCTGCGGATGGCGTCGAGGACAGATTCTTCGGTCGGCTGCGCCCACACCCAGGTCGTGGGCTCGGCGAGGCCGTGAGGGTGGCGCGGCGCGGCGGGCGGGATGGAATGGGTGTCGGAGCCGCCGACAGCGACGACGCGCTCGCCTGCCTTGAGCACCGCCTCCCAGCGCTCCAGCGACTCCCAGTTGTAGAAGCGCCAGGGGGCCTGCCAGACCTCCATGCTCTGGAAGCCGCTCCACCCTTGAAAGAACCAGGGCGGGCCAACGCACTTGGGGTGGTTGATCGAGATGAGGCCGTCGCGCTGGCGGACGTAGCGCTGGACGGCCTGCATCGATTGTTCGTCAGAGCAGCGGAAGTCGATCCACTCGCGCAGGCCCCAGGTGTTGGCGTGGCCCCAGTACGTCGTGATCTCCTCGCCCGGGATGAGGACGATCGGCAGGTGGGACAAGCGGTCGAGCTCTTCGTGGTGGGTGTTGGTATTGTGATCGGTGACCGCGAGGAAGTCGAGTCCGAGGTCGACCGCGTGCCGGACGATCTCCTCGACGGAGTTGAGGCCGTCGGAGTGGAGGGTGTGGCAGTGAAGGTCGCCCTTGAGCCAGCGGGCGTGGCCGCGCGCGGTAGGTGCGCTGTGCTCCGCTCGTCCTACGAGTGCCTCAGGACGAGCGGAAGGAGCGTCGTTCGCGGCCGAAAGTTTGGTTGCCTCCTCCCCGCGGACGGTTACGTTGACCTCGTACCGCACTCCTTCGGGGTTGACGCGATCGACGCCGAGGATGACGTTCCACTGGCCGGGGAAGAGGGGGCCGCGGATGTAGCCGGGAGTCGCGTCGTCCGCAGTGAGGAAGAATTCAGGTTTGGAGGCGCCGCTCCAGCCGCGAAAGCCGGCCGGTTGCGGGAAATCGTAGCCGCGCGAGTCGAAGAGGCCGATGTCGACGGCGTTGCCCGGGCCCATGCCGAGCGGCGCCGTTACGGGGTCGGAATAGTTGTACGAGACGTCGATGCGGCGCGCTCCCGTCGGCACGTCAAAAGGCAGATAGAGGTAGCGATCGCGGCGGAACTGTTCGAGGGAAATATGGCCCTGGAGGCGGAAGGTCTTCTCCACGTAGGGCGAGACTCCTGTGGCTACCGGACGTAAAGCAGCGCCAGTGTAGCACAGGGGTAGCGGCGTGCAGGGGGGGTTCAGGCGCCGTTGGCGTGGCGTACTAGGAGGCAGGGCAGGTGGGTGCTATGGAGCACGGAGTTGCTCACGCTGCCGGTGACGCGGCTATCCAGGTGCTCGCGGCCGCGAGTGGTCATGGCGATGAGTCCCGCTCCCACCTTTTTCGCGGCCTGGACGATCTCGACGGCGGGGTCGCCGACGCTGAGAATGGCCTCGACAGAGATCCCGGCCTCGTGAATATCACGCGCAATGTCGGAGACGAGGCTAGTAGCCTCCCGCTTCATTCCTTCCAGCGCATTTGCAACACCAGGGGGTGCATCGGCGGCGTCGCGGTGATCACCGACGGGCGCCATGGTGTGGCAGAGGACGATCGAGGCGTCGAAGGCCTTGGCTACCCGTTCCGCGACGGGAACGATGTCAGCGGAGTAGCTGTTCTGGTCCACGGCGACGAGGACTTTGTCCACGGGAACATCGGCGGCATCGCTACCTGGCTTGGCGCGTACGATAACGACAGGGCTGGTGATGTTCATCAGAACCTTGTCGAGTACGGGGCTGATGAGCCAGCGAGTGGTGCCGGACGTGAGTACGGTCAGATCGGCCCGCGCGGCCTGTCCGACGATTATCTCCGCTGGCGGTCCGCTGAGGACTTCATATTCCGCAGCCAAAGCGCGGCTGAGGAGGTGCTTCTGGTGACTCTCGAGATAGGCTTCGACTTTCTTGCGTTTGCCGTTGGCGTTCGTGTCGGAATCCACAATGGTGATCAGCTTGATCGCCGCTCCCGAACGCCGTGCAGCGTGTTCCGCCCAGTGAAGCGCTGCCTCGGCGGTAGCGGTGCCGTCAAGAGGGGTAAGTATTCTCGTTATCATATGAAGTCCAGAGTTTCCAGACGGTAAAGCCGCCCTCAGGGTTACAGATTAGCGGGCCTCTGGCGAGTCGCCGCCGTAGAATATGGCCATCTGAATGGCCACGATCATCAGCGGCGCTCGCATTCTTACGCCGGACGAGTCCATCGAGTCCGGGGACGTGCGCATCGGCGACGACGGGCGCATTGCGGGCGTGGCCGAAGCGATTGCGGAACCGCCCAGCGCGGTACGGGTCGACATGCGGGGTGCGACTCTCGTGCCGGGGTTTATTGACCTGCACGTTCACGGTGGCGGCGGATTTTCTCTGGCGACGAACCACGCGGAGGAGATACGATCGTACGCCCGCTGGGTTGTACGGCACGGCGTGACGTCGTTTCTAGCGACGATCTGCGCTGAGAGCGTGGCACCGGCGATGGGATTCGTTCGAACAGCGGCGTCCGTGGCAGGTGCGATAGAAGGCGGCGCAACGTTGCTCGGCATCAATCTTGAGGGGCCGTTCGTTAGCCCCGATCGGGGCGGAGCCCTGCCCGCGTCGTGGATCAGCCTCCCAGACGGCCGGATCCTGGAGGAGCTGCTGGAGGCAGCCGAAGGCAACCTTCGATTGATGACCGTGGCGCCTGAAGTAGGGGGCGCGGGCGATTTGATGCGAAAACTCATCGAGCGAGGGATTGTCGTCTCAGTTGGACATTCCGATTCGGACTATGCGGGGGCGCTCGCGGCCTTCCGGTCCGGGGCGTCGCATGTAACCCACGCATTCAACGCTATGCGACAGTTCCATCATCGAGATCCGGGTCCGATCGGGGCGGCGCTAGAATCGCCGGGCGTGACGATTGAGATGATAGCCGACGGCGTCCATCTTCACCCCGCCGCAGTACGACTACTGGTGGGCTCGTTTGGAGCCGGCCGAATCGCGCTGGTTACCGACGGTGTGGCGCCGGCGGGGCTCGACGGAGGGGTGTTTCGTATCGGCGAACGCGAGGCACGGCTGCGCGAAGGGCGGATGTTGCTGGACGATGGCACGATCGCCGGCAGCGCGGCGACGATGGACGGGGTAGTGCGGAATCTCGTGACCTGGAATGTGGCCGGGCTTGCGGATGCCGTTACGATGGCGTCGGCGGTCCCGGCACGAGTGCTGGGACTGGCGCAGCGCAAGGGCAGGCTGGCGACAGGCTTCGACGCCGATATCGTGGCGCTAGACGATGACTTGAACGTGATCCAGACGTGGGTCGGCGGGCGCGCGGCGTACTCGAATCGCGTCTGAGTAGATGTAACTCGCTGTAGCAGGCGGCGTCTTACTTTGTGGACGCGCCCTGAGGGACGGCGCTTAGGCGTCGGCTATTCGTTCGGGGCGAGTCGGACTACCTTTATGGAAGCGCTAAGACCTCAGTACACGACGACTGTATCGCCGGATGATCTGGCTCAGGAAGAGAGCCGGATCAATCAATTGTCGATTTTGGCAGCCGTTGCTGTGACGCTCGTAACCGTGGCGTCACTTGTGGCCGTAATGCCGACAGCCGAGCACGCCTGGCAGTTCATCCTCTATTCGTCGCTGGGCGGCGTGCCCCTGATCCACGGGCTATTCTCCAGCCTCGTCGTTCGCAAGATGCAGATATCGGTGCTGCAGGGGCACCAGTCGGACCTGTTGGCGCGCATATCCGAGCTTCAGGAACTTGTATTTCGAGACGAGCTAACGGGTCTGCATAACCGTCGCCACTTCTACGACATCGCGAATACCGAGTTGTCGCGCGCGCTGGAGAGCAAGCAAACGCTGGCGATCCTGCTGCTGGACCTGGATGGGCTGAAGGGGATCAACGACGAATACGGACATAACGTTGGCGACGTGGTGATCGCCAGCCTGGGTCGCGTGATTGCGAAAGTAGTCCGTGGGAGTGATGTGGCGGCGCGGCTGGGTGGCGATGAGTTCGGCATCATCATGCCGGATACGGACAAACGCGGGGCGTTCGCGCTCGCGCGGCGGCTCTGGGAGGAGCTGGAGAGCATGCCAATGTATGAAGGAGGCGACACGCGCCTCATGGTGACGGTGTCGGTGGGCGTCGCCGGTTTTCCGTGGGGTGGGGAGAGCCTGGAAGAGATGCTGCAGTGGGCTGACGCAGACATGTACGCGAACAAGGTGTCGCGGCGCATTCCGCAGCCGGAGAATGGGACGGCGGTGGGTGACCTGGATGCGCTGCCCGATGAGTATACGGTCAACACGTAAAGGGAGAGAACGTTGTCAAAGAATGAGCGTGAACAAGAGAAGGATAGCCTTCAAACGAGAGCGGAAGGGAGTCAGCGTCGCGGCCGAATTCAGCTGAGCATCAGCGCCTTTGTCACGGCGGCGGTGCTGATCCTTGTGGCTCGGTTCGTCGACGTGGCGATTGCGCTGGCCGTGCTCTGCCTCGTCCAGATGTTCTCCACCTGGCGGCTGCTCAGGCTTCTCAGGAAAGAGAGGTCAGGCGAAAACGAGCGGACGCGGCAGATCCAGGTGAATTATGAGTCGGTAGTAGCAATACTCAGCACGGCATTGGGTCTAAGGGACCGTGTGACAGCCGACAGCTCTCAGCGGGTCTCGATGCTCAGCTCGACTATCGCCCACCAGATTGGCCTAAGGAAGGAGCAAATTCGCCTGCTGGAGAGCGCTGCGGTCCTGCACGACGTGGGCAAGTTCGGGATAGCGGAGGCCGTCCTCTCGAAACCCGGCGAGCTGACCGACGAGGAATGGTTGCAGATGAAGCGCCATCCCGAAACAGGTCATGAGATCTTGAGCCAGGTCGAGTTCCTCGCCGACGTGGCCGACATCGTTCACGGTCACCACGAACGGTTCGATGGCCAGGGGTACCCGCGAGGGTTGAAGGGCGAGGATATCCCCATCGGTTCGCGTATTTACGCCGTAGCTGATGCGTACGTGGCGATGACCACTACCAAGCCATATCGCAAGGCGATGGACCATGGGCTCGCTGTGCGCGAGATCGTGCGCCACTCGCTCACTCAGTTCGATCCGGAGATTGTGCGGGCGTTTCTAGACGTTGAAAAGGCCGGTCTGATCGAGGGAAGGATACATGACCTGATCGGAAACGGCAGCCGGCGGATGGTGCTCGGCGAGGTTTGAAGTCGTGGATGACGCGCCTGCTGCGCCAGAAGCAGCGCCTGAGTTTCTCCAGGCTATCTTTTCGGACACGCGCGTTGAGATTGTCATGGAAAGTCACCGCGTCGTTGGGGACCTGCGTACAGCCGGGGCGCCAAGGCGTCTTGTCGATCTCCTCAACTCGATCGATACCGGCGTCCTGAACCTGCGGCACTGCCGGCTCGATGACCCGCTGGCCGGTGACGCTTCGGCAGAACCGCTTGAAGCGGTACAGATCGCTCGTGATTCCGTGCTCTTCGTTATGCCGCGGGGCGATTCGGGGCGCGGCGATCCGTTCGAAGTGGTGCGAAAAAAGCCCGTGCCTGCCACGATCGTAGTCCCTGGCTACGCAATCTCCGGCAACGTCTTTTTGCTTCCGGATGCGGACCCGCCGACGTTCCCGCTGATCGGCAACCACCATTTCTTTCCGCTGACCGAGGTCACTATCGTTGGCACGGGAGCGGATACGGCGATTCGGCGGGAGCCCCTTGTGGTTGTGAATATGACACGGGCTGTTGCCTACGGCCCGAAGGCCTGACCTGCTCAGGCGTCTCCGGGTAGACGGCTCTCACAGAGCACCTTGAGGCCCGCCATATCTTTGCGCACGCTGCTCATCATGATCCGCAGCATGATCGGCAGGGCAATGTGTGAGATCAGCGGGATCCCCGGGGCCACAGTGGCGTAGAGCAAGGCGAGGGTGCGTCCGTTGGGGAGCGGATCGGCACCGACAGTCACGTAGCAATCCTTCGCGAGGCGCGAAAACCACAGTTTCTCTGTCTTCCTTCGCAGCGTCTCGTCTATGGCGATTGTGAAGTGGATGATCCTGGAGCCATCGTCGTGAAGGCAGCGGTGCACTTCACCCACCTCTCGCTTCTTGTCACCGAGGACAATCATCTCCTTGATCGTTGTCTGCCAGCGCATTCGCTGCTCCGTGACGACCATCGCGTTCCAGACGACGTCCGGCGGAGCGTCTATCTCGCATTCGACCTTTAGCTTGGCGTCTTCTCGCGTCAAGAAGTAACGCCGCTTCTGCTCGAGTACTCGGCGCACGGGCGCCAGGTCGAGGGAGACGTAGCTGACCGGGCCGATGTCGAGGTCATCGCTCCCGTGTGTGACTGCGCCTTTGGGGGACGTGCCATCCAGGTAGGCGTCCGTTAGCAGCGCATATTCGGGGACAGAGACGCTGTTTTTGAGTAGCCGGTGAGCGAGCACAACGTCCGGACCGATTAGCTCTTCACGGTTGCCGACTTTGTGTGTGTCGAAGGCGCCGGCGTGGACGATGAACTTGAGCGTCAGCTCGTTCGTGCGTGAGCAGGCGCCGCAGGGACAGGAGGCGCGGGCGGTAATGTCGACGGTGCGGTCGAAGAACTCTTCGAAGAGCGCCTCGACGTGCTCCATGAGTTCGTCTGGCGGCTCGCGTCCGGGCCGGTAGAAGAAGAGGCAGTCGCCCTCGACGTTAGCCAGCTTCCAGCGCTCGCGGTTGCATTTCAGCAGCGAGTTCAGGAGGTGGCTGGTGATCTCGCGGCCGTGCTCGATGCCGACGCCGGTGAGGAACTGGGTGTAGCCGCCGATATCGGCGAGGACGAAGGTGCCGTCAGTCGCCATGTGGGCTCCTTTCTGGTCGAAGGGTCGCGCTTGCCAGGCGGACGGTCTCATTGCGGGCGGTCTGAGCCACCACGCCCCGCCCGCCCAGATTCCTTCGCGAAGAGGGTCGCTCTCTTCGAGTGGCGTGATCGGCGCCCAGAATGACGGGAGGGTGGCCGATATCGGCGAGGACGAAGGTGCCGTCAGTTGCCATGGGTCCCCAGCACTCTGCGCAGGCCGTCCAACGTCATGTTGCCGCCACTGACGATCAGCGCGACCTTTTTGCCTTTGAGCCTCTCAGGCATCTTGAGCGCGGCGGCCGTGCTGGCCGCGCCGGATTCCTCCGCCAGAATGTGGGCCGATTCCAGAAGCAGGCGGACGGCGTCGCGAATCTCCTCCTCGCTCACAAGCAGGAAGTCGTCGAGCTTCTCGATGAACGTCCGCACGGGTGAGTAGTAAGCATGCCCAGTGGCGAGCCCCTCGGCCGCAGTTTCGATCGACGCAGTCTGGAGCTTGCGTTCCTGCCAGGAGCGATGGACGGCGGGAGCGCCTTCGGTCTGGACGCCAATGACCTCGACGCTTGGGCGCAGCGCCTTGGCGATCAGGCAATGACCCACCGCGGCGCTACCGCCACCTATGGGGGTGATGATCACGTCTACTTCGGGCAGGTCTTCGAGGATCTCGAGCGAGATTGTGGCGACGCCGGCGACGAGCTCCGGCGAGTTGGTGTGGTGGACATAGCGCGCGCCGACGCTCCGGGCGTGTTCCTCCGCCCAGGTGCGGGCCGCCTCGAAGTCTGCGCCGTGGAACTGGACGTCTGCGCCCAGCGCGCGCATGGAATCGACCTTCATGGGGTTAGCGCCTTCCGGTACGGCGATGAGGCAGCGGATGCCGAAGAGGTTGGCGCCGTAGGCGAGGGACTGCCCGTGGTTGCCGGTCGAGGCGCCGACGATCCCGCGGGCGCGTTCGTCAGCGCTGAACGTGGAGGCGAGATAGACGCCACCTCGGACCTTGAAGGCGCCGATCGGTTGTAGGCTCTCCAGCTTGAGGTAGACGTCGCAGCCGATGCGCCGGGAGAGCGCGGGGTTATGGAGTAGGGGCGTGCGCGGCAGGTACTCCTCAATGACGTGTTTCGCCCGGTAAACGTCGGCGAGCGTGGGCAGGCGCTCGAAGCGCCGGTCATAGACCATGCCGACGGCGTCGCGGCTTAGACTTTCGCGGAGGCGCTTGATCTTTGCGACCAGTTCGTCCGGTAGGATTTCGGTAAGCAGGAAACCGAGTCGTTCGTAAAAGGCCGGCAGGCCGACGGCCGCGTCGGTGGTCAGGAAGACCTCGTCCTGAGGGAAAAGTCGGACGAGCTCGCGGGTGATCGCCTTGCCCAAACCTTTGCCACGGCGGTCCTCGGCGACCCAGACGCTGCCGAGTTCGAACGTCTGATCGTACGGCTTGACGCGCCCGCAGGCGATGATGGCGCTGCCGTCACGGATTGTGATGAACTGCTCGGATTCGAGGCGTTCGGTATCGAGGCGTTCGCGCTCGAGCTGGTCACGTATGGACTCGATGTCGGCAGGAGTTGCCGGCGCGAATTCAACCCGAGAGGCTGTCTCGGTCCTCATGAGCTAATTCTATCGTAGTGGACTATTACCGGAACCCTCTTGCAAGATTCATGGCGAGGCGTAGAATGATGTGCGACCCAGACATATCAACCGTGGCTGACAGCTGATGGCTGAAGGCTAAACAAAGGAGGTCATCTATGCCCCGTTACGTGGTTCTCTACAAGTTCACCGACCAGGGTCTGAAGAACATCAAGGATACCGTCAAGCGCGCTGCCGAGGTGCGCAAGGCGAACGAGGCGCGCGGCTTCAAGGTGATTGGGACGTACTGGACGCAGGGCCACTATGACATCGTCTCTATCCTCGAGGCGCCGGACGAGGAGTCGATGAACGCCGGCCTGTTCAACATAGCTGAGGTTGGCAACGTGCACAGCGAGACGCTGCGGGCGTTCGACGAGGCGGAGATGTCGAGGGCGCTGGCGAAGTCGTAAGGCAGGCGTGGGCGAGCGCCGCTCAGCCCTTACAGGGTCTTGCGCATGATCGCCACAGGACAGACTTCGCGTGGTGTGTCGTTCTGCGCGCACGCGTCGTCTGCGCTCAGAATGACAAGGTTCCACCGATCTCTTTCTTGTGCGACGTATAGTACAGCGCCGAGATGCCGACTCCAGTCAGGCAGAGCGCCGCCAGGATGCCGACGGCGGCCTGAACGCCGAGGTATTCGGCGATCAGGCCGGTCAGCGAGGCGCCGATCGGCGTCGATCCGGCCACCAGCAGCATGTGTAAGGACATCACCCGCCCGCGCAGGTGGTCGGGCGTTGCGAGCTGTAGCGACGTGTTGGCGGTCGTCGCGAACGCAGTGTTGGCGACGCCGACGAGGAGCAGGATGAGCAGCGACAGGTAAAACCACTCGCTCACGGCGAGAGCTCCCAAGAGCAAGGAGAAGGACGCGCCGCCGGTGAAGAGCATGAACCTCGTCGCGCGTTTCCTGGTGGCCAGCGCGAAGGCGGACGACATCGCGCCCAGTCCCAGAGCCGCGGTCAGAAATCCCAGTTCGACTGAGCCGCCGTCCAGTGCGAAGCGGGCGATCAACGGCAGGACTGTGATGAAATTGAAGCCGAAGGTGCCGATAAAGGCCATCATGATCACGATGAAGAGCGTGCTCGGGGTGCGCAGGGCGTAGGAGAGTCCCTCCCGCAACTCGCCCACGGCGTCGAGGGGCGCTGCGGCCCGTGCTTCGACCTGGTGCAACGCTTTGAGGTCCATCATCGTAAGCGCCAGGATGCTGGGGACGAAGCTCACGGCGTTGATCGCGATCGCGGCCTCCACGCCGGCAACGGCGATGAGGACACCGCCTATCGCCGGTCCGACGAGCCGCGCCGCATTGAAGAGCCCCGAATTCAGGGCGATGGCGTTCAGGAGGTCGTCCTTGCCCACCATCTCCACCACGAAGGCCTGCCGCGCCGGCTGCTCGAAGGCCGTCGAGACGCCGAGGACGAGCGCCAGCGCGTAGACGTGCCAGATCTGCACGGCGTCTGTCGCTACGAGAGCGGCGAGGAGGGCGGCCTGACACATCGCGAGCATCCGGGTGGCAAGGATGAGGTTCCGTTTGGGAGCGCGGTCGGCGATGACGCCGGCGACGAGGACGAACACCGTGATCGGCAGGAATTGCAAGGTCGTGACGATTCCCACGGCCGCTTTGGAATCCGTGAGCTGGATGACCAGCCAGGCCTGGGCGATCGTCTGCATCCAGGTGCCGCTGAGGGAGATCGCCTGGCCGGTATAGTACAGCCTGTAGTTGCGGTGACGCAGGGCGCGGAACGTCTCGCTCCAGCGGCTGCTCTGCGGCGCCGTATCCATAGGCCGATGGTGGCTGGTATGAGATGGCCGCGTCAACGGGCGGGGCGACTTGCCCGATGCCTGCTGGCTCCGTCACTATGCAGGTGAATTAGCCCGATTGAGGAGGCGAGTCATGGACCTGGGTATCAATGACCGCGTGGCGCTGGTCACCGGCGGAGGTCGCGGTATCGGCGAAGAGATTTGTCTTACGCTGGCAGGAGAAGGGGTTCGCGTGGCTGTGAACGACCTCTTCCAGGAGCGAGCCGACCAAGCGGCGGCGGAGATAACTGCGGCGGGTGGGCGTGCCATTGGGGTGGGCTTCGACGTTACCGACCTCGACGCCGTCACGGCAGGGGTCCAGCGTGTCGTCGCGGAGTTCGGCGCGGTCGATATCCTCGTGAACAACGCCGGGATACCGGCGGTGACGGCGCAGGACGCCCTTCCATCGACCGGGGGCTTCTTCAGCGGGAGCGATCGCAACCAGTGGGACCGCACCATGGGCCTGATTACATACGGTGTCCTGAACTGCAGCCGCGCGGTTGTTGAAGGTATGTCAGAGCGCCGCTGGGGGCGCATCGTGAGCGTCATCTCAGATGCTGGGCGTGTGGGCGAGCCGCGCCTCGTTGCTTACTCGATGGCCAAGGCCGGCGTACTCGGCTTCAGCAAAGCGCTGGCGAAAGAGATGGGCCGCCACTGCGTGACAGTGAACTGTGTTGCGCCCGCCACCACCGAGACTGACGCGACGGCCGCCTGGATTAAGGCGCAGGGCGACCAGATCATGCGCCAGTATCCACTCGCGAAGGGGCTGAATCGGCTGGGCCAGCCGTCTGATATTGCGAACTCCGTTGCGTTCCTGGCCTCGCAGCGGGCTGAATGGATAACGGGGCAGGTCTTGAGCGTCAACGGTGGCTATTCAATGGTGGGTTGACGATAATGCCTGTACCAATTCTCAACTTTTAACTCTCTGACTGTCCAAATCGTGTAACATCGCTTTTTTCGACTCCGTCTGAGCTAATGTAGCACCTTTCCTGGGAGCGCAGGGAATGGTGCTCATAGTGCTGTGAATGTGACGAACCAGGACATGAGACGGACAGCTGAGGCTGCTGCCAATTTTGCGGCCATTTGTGTCATTGGCTGCCTGATAGCGCTTGGTGGCAGCATTCCCAGTGCTTTCACCACGCTGTTCTTCCTCCCCATCATTCTGATTGCGCTGCGGTTTCCGTTGTCAGTCGCGTTCGCCGCAGCTGTGATGGCCTCCATCTTCAGCAGCCCGGCGATGCAGTTGGTGGGGGTATCAATCAACGCCTCGGTGCTGCCGGTCCTCTGGCTGGGCTGGCCTGCGGTATATCTGTTCCTCGCGGTCACCTTGAACCAGTGGGCAAGTCTGCAGGACCAGCGTACGCAACTGGACAACACCGAGCGGCGGCTAATGGAGATCAAGGAACGCAACGACCGGCGCGAGCAGGAGCTGGAGACGCTCTCGGCGATCCAGACGACCATCCTGGCGGGAGGGGACGAGCCGTCGGTCGTCGAGGAGATTACGCGCCGGGTAGCGGAAGTGTGCGGGGCTAAGGTCTGCACTATCATGATTCCCGCCGGGACAACCGCCCAGCGGCCGTTCCTCCCTGTCGGTTTTACCGAGGAAGTGTTCCACCGCGTGTTTCCCAACGGCGCGCCTTTCGGTGAGGGAGTAGATGGCTGGGCGATCCTGCACCAACGCGCTGCGGCATCGGGCAACGTGTTCGAGGACCCGCGGTACGACAAGACTCGGGACTTCGCCGCGCTTGTTGGGTTCGTGTCGGCCGCGGCTGCCCCCGTTGAGCTGAACGAAGGGATCATAGGGGCGCTGATGATCGGCTATCCCGAGGCGCGTGAATTCGCGCCCGAGGAACTAACCCGCCTGGAGCGCCTGGCGCAGCAGACCGAGCTGGCGCTGCGCAGCGTCCACCAGAGGGAATCGCTATCGCGGCTGGCGTTCGAGACCGCCCTGGCACTGACCGAGGCGATCGAGAGCCGAGACCCGTACACGGGGGACCACTGCCGGCGATTGGCGGACTACGCCGTCGTTGTTGCCGGAAAGCTGGAGCTGCCGGCGCGCGAGATCGAGGTCATTCGCCTGGGTGCGGCGCTGCACGACATGGGCAAGATCGTGGTGCCCGACTCCATTCTGAAGAAACCGGACAAGCTGACCCCGGAGGAGTACACGATCATCAAACAGCACTGTTACTCGGGCGGTCAGATCTGCAAGCGGGTGGGCTTCCTGATGAACGCGTACCCTGTCGTCTACCACCATCACGAGCGCTGGGACGGGAAAGGCTATCCTGACGGGATAAGGGGTGATGATATCCCTCTGGGCGCGCGAATCGTCGCCGTCGTTGACGCTTTCGATGCGATGACGAGCAACCGGCCTTACCGGGACGCGCTGGCTCTCGAGGAAGCGATTTCGATCCTTAGGGATGGCGCAGGCACGCAATGGGACCCGCGTATCGTCACGACGTTGCTAGAGTCGGCCGAGGTTCGTGATCACCAGCACGGGTTCGAGAACGGAAACGGCGGGGCCAATCATGTCGCTAATGGCGTGAGCGACCCCCGGGTACGCGACGCTAAGGACAAGGTTGCCGAGCCGCGCTAACCGCCCTCGTCGAGCCCTAATTCGAGTTGATCAGCCTCCTTTGCGCTGTCCCCGCTCGTGCTGAGGTTCGAGCAGGCGATTCCCAGGAGACGAAAGTGGTCACCGTGTCCCACGACGGCGTCAAGCAAAGCGGACGCCCTGGCTGCGATTTCATCGGCGTCGTCCGTAGATGGATCGCGGCTGTTCTGCCTGGTGATCGTCTTGAAGTTGGCGTAGCGAAGCTTCAGCACCACCGTTCGCGCCTGAAAGCCTCCGTGCGTCAACATCTCGGCGACTCTCCCCGCCGTTCGGGCGAGCTCTGATCGCAGCTCCGGCCCGTCTGCCAGGTCACGCGGGAACGTCTGCTCAGCGCCGAATGACTTGCGCTCGTAATCGGTCGTCACGGCACGGTCGTCGGTCCCGCGCGCCATCTCGTGGAGCATCTGCCCACGCGAGCCCATCAGGCGCTCGAACTCGCTTAACTCCGTGGCTGCGATTTGGCCGATCGTGCGCAGGCTGGCCCTGTGCAGGACCACCTCCGCCTTCGGGCCTACGCCCCAGAGCGAACGCACCGGTAGCGGTGCCAGGAACGCCGCCTCCTCGCCCTGCGGCACGATGACGAGCCCGTTGGGCTTGCCCATGTCCGAGGCTATCTTAGCGACGGTCTTGTTGGCGCCCGCGCCGATCGAGATCGTGAGGCCGACCTCAGTACGCACCGTCTTCTTGATGTGGCGGGCCAGATCCTCTGGATTGGGATCGCCGGCCAGATGCTCCGTGACGTCCAGGAACGCCTCGTCCATTGAGAGAGGCTCCACGAGCGGTGTCACGTCGCGAAAGATGGCCATAACCTTGCGCGAAAGCTCGCCGTAGCGGTCAAAGCGCGGCGAGACGCGGATCAACTGGGGACAGAGGCGCAGCGCCCGGCTCATCGGCATCGCGGAGCGCACGCCGAACTCACGCGCTTCGTATGACGCCGCGGCGACAACGCCGCGCATCTCCGGAGCGCCGCCAACAGCAACAGGCTTGCCGCGCAACTGGGGATCATCCAGCTGTTCGACGGAGGCGAAGAAGGCGTCTAGGTCGGCGTGGAGGATTGTGCGCGGCATGGAGACATGATAGCGCGAGGAACGCGGAAGGGCGGGGCCTGATAGACCCCGCCCTCCGTTGCGGATCGCGTAACGCCGCGCGCTGTTAGCGCCTACCGATCCTGCGGCTTGGAGCGACCGCAGCTAGTGTGATGAACGCGATGAGGGCCAGTGACGGCAGAGACTGTGCCATGTTGGTGGTCAGCGGCGCGGAGGGGGCCGCCGCCGCGGGGAGGTCCGGCAGAGGGATACCCGGCACGACCAACTCGTTGTGGATTACCTTCAGGTTGTGGAGGATCGTGAACTGTGCGGTGAGCGTCCCAGGCACGTTCGGGACGCCGACCGTCACGACTTCGAAGATCACCACCTCGGTCTCGCCAAGGCTAACGAGGGTCGAGGTGCAGGGGTTGCCGCCGAGGAAGGCGCCGTTCTCGTCGTACGCCCCGACTATGACGTAACCCGTGGGGATCAGGCCGCAGAGGTTGACCGTCCAGTTGGAGTCGGCCTCGAAGATAAACGGGAACAGCAGGCTCTGGCCGTCCCACAGAGCTTGCTCCGGGTAGAGGATCGTGAGGATGCTGCCCGTGTGCTGCTGCTGTCGCGCGCTTGAGATGTCCAGGCTGCCGTCCGTCTTCATGGCTGCTACCCACTGCATGTGCTTGCTGGGCGCGCACTCGCTATTCGCGACTGCCCTCTTGGTCGCACCGCTGCTGACGACGCGCGCGTTAACCGTGCCGTTCAACCCGTCTTCGTAGATCGCATACCCGTTCGGGTCGTAGGTGAACGTCCTGACCGTGGCGTTGCCGCTCGCATCGGTAAGCGAGAGGGGCTCCACGGGGTTGGCGTTGTAGGCCGCCCAGACGGAGTTGGCGTCGAGTAGATTCTGGATGCCGTAGGTGCCCTGCACGGTGCTCTTCGCCAGCTGGATGACTTTCGCACCAGCCAGCGGACCCTTGTGGAAGGGAGCGTTCTTGCCGGTGACGTTCACAGCATTGCTGACGACCGCCACGCAGATGTCGCACACGTCGCCGAAACCATCGCCGTCGCGGTCCGCCTGATCAGCGTTGGCGACGAACTGGCAGTTGTCTGCCCCATCTAGCACGCCGTCGTTGTCGTCGTCTGGATCACAGACATCGCCCTGGGCGTCGCCGTCGTTGTTGGCCTGATCGGTGTTGGCGGTGAACTGGCAGTTGTCGTCGGCGTCGAGGACAGTGTCGTTGTCGTCGTCGGGGTCGCAGACGTCGCCCTGGGCGTCGCCGTCGTTGTTGGCCTGGCCTGTGTTGGCGGTGAACTGGCAGTTGTCGTCGCCGTCGAGGACGGTGTCGTTGTCGTCGTCGGGGTCGCAGGCGTCGCCCTGGGCGTCGCCGTCGTTGTTGGCCTGGCCTGCGTTGGCGGTGAACTGGCAGTTATCGTCGCCGTCGAGGACGGTGTCGTTGTCGTCGTCGTCGTCGCAGACGTCGCCCGGGCCGTCGCCGTCGTTGTTGGCCTGATCAGTGTTGGCGGTGAACTGGCAGTTGTCGTCGGCGTCGGCGATCGTGTCGTTGTCGTCGTCCGGGTCGCAGGCGTCGCCGGAAGCGTCGCCGTCGTTGTTGGCCTGGTCAGTGTTGGCGGTGAACTGGCAGTTGTCGTCGGCGTCGAGGACAGTGTCGTTGTC
>Ga0247727_10004945_pt1 | contig 27644 bp, 32 predicted proteins | sample WisWelCaveWW1625_FD_202498 | JGI IMG/M metagenome (GOLD analysis project Ga0247727, IMG submission 202498) | Biofilm microbial communities from Wishing Well Cave, Virginia, United States - WW16-25 | ecosystem: Environmental > Aquatic > Deep subsurface > Groundwater > Cave microbial mat | place...
TAAGGAGCTGAAAATCACCAACCGCCTCAAAAAGAAAACCAAAAAGCCATACTAAATAACCAACTGCATCAACAAATCCCAAAGCATTGTTACCATTTGCATTGACAATGGTAACAGGCAATGAAATTGCAAAAAGCAAAAACCCTTGGAACATATAAATTTGTAAAAAACTGCGCACCGCAAAAAACTTTCTCCATTCTTTTCTCCATTTTTTATATCGAAAATCTTCTCCACGACCTAAGTTACGTAGATAAATATGGGAAGCAAGTCGTATTCCCCAGACTACAACCATCCCACTAACCAAAGTCTGTCGATCGTAAAAGCTTCCACCAATAAATAAGGAAGCCACGGAAATTAAAATAAAGCCAATTCCCCAGAAAACATCAACAATACTATTATCTTTTTTAATAAGTGAGATAATAAAAACAGCTAACATAAAAAGGAGAATCAAGACAAAAGGGAAAATGAGAGTATTTAAAAGCTCCATATCGCCCCAAAATTTATAAGTGATATTATGCAAAAAGTGTTTATCACAGTTGCTTGCATCTTAAGTATATATATTATTTTGCAAACGATCTATTCTGCTTTTTATTTTAGACGTGCTGCCAAAATCTCTAAAGTTCGTTTTGAAGATAAGCTCGAAAAAGGTGTTAAAGATGAACCGAGACTTAACTTTACAGTAACCGGCGACAGCGTTGGTGTAGGCGTTGGCGCAACCATTTTTGATACATCTCTTGCCGGAAGATTAGTAAGTTTGTTGAGCGAGAAAAATTACGTTATTTTCAATAATTTATCAAAAAGCGGGGCCAAAATGTCAGACCTAGAATCACTCCAAATACCTACTGAAAAACAAAATTTAATAGTTATCGTTATTTCCTCCAACGACTTATTCAGATTCACAAACCCTAATAAGTTTAAAACCTCAACGAAAAATGTTTTAGAAAAATATTCAAAACTGTCGGATAAAGTAGTAGTTGTCGGGCCTGGAAGAGTTTTTGATGCAGCTGCTGTCCCGATACCACTTCGCTTAATTTATAAAATCCAGGCACCAAAATATGCCCAAATTTTAAACGACGAAGCCCAAAACTTCCCCAATATCTCTCATATTAATCCAGTCAATCCACCAGTTAATCCCAAAAACTATAAGGGTAGACCAAGTTTTGATCGCTTTCACCCCTCAGATGATGATTATATTTTCTGGTTCGATATGGTAAAAACCGCTCTCTAGTATTGTCATAATTGCCAACTCTACCTACATTCACGGTCTACTTCACATTTATGACTCCTTAAATTAACCCTGTTGCTGATAAGATTAAGAGGTGGAAAGAAAACTAGTTTTAAGAATAGTCCTAATTTTGGCTATTTCTTTCACTTTGACTTTTACCTTAACAAAAATCTTTAATATCGACCTTACCTCCCTGGAAGAACTTATCATGCCTTTTGGCGCATTTGCTCCAATCGTCTATTCGATAATGCTTTTTTTGGGCTTGTCTATCCCCCTAAATCCCATTTCCGATTTTCTGCTTGTTAATTTGGCTGCCATTCTTTTTACACCCACGGTTGCCGTGATTGCTACTTTTTGCGCCCATAGTCTAGCACTTACGGTCAATTATTGGCTTGCCAGACACTTCGGACCACCCCTAATCAAGAAATTTACAAGCGAAAATGAAAGGATGTATCTTGCCAAGTTGGAAAAAAAGGTTCAATTGGGTTGGATTTTTGCTGCTAGATTCATTTTACCCTTAACTACAGTTGGGATAGATATCGTCAGCTACGCAGCCGGACTCGCCAAACTTTCCTTTGTTAAATTCCTTTTAGTAAGTATTGTTCCCTGGACAATTCTCAACATCGCCTATTTCTATAGCACAAACTTTTTTAAAGAAGCGGCTCCATATTTATTTTTTCTTCCAGTTATTGTTTTAGTTTCTATCCCAATTATTTTTTTTGCTATATTCCCAAATAAAAACCCTTTCAAAAAACTGGATTCTAACTAAACGGCTTTTTTGATCTGGTCATACCACAAACAAAATGGACAATCACGACTGGCCTTGGGAATCTTAGCTTCTAGAACTTTTATAGCCCTCACTATCCTTTTTGCTGTCCTTCTTGGGTCTCCATTAACTTTTTCTATATGAATAACCATCGGAAATCCATTGTGTAAATCCTCAGAGTGATCAGGGTAGAAGTAAACCAAGTAGCCATAACCGGCTACTTTCTTTTTGTTCTGCAAAAGAACAAACACATAATCATCAATTTGTGATAAATACGCAGGTAGCGTTTCTCTTCCCCTCGGGTCCGAACTAGAAGTTTTAAAGTCAACTGGAGTATGCTCCCCTTTTTCGTTAACTAAACATTCGTCTAATTTACCGACAAATCCATATTTCGCATCAACAACTACAAAGTAGGCATCGGCAAAGGGATCTATTAGCTTCCCCTCAAGTTTCCCCTTGATCACTGGCGGTAACTCTCCAAGTGGTCTGTAAATATTGAAGTAGTTTTTTAAAACAACGTCAAAACGGTTTGCCAAACGAGAAACAATTCCTTCTGGCTGTCTAATACCGCGATTGTACTGAAGCCAAAAACACCTAGGGCAACGTTCTAAATTTTCAAGGCCAGTATGTGAAAGCCAGACCCGACCATCTTTGCTCATAGGTTTGATTCTAACATTTTCATAATTATCGTGAAAAATACTTTTTAAAAGTTTATAATTGCCTTGATTATGCTGGATCGTGGCAGAGAACACAAACCAGAAATTTGCCCAATTACCGAAAAACTATTAATAGTCTTTCTTATAAACCAAGATTTAACTCACGCTTTAGTGCTAGACTTTAGAGACAACAATATCTACAACCACTCAACAAGCCTAGTCAGGATAGACGAAACAATTGAAGAGACTGAAGAGTTTTATCAAAAAGACAGAGATTACCTCTCAAGAATCGATAGGAACCGAACTCCAACCCAAATACTAGTTCCTGAAATAACTATTCAGCAAGTCATCTCTGATTATTTAAAAACCCACTCCTCGCAAAAAAGAGATGGAAGATTTACCGCTGAAATTGGAGGATTTCCTAATGTGAATTCTCTCTTAACCAGCCAAAAATGGTCAAGTCTCAGATTTACAATCGATGCAACCGAAAGCCCTCAATTTGTTTCAAGTCTTAATGACAACCTTGAAACCCTTCTTGAACAGGAAATAGACGCAATTAGACAATTGAGCTTCAATTAACCTCCTATCTCTACTTTGCCTGATATAATCTTTTTAAAATGAAAAACATTTTTAAAATCATAAAAATTTCAAAACCGCTTCACCATTTGGTTGCAATAATTGCCCTTTTGATTGTCTCAACGTCCTTTTTGGATTTAATCCCTCCTATAATCTCCAAGTTTATTGTCGACGAAATCGTAGCTCAAATTAAAGAAGGCACAGGCAACCTTTCTAAACTAATAACATTAATTGTTGTTTCGTTCATAATTGCACTTGTCTCGGAAGCCTTAAACACAGCAACCGAAAGATTAGGTGACCATTTCGCGGGGCGAATTAGAAAATATCTAACCGAAAAATTTTACGATAAAGTTTTAACTCTCCCTCAGACATATTTTGACAGCGAAATTTCAGGGAAAATCGTCAATCAATTGAACCGAGCAATTTCCAGTATCCAGCAGTTTATTAATGGTTCAACAAACTTTATTCTTCCAACCTTCCTGCAAAGCATCTTTACTATAATTGTCCTTGCCCACTACAACATTCCAATCGCTGCATTCGTTTTTATCCTTTTTCCTATTTATTTAACTCTTTCGTATTACTCAACAAAAAAATGGGGCGAATATGAAGTGAAGAAAAATCGCATTGAAGATTTATCCAGAGGAAGAATTACCGAAGTCATCGGAAATATTAGGCTTGTTAAAAGCGCCCTTTCCGAAGGGAGAGAATATAATTTTGTTTCCAAGAATTTAACGCAAATAAATCAAATTTATGCAAAGCAAAGCTGGACATTTCATAAATTCGATTTTGCCAGAAACTTCAGCCTAATTTTGATAATTTTGGGAATCGATATTATCGCTTTTTACAATACGTTCATAGGCGCAATCACCATTGGAACCCTCATCTTAATCATTCAATTAGTAAACCAAGCCAGGCGTCCACTCTTTGCCATGAGCTTCATCCTTACCAATCTGCAAAATGCAGAATCTGGCTCCAAAGAATATTTTGAGATTTTGGAACTTCCTTCAAAAGAAGATTACAAACAAGAAATTGTTCCCCTAAAGCTAAAAGACCCTACCATTGAATTTAAAAAAGTTTCTTTTAAATACGAAACTTCCGCCGAAGTTTTATCAAATGTTTCTTTCAAAATAGAAAAACGAGAGAAAGTCGCCCTTGTTGGTCATTCAGGAACCGGAAAGACCACAATCGTAAATCTGATTTTAAAATTTTACGATCCAACCTCGGGAAAAATCCTAATTGACGGATACAACTACAAAGATCTAAAAACTTTTAATGTTAGAGGTAACATTGCGCTTGTTTTCCAGGAAAGTGAGCTCTTTTCCTCAACCGTCTTAGAAAATGTCAAATACGCAAACCCCAATAAATCCAAAAAGGAAATCACCGCCGCCTTAGAAAAAGCCAACGCACTGGAATTCGTAGAAAAGCTCCCCAAAGGCATAAACTCTGAAATAGGAGAGCGTGGTGTCAGACTCTCGGGAGGTCAAAAACAAAGGATTCAAATTGCCAGAGCAATTCTTAAAGACGCCCCTATTTTGATATTGGACGAAGCAACATCTTCACTTGACGCCATAAGCGAGAAGGAGGTTCAAGTAGCACTTGAAAATTTAATGAGGGATAAATTAGTAATAATAATCGCCCACCGCTTTTCAACTATCCAAAATGTAAATAAAATTATAGTAATTGACGAAGGGAAAATCACGGCATCTGGAACTCCGCAAGCTTTAGCTAAAAAACCGGGAATTTACTCCGATCTTTTAAATTATCAAATCGAAGGAAACAAAAAACTTCTGGAGAAGTTTGAAATTTACTAAGCAAAGTTTCTCTCAATGGATCCCAATACTTGCCTAAGTTAAAATCTCTTCCACGGGCTTTTTGGCAAAAAAAGCAAAATCATTTAGACTATTTAAGTAGTCAAAACTATCAATATCGAATCACAAATTTACTCCTGACAAAGCTTGTTTTGATTTATTTCAAAATTTTATAAATTGAGGTATAAATAAAATAGAGTGAAAGGAAGCTATCTTTTCTATATTCAACTAATTCTTGTCCTTCTACTTTTTTACTTAGGTAATTTTAAAATCATCCTGAATAATATTTTTCTTTCGATAATTCTTCTAATGAGCGCGCTCACAATTGGCTTCACCTCACTAAACTTAGGACCAAAATCTTTTAGTCCATTTCCTACCCCATCTAAAACTAACGAGTTAAAAACAAATGGCCTATTTAAATATTCACGGCATCCAATTTACGCTGGCCTAATAATCATGGGCTTGATACTTTTACTCTCAAGTTTTCGCTTGGAAACTTTTATAGTCTACACCTCTTTGATCGTAGTTTTAAATATTAAAGCTGATCTCGAAGAAGAACACCTATCTCAAAAACATAAAGACTATAAATTTTACGCCCAAAAAACCAGGAAGTTTTTCCCTTTTTTATACTAATTTTTTAGTCTAACTTTACAACTTGTGATACAATTGGCGCCGCGATGAGAACTTCTTTTGCTCTCGCCATCTTAATTATTTTAACAATCTCTCTCGGCGCTGGCGGAATTTACTATCTCTACCAAAAACAGGGATTCAAACCGCAACCGTTTGCAAAAGCATCTCCAAGTCCAAGTTTAACAACCAGACTTTCTGTTTCTCCGGCACCATCATCCAGAACATCAGTGTCCCCGCCCCAAACATTTCCATCACTAACCTCCCCCACACCTATTGCATCTCCACAGGTGCTACCGCAAGCAGGATCTGAAACTTCAAATCTAAAGTTGACAATATCTGTTACAAAACCCCAAGCACAAGAAAAAATTTCTTCACCAGTTAGAGTAACTGGATTTGCTAACGTCTTAAATGGTCAGGTTTCGATTGAGATAAAAGATGAAATTGGCAAAATCTTAGGGTCGGGATCTGCAACTGCTTGTCTTGGTATAAATCCTTGTCTATTTGAAGCATCAATTATCTTTACTAAACCACAAACTCAAAAAGGGTCAATTGACGTATTTACTTTTTCACTTGAAAACGACTCACAAGATTACTTCCAAATGATTCCAGTAAAATTCTAAAAGTATTTTGCTTGCTTTTTAGCCTTAAAACCGCTAAAATTACCCGTTTATGGCAAGAGTTGATGCCCCTCAATTAGCATTTGTAGTTGGACCAGAAAACACCTGGCATGCACCAGAACCGGTTGGTCAACCCCTACCAGTCGAGACCGAGCACCGCATTTCAAGTCTTGTTACCTTTTCCCAAATCGAAAAAATAATTTATAGAGATATCGAAAATGTAGAACCAAAAGATTTATTTTCGTCTAGCGCTGCGGTCGGCGCAGCCATTGATCAATTTCTAGTTCCTGCTAATTTTATTTACCGATATCGTGCAGATTACTGTTTCCCACCTGAACTTTACCCAGAATGGAATCTAGACGAGGTCTTCGCTCGCTATTACCCAACAGGCTGGGGATACCAAAACATCCTTGATCTTCTCAAAAAACATAGGGCTAACTTTACAGATAGGCACAACCCCCTAAATCCACAAAATCCAAATTTAGAACGAGACAATGTCAAAAAAAGGCTCCTTCCACTTTGGACGGAAGTTGCCAAAGGTTTTAATCTTGAAGGCCTCTCAATCCAAAACGTTATGGCCCAAGAAAATAGCGCTCTAGTCGCTTCGGCAAAAACTGCATCTTCAGAAACTGTTGCGAAAATTGCCCAAAGAGTAGTTACTGAAAGATTCGAAAGTTTAGTTGACGACGACAAAGATTACACCTTTATTGCCAAACCAGATTGTTTACTTGTTTTTGAAGTTGACGACCAACCTACCTATCTCCACATTCAACCTGACTTCTTAAAAAGGCAACGTGAAAGAAAATCTACTGCCAAAAGACGAATAGTAACCGTCAGAAAGATTGGTGATTTTAAAGATTCAGATAAAAAGGATATTGCCAACTATTCAACAGCCTACGGTAAAACTATGCTCGTTTACAACTGGCTCCTTTTACAGATAGGTCAAAAACTTAAGCAGAATCAATTGGATTGGGTAAAACTTGCAAGTGGACATAAAAGGCGCGTATTCGTGATTCCCCAAGAAGTCAAAAATCCTATTCCCGCAGGTAATGTCCAAACATCGTTGGAATTTTTGCAAGAAGAGGTAGGGCTTCTTTCTTACACAATGCCGACTCTTTCTACAAAAGATCAAGAGCTTGCTCAAAGTATTTTAGAACAAGCAATTAGAATCGCCAGATCCCCAAAATTCTAAAAAATTCTTATCCCAACGAGTATCCTCTGCGGGGATTTCAAAATGTACAACTTTATTCGAGAGAAAAGCTCTGCTTATTCGCAGAAAAGCTCTGCTTATTCGAGAGAAAAGCTCTGCTTATTCGAGAGAAAAGCTCTGCTTATTCATTCTTCACCCACTTTATTTTTTTACAGATACAAAATCCAAGGCTAGAGAGTTAATACAATAGCGTTTATGTGTTTCTGTCGGTCCATCACTAAATAAATGACCAAGATGAGCTCCGCAGGTTTTGCATTCAACCTCAATTCTCTTCATTACCATAGACGTATCGTCAACAAGATCAATATTTTTACCCTCAATTACCTCGTCAAAACTTGGCCAACCAGTCCCGCTATCAAATTTGCGATTTGATGAAAAAAGTGGCGTCTTGCAAACAACACACATATAGATACCTTTTTCCTTATTGTGAGTATATTTGCCGCTAAAAGGCGCCTCTGTTCCCTTCAAAAAACAAATATTATATTGCTCCGGGGTTAATTTTTTCTTGGATTCGTCAATCGAAAGCTTTTTCTTATCCGGCATACTAACTCTCAGATGAAAATCAATTATATCATCATTGTGATATACTCAAAAAAATGGTTGCCACCCTTGCCAATTGGCTACTTTCGGCGCTCGCCATTCTAATAGTTTCTAATTTTGTACCGGGTTTCGAGGTAAACACATTTTTAACCGCCTTAATAGTCGCGCTTGCGTTAGGAATAATCAACGCCTTCATTAAACCAATACTTTTAATCCTAACACTACCCATTAACATCCTAACTTTAGGATTATTTACTTTTGTAATTAATGGGTTTTTGATTCTCTTAGTTGCCAAAATTGTTCCTGGTTTTGCCGTCCATGGTTTAACTCCAGCAATTATCGGCGCCATTGTCCTATGGCTCATTAGTATTCTAGTCAACTTCGTCGTCTTCCCAATTAAAGCTGCACCTTAGGTTCGCTTTTGATATAATTGCTGCTCAATGAAAAAAACAACCCGCTGGGTTCGTTTTTTTCGACCTGCCCCGTTAAAAACAAGAGCCCAAATAATTTATAAAAAAATCGCCGTCTTTTCTCAAGGACGACCGCTTACGGCATTTTTCATCCTACTAGCAATTTTGTTTGTAACAATTGCGGCAGGCAATATCTTATCCAAGCTTAAACCGAAGGAGGAAGAACTTCCAAAAGAAGCCAAAAAAGTTAACGTTTACGAAATCGGCACTGCTCCTAAAATTACACTGAACGCCCAGATCGAAAAAGCAGGCGTCGTCAAAATAGTTGCTCAAAGCCCAGGAATTGTCCAAAAAATTAACATCAAAGCAGGTCAGGAAGTTCAAAGGGGACAAAATCTAATTTCCCTTTCCACTAATTACCAAGGAGGCAATACCGCTTCTCTTACAAGGCAACTTGCCCAGAGACAATATCAGCACAATGCTGACACATTCGATTTGCAAAAGGATTTGATTGGAAAGCAAAGAGAGGTTGCCGAAAAAACTGATGTCAATACTGACGAACTAAGAGAAATTACTCAAAAATCAGTTGGCGACACAAGTTCTTTAATTTCCTTAAACGATCAAATCTTAACTTCAATAGATACAACCTTAAAAAATTTACAAAGTTCAAACGTTGGCGAGGCAAATGACCAGATAATTTTGCAAACCCAACAGGCAAAGAGCCAGTTTCTTGCAGCAAACAATCAAGTTAAGACTACTCAACGACAGGCAGAATTTGCGGCTGGTGGCGAAAATGCTCCAGCAGAACTTTCAGATCTCGCAAAAAGCATTGCCCTCAAACAACTGGATCTTCAGGAAAAAACTCTAACTTTGGCCCGCGAAACCAGCCTAATTCAACTGAGGCTTGCGCAAGTTAACGAATCGCTAATGTTCCCCTCAAGCCCATTTAATGCGACAGTCCAGAGAATTCACGTAAATTTTGGAGATTCAGTTACTCCTGGAACCATATTAGTAACTCTTTCAGGCTCCGATATGAGCCTTTGGGCGGTTGCTAAAGTTCCCGGCCATATTGCCAGAAATATTTCCAAACTAGAACCTACAGTTTTAAAAATAGACGGGCATTCTCATGAAGCAATTCCCTATTTTATTTCCACGGAAGCAACTGACGGCACTCTTTATTCTGTCCTCTATTCAATTCCCCAAAACATGGAAGGCGTTTTGACCGACCAGGCTTTTTTGGAAATCCAAATCCCTATTGGATATAAGGATACTTCAAGACTTAATCCGTTTATTCCGTTCGATGCTGTGCACCAAACGCAAGATGCGGCTATTGTCTTTGTTATTGAGAATGAAACTGCTGTTGCAAAAAAAGTAGAACTCGGTACTGTCCAGGGAAATTACGTTCAAGTAAACCTTGGGCTAACACAAAACGACAAGGTAATTACAAACCGCAACATAGTGTCGGGCGATAAAGTAAGCAAGAACTAAAATGGCAGATATCCGCTCGTATCTTGCACACCTCAAGTTCGATCCGAAACTGGAAAACACCCCTTGGGCTAAATATCTGACAAATTTCCGCTATGTCCTTCTTTTAATTCTTATAATCTACGCCGTCGGTACTTTCAGCTTTATTAACCTACCACGGCGCCTAAATCCCGAAGTTGAGATCCCGATAGTTTCAGTAACCACTATCTTACCCGGAGCCGGTCCGGCAGACGTTGAATCTCTAGTCTCCGAAAAAATCGAAGATGAAATTTCATCCGTTGAAAATGTCAGTAAGGTCACTTCAGTTTCAGCCCAAAACGTTTCCCAGATTGTAGTTGAATTCACATCTAACACAGACCCAGAAAAAGCCAAAGACGATGTCCGGTCACAGGTGGATACCATTTCAGACCTTCCCGAAGACGCCGAAAACCCAATGGTTCAAAAGTTGGACTTTGAAAACCAACCAGTCTGGACCTTTTTAATAACTACAGATAGTGACGAGGCAAGTCTTTTTTCTTTCGCAAAAGAACTTGAAGATAAAATCGAAAAGCTTCCAAGCATCAAAAATGTCCAGGTAACCGGCGGCGAGGAAGAAGAAATTCAGATTTTAGTTAACAAAAACACTCAAAAGGAATTTAATTTAAATACTCAAACGTTAACTCAAGCAGTCAAAGCCGCTATCCCTGCTTATCCAGCTGGAACCGTTGCAACCGAAAACTCTTCTTATATTTTAGCCATCGACCCGCAGATTACAAAAATCGAAGACCTTCGCGATTTAAATCTTATCTTAAATGGAGAAATTACAAGACTCGGTGATATTGCCAAAGTCTCACTCACTTCAAAACCTAATCAAGCCAAGACTTTTTTTGCTCAAAGTAACACAAGCCCTCAAAGAGCAGTCTCATTTTCTGTCTTTAAAACAGATTCTGTAAACATAAATATGGCAGTAGCAGATGTTGAAAAAGTCACAGAAGAAATAGGTCCAAAGTATGACAATAAATTTAAAATCGTGGATGTTTTAAATTTTTCAAAGCTAATTGACGAGCAATTCGAAGAGCTTTTGGCAAACTTTAGAGACACTATTATTTTGGTTTTTATCACCCTATTTATATTTCTTGGAATAAGACAAGCCCTAATTGTTGCCCTCGCAATACCTCTTTCCTTTTTAGTCACTTTTACCGTTATGAATGCAACCGGAATTTCCCTAAACTTCCTCTCGCTTTTTTCACTGGTACTTGCATTAGGTTTACTTGTCGATGACGCAATTGTTGTAGTTTCGGCAGTCACCGCATATTGGCGTATTAAAAAATTTACTCCTAATCAAACCGGCCTACTAGTTCTTCGCGATTTCATAGTTCCTATTTGGTCAACGACTACAACAGCTGTCTGGGCATTTTTGCCTCTTTTGATTGCAGCAGGAATTATCGGTGAATTTATAAAATCCATACCCATTGTTGTTTCAACGACTCTCTTGGCATCTACAGCAATCGCTATTCTGATAATCCTCCCATCAATGGTGCTGCTTTTGAAACCCCAAATTCCAAACCGCGTTAAAATTTTGCTTTCAATCGTAATTTTTCTGTTGCTGACATCCCCAATCGCATTCCTTTCGAGAAAAAATCCCCTACTTCCTTTAATCATAGTAATAACAGTTATATTTCTTCTTCTAACTTACAAGGTGCGCTCACAACTAGCAAAAAGAATAGTCGAAATATCCTCAAGCAGGATTAACACCCGTGATTTAATTTCTAGAGTTAAAAGGTCTTTCGACCAGGGTATTTTCGATTCGGAAAAATTTGCCCATAAATACCAAAGAGTAATCGACAAAGTCCTAGCATCAAGAAGCGCACCTGTCAAAACTTTAGCGATAGTTATTATTTTTGCACTATTTTCTTATCTACTGTTACCAATCGGATTTGTCAGAAACGAATTTTTTCCAAAAGCTGACGAAGATCAGCTCTACGTAGCAGTTGAATTGCCGCCCGGTACAAGTCTGGATAGTTCTACCACGGTTACACAGAATTTAGTCAACAAATTGTCTCATGAGGACGAAGTTAAATTTGCGATGGCGGAAATTGGCAGAACAGGTGACTTTACAAGTTTCTTCCCGGGGCAAAGCCCGACAAACAATATTCTTTTCACCCTGATTTTAAATGAAGGTAAAAAGCGTAAACCAACCGCTTCCGAAATTGCCCAAAACCTTAGAAATAAATATTCAAACTTTCCCCAAGGCAAACTTTCAGTAGTAGAACAAACCGGCGGGCCCCCGGCAGGAGCAGAAGTTGTTGTTAATCTAATTGGCGAGGATTTAACAGTTCTAAACACAGAGGCAGATGAAATAATTGCCTTTATGGAAAAACAGCCGGAATTAACCAACATTGAAAAATCAATTAAGCCCTCTAGCGCTAAACTTGTTTTTGTTCCGGATAAAGTAAGAATGGTCCAAAATGGCATTACAGAAGATGTACTAAGTTTGCAGCTTCGGACTTTTGCATCCGGATTTAAAATCGATGACATTAAGTTAAATGGCACAAGCCACGAAATAAACCTAAGAACTGGAGTTGATTTTGAAAATCCGGCAATACTTGCTGGCATGGAAGTCCAAACACGACAAGGTAATATCCCCCTAGCTGGGTTAGGAGAATTTGTTCTCAAACCAAACCCCAGCCAAATTACCAGAGAAAACGGTGAGAGGATGATATCTGTAATGTCGGCCGTAAAGGCAGGTAATTCGGTAAGTACCGCTAACAAAAAAGTATTGGATTTTACGAATGAGAATAAACTTCCAGAGGGTTACAGGTTCACAACAGGCGGCATCAACGAAGAGAATCAGGAATCAGTAAAATCAATCTTTCAGGCAATGGGCATTGCAGCACTTTTAATTGCCACAACCATGATTTTGCAATTTGGATCATATAGAAAAGCGGCTATTGTCCTCACTCTTATTCCGCTGGCAATCTCTGGCGTTTTTATTATTTTTGCGCTCACCCAAACTCCGCTAACCTTTCCCACGTTAATTGGAATTCTTGCTCTGTTTGGAATAGTTGTTTACCAGGCAATGCTGATTGTCGACAAAATTAACAAGAACTTGAAAATTGGCATGCGCCTAAAAGCGGCAATTTCGGATGCTGCTGCTAGCAGAGTCGAGCCAATTATGTTTGGTACAATAACAACAGTCATGGGTTTGATCCCAATTACACTTTCCGACCCTCTTTGGCGCGGACTCGGTGGTGCCATCATTGCAGGTCTTCTGTTTTCCGGAATCATCATGCTCCTCTTTATTCCTGTCGTTTACTACCTGGTTTACCGGAAAGAGGTTAAATAATAGTGTACAATTAGAAAAACATGGCCCAAAAGGCTTACCTTGACCAGATCAAAGATTTGCCAACAGCCTTTGTAATCTTTGGAGCGACAGGCGATTTAGCAAGAAAAAAAATCTTTCCTTCTTTTTACGAACTCTCAAAAAATAATCTACTGCCGGGAAAATTTAAAATAATTGCAGCAGCAAGAAGCAAGCACACAACCGAAAGCTTTTTAGCAATAGTAAAAGAGCATTTATCTAAAACAGACGAAACCTCCTGGAAGAATTTTGCTTCGAAAATAGAATATTTTCCTTGTGACGTCGCACAAAACAAAAAACTGGATAAACTCCAAAAAGACCTCGACAGCTTCGAAGTAAATCTCGGGGCGTGCGTACAAAGAGTCTTTTATTTAGCCGTCGCTCCGGATATTTACGAGGCAGCTTTTAAAAACTTAGGTGAACATAAATTTAACCTTGGCTGCACCAGACACCAAAAGAAAGCAAGAATAGTAATCGAAAAACCATTTGGCTACGATTTTGAATCCTCGCAAAAACTTCAAAAAACTTTAAGTGACTATTTCGAAGAGAAACAGATTTTTAGAATAGACCATTTCCTAGGCAAGGAAACTGTTCAGAATATTTTTGCATTCCGTTTTGGAAACGAAATCTTCGAACCGATCTGGAACAACAAATTTGTAGACAATATCCAAATCACCTTTTCCGAATATAAAGGCATCGACAAAAGAGGCTCCTTTTACGACAAAGTCGGAGCTCTTCGTGATGTTGTCCAAAATCACCTTTTGCAATTATTAACTCTTGTAACCATGGACGAACCAAAAGAATTTACACAAAAAAGCATCCGGGATAAAAAGCTGGAAATTTTAAACAACATTAAAAAAATGTCTGCAGAAGAAGTTGAAAAATTTACAATCCGCGGCCAGTACGAAGGATATAGGGATGAAGACAATATAGGAATCAATTCCCAAACCGAAACTTTCGCGATGGTAAAACTTTTAATCGAAAACGAGAGATGGCAGAACGTTCCTGTTTACATCAGAACAGGTAAAAAACTAATGGGCAACGTCACTTCTATTATTGTTTCATTTAAAGACCGGGGTCATCCGATTTTCGAAAACTTTTGGGACAAACCCATGCCCAACCACGTCACAATTCAAATCCAGCCTTCAGAAGGAATTGGAGTGAGATTAGTCGGCAAAAAACCCGGTCTTGTTACGGCACTTGAACCAATCGACCTCGAGTATTGCTATAAAAATACGCAAGGCAATCCCAGTGCCTACGAACGACTGTTAATGGATATTATTGCAGGCGACCAAACTCTATTCTTGGGGCAAATCGGGCCTTCCTGGAAATTCATAGACCAGATTCGGGAAGTTTGGGACAAGAATAAACCTAAGCTAGCAACTTACAAACCGGGAGGCTGGGGACCTGAAGAAGCAGAAAAACTTTTAGAAAAAGACGACCGCCAGTGGCTCGCCCCACTCTTAACTATCTGCAAAATCTAGGCCCTTTTCTTTACCTCATGCCCGCCGAATGCGTTACGCAATGCCGCAACCATACGGGCTGCAAAAGACTTCTGAATTTTAGGGTCTGTTTCCGATTCGTTTCTAATCTCAAGTGATCTTTCAATTATTTCTATTGGCAAATCCTTTTTCTTCGCTTCTTCTACTGTCCAAATTGTTTCACCTGAAGCCTTACCTATTATCCCCTCTATCGCTTCTAATTTCGGATCTGCTTCCAGCGCTTCAATAGTTCTGTCCATCATAAACCCGGAAACCAAAGTCCCTTTTTTGTAAAGTTTTGCAACGCGAAGTAAATCCAAATCATAAGGAGATTTTTCTAAAACCCCGAAGCCTTCGCCAATTGACTGCATAATTCCGTATTCGATTCCGTTATGCACCATCTTCACAAAATGTCCCGCTCCTCCTTCACCAAAATATTCATGCCCTCCACCTGGTTTTGCTAAAGAGTCGAGAATAGATTTGACATGATCATATCCGCTTTTTGATCCACCAACCATCATTGGATACCCGTCTTTTGCTGCAATTACTCCACCGGAAACACCTATCCCCAAAAATTTAATACCCTTGTTCTCAAAATGCTCATAGCGTCTTTGTGTATCCGGATAGTACGCATTTCCTCCATCAACAACTATGTCGCCTTCCTGCACATGTTTCTCGACCTCATCTAAAATTTCCTGTGTGGCCTCTCCAGCAGGCAACATCAGCCAAACGATTCGAGGTTTATCAAGCTGGCTTATTAAGTTATCGACGCTTGTTGACGAAATTAAATTACCCTTGTATTTAAAATTGGAAATCTGAGATTGGAGATTGGAAATTTTTTCCTGTGTTCTGTTCCAAACCACAACCTCATGTCCTTCAGATAACAACTTTCTCACCATCCGCGAACCCATCTTCCCTAGACCTATAAATCCTAACCTCATAGATTCACCTCAATATCTGTTATCAAGTAACAACGAGCGGCACATTTTCTGTAAAAAATCGCTGGGTATTTTTGCATATCGTTTTCAGTCTCACTGAGAATTATTTTTAAAGCATCTTTTTTTGAGTCCCCAAAAATAAGAATCACAAAACTATTAAATTGTCCAAGAGCCTTCAGAGTTAAAGTGATTCGTTTTGATAAACGATCTTCAACTGTTTCTGCAACTACCCAGTCCGGCGATTTTAGAGAAACAGCGTCTGGAAATATTCCAGCCGTGTGTAAATTTTCGCCTACCCCAACTACTGCAACTCTTTTTGAAAACTGGCCAAATAAATTGGCTACAGTCTGATTATAGTCTTTTGCAGTTTCTTCAATTCCTGCTGCTTCCAAAATTTTATAAAATTTTATTTCCCTTATTTCGAAAAAATCAATAAGACCTGAGTGCCTAATAATAAGTTCGTTACTATCATCGTGGAAGGGCATTCCAAATCGCTCATCCTCCATGCAACTCGCCCCTGGTAAAATATCTGCTGGCTCTACGATCATCTTCCTATAATTAGGAGAGGTTCCACCCGAAAGTGCCAGCAGGGTAGTTTTGTCAACCATTTCTTTTAACAAATCATGGGCTTTCAAATTACCAGCAACTCGATCTGCAACTTTTACAATTTCTATCATTTCTTTTTATTCTGAAGCTCTCTGGAAGTTACTTTCCAGACAGGACCCGACTCTGTGTCCTCTACTTCTACACCCATAAATTTTAACTCTTTCCTAATTTTATCTGCTTGGCTAAATTTGCCGTCTTCCCTCAGTTTCTCCCTCTTCTCTATTAACTCCTTTGCTCCTTTTGGCAACTTCGCTTTTTTTATTTCACTAAGCCCTAACCCTAAAACCTTATCCATGACCAAAATCGATTGGTGCTTTGCCGAAGTTGGGTAGTTACTTTTAACCATTTCCCACATAATAGCTACAGCTTTTGGCATATCAAGATCATTATTGACCGCCTCCCTAAAATCTCCTTCGTACTGCGCACACCCAATTGCCCTGTTCTCATAACTAGCAACTACTTCTTTTAAATTATCCAAGGCATTTTGTGCAGCTTTCAAAGATTCCCAAGTAAAGTTTAATTTAGAGCGATAATGGGCAGTTAAGAATAGATATCTTAGAGCCAGAGGTTCAAAACCATTTTTAATAACGTCACCAATTGTAAAAATGTTTCCAAGACTTTTTGCCATTTTTTGCCCTTCAATTAGAAGATGTTCTCCTTCAGCAAAAACCCTGACAAACTCTTTACCTGTAGCCGCTTCCGACTGCGCAATTTCGTTTTCATGATGAGGAAAAAGTAAATCTACTCCCCCCGCATGAATATCGATCGTCCTGAAACGATCGACCCTGAGTCCTTCCGCAGGATCAAAAGTCTCGCCAAGTTCCGCCATCGACATTGCCGAACACTCAATGTGCCAACCTGGTCTTCCCTCTCCAAAAGGCGCCGGCCAACTCGGTTCACCTTCTCGTTTACTTGTCCTGAGCGCTTGCACTGAGATATCTCGAAGTGAAGTCGAAGGAAATTTCCAAAGAGCAAAATCTGCCCAATTCTCCTTATCATATTCGTCGTCATTGACTCTCGCTCCTTTTTTTAATTGACTTTTCTCAAGTCCCGAAAGCTTTCCGTAATCCTTAAACTTCTCGACAGAAAAATAAACTCCATCATCCGCTTTATAAGCATATCCTTTATCAAGAAGTGTTTTGATAAGATCGATCATCAAATCAATACTGTCGCTAGCTCTCGGGTAAAAATCAGCGGCGAGTATATTCAGTTTCATAAGATCATTAAAAAAAGCTTTTTCAAACTTCGAAGTAATTTCTTTATAATCGACTTTTTGCTCGTTTGCCTTTTTAAAAATCTTGTCCTCAATGTCTGTAATATTCATCACATGTCGTGCCTCAAATCCGTTAAAAGTTAATACCCGTTTCAAAATGTCTTCGAAAACAAACGTCCGCCAGTTACCTATGTGCACAAAGTCGTAAACAGTCGGCCCACAAGTATACAAACCGACTGTTTTACCAATTGGCTTAAACTCCTCAACTTTCCTGGAAAGAAAATTGTATAAAAGCATTAATCAGTCTTTTTTGACATTGAAGTTATTTTTACTCTGCCCCGTAATTTTTACCAATTTCTGCTCTTGTTTTGGCAACAGCAGAGTTTGTTTCTCTTCTGGTTTTGAATCTTGCCTCCTCTACACTTTGTCCCTTTTTCTCTTGGAGTTTTATTCTTTCCTCTTCTTCTTTTTGCCTTTGCTCTTTACGTTTGTCTTCATATTCTCTATAAATCTGGAGGATTTTTTCCCTAACCGCGTCTGCGTCTTGCTTGTCTAAATACTCACTACGTTGGGCCATCTGCGAAATATCATCGGCACTCATTCTACCTCCACTTATCTGTGACCCAAAAGAGGACCCAAATCTCTTTAATTCGCCAAGTGGTGAAAAACTGTAATGACGTTGTGCTTGTTTTTTTCTGGCTTCTTCGATCGCTCGATTTTCTTGCGATGCCCCTCCAGTAGCACCCATACCCGTTATATGAGACCCTGTGCTTTTCCCCACCTTTTTGGCTTCTCCAATCATTGTTTTTGCTGTGTGCCTCATGGTTTGCTTCAGCTGTGCCCCAACTTCTCCTGCTATATCCGAAAAATCTCCCATATATTAATTGTACCCTTCGACAAGCTCAGGGTAAACTTTTTTTAGTCTGGGTATATTTGTGGGTGACAGACGCGGGGCTGGTCGAGCACCCACAGCGAAACTAGCGTTATTAAACCAACGGTTTGGTCTCTAGTAGACAAGGACGTCAAAGTGGAGTAAAGCCTGGCGGGACCCGCGAGTAAATCAGTAGTCTTTTCTTCCCTCAAGCGCCCGACGGATTGTCACCTCATCCGCATATTCTAACTCAGCTCCAATTGGAATTCCCCGCGCAATCCTTGTTATTTGAACTTTTAAGGGCTTTACCAATCTTTGAATATACATTGCTGTTGCTTCTCCTTCCATCGACGGATTCGTCGCCAGAATTAGCTCTTTGACTTTGCCATCCCTCAAGCGAGCAAGAAGCTGGCCAATTTTTAAATCCTCTGGACCAATATTTTCAAGTGGCGCAATTACTCCGTGAAGAACGTGATAAAATCCATTAAAGCTTCCCGATTTTTCCACAGACCATACATCTAAGGGGTCTTCAACTACACAAATTATGGAATGGTCTCTTCCTTCATCTGAGCAAACATCACAAGGGTCAATCTCAGTAATATTCTGGCAAACAGAGCAAATTTTGGTTTTTTTCTTTAAGTCGCTCGCGGCTAACGAGAGTTTCTCCGCGACTCCATCCGGAGCATGCAAGAGATAATAAGTTAAACGTGCTGCTGTTTTTGGCCCAATTCCCGGCAAAGACTCAAACGCCTCAATTAAAGTTGCAACACTTTTCGGAACTTTCATTCCCTAAAGTATAGCAAGAGGAATAATTCTTTTGAAGTTAATGGAGTTTAGGCGGCTTTGGGTTTCCTGGCAACCATAACTAAGGTATTTCTCGGCGCCGGGTCATTCCAGCTTTTCCCAAGTCGACGCATGGTTTTTTTAAGAGCAGTAAAGTTAATTACTGCTGCCTGTCGATCTTTTAAATCAGGAAGGGTCCTTTGGTTCCATCCCTCGTAATGAGAAATCCTCCTATAGGTCTCCCAGTTACAAGGCATGTCAAGGGTTTCAAAAAAATCTGGCTGAAAACCCGCATCTAAAATTTCTTGCCTGTATCTGTCTATCGACCAAACCTGCTTCTTTACTATCTCCAATCCCTCCTTCAAATCACCAAGATCAACTCCCCTACTTTTTGCCTCTCGGAAAACTGCTATCATCCAGGGGTTCAAAACATCCCTCTGAACTTGCTCATCTACAGCCTCACTCGTAAAAGCCGAGGTGATAACCAGTTGACCTCTTGGACCGAGGCTCTCAAACGATTGTCTAAAAAACTCAATTCTTTCTGCAGGCTCCAGCATGTGGATTCCGTTGAGAAAAAAAATCTTTGTTGAGTACCTGACTACCTTGACTGCCTCAATGGCATCGAGGTTAAGCGCACACACATTCTCTTCCCCAAAACGCGTCTTAATTTGTTCGCAATTCGAAGAAGTTGGTTCGGAGGCAATCCAAATTACCGATTTTTTCTTACAATCTGGAACATAACTTTGCAAGTACTCTGTCGAATATCCTGGCCCTGCGCCAACATCATGCACGACATCTCCCTCACTAAAACAAACTCTACCACTCGCAAAAACATCCTCGAGAGGAACAAAGCCTACCGCCTCATTAGTTTTTTGGTCAACCTGTTTTGCGAAATATTCGTATGAAAGTCTGGGAATTTTTGGTCGGGCAGAACCTAGCTCAACCATAATAAGTTAATTCTAGCCTCCGCCGCCAAACATACCTTTTAAGCCCTCAAAGCCCATCATCCCCTGCATCTTTTTAGCAGCCTGTTTTTGGCTTTCCTTGACGGCTTCATTAACAGCCTCAGCTATATCCTCGTCGCTTTTGCCGCTTGATTCAATTGAGATAAACCTTTGTGCAAGTGTTACTTTAATTCTTACTCCCCGTTTTTCGACTTCCACCGTTTCCTCATCCAAAGTCCTCTGAATACGCATAGCGTCGTCGCGCATCTTTTTCAATTCCTTCAGTTGCTGCAATTTATCGAACATTTTTCCTCTTTTAAGTTTGCTTGACCTTCGCAGCTTTCAGCAAGAAAGGATCAAACGTTGCTAATTAGGTTACTAGGTTTGTGACTAAAAATCAACTATAATATAAGCTATTCATGTAATCAGAAATGAATATTTCCCTCTCCGGCCTACACCTCGAATCCGACCCCGAAATTAGAGAGTACGCCAATAAAAAAATTAAGAAGCTCCTTAATTATCATCCGAACATAACCGATATTAAAATTCGCCTTATTTCTCAAAAGGCCCACAGAAACGACAAACACGAGTTCTTTTGCGAAATTACAGTCCATATACCGGGGAAAATTTTAGAAATTGTCGACCGCGAAAAAAATCATACCAAGGCAGTTGATAGGGCGGTTGAAAGAATGAAAAAAGCAATTATCAGATACAAAGAAAAGGCTGTCTCTAAACAACATAAAGAGGGCGTTCTTAGAAAATTTTTGAGAAGACTAAAGCGCGAGTAAACGAGATCCCGTCCTAACTTGTAACTCGTTAGTAATCCACAGATCTTTTTTTAACAATAGTCGATTTAGCTTTTGTCTCTTTGTAAGGTTTAAGTCTAATAACAAGTATATTATTTAAGCCGACTTTTTTAAGTTCTTTCCTAACATCTTCCTCGTTTGCCCATTGATCGTAACCCAAACAAATTACATCTGGAGAGTGTTTTTTTATTTCTTTGTAAAAATCTTTCTCTGCCCCCAAAATTGCCTCATCAACCTGTTTGATCGAAGTAACAAGTCCAAGCCTTTCAGCTTGATTAAAATGGGCTTTTCTACCCTTAATTGCCTTAACGTTTTTATCCGTCCCAACAGAAACACACAAGAAGTCTCCCAACTTTTTGGCTTGTTTGAAAAAATCTATATGCCCAGGGTGAATTCCATCAAATGCTCCAAACACCATGACTTTCGTCATCTTGCCATTTCACCATTGCCCCTCTAGTACATGCTGCTCAGGCTCACCGTCTTCTTTAGTAAGTTCCTTTGTCACCCAAATCCTAGAATAATTAGAGTATTTATCTTTATCTTTTAAATTGTAACTGCAAGCATTATCTTTACAGCTTATGAAATCAACTTCTCGTAATTCTCCTTGCGCTCCAACCAACCATACTTCAAAAATTCCTCCTTTTGTCTCAGGTATCACTACATCCACTGATAAGCTATAGCTCCCCACACCGAATGATCTGGTTGCAGTGCCACTTGCTCTTCCTCCGTATTTAACATCAACCAGATTGGCTGTCTGAGTTGCAAGATTAACACCGCCTTCTACAATACTTTCTAAATCATCAAGTTTAACTGGAGTTAATCCTCGCGAAGCCTCCTGAAGAGTTACACTAGCACTACTTCCAGATTGACCCAGATTAAATCTGCTTTTCACAAATGACAGTACAGTCAAAACAAGAAATAAAACAAACACGATACGAATGACAAACTTAGCCTTCGAAGATCTATTAGAGGTGAAATTAGTCTTTGCCAAATCTCGCATTTTAAAAAGCTTAACATATTTTTTAGCTTTGATAAACTTCCGAGGCACAAAGGGCCTTGGCATTGCCTTAAGTTTACATGAGCAAGCAGATACTCCCATACTCGGAAGTATGTATTCGCTTTTTCGCATTCATCTGTGAACTGATAATTCGCGGTGTCCTGCGAGCGAATATAAAGATTAATAGGAAGCGTTTCTGTGATTAAGCGGAAAAAGTAAACGGGAACTTTTAACCGTACGGCTTTTCTTTTTAACTTTTTTACCCTCAATAATCAAAGTATATATAACAGGGATCAAAAGTACCAAAGGGTATAAAAACCAATTTCTAAAACTTGAAAAATAGAAAACAAAGTTCCGGTAATATAAACCGAGAATTTCTAAAATAGAAATAGAAGAAGCTACCACAAACCAGAAAAGAGAAACTCTTAGCCCTGCTGCAAGAGTTCTTTCACCCTTTTTAAAATAATAGACAGTTGCCCAAAAAATAACCATTGGCATAACCAAATAAAACCAAGGCAACACCACTACTGTCCCGACTATAAAAAAGAGAAGCCAAATTAAAACGGAATACCAAACCATACGCCAGCTAAATTTTTGGGCAGACATAGAAAATTAATTTAGTGAATGAACTAGAAAATACGACTTTTTAAAGAAGGAGTCAAGACGGCAAAAGAAAGATTTAGTAGTCGGAAACCCCAAGTACTGCTTCTTGCATTCCCTGGTCTAAATTGTTAACGTCTGTAGCAGCAAGTTCCGTCTCAATAACGCTAATCTCATCAGAATCAGAAATGTTCCTTAAATCTTTAACCTGCTGATCCTCTTGCATCTCTTGATCTAAACTAGACTTGGGCACACTAGGAGTATAAAAAGATTTATAAAAAACAACACCTAAAATTCCAATAATTGCTATTAGTAAAACCAATATTACCGGAGCAAAACCTCCTAGACATTCGACTTTTGAGATTTGCGATTTGAGTTTGTTACTGCGCACTTTCCGTCCCCTCCTTTAGACCTTTACCTTTTAACCCTCTTGTTACCTCACCTAAGCATTTATGATAATCGTGAATGGCTCTTTTTGCTTGCTGCATTGCATCTGTAGCGACTTTTACAGTCTCCTTAACGGTACTAGATTCAGGATCTATTGCACCAAGCTGCGCTCTGGCATTGCCAATGGCCTCCACAGCAGCTGCCTTTTTGGCTCGGCAAGCTGCAAGGTGCGCTGTCGCAGCCGAAGTATCGACTCCTCTTGCGTTTAATTTTTCAATTCTCCTTTCCAGTTTACCAACTATTTTGTCTAATCTTTCAATTGCAGTTAAATATCTTGCCAAAATCTTGTCGAATACTTCTTTAAGTCTTTGAATATGTTCCCGTCTCAACTGAGCTTGTTTGGTAGCAACCCTTTCCTTAATATCCTCACGCTTTTCCTGTCGATTTTCTCTTCTATCTCCCACTCTTTGTGAAAACTTCTCTCCCCTGGAGTTGTCGGTATCTAAGGCAAAAACATTTCCACCAACCAAAAGTACTGCAAAAACTAATTGGGCAAAAAATAGTGTCAGAAAAACTCTTCTCATGGGGTAAAACCAATATATCAACTCGAAAAATTTTAGTCAAACAATTATCTTGGAGAAATAGAATAAGTAATTGCAGTTTGGCTGCCATCTGCAGCCATATTAATTGTGATAGTGCCTTCGTGTTGACTGTTTTTAATCTTAATTTCGTAATTTGATTCGGAATTTTTAACTAGCTGAGACTCCCACCCAAGTGCACTAAGAGTGTCTGAATAAAACGTCGTAACTTTGTCTAGACTATCTTTTGAAATAAAAGAGGCTCCATATGAACCCCCCGACTCAATTGATTCAATAACTAAGGACTCAGGATATCTAGGTACATTTGGAAAACCTCGAACAATCTCCCCTTTTGCAAATTCCCCCTGCTCAACCGCTTTGTTGTCACTTTTAGTTATAGCTGTCGGTAAGCAACCGCTAACAATTATTGATAAAAATAACCCAATTACAATTCTTTTCATTTGGAAAAAATCTCGGCAATTTCTCGAGAGACCTTATCAAAATGCTCAAAATCAACATCCACAACGTCGCTTTTTGAAACTGATTTAGGCAAATTGTTCTCTCTTTTGCCTAGAATAAATTTTAAACCCACATTAAAACCAAGTGTTTCAAAAAGCAGCCCTTCCAACATCGAGGTGATCTTTGGTTCTTCCAGTTTCTCTTTGTGAAATCTGTAAAAAACCTCTAAAATCAGGTTATCATTATTAAAATCAATCGGTCTAGTCGAGCGAAGAATAGCCATTATATGAGTGTTTTGAGGCCTAACCCTATTTAGAAAATCTCCCCAATGTTTTCCGATAATGGCAAAAGATTTCGCGGACTTTTTAACCGATGATTTATTACCGACAGACTCGTTAGTTGGTTTTGAAGGGGAAGTCCCCTTCGGTAATTCAGGTTTGACTTTATTACTTAAATCGCCAAGTACATCCCCTGAACTTTGTCCTGACAGGTCCTCCGATACTTTCGGCAGACAATATTTACATATGGCCAGAGTTACTGGAATTTGAGGCAAAGGATAAAGCTTAATTTCAGATTCAGCAATTAAAAACAATTTCATCAGATTCTGCATCTCATATAAGCTCATCTTCTCGGATAGTTTATTCATTTTTATAAAATCATTTGGGTCCATATCTAAAAGTGATTCCCCGATTCCAATCTTAATAAAAAGCATTTTTTCCAAAAAAAGAATTACTTCTTTGGCAAAATGCGAAATGTCCAAACCATTTTTAACAAGATCGACAGTCAAAAGAATTGCCCCCTGTAAGTTGCGCTCTACTAAAAGCTCGACAAAACTAAAGATGTGACTTAAATCCGTAAGAATAATTAAGGATTTAACGTCATTTTCAGAAATTGGCTTATTGGAAACCGAAAGTTGATCTAAAATCGAAATCGCATCTCTAAACGATCCATCAGCAATTCTAGCAATCGAGCTTATCGCTTTTGCTTCCATCTTTATTCCCTCTCCTTTAGCAACCTTGGCAATTGATCGACCAAGTTCCTCCTCAGTTGCTTTTGCGAAGCTGAAACGTTGAACTCTAGAAATTATTGTCTGCGGAAGTTTCGCCACCTCGGTCGTACATAAAATAAAAATTGCATGACTTGGTGGTTCTTCTAAGGTCTTCAAAAGTGCATTGAATGCCTCTTTAGTTAACATATGAACTTCGTCAATTATGTAAACTTTGAATCTACCAGATACTGGTGAAAGTTTGATTTTTTCCCTTAAATCGCGAATATCATCGATATTTCTATTGGAAGCAGCATCTATTTCAATAAGGTCAAGATGTGAACCGTCTGTAACAGCCAAACAAGAAATACACTTGTTACAAGGTTCACCGAATTTATGATCCTTCCCTTTCCCCTGCTTTTGATAAACCTGACAGTTAACAGCTTTTGCCAAAATTCTAGCGGTAGAAGTCTTTCCTGTACCTTTAGGACCACAAAACAAATATCCATGGCTGATTTTGCCACTTTCAAGTTGATTCAAAAGGGTTTTAACAATTTGCTCATGACCAACTATGTCAGAAAATTTTTGCGGTCTGTATTTACGGTATAAAACCATAATTGGGTTATTAGGTGCTTGGGTTATTAGGTTTCTTGGATAAAAAAATTTTCCCAAAAGCCCAATTGCCCAATGACCTACTCATGGTGTTCCCCTAACAAATGCTCGACACCGTGACTTGTCAAAAAGTAAACTTCATCGTCAACCATAATATCTTCTTTAGCAGCCGCCTCCAACACCTGTGGCCAGCAAAGCACCACATCACCCAACCTCAAAACGTCATCAGGAGGATTAACAAACGCCGCTTCCTGACTAACTTCTTCAAGAGCAAACGTCAATACATCGTGCCTATCGCTGTCTTTTAAATATTTTATGGAAAGATCTTTCATCTTACGCGCTCCGACTACGGCTACCGAAATCTCACTTTCAATCCCTCCTATTTTATGCTTCTTAAAAACATCATCTACGGCTCGCCTGATAACCTTACGATTAACCGGATACCTCGTATCAGTAGCAATTAAAACATTAATCATCTTAATACTTGATCATTATCCCTCTATGCCACTCTGCTTAGTTTTTCCTTGACGACTTCCGAAACCAAAGCTCCATCTGTCTTTCCTTTAATTTTACCCATAACTACAGACATTACTTTACCCATATCAACCAGTGAGACTGCGCCAAGTTCATTGATCACATCTGAAATTATTTTTTCAACTTCCTCCCTAGTCATTTGTTCTGGTAGGTATGAAGATAAAATCTCAAGCTCTTTCTTTTCCTTACTAGCAAGTTCATCTCTTCCACCCTTTTCAAATGCTTCAATCGACTCTTTATGCCGCTTGGCATCTTTTTCAACTTCAGAAATAACCTCTTCATCAGTCAAATCTCGACCCTTATCAATTTTAGAATTATTAATCTTAGAAATTAAAAACCTTAACGTGGAAACCTTAATCTCGTCTTTATCCTTAAGGGCGACTTTCAACTCTTCGCTAATTTTTTCAAATAGACTAGCCACTTTTAGATCTTATGTAATTCTTGCGAGCAATTTGAGCTTTTTGGGCTCTCTTTAAAGAAGGCTTAAGATAATACTCTCGTCTTTTAATCTCAGCCAAAATGCCTTCAGATTGCACCTTTTTATTAAATTTACGAATAAGAGAATCCACCGATTCTCCAGCCTGTGCAGTTACTTTAGTAGCCATTTAAAAACACCGCCTTTCCTAGGTTTCTCAGTAGCTTGGAGACTTGGTTCCTCGGATTAAAATTACCTAGTCGCCTAGCTACCCAGACACCTAGTAACCTATTTAAAACTTCTTCCATTGTACACTCCCTCCAGCCAATAAATGCATATGTAAGTGAGGCACATGCTGGTATTTACCTCCGTTAAAAGCTAACCGGAAAGCGTCAAGATTTTTTTCTTTAACCAATTGTTGAGCTGCCTTGTGCATTTCAACAATATCCCCTGCATCACTGTCACTTATCGTTAAAACGGAATCAATATGTTTTTTGGGAATTATCAAAATGTGAACGTCTGCAACCGGATTAACATCGTTAATTGCAATGACGTTATTGTTTTCCAAAACAGGCTTACTCGATATTTCCCCCGACGCGATTTTGCAAAAAATACAATCTTTACTTGTCCTATATTTAACTCTCAGTTGAGTCTCCTTTATTAACCATTTAGCTTTTCTCAGCATAATCCGTGTTTAAATTCATGCTTTTTCAAGAATCTTTATCATGTCGTCAATCCCAAGTTTCGTTGCTTTCATTGTCGGGTTTCTAGTCGATCCGTTTCGAAGTAACACTTTAGAAGCATGCAAAAACCATGTAGCTTCAGGGTCAGCCTTGCGGCTTAATTCGTAGGCTTTTGTTAAATCGACATTTAAAATGTTAGAACCTGTTACACGTACATTTCCCTTTTTTGGATCCTTAATAAGGGATATGGCATACCCTTTTTTTATCGCCAAGTCCAAAACTGTACTATTACCGGTAAAAACCGCAACTCCCTTTCCCCATTGTGTTTCAAATTTTTGTCCTTCTTCAATTTCGCGTTCTGCCTCCACCTTAGATTTAAACAGAACATACATCGCCTCAAGAACATCCATTCCCCACTCAACCTGTTTTTCGTAAGTGTTTGGGGTTAACACCTTCCTGCCGAAAAGTAAATTGTGAACCATAAACTCA
>Ga0247727_10004946_pt1 | contig 27644 bp, 18 predicted proteins | sample WisWelCaveWW1625_FD_202498 | JGI IMG/M metagenome (GOLD analysis project Ga0247727, IMG submission 202498) | Biofilm microbial communities from Wishing Well Cave, Virginia, United States - WW16-25 | ecosystem: Environmental > Aquatic > Deep subsurface > Groundwater > Cave microbial mat | place...
AAGCTGGAAGAGTCAATCGCCGAGCACGAGCGCGCGCTCGAAATCAATCCGCAACTGACACAGGCGCACATCAACCTGATCCAACTTTACGGTCGCACGAAACGCCCCGGCAAAGCCGAAGAGCATTACCGCGCCGCCGTCGCGCTCAACCCCGACCTGGCCGAGAGCCATTACAACTTCGGCGTGATGCTGGTCGAGCAGAATCGCTGGCCGGAGGCCGCCCTCGCGTTTCGCCGCGCCATCGGGATCAACCCCTACTTCGCCGAAGCGCATTTGAATTACGGCGCGATGCTCGAACAGCAACAGCAATACGATGAAGCGATGAAGCATTACCAGGCGGCGGTCGAGAACAGATCGAATTACCGGCAGGCTCACTTCCAGCTCGCGCGGATGCTGATCTACAAAAACCGGATGCCGGAGGCGATCGAGCATCTGCATCAAACGCTCGCGCCCGAAGACGATCAAACGCCGCGATTCACCTATGCGCTCGCGGCGGCTTATGCGCGCGCCGGAGACAAAACCAGCGCGCTGAAATACGCTCGCGCGGCGCGTGACCGCGCGGCGGCGTTGAGACAGACTGAACTGCTGGCGCTGATCGAAAGAGACCTGAAGCTTCTGGAACAGAAATGAGAATCAAAGCTGCCCTGTTTTTGCTGAGCCTTGTGCCCGTCGCCTTCTCGAAGGCTCCGCTCTTCCGCGAAGCCGCCGTCGAGACCGGTCTGGGCTTCCATCACTTCACCGGCGCGACCGGCGAATTCTACATGCCCGAAATTATGGGCGCGGGCGCGGCGCTGTTCGATTACGACAACGACGGCGACCTCGACGTCTATCTGATTCAAGGCGCAACCTTCGACGAGAAGACAAAACCGGGCGAGACCAAGTTCCCACCGCCTAAAGACTGGAAGCCGGGCAATCGGCTGTTCCGCAACGAGCTGATCCCGTCGGGCAAATTGCGCTTCACCGAGGTCACCGAAAAAGCGGGCGTGGGACACACCGGTTATGGGATGGGCGCGGCGACGGGCGATTACGACAACGATGGCGACGTTGACCTCTACGTCACCAACTTCGGGTCGAACGTGCTCTATCGCAACAACGGCAACGGGACTTTCACCGACGTGACGCGCGAAGCCGGAGTTGACGATCCACGCTGGTCTTCGAGCGCGGCGTTCGTTGATTACGACCGCGACGGCGACCTCGACCTCTTCGTCTGCAACTACATTGACTTCACGATCAAGGGCGTCAAGCGATGCTTTGCGCCGACGGGCGAGCCGGATTACTGCGCACCCGCGTCGTATCGCCCGGTGCCCGACCGCCTCTTCCGCAACGAAGGCAGCGGTAAGTTCACCGACGTGACGCAAGCGTCGGGCATCGGCGCGGCGTTCGGCCCCGGACTCGGCGTGACCTGCGCGGATTTCAACGGCGATGGATTGATTGACATCTACGTGGCGAACGACGGCGCTGCGAACCTGCTTTGGATCAACAAAGGCGACGGCAGGTTTGAAGAGAACGGTCTGATGTCGGGCGCGGCTTACAGCGCAGACGGCGTGGCCCGCGCCGGAATGGGAGTCACGGCTGGCGATTTCGACAACGATGGCGATGAAGACCTGCTGGTCACCAACCTGACCAAAGAAGGCAGCACGCTCTATCGCAACAACGGCAAAGGCCAATTCAACGATGCGACGATTGAGTTCAATCTGGCTCAAGCCAGTTTCCTCTCGACCGGCTTCGGCGTCGCGTGGTTCGATTACGACAACGACGGCTGGCTCGATCTGTTTGCGGCCAACGGAGCGGTGACGTTGCTGCCGGCGCTGCGCGGTCAGCCCTACCCGTTCCATCAACGCAATCAGCTTTTTCACAACGAGATCAGTACCGCGACCGGTAGGGAACGGGTTTCCCGTGAAATGACCAATTCGGCTGGCCCGGCGTTGCAGCTTTCCGAAGTCAGCCGCGCAGCCGCTTTCGGCGACATTGACAACGATGGCGACGTTGACGTTCTCGTCACCAACAACAATGGCCCCGTGCGATTGCTTCTCAATCAGGCCGCGACGCGCGCGCATTGGTTGCAGGTCAAGCTGATCGGCGTGAAAGACAATCGCGACGGCATTGGCGCAAAGGTTGCCGTGATCCGCAAGAACGCGAAGCCATTGTGGGGTCGTGTTCACACCGACGGCAGTTATTTGGCAGCCAGCGACCCTCGCGTTCATTTCGGCTTGGGCGGCGACGCGAACGTCGAAGCCGTCGGCGTGATCTGGCCGAGCGGCGCGAAGGAGGTGTGGGCGAATGTGAGGATTGATTCGCTGAACACGCTGCGCCAGGGCGCGGGCAAAGCCTGGGCCAGTCAGTACCGCGAGCGGTAGCGAGCGGAGAATTGAGGATTGAGAATGCCTCCACGCCCAGTGTCCCAATCTTTGTCGGTCTGATTTAGGCTGCGCACAAAGCTGACGCCGCGACCGCGCGACGTTCGGCAACCGCAAAGGCCTGAGCAAGGTCTTCGATCAAATCGTCCGCGTCTTCGATACCGACTGAAATGCGCACGAGATCGGGCGGAGGCGCGAGGCTCTCTCTCAGCTCCTGCGGGATGCTCGCGTGCGACATCCGGCAAGGCAGACTGATGGTCGAGCCGACCGAGCCGAAGCTGACGGCGATGTCGAACAATTGCGTAGATTCGGCGACGCGCTGCGAGAGCCTGACGTCACGGGTCGTGAAGCTGATGACTGCGCCGTCGCCAGTAGCCTGGCGGCGATGAATCTCGTGTCCGTCGTGACTGGCCAGGCCGGGGTAGTAGACTCGATCAACGGCCCGATGCTGCGCCAGAAACTCAGCGATCTTTCGCGCCGATTCATTCTGCCGTTCAACCCGCAATGCCAGCGTCTTCATCCCGCGCAGCAGCAGCCACGACTCGAACGGGCTTAAACCCGCGCCCTCGGCATTCTGCTGAAACGCGATTTGACGATCCAGGGCTTCGTCATTCGTCACCAACGCGCCGCCGGTCACATCGCTGTGGCCGCAGAGGAATTTGGTTGCCGAGTGAATGACGACGTCAGCGCCCAGCTTCAGCGGCTGCTGAAAACACGGCGAGAGCATCGAATTGTCAACCGCGAGCAGAACGCCGTTTTCGCGCGCCAGCCGCGACAGCTTTCTGATGTCCGAGATGCGCATCAACGGATTGGTCGGAGTTTCAATCAAAATCATCCTGGTACGCGGAGTCAACGCGCTGCGCACCGCTTCGGCATTCGCCGTGTCAACGAAGCGCGCGCCCACACCCTGCCGAGGCAGAATCTGATCGAGCAATCGCACTGTGCCGCCGTAAAGATCGTCGCCTGCGATGATCTCTTCGCCGACGCTCGCCAATCGCGCGAGCGCTGTGATCGCGGCCATCCCGCTGGCAAATGCGCAGGCGTATTCGCCGCCTTCCAGCCTGGCGATCTGCCGCTCGACCAGATCGCGCGTCGGATTGGCCGTGCGCGTGTAATCGTATTCGCCGAACTCTGTCGCCGTCGGTTGCCGGAACGTCGCGGTTTGATAGATCGGCGGAGAGATCGAACAGTACGGGTCATCGTTTGAATCGAGGTGAACACATTGTGTGGCTGTCTTCATCGGACATTTTCCTCCTGTGGAAGTGTCCGACAAACTTCAGTTTGTCGTTTGCCTACGGGAAGGGCCGATTGCGGGAGCCTCCGACAAACTGAAGTTTGTCGGACATCATTGACGCAGAGCCTGATCGAGATCGGCAATCAGATCATCGGGGTTTTCCAGTCCGACCGACAGACGCACCAGCCCGTCGGTGATGCCCGCAGCCGCGCGCTGTTCGGGCGGCACGTCGCCGTGCGTCATCGAGACCGGATGCGTGATGAGCGTTTCAGTCGCACCCAGATTTTCTGCCAGCGCGCAGAGCTTGACCGAATTCATCAATCGAATGCCTGCTTCGACACCACCTTCGACTTCAAACGCGAGCAGCGCGCCGCCTGCTGTCTGCTGGCGCTTCGCCAGTTCGTATTGAGGGAACGATTCCAATCCGGGATAGGCGATCCACGTCACGCGCGGATGCGATTCCAGGAACTGTGCGACCCGCAGCGCGTTCTCCGAATGTCGCGCCATCCGCAGTGGCAGCGTCTTGACGCCCTGCAACGTCAGCCACGCGGGGAAAGCCGCCTGGATCGCGCCGATGGCGTTGCGAATGAACGCCAGCTTTTCGTGCAATTCGGCATCGCGCGTGATCAACGCTCCACCGACCGTGGCGTTGTGGCCTTCGATGAATTTCGTGGTCGAATGCAGGATGATGTCCGCGCCCAGATCGAGCGGTCGCTGGAGCGCGGGCGTGAGCAGCGTGTTGTCAACGACCGTCAACGCGCCGGTCTCTTTCGACAATCGCACGGCGAGCTCGATGTCGGTTAATTTCAAGGTCGGATTCGCGGGCGTCTCGATGAAGAGAAACTTCGCCGGTTCTTTCAGCGCCTTCGCCAGCGCCGCTTCGTCCGACGTGTCAATGAATTCCGATTCGACGCCGAACGGCGCGAGCACCTGTTTCAACAACCGCACCGTGCCGCCGTAAACAGCCTGCGACAGAACTACGCGATCGCCCGCTTTGAGCAGCGCCAGACACAAGACCGTCGTCGCCGCCAACCCTGTGACGTAAGCCGTGGCGAACTCCGCACCCTCGATTGCCGCCAGGCGGCCTTCGAGCGCAGTGACCGTTGGATTGCCTGAACGGCTGTAGGTGTAGCCTTTGTGCTCGCCCACGGCAGGTTGACGGTAGGTCGTGGTTTGATAGATCGGCGTGAGCATTGCACCGGTCGTGGGATCGGGACTGGTGCCGCCGTGCAACGCAATCGTCTCAAGAAATTGAAAGGAAGAATCTATGGTTGATTGATTATCCGCATTTGCCATCGCTGTCTCCGGTTGATTGGCGCGGCAATTTCAAGGCGGGTTACCCAGACGAGCGGGAAAATAAAAAACCCCGCGCCTGAAGAGTGCGCGGGGTTTTTTGAACTCGGTCGAATCCCAGCGGCCCTTTAGCAGTCTTTTTACGTGGAGCAAGTCGCCTTAAATCGCCACGTCTGATTGTCAATTTCGTGCGCACTTATACCAGAGCGGCAAAAGAAGTGTCAAGGAAGCTTGTGTTGCCCAGGGCTTTTGCAAAATCAATTTTGGACTCGGCTGATGGTGGAGATCGTTCCTGAGCTTGTTAATTTGATAACCAAGCGAGGCCGAGCGAGCAGATTGCCTCAATGATCCGAGAAGCGTTCCCGCTCCCCGCGCCACCTGGCCAATTGCTGGCGGATCTCGGCGGCGCGCGGGTCTCCCAATTCTTCGCGCAGCTTGAGCGCGGCTTCGGCGCACTCGATGGCCCGCGGGCGGTCGCCGAGCTGGTCGAGCGCCATACTCTGGTTCCACAGCGCATCGCCGGCGCCGCGCCGGTCGCCGAGCTTGCGCCTGATGGTCACGGCCCGTTCGTAAGACTTGGCGGCCAGGTCCAGCTCACCCGCCAGATAGTGGGCGCCGCCGAGGTTGCCCAGCATCTCCGCCTGGCCGCGGCGGTCGCCGGTTTCGCGCAGAATGGCCAGGGCCTGCTTGAAGTACTCGATGGCCTCCGCCGTCCCGCCCGAAGTGACGTGAGCGACGCCGAGGTTGCCGAGCAGACGGCCTTCGTGTTCCCGGTCGCCGAGCTCGCGCATGATCTCGAGTTGTTGTTGAAAGCATTCAATGGCGCGCGGCGTCTGGCCCAGCTTGCCGTAAGCTGCGCCCAGGTTGTTGAGGATGTAACCTTCCGCGCGCCGGTCGCCCGCCTCGCGGACCAGGACGAGATATTGCTGGTAGACCTCAATGGCCTCGCGCATCTCTCCCAGCGCCTGGCAGGCGTCGCCCAGTCCGCCCAGCACTCTGCGTTCGCCTGCCCGGTCGCCGATCTCACGGGCCGCCGCCAGCGCCTTTTGGTAATACTCGACGGCGAGGCGATGGGCGCCCAAATCCTGATAGGCGGAGCCGAGTTCGCCCAGCAGCGCGCTCTCTTTTTCCCGGTCTGAAGCGGCGCGCGCGGCCTCGATGGCGTCGCGCAGCCACTGCTCGATCTCGCCGGCGCGGAGGCGAAAGACCAGCGCCGATATTCCGAGATAGAAATAGTCGGCGGTCATCTGCGCAGCTTCCGCGTCGAAGCTCGAGCGGGCGGCGGCCCAGGCCCGGCCCGCCGCGATGTTCAATCGCTCGCAATCGCACAGCTTCAGCGCGGCTTCGATGCCCGCACCGCCGGCTTTGTAGAGCAGTTGGGCCGCCTGCAAGGCATTCAAATAATGTTGCGCGTGGCGGCGCCCGGCGGCCACGCCTTCGTCGGCGCTCAATCGGGCGGCGGCCACGGAGCGCGCCGCCTCGTGCAGCCGGTAACGTCCAGTCTCCTGGTTAAATTCCAGCAAGCCGCGCTGCACGAAACTGTCCAGGGCCTTATCCGCCAGGGACAGTCTCTCTCCCCACCTCGAGTCAGGCATCATTTCCCACACCACCGCGGCCGCGTCGGCGTCGAAAGTCGCGGGAAAGACGGCCAATTCGCGCCAAAGCCCCCGCGGGACCGGAGGCATCAGTTCGTCATTCAAACCGAGCACGGCGGCGAGCGGTTCCTGGCTCCCCCGCCGCTCCGTCAATCGCCGGACGTAGGCGGCGGGCGTCAATTTCGCTTGCGCCGCCAACTCGCCCGCCGCTAATCGCAGCGCCAGCGGCAGCCCACCGCACAATTCGGCCAACGCCTCGGCGCGCTTGCCGATGCGCGGCGCGATCCGCAACAACCAATCGCGGCTGGCGTCCGCCGGCCACGCTTCGATCTGTTTGGCGAACAGCCCCGGCGGCGTCAAAGCCTGCCGCGAAGTCGCCAGCAGCACGCAACCCGCCGGCGGCAGCAACGGCTCGATCTGCGCGGCGTCCGCCGCGTTGTCGAGCAGGAGCAGCGTGCGCCGCCCACGCAACGTCGTCGCGTAGAGTTCGCTCAATTCGGCGGCGGATTCCGGCAACGCCTTGGTCGGATGATAAGCGTGGATGACGTGGGCCATCGCGTCGGCGGGCGCCAGCGGCGGCTCGCCAGCGCCGCCCCGCAGATCGAGAAAGAACTGCGCGTCGGAATAAACCGGCGCCAGTTCCGCGGCCAGCTTGAGCGCGAGCGCCGTCTTGCCCACGCCCTCCGGCCCGTGCAAAACGGCGCCGGCCGCGACTCCGCTCTCGACCTGCTCCGTCAATTCGGCCAGCTCGGCCGCGCGTCCGCTGAAATCGGGCGGCGGCGGCGGCAGTTGGTGCAGCGGCCTGTCATCCGGGTCGGCGAGCGCCGGTTGCAGAGCGCTCAACAGTTCCAGCATGAGGCCGGCCATCTGCCGGTCGCCCAGGTCCGATTCGTTGCCCGGCGGTTTCTTCTTCATCTCGTTTTCCTCCATCCTTTGCGCACTCGATTCAAGGCTTTCCTTTGAGTTGAGTAGATTCGGCGCCGGCGACAGCCCGGCTGAATGCTGAAAGGCTAATCAATCGAATCGCATTAGGCAACGGATCGGGCTTATTCACCGTCGGGGAAAGCTGACTCGTAAATTCGCGTTTTTTTCATCATCGCCTTCCACTCATTCGTATTTCAACGCGATCATCGGGTCCACTTTCGTCGCCCGCCGCGCCGGAATCCAGCAGGCCAGCAACGCCACGAGCATAAGCAACAGCGCGATCAGAGTGAACGTCAGCGGGTCGGTCGGGCGAACACCAAACAAAAATGTCTTCAGCAGGCGCGTCAACGCGAACGCCGCCATCAAACCGATGGCTACGCCGCCGCAGACCTGTTTCATTCCCTGGCCGATCACCAGCCGCAGCACGTCGTTTCGGCTTGCCCCCAGCGCCACGCGGATGCCGATCTCGCGCGTGCGTTGGGCCACGGCGTAGCTCATCACGCCGTATAAACCGACCGCTGCCAACGCGAGCGCGAGCAGCGCGAAAACGCCCAGCAACAGCGCATTAAACCGCTGCTCCTGCAAAGACGCGCTCATCAGTTCAGCCAGCGTGTTCGCTTTGTAGATCGGTAGGTCAGGGTCAATCGCCTGAATTTCGCGCTGCACCGCGGCGCTCAGGCTCGCCGGTTCGACCGAGGAGCGCACGACGAAATTGAGGAAGCCAAGCATGAAGGGGCGCGCCACCTGTGTGTAGGGCATATAGATCGTCGGCTGCGTTTCGTCTCCCAACTGCTGCTGTTTGACATCGCCGGCGACGCCGACGACCTCCAGCCAGATCGGCCTTTCATTCCGATCCCGATCAAAGCTGATGCGCCGTCCCAGCGGATCACGACCGGCGAAAAAGCGGCGCGCCGCGCTCTCGCTGATGACAACCACGCCGGGCGACTCCGCCGTGTCGCGCTCCGTGAACGCGCGCCCTTTCAGCAGCGGGATACTCAGCGCACGGAAGTAATCAGCGCTGACCGCCGGTTTGACAGCCCAAGGGCGGTCGCGTTCGGGCGGCTCAGTCTCCCCGGCAATCAGAAAATCGCCGCGCAGCAGCATTTCGCCGAACGGCAGCAGATTGATCGTCGCCACGGTCTCGACGCCTGGCAAAGCGCCGATGCGTTGCATCGCTTGCTGGTAGAAGCCGGCGATCTGTTCCTTCGTGCGATATTTGCTCGACAACTCCAGGCTGACTGCCAGCGTCTTTTCAGGCGTGAATCCCGGATTCACACGCAGCAGGCGAACCAAGCTGTTGATGAGCAACCCCGCCCCGACCAGCAGCACCAGCGCCAGCGCCACTTCGCCGACGATCAGCAAAGCGCGCGGATTGAAGCGCCGCCAGCCAGCCGCGGTCGCGCTGCTGCTCTCCTTGAGCGCCTGTGTCAGATCGGGTTTCGAGGCTTGCAGCGCAGGCGCAAGGCCGAACAGCACACCGGTCACGACCGCGATCAACAGAGTGAAGCCGAACACCCAGCCGTCAATCCCGATTGACCTGATGCGCGGCAGCGACGGCGGCGCCACGAGCACATCCAGGCTCCACCACGCCAGCAACATTCCGCCCGCGCCGCCAAGCAGCGCAAGCAACAAACTTTCGGTCAGCAGTTGCAGAAACAATCGCCAACGCCCGGCCCCCAGCGCCGCGCGCACGGCGATCTCTTTCCGCCGGGCAGCGGCGCGCGCCAGCAACAAATTAGCCAGATTGGCGCAGGCGATCAGCAGCACGAACGACGTGGCCGCAAAGAGAATCAACAACACACGCCTGCTCTCTTCGCCCGTCAATTGGCCGAGCGGGGCCACCTCAACACCGAGCCGTTCGTTTTCGAGGCCGGGCTGTGGATGCGCCCTTTGCAACCGCTCGCCAATCAGCTTCGTTTCGGCGCTTGCCTGTTCGCGCGTGACGCCTTCTCTCAGCCGCGCCATCACGCGCAGAAAGGCGTTGTCTCTTTGATTGGGATTTAGCTCGAAAGGAAGAACGACATCGGTCGGTTGCGTGAATTTGAAATCGGCGGGCAGGACGCCGATGACTGTGCGGCTTTCACCATCCATTCGAATCGCGCTGCCGACAATGTTCGGATCAGCGCCGAAATGCTGCTGCCAGATCGCGTGGCTGACGATCACCACCTTAGCGACTCCCGGCTGCTCTTCTTCCGGCGCGAAGCCGCGTCCGAGCAAAGGCGTCACGCCCAGCGTCTCGAAGATCCGCGCTGTCGCCGTGACGCCCAGCACGAAGACCGGCTCTTTGCCGCCAGTTAGATGCGCGGGCGCTCCGGTATAAGCGAACATCTCGGCGAAGCTCTGCTGCTGCGCGCGCCATTCGGCAAAATCCGCCGGGCTGATGGCGGTCTGGCGCAACACCCCCGACAAAGACCCCCGCTGCGAGTCAGAGATCGTCATCAACCGATCAGCTTCAGGATAAGGTAATGGGCGCAGCAAGACAGCATCCACGACACTGAAAATCGCCGTGTTCGCGCCGATGCCCAGCGCCAGCGTAATCACGGCAATCAAGGTGAAGCCGGGTTTCTTCAAAAGCATTCGCGCGCCGTAGCGCAGGTCTTGCCAAAGATCCGTGAGCATATTTTTCCTCCGATGAGTTTCCTTTTGTGCGTCACTGCTTGATTCAATCATTGTTCTTTGTCGTGTTTGCCTCATCACTTTGCCGGGCGCTGCTGACTGCCGGGGCCCCTGACCGCGGGCAAAATGTGTTCAAGGATGAGCAACGCCACGTCGTTGCGTGGGTTAGTGGTGGTCGAGGTCATGACGACCACTAAATCCAATTTCGGGGTAATGTGGATGACCTGGCCGCCGTAGCCGAACGCCGAAAATGAAGGCAGTTCGTCATCTTGTCCGATCCACCACTGATAACCGTAATCCGCCCACAAGGGATCTTTTGCGGCATGCGGGCGGAGCGATTCCCGCACCCACTCGGCGGGCACAATCTCTTTACCTTCCCACTGTCCCGCATTCAGATAAAGGAACCCGAAACACGCCATGTCCCGCGCCGTTAGATGCAATTCCGACCCGCCTTCACAAAACCCTTGCGGGTCGGTATCCCAACGCCGCGCCTCGATGCCGAGGGGCGCGAAAAGCCGGCGGCGGGCAAATTCCAGCAGGCTCATCTTGCTCTGGCGCGTGATGATCACCGACAACAGGTGACTCAGCCCTGTGTTGTAGGTGTATCCCTTGCCAGGGTCGGCCACGAGCGGCAGGTCAAACGTAAACTTCGCGTGATCGGCGCTCTCGATCCAGGCTGTGGTGACCGGCCCGTTCTCAATCCATTCAAACCCGGCAGTCATCGTCAGCAGGTGTCGCAGCGTGATCTGTTTTTTCCGCGCATCGGTCTGCGCGGCGAAGTATTCCGGCAGCAGATCGGAGACCTTTTCATCCAGGCCGCGCAGCAGGCGCTCTCGCAAGGCGATGCCGGTCAGCGCGGAAGTAAAGCTCTTGGTCACCGATTTGACGTTGAAGGCCTGATCACCGCTCGCCCCGCGAAAGTACTTCTCGTAAACCAACCGGCCATGGCGGATCACAAGCAGGCTCCGTACTTCCGGCTTGTTTTCCAAAATCACCCGTTCAGCTTCCGCCAGACCTCGCGGGTCAATCCCTTCCGCCGCCGGCGTCGCAGTCTTCCATTCCCGCGTCGGCCAATAATCGCGCTCCTTTCGACTCCATTCGGCGCCGAGCGGCGGCGATGCCGGCGCCTGAGTTTGAGCGCGGGAACGGCGCAGGTGAAAAGCGCCGGGGAAAGGGATCCCCGCAGTCTTTCCACGGATGCTGTCACCCTCGATTTTGCCCTCGAACTCCAGCTTCGCGCCCTCATTTGCATTGCCGGGAACCAACAACGGCAGGTGGCGCCAATCGCCGGTCTCCAGTCTCAACCCGGCGCCCAGTGGAATACTGAAATGGAGTGTCGCCGCCCTGACATACAGATCGCGCAGCGGGAACCCTTTGGTGAATGAAGTCGGCGCGTCCAAGGTTGCCTGCAGCTTCCCTTGTTCGTTTGCGAAGTGAACGATGATGCGCTTCCTCATCACCAGCATTTCGATCTGCCCTTCCCAGATTCCATCGAGCAACGGCTGTGATTCAACGGGCTGAGAAGCCGGCCCACAAGCCAACGACAGCACAGCCAGTACAAGCAGTATCGAATTTATGATGTTGGTTGTTACGGCATGTTTCATTGGACGTTCCCCGTCAACTATTCACAGCGCAACGCCACCATCGGATCCACTTTCGCCGCCCGGCGCGCAGGGATGTAGCAGGCCAGCAACGCCACCAACGTCAACACGGCCGCAATCACCACAAAAGTCAACGGATCAGCCGGGCGCACGCCAAACAACAAGGTTTCCATCCACCTTGTCAGCGCGAATGCCGCCGCCAATCCAATCACAACCCCAATCAACGCCAGCTTCAGTCCTTGCGTGAGGATCAGCTTCAGCACATCGCCGGTTTGAGCGCCCAGCGCCATTCGAATGCCGATCTCGTTCGTGCGCTGCCGAACGGAATACGCGATCACGCCGTAAACGCCGATGGCCGCCAGCAGCAGCGCCAGTACGGCAAAACTCGCCAGCAAGACCAGCGTCAGCCGCCGCTGCGACAGTGAATTGCCCAGCAGTTGATCCATCGTCAGGACTTGAGAAACCGGCAGGTCTTTGTCGAGCGAATGAATCGCCCGCTCGACCGCCGTCGCCGCCGCGAGCGGGTCACCGGCGGTGCGCACTGCCAGACCGAAGGAACGCGGCGACTCCTGCGTGAGCGGAACGTAGGTTTCCAGCGGCGTCTCACGCTCCAAGCCGTTCAGCTTGACATCATTCACGACGCCGACCACTTCGCGCCAGGGCGTCTCGCTTTCCGGCCAGCCCTGTTTCACCCGCTTGCCAATCGGGTCTTCGCCGGGCCATATCCGGCGGGCCAGCGTTTCGTTGATGACGACCACAAGCGGGGAATCCGCTCCGTCGGATTTCGTGAACAGTCGTCCTTTCGTGAGCCGGATGCCCATCGTCTCGAAGTAATTCGCGCTGACGGGAATGTAAGCCGAACTCGGCAGGTCGGGGCGCGGCGGCGCGGGTTTGTCCCCCGCGATGAAGACCGAATTCCAGTTCGAGCCGCCAATCGGCAGCGAGAAGGTCAGCGCGGCGGCGCGCACGCCGGGCAACGCGGCCACGCGCGCCAGGCATTCGTCATAAAAAACGCGGCGGCGCGACAGGTTGTAGCTCTCAGCCGAGAGGCTGAACCGCATCGTCAGCAGGCTTTCAGGATTGAAGCCCGGATCAATGCGCAGCAGGTTGTACATCGAACGCGTCAGCAGCCCGGCGCCCGACAGCAACACCAGCGCCAGGCTGATTTCGACAACCAGCAATGTCTTGCGCACTCTTTCGCGCGACGCGCCGCCAGTCGAACGCCCGCCTTCTTTCAGCGCCGTTTGCAGATCAGCCCGTGAAGCCTGCAAGGCAGGCAACAGCCCGCTCAGCAAACTGGTCAGCGCCGCGACTCCCAGTGTGAAAAGCAGCACGGTCCGATCCATCCCGACTCGGCTGAGTTGCGGCGTATTCTCAGGCGCCAGCGCCAGCAATCCATCCAGCATCCAGCGCCCGGCCAGCAGCCCGACCGCGCCGCCCAAACCGGCGATCAACAGGCTTTCGCTGAGCAACTGCCGGATGACGCGCCCGCGCCCCGCGCCGAGCGCGAGCCGCACGGCGATCTCCTTTTGCCGGTCGGCAGCGCGCGCCAGCAGCAGGTTGGCCACATTGACGCAGGCAATCAGCAGAATGAATCCGACCGCGCCCAGCAAGACCCACAGCGATTGGCGCACGCCTTCCGACATCACGTCCTGCAACCGTTCGGCCATCGCGCTCTTGCCGCTGTTGACCGCCGGATATTCCCGCGTCAGTTGCGCGCCCAGCGCGGCCATCTCGCTGTTCGCCTGCTCCACCGCGACCCCTGGCTTCAAACGCGCGACGGCGTAAAGCCCGAGACTGCTCCCGCGATCCGTCAGTCCAGTATTTGGCTGGAGAAAAAGGCCGATGGGCACGTACACATCGTCCGCGCGAAAATACTCGAACCCGGGCGGCAAAACGCCGATCACTTCATAAAGCTCGCCGCTCAGCAACAGCTTTCGGCCGATGACGCCCGTGTCGCCGCCGAAGCGCTCTTTCCACAACCCGTTACTGAGCAGCGCGGTGCGCGCCGCGCCGTAGCGGTCATCTTCGGCGATGAACGAACGTCCGAGTTGCGGATTGACGCCGAGCAATTGGAAGAAATTCCAGTTGACCGTCCGTCCACGCAACTGCACCGGCTTGTCCACGCCGGTCAGATTCAACGCCTGGGAGCGGGTCGAAGCCATTCCCTCGAAGGATCGCGCCCGTGCGCGCCAATCCTCGAAGTTCGGATACGCGACCGTCGTGCGTCTTCCTTCGCGCGTTTTTTCCGCCAGCATCACCAGCCGCTCCGGCTCGTGGTAAGGCAGCGGACGCAACAACAGCGCATCCACCACACTGAAGATCGCGGTGTTCGCGCCGATGCCCAGCGCCAGCGTCAACACGGCAATCAGCGTGAAGCCGGGCTTCTTCAATAACATTCGCGCGCCGTAGCGCAGGTCTTGCCAAAGGGTTTGCATGTGCCTCCAAGGAAATAACAATGCGCACCAACAACTATCTACTCTTTCGGATACGGGCAACAGCCGCATCGAACACCGGATCTCGCCCTGCCGCGTAGTCAGACCAAGTGGCTTCCACTTCCACATCGGGGGTGATAGTGGCGACATTCAGGTCAGCAAAGTAAGGCTGGAACTGGGGGTAATCTCGCTGAGAATACCCGTGAAATCCATTCGCGTAATGGACAGTCAGCCCTGAATTCGGCAACACCAGATTGCCGCCTTCGGACCACATATCGAGATGGTCGCCAACTGGCTCGCCAACGATTGCTGCTTGCGCAAACTGCTTCCATTGCGCGGCGTGCGTAATGCCAGCGGAAAAAGTCGCCCGACCCGTTAAGACAACCACGGGCATCACACCTTTAGCCGTGCGGCCAACGTCTCTACGAGCGGCGTGCCGACACCCGCATCACCGCCGGTATTGAATCGGACATCAATGATGACTCCTTTGACCGGATGCTCATCCAGCAACCGAGATACACGGCGGATGAAATCAGCCATAGGCTCCGCCGACATCGCCTGCGCCCGGTTATATTGCAAATAAATGATCGCAGGCTCTGCCAGATACTCGATCCGGTAGTTCCGTTCCGGGTGTTGCAGATACGGCGGTGCTTTTTCAGTGAGTAGCGCCGATTTGTATCCAGCCTCGGAATGCGGATAGCCCGGCGCAATATCCCGCCACGCCTCGACCGGTGTCGAAGACCGCCGCAGTGGCAGCGGAGAGATTTCGACGCGGCGGCGCGCGCCGCCACAGTTAATCGTCAATGGCAGACGTTCAGGATTGGGAAGTACGCCCGCCCCAAACAGAATGTCGGGGCTGGTGAGAAAGTACGCACTCATATAACGCTGCCACGATGCGTTACCTGCTTTGATGTCCCGCACCTGCCGCAACACAGTTGATACGTCACGCTCGCCGATAGCCGTCACGCGGCAGCCGAGCAGTGCCGCGTGTTCCGCTGCGGCGCGGACGATGCGCAACTCATCGCGGAACCACCAGACGCGCAAAGGGACGCGCCGCACTTCAGTCCGGTTCCGCATCAAATACAACCGCGTGTGAGCATTGCCGGACAGCGCGACGGCGCGCGCCAACTCGACGGTGACGGCTGCATCGGAAAGCCGGTCAACCATCGCCCGCAACTTTTGCAAGCGCGCGCGCGCTGCCTCGCGCTGAGCTTCGCCGAAGCTGCGGTCATAGCGCAGGAACCGGGTAAGAACGGCATCAAGGTCTTGCCGCCATGCTTCGCTTCGGTTCGCTGGCGGCGGCAGGGACGGCAGGCGCTCGACCCAAAACGGAATCCGGCGCTGCCGGTGTCAACCTCGCCGCTGATTCGTGCGCCGGCGCGGCTGCCTGTGAATCTGAGCGTCTGCTGGCCGTTGGGTACTTCGAACTTGACAGTGTTCTCGTCTGAAGTCGGCGTAGGCCGCGTCAGGCTTGCAGGCGCTGCTCCGCTCAACGACACGCGCAATGCCGTGAAATCCACTGTCATCACTATCGGTCGGCGCGGGTCCTGAATTTCGCCCTCCCATATGCCGTCAACATCCTGATTTCCGCGAGCGGAACCGCACAGACACAGGGCAAACGCAAGAGTCATTAGTAGTCGTTTCATAGAATCTACCTCCTGGATTTCTTAGTGAATGTTCCAGCGACTGCAAAAGTTTCAAAGTTTGAGTAACATTCGCGCGCCGTAGCGCAGGTCTTGCCAGAGTGTTTGCATAGTTTGCCTCGCTATTTTGGTTGTGACCGGCAATGCTCAAGACGAAATCTGAGAAATGCCGGCAACATTCGAAGAGACAGGAGCAGTGAGGTTCGATTCCAACCTGGATAAATGCCTAAGGGCTTGCCTTGATGTCGTAGGCCCACAAGGTTCCGAGATCGCGAATGTAAAGCCTGCCGTTCGCAATGACCGGATACGCATACGCCGTATCCGCATACTGCCCCGTACGCTTCGGCTGATTCGGCGGAGTGAAGCGGCCCTTTTCCCGATAGCCTTCAGGGGTCGCCTCCACCAACCCGACATTTCCAATCCAGCCGTGAACATATAAAAGCCCATCGGCATAGGCTACCGAAGCCCTGCCGAGACTCTCGGCCTTCCACCTCACCTTCCCCGTCGTGAACTCAACCGCGACCAGTTCTTGCCCGGCCATTTCCGTGCCGTAAAGATAGGCGCCGACCAGCACCGCCCCGCCGAAACCGTTCGGAAGGCCGCGCGCGAAGTAGACCTGCTCGGCGGCGATTCCGTTGCCCTCCGGCTTCAAACGGACGAGTCCACCTCCGACGCTAAGCGCTCCGCCGTAGACATATCCGTCACGCGCGACTGGCGTGAAAGCCTGCGCTGGGCCTTTGACCACTTCCTTGTAGCGCCAGAGGAAGGCGCCCGTCTTCGCATCAACTCCGACGATACCCTGGCTCAAAAACTGCACGTATTGTTTGCGACCGCCCCCTTCGACGACAATCGCCGATGCGTAACCCGCTGGGTCGGCGCCCGGAACCGCTGATTTCCAGATCATCGCGCCTGTCTTTTTGTTCAGCGCCACCAGCGTGGCCTCGGCGCCACCGGGCGTGACGACCACCACGTCGCCATCCACTAACGGAGATTCTGCATAAGCCCATTCGTGCGGCTGGCCGCCGAAGTCTTTGCGGAGGCTCTTTTGCCAGCGAATCTTGCCGCTCCTGGTTTCGAGGCAAACGAGGTCGCCGTCCGAACCCAGCGCGTAGATGAAGTCTCCGTCTACAGTCGGCGTGGAGCGGGCCTTCGGGTAAGGCGGGTTCTGATCCGGGTTGCCCACGTTGCCGACGCGCGTCGTCCAGATAGGTTTTCCATCCTGAGTTGAGAGAGCCTGCACAAACTCATTCTCCATTCCCCGGTTGCTCATCAGGTAGAGCCGCGTTCCGACGACCGCCGGCGTTGAAAAGCCATCGCCGATGTCGTTTACTTGCCAGAGCAATTTCGGCCCCTCCGCTGGCCATTGTTTGAGGAGGCCGCTCTCTGGCGAGGTGCCGTTCCGCTGCGGGCCGCGCCACTGCGGCCAGTCGGAAATCGAAGTGCCAATGTTGGCAGACCTCGTAACGGGCACGGCTGACAGGCACAAACAAATCGCGGCAATGGTGGTTAGTAGTCTGAGTTTCATTGTCTTCTCCTTCTTGAATTCGCCTCACTCACAGCGCAGCGCGATCATCGGATCAACCTTCGTCGCCCGCCGCGCCGGAATCCAGCACGCCAGCAAGGCCACGCCCGCCAGCAACAACGCCACGCCGCCGAAGGCCAACGGATCAACCGGACTCAGGTCAACCAGCACAGCCACCAGTAGGCGTGAAATCGCCGCGCCGCCGAGCAAGCCCAGCACGATGCCGGGGCTGATGAGTTTCAGACCTTGCCGCAAAAACAGCCCGATAACGTCCGCGCTTTGCGCGCCCAGTGCGACGCGAATGCCGATTTCGCGCGTGCGCTGCGTGACGATAAATGACATCACGCCGTACAACCCGACCGACGCCAGCAGCAAAGCGAGCAAGCCCAGGGCGCCGGCTACTGACGCCATCGCGCGGAAGGGCGCGAGTTGTATCTCCAGATGCTCCTCGGTGCGCTGCAAGCCCACGTGCAAACGTGGATCGAGCGATTCTGCCGTGCGCCGCGCTTCGGCCATCACCTCACGCGGATCGCCGTTGGCTTGCACGAGCAAGTAATCGCCGCGCGTGCTGTCAGGCCGCAGCGGCGCGTAAAGAAAGGCGCCATCCTTCTCCCAGACCCTGCCGCTGCGGGTGTCACGCGTGACGCCGATGACTTCGTGAACCGGAAAACCGGCGATGTCGGCGGCGGTGAGCGTGCGGGTCTTGAAAATGTTTTTGTCTTCGTTGAGGACGACGGCGCCGATGCCCAGACGTTGGCCGATGGCTGCAGCGGGGTCTTTCAGTTCCGGCCAGAAATGGCGCGCGGCGCCTTCGCTGATGACCACTACTGGCGCGCCGCTTTGGGCTTCCTGCGCGGTGAAATTGCGTCCGCGAATGAGCGGGATGTTGAGCGCAGGCAGATAATCCGCCGCGACGAAGTTGTAATTCGCGCGCAAGGGACGGCTCTCCGCGCTGGTTTTGCCGTGGATCGTCACCCACGTCGAAGCGGGCCGTCCGGACGCGGGTTGCCGCATGGCCTGGGTGACGGATTGTACGCCCGGCAGCGCGCGCAAACGTTCGCCGAGTTGGCGCCGCAACCGCGCCAGCGTGGCTGGGTCGGTTTCAGCCTTCAAACTAGCGTCGACGGAAAAGAGATGTTTGGTTTGCATGCCGGTGTCTACGGTTTGCGCTTGTTGTAAGCTGCGCACGAGCAAGCCGGCGGCGATCAACAGCATCAATGAAATGGCGATCTGGGCGACGGCGAGTCCGCCACGCAGCCGCGACTGGCTGAGCTTGCGGCCAAAGTTGGAGCCTTCTTCTTTCAGCGCCGCAGTCAAATCAGGACGCGAAGCTTGTAGGGCGGGCGCGAGTCCGGCGGCGATCCCGGCGACGAACGACACCAACAGCGCAAAGCCGAAGACGCGATAGTCGGGTTCGAGGTTGAGCGCGAACGAATCGCGCATAAACGCGGGAATGGGCAGGCGCGCCATAACCACCGGATAAAGCGCGCTCAACGTCCACCACGCCAGCAGCAAACCCGCGAGTCCGCCGACGCCTGCCAGCAGCACGCTCTCGGTCAGTAACTGACGAATCACACGCCAACGGCTTGCGCCCAACGCCAGCCGCACGCCGATCTCTTTCTGCCGCACGGCTGCGCGCGCCAATAACAGATTGGCGACGTTGGCGCAGGCGATCAGCAATACGAGCCAAACTGCCAAAGGCAACGGCGCGATTTTGCGGTAATCATCCTGCTCGAACGCAAAGAAGCCAGGGCTTTGTCTGAGCGCGACGCCCGTGGCGCGGTCATCGCCGGGGAACTGTTCGGCCAGTTGACGCGCAATCAGACTGAGTTCGGCGCGCGCCTGTTCGAGCGTGGCGCCCGGCTTCAGGCGTCCGAGCATGTTGAATGATCCGGCATTGCGTTCGGTCAGCCAGCGCCGGTGATTCCAGCGCCCGGCGGGAATGACGGCGTCGCGCATCATCAACGGCAACCAGCAAGCCGGAGCATCCGGCAACGTGCCGATGAATTCGCGCGCAGTCACGCCCACGATGGTGAACATCTGCCCTTGCAAACGGACGGTCTGGCCGATGATGTCCGGCGCGCCGTTGAATTGCCGCTGCCAGAATTTGTGGCTCAACACGACGACGGGATGCGTGAGCGGCGCGCGCTCTTCTTCGGGCAGGAAGCCGCGCCCCAAAGCCATGTCGGCGCGCAAGACCGAAAAGTAATTGGCTGAAACAATCTGTCCGCCTACGAAGCCGTCGCTGTTGGCCAGCGCCAGATTGTCGCGCCTGTCCTGCGCGGCGCCGAGCGCAACCGTGACTTTATTCAACAACGCCAGACCATCCAGGGTCGTATTGCGGTCGCGGTAATCCACGTAATCGGGATAGGAAAAAACCTGCGAGTTCGATCCGTCAGGCCCCACGCCGCGCATCGTCACCACACTCTGCGCATCGTTGAGCGGGAGCGGCTTCAACACAAACGCATCGTAGATGGTGAAGAGCGCCGTATTCACACCAATGCCCAGCGCCAGCGTCAGCACGGCAATCGTCGTGACGCCTTTTTGCTTCATCAACATTCGCGCGCCGTAGCGCAGGTCTTGTAGTAGGGTTTGCATAACTCCTCCTTGTGGAGTTTGGTTCATTCACATCTGAGCGCGATCATCGGATCAACCTTCGCCGCACGCCGCGCCGGAAGCCAACAGGCCAACGCCGCAATAAAAGTCAACAGCAATGCCACGCCCGCAAACGTCAGCGGATCCGTCGTGCTGACGCCGAACAACAACGTTTTCATCAACCGCGTCAATGCCAGCGACGCTGCGACGCCGCACGCCACGCCAATCAACGCCAGCTTCAATCCCTGTCGCAGCACAAGCCGCAACACGTCGCGCGTTTCTGCGCCGAGCGCCACGCGAATGCCAATTTCGCGCGTGCGTTGCGACACGCTGTAATTCATCACGCCGTAAATCCCCAAGCCTGCGAGCAACACTGCAACCAACGCAAATAAGCTCAGCAACACCGTGCGGAACCGTTGTGGCGCGACGCTCTCGGCGAGCACTTGCGTGAGCGGTTGCACATCGGTGACGGCTTGATTCGGCTCAAGCTCGCGTAAGGCCTGCCGCAACGCAGCAACGTAGTTTGACGACTCGGAAGCGGTGCGAATGAGCAACGTCATTCGTCGTCCCACCAGACTTTCGACCAGCGTGGTTTGCCGTTGCTGATACGGAATGTAAATGCCCGGATAGCTCGTCGCTTCGAGGCCGTTGCTTTTGCTGTCCGCAACGACGCCGACGATTTCGAGCCAGGGATTGCCTTCGCCGCCGAGGCGCAATCGCTGGCCGACCGCATCTTCTTGCGCGAAATATTTGCGCGCCATCGTTTCATCAATCACGACGACGCCTGCGGAAGTTGCGGTGTCAGATTCAGTAAACGTGCGACCGCGCTGCAACGGGAGTTGCAGCGCGCGAAAATACGCGGGACTGACGACGCTGAAATCCACTTTCCGGCGTTCGCGCGGGCTTTCTATCGTCGCGTTGCGAACCGCATTCGCGCGACTGAGCGGCAGGTTGTTGGCGAGCGCGACGGCTTCGATGCCGGGCGTGGCGGCGAGCCGTTCCAACGCACGCGCATAGAAGCCATTCAACTCATTCATTGTCGTGTAGCGGTTTTCAGGAACCTGCAACCGCATCGTCAACACGCGCTCCGCATTGAACCCCGGCTCCACTTGCTGCACACGCACAAAGCTGTTTGCCGCGAGTCCCGCGCCGATGAGCAACACACAGGCCAGCGCGATTTCGGCGACGACCAGCGCATTGAGTGTGCGTTTGAGGCTCGCTCCGCCGCCACTCGCTTTGCCGCCTTCTTTTAGCAATTCATTCAGATCCGTCCGCGTCGCCGTCAGCGCAGGCATTAGCCCAAACACAATACCCGTCACCAATGACAGCAACAGCGAAAAGCCCAGCACCGTTGCGTCCACGCCGATTTGTCCAAGTCGCGGCGTATTCGCAGGCAGCAGCCACACAAACAAATCCAAACTCCAAATCGCAAACAGAACCCCGGCTGCGCCGCCGCAAACGCTGAGCAACAAACTTTCAGTCAACATCTGCCGTATCACGCGCCAACGACTTGCGCCGAGCGCCGCCCGAATCGCGGTTTCTTTCTCGCGCCGCGCCGCCCGTGCCAGCAGCAGGTTCGACACATTGACGCACGCAATCAACAACACGAAGCCGACCGCCGCAAGCAACAAGCGCAATGCCGGTCGCGTACCCGACACGATTTGTTCCTGCAACGTGCCGAGCCGGATTTGACGTTGCGAATCGGAAAACAGTTCGGGTCGCTGTTGTTTCAATTGCGCCAGTTTCAAATCCAGTTCCGCCTGCGCCTGCGCGAGCGTCACCTCGCTTTTGCGTCGCGCGACCGGAATCACGAAATTCAATTCGCCGTCGGCGCGAACCGGCGTCAGTACGTGCGGAACCCACACATCAGGTTTGCGCAGATGCAATTCAAACGGCTGAAAGCTGTCCGGCAGCACGCCGACGACTTGATACTCTTCACCATTCAATCGCACCGACTGCTTGTCGAGTTGCGCATTGCCAAACTGCCGCTGCCACAATCCCGCACTGACCACAGCGACGCGGTCTCGCCCTGTTTGCGCTTCTTCTGTGAGCAGGTTGCGCCCAAGCTGCGGCGCGATGCCGAGCGTCGGAAAGAATTCGGGCGTGATCTCTGCGCCTTCGATCAGTTCGGTTTCCGTTGCTGACGCCAGGTGATATTCGCGCGGATAATACGCCGCCATCTGCGCCAAACTCTGCTGCCCGTCGCGCCACGCCGTGAAGTACGCGACTGGAATCCACGGACGGCCTTGCGAAACGACAAGCTGCTCGGCATCGGGAAACGGCAGCGGGCGCAACAACACGCCACTGAAGATGCCAAAGATCGCCGTGTTCGCGCCGATGCCCAGCGCCAGCGTGACGACGGCAATCAACGTGAAGCCGGGGTTCTTGATTAACATTCGCACGCCGTAGCGCAGGTCTTGCCAAAGTGTTTGCATGATTCCCCCACTTTATTCGCTACTGATCCTGAGTTTGCCATTCACTTCAAGCACACGAATGAGCGGACCGCCTCTACCGATTTGCCCGCGAAAGCTTTTCTCGCCCGCCTGGCTGAGAGCGACGCGCGAAGTTTCGATCTGCGGGCGACGGTCGAGTTCTTCGATTTCCAGCGTAGCGTCCAGCCCTTCAGCCAGGCGCAACTCGACGGCGCCGTTGATGTCGCGGAGGCGAGCGCCGCTAGGCGCCAGCCGCGCGATGCCCAGCGTGATTCCACCATTGATTCCGCTCAATTCCAGCGCGCCGGTTGACCGCCTGACAGCTGCGCCGCCGTTGACATCGCTCATCCGAATGTCGCCTTCCAGTCCGGCCACGATTACTCTTCCGTTCACCTCGCGGACGCTGAGTCCGCTTTGCCTGGGCAAACGAAGTCGCACGCGGTGTCGCACTTCAATGCCGCCGCTGCTGCTGTCGTCTCCTTGCAACACCAGACGCGACGGCGCGTACTCGAGCTTGATCCGGTCGAAACGATCCAGGTCGGCGCGCGTGTGAGCCGAGCGGACGATGTCAACTTCGGCCTGCGCGGCGTGCGTGGCTTCGATTTCGACCGGGCCGAGAATGAAGGACACTTCAACGCGCGCCCCGGGCGCAAGTTGATAACGCCGGTTGATTTCTTCGCGCACGGGCAGGTCGGTTTCCGCGCGCGGAATTTTCTGCGCGCTGGTCAGGGCGACTTGCGCAGCGACCAGCAAGAACGTCAAAAGCAGGGTTAGCCTGAATCTCATTGGTTTGCCTCCTGTGATGGAAACACGGTTGGTTGCGGTATTGCCCCAGTTTGATTGAACTGATTGAACTGATTGAGCTATTCGCATCTCAATGCGACCATCGGGTCAACTTTCGCCGCGCGTCTGGCTGGAATCCAGCACGCCACCAGCGCAATCAGCGCCAGCACGGCGGCTACGGCTGAAAAGGTCAACGGATCGGTCGGGCTGACGCCGAAAAGCAGCGTTTGCAGCAAGCGCGTCAATCCAAACGCTCCCATCAATCCCAGGCCGATGCCTAACGCGGTCAGCACCAGTCCGTGTCCGATGACCAATCGCAGCACGTCGCGCGCTTGCGCGCCCAGTGCCATGCGGATGCCGATTTCCTGTGTCTGTTGCGCGACCGTGTACGAGATTACTCCGTAAATGCCCGTCAGTGTCAGCAACAAACCGGTCACGCCAAACAACACAAACAGCAAAGCGTAAAACCGCGGCTGCGCAACCGTGTTGGCAATCGCCTGGCTCAGCGGACGCACGTTTGTAATCGGAATGGCTCGGTCAGCATTGCGGATGGTTTCGGTGAAGCCGCGCGTCAGACCAGCCGGGTCGTTGGTCGTCCGCACGAAGAAATTGCCCCATCCCCAACTGTTCTGTTGAAACGGCAGATAAATTTCCGCCGTCGCCGGTCGGGTCAAACTGCTGTGACGAACATCGCCGACGACGCTACGATTTCGTATTGTTCAGGATCGCCGTCATTCTGGTTCGCGCCGATGTTGGAGATGTGTTTGCCCAGCGGGCTTTCGTTCGGGAAATACAGTCGGGCCAGCGTTTCGTTGATGATCGCCGCGCCGAGTCCGCCGCGTTGATCCTGTTCGGTGAAATGGCGTCCCTGTCGCAAGGGAATGCCCAGCGCCTGAAAATACTGCGGCGTGACGCTGCGATTATTGGCCGACGGTTCTTTGCCAGGTTCAGGCTTGGGGTGTTCTTCAATGCGGAAATCGCTGCCCACGTTGCCGCCGCTGAACGGCATCGGCGCAACAAACGCGGCGCTTTCGACTCCGGGCAAGGCTTTGAGCTGATAGAGCAATTGATTGACGTAGCGCACTCGCGCTTCTGTATTTTGATACTCCGGGCGGCTGAGGCTGATTGCGCCGGTCAGCACGTTTTTCGGATCGAAACCCGGCGGCACATTCGCCAGCCGTGTGAAGCTGCGCATCATCAACCCCGCCCCGATCAACAGCATCAACCCAAGCGCGACTTCGGCGACGACCAGCGAATCTCGCCACCAACGCAAACCGCCGCCGCTGGTAGCGGTTTTCGCTCCAGCTTTCAACACTTCATTCAAGTCGGGACGCGCGGCTTTGAACACCGGCAGCAAACTGAACAACAGCGCCGTCAGCACAGACACCACCAGAGTAAACGCCAGCACGCGCCCATCAATTTGCACTTCATCGAGCCGTGGCAACTGCCCTTCACCGTAATGCTTGATCGCGCTCAATCCCCACACCGCCAGCAACAAGCCTGCGCCGCCTGCCAGCAGCGCCAGCAACAAACTTTCGGTCAGCAAAAGCCGGGCAATGCGTCCGGTGTTCGCGCCTAACGCCACACGCAAAGCCAGTTCTTTCTGCCGAGTGCTGGCGCGCACCAACAGCAAGTTGGTCACATTCGTGCAGGCGATCAGCAACAGAAACACCACCGCTCCCAGCAACACCCACAACGCGCGACGCACTTCGCCGCCGACAAGCTGTTCAGCGATGGGCGTCAGGAAAGTCGTGACATCGCGGTTATGTTGCGGGTATTGCCGAGTCAGATTGGCGGCAAGGTTGGTCAACTCCGTTTGCGCCTGAGCGAAACTTACGCCGGGTTTCAATCGCCCCAATCCCATCAGAACCTGCGCGCCGCGTTCATCCAGATTGCCGCCTTCGCGCGCGATGGTGGTCAGCAGTTCGGTGTTATTGGCCGCCAGCGGAAATTCAAACTCTGGCGGCAACACGCCGATCACGGTGAATGCTCCGCCATTCAACGTCAGTTGTTGCCCCAACACTGTTTCGCTGCCGCCCAACCGATTTTGCCAATACCGGTGACTGACAATGACTACGCCTGGCGCGCCGCGCTTTTCTTCTTCGGGTTGAAAGTCGCGGCCTCGCCACAACCCGACTTTCAGCAACGCCAGAAAGTTGGAGGTAACGCGCAGCCCGAACACGCGCTCCGCCTGGCCGTCGGTCAGCAAGGTGTAACCTTGCGGTTTGTATCCCGCCATCGCCTCGAAGCTCTGGCCTTGCGCGCGCCAATCCTGCAATGCCAGATACGAGACGTAACCTTCCACGCGCTTGTCTGTGGGCGTGCGCCACAACGCCACAACGTGCTCGGCGTCGGCGAAATGCGGCGGCTGCAACATCAACGCATTGATGACACTGAAAATCGCCGTGTTCGCGCCGATGCCCAGCGCCAGCGTCAGCACGGCGATCAACGTGAAGCCGGGTTGCTTCATCAACATTCGCGCGCCGTAGCGCAGGTCTTGCCATAGTTCTGCAATCATATTTGCCCTCCGATTGGTTCCGCACGCAATAGGTTCAGACGCGACTTGGCACTCATCGCATCGCAGTCCCCACTGAAGCAGTTCGCTTTTGCTCAATTTCGCCAGCATCTGGCGAGCGGCCTCCGTTTTACTCACGCCGCCCGCTGCCAACTCTTCACCGCAGTTGCTGGGCGCGGACGAACTCTTTGAATTTGGCCGCGCGCTCCTGTTCACTCAGCGTCAGCGTCGTTTTCCAGATGCCCTCATAATCAACCAAGCCCTTGCGCGCCGACTCGGCTTTCACGGCGCTATCGGCGAACTCCTTGCCGTACAGTTTCACCCACACGTCATATAACCACAGAAACAGTAGCGGATGGTCTTCCGTGTCTTTGGTGATACTGCGGAATTGAGCCAGATGCCGATGCCCGAGTTCATGAATCAGCGTCGCTTTTTTGAGGTCGAGTGGATAACTCGCCCGCATTTTCATCGGGATTTGCCTGAAACCTGACCAACTGACGCCTTCATAAACGATCACGCTCACTTCCGTTTCGGGAAACTTCACCCCGGAGACCTGCTCCATGACTTCGATGATGCGCGCGCCATCCGTCCGCCAGATGCCGCGATACTCTTCCGTGGCGGCGTCGAACTTCTCAGCTTCAGCAGTAAAAATGAGCTTGACGTGCGTTGATGCGGCGGCAGGTTTGGCCTGTGGATCGGTACTGTAGCTCGCATTGACAGGATTCAAACGGCACAGAATCAACGCCAATGTCAATACGGCGATCAACGTGAAGCCGGGGTGTTTGAATAACATTCGCGCGCCGTAGCGCAGGTCTTGCCAAAGGGTTTGCATCGTTTTTCTCCTTATCGAATTTGAATCAGTCGCACCGGAGCGCAATCATCGGATCAACCTTCGCCACCCGCCGCGCCGGAAGCCAGCAAGCCCTCATGCCTGTAGCAAGGCAACGCCAACGACTGTTGGGCAACCTTCAGACAAATCGTTTTTCCTGTAGAGCCAGTCGCAATCACAAAGCACTTTTGTAAAGAGCGATGAGCTTGTCCCAGGCGCGATCCGCCGCTGCCTTGTGCTCAGCCGCCTTACTGTCATCAGGCACGCACCATCCATGCGGCGTATTCGGATAGACTTCAATTTCTGCCCGCACCTTGGCTGCTACAAAAGCTGCTTTGAGTTTGTCTTTCACTTCCGGCTCGCGCTGGTCATCGTCAGATGCAACGGCGAAATAGAGCCGCGCTTTGATTTTCGGGATGACCAGATGCGGGCTGTCGTCTCCGGTTTTGAACAACAAGCCGCCGTGAAAGGAAACGCCAGCACCGACACGGTCAGGGAAAGCTGCGGCTGTCTTCAGCACGTACCCTCCGCCTAAACAGTAACCAGCGACTCCGATTTTCTTTTTCCTGTTCACTTGCGATTGTGCTTCCAGAAAGGCGACAAAGGCATTGGCGTCTCGTTCGACTGCGCCCGGCGCAAAATGCGAAGCCGTTACGCGGCGGTAAAATGCCGCATCGGCGCGATTCTTGACGGGGTTGAAGTCCTTGCTAAACACAGGCGCTTTCGCTTCACGATACAGGTGATTCGGCACAAGCACTGCATAGCCAGCGCCCGCCAGACGGTTGGCGATTTCCCGGAATGCAGGGCGCAAACTGCCCGAATCAGGCCAGACCAGGACGCCGGGATGTTTCCCTTTCTCTGGATGAGTGAAAACCGCATCGCACACGCCGTCCGGTGTTTTTATCTCCACTTCGGTTTCAATCACTGGCAAGACCTTGCGCGCCGCAGACGGAGCGGCAGCGCCAAGTCCGGCAGCAATAGATACCGTGACGAAATGGCGTCGTGACAAATCACGGAAAGGCTTGTCGGTGTGTTCTTGATTTTTCATGTCGCTTGCCTCCTTTATCGGATCGCAGCCAGGAAAACGGCAGCGCTTGCCGAACGATCAGTCTGGTTTCCAGATGCATCCTACATTTCTCTTTGGTTGCCTGAGCCGGAGCGTCGCCGCCCCGGCTCGGCTTCAGAACCGTGCGTGAGAGTTTCCAACTCACACGGCTCCTCAATTACCTGGCGTTTGTCATACGCGCCTCATCCAGACGGTCAAGTTCTC
>Ga0247727_10004947_pt1 | contig 27641 bp, 29 predicted proteins | sample WisWelCaveWW1625_FD_202498 | JGI IMG/M metagenome (GOLD analysis project Ga0247727, IMG submission 202498) | Biofilm microbial communities from Wishing Well Cave, Virginia, United States - WW16-25 | ecosystem: Environmental > Aquatic > Deep subsurface > Groundwater > Cave microbial mat | place...
ATGCCAGCAAACGATAAAGCGCGTTCAGGAGTTGTGGCGTCGGCTTATGGTTGTATGGAGGATGAAAATACCCCAGGTTGGCGACGCCCATGCTCCCGGCATTATGCCCGTCGTGAGCGCCATGAACATCGTTTGTATCATTGTCGTCTTCACGGGCCTGAAAAATGTGTCCCAACCTGCAGATAGCATAATTGTATCCGATGTCGTTCCACCCGTTGGTGTCCATATGAAAAACCTGAATGGCTCGCACCCGCGCCGCACAATCATCAACGCTTCCGACATTATAATCCGAAACACCGGCGGTGTGATGAAACGCAATGTGGCCGGCAATCGTGTACGTATACGCATACCTGGGCGGCCGCGCTCCCCATTGGGAGCGCTTGAACATAAAGGGTTTGAGAATTCCAGTTGTATTTTTAGTCAAATTGGGTGAAGCCTGGCTTTTGATGATCGCCATAACATCCGGGCCGTCGGCAGAGTTGATGATATTGAGTGACATCCGTTTAATCACCACTGCAGCCGGAATTGAGCTTTGCAACTTGAGGCGATATTGTATGTAGCGGCTTCGAGGATTGACAAAAGCCAGTGCCCCCGCCGTCTCGCCGGCAAAAGGGTTGGCACGTCCATCTTCGGTTAAAGCGGCGATCGGCTCTTCGTCAGGCGGGATCAAAATCCAGCTCCCCCAATGTTCTCCATCCTCGCTGACGCGCAAACTGACTTCAAGCGTTCCACTGCGCTCGAATTCGGCCAGCCAATGCGCGCCGACCGCGTTAAAATGAAAGTCGTTGGCGAGCCCTGGCGAGAGATATTCGGCCGAAGCGGCCTGTGTAGAAATAATCAACCCGGTTTCGCCGAGCGCCAGGCCCGAGGCGGGGGAGCCGGGTTTGAAGCTTTTGGCGTTGTGAATAATTTGAATCGATTGAATTTCGGCGGCTTTAAGAATCGCTTCGTCACCGAAGAGAAGCCAGCAGAAAAAAGCTGGCATCAAACAACAGGCGTTTCGATTAAACATATCCATTCCTCTTTTAAATTGTTTTCGAAAAGTGCGGCGCTGGTTTATTTGTGATACGGTTCGCCGCGCAAAATTGTCAACGCGCGATAAAGCTGTTCGAGCAAAACCACGCGCGCCAGTTCGTGCGGCAGCGTCAGCGCAGAGAGCGACAATCTCAAATTGGCCTTTGCCACAATTTTCTGATCCAATCCTACCGGCCCGCCGATCACAAAATCCATTTTACGAATCCCCGCGTCGATCTGCTTTTGCAGCATTTGCGCCAATTGCGCGCTGTCGAGCGATTTGCCCTCGCGATCGAGCGCAATGAGATAGTTTCCCGCTTCGATCAATTGCGTGATCGCTTTTCCTTCTTCAACCAGCGCGGCAGCCTCCGGCAAACCTTTGCCGATACTATCGCGGATTTCGACGAGAGCAAATTTGATGTAACGCTGCATCCGTTGACTATATTCCGTTACTGCCGGCAGCCACATCGCACCGCGCAATTTGCCGACGGCGATGAGGCGAATTTGTAAAGGGAAAAGAGCCATGCTAAAATCGTTTGCCGGTTTATCTGTTAGCCGGTTCGCCAGTTGGCCGGTTGTTCATTGAACTTGTTTTGAACCGGCAAACAGGCTAACGAGCCAGCCGGTTAACCTTTTCAAAAAATCCCGGAAAAGAAATATCGGCGCATTCCGCGGCGCCAATCGTCGTTGGCGAATTTGCCAGCAGTCCGGCAATCGCAAAAGCCATGGCAATGCGATGATCGCCAAACGAATCGATCTCAGCGCCGCGCAGTCTTGTCGGGCCGGTGATCACGAGGCCGTCAGGCAATTCTTCCACGGCCGCGCCCATCGCGCGCAGATTGTGTGCGAGCGCGGCGATGCGATCGCTTTCTTTTACGCGCAACTCAGCCGCATCACGGATGTGCGTCTCGCCTTCGGCCTGCGTGGCCGCGACGGCGAGAATGGGAATTTCATCAATCAGCAAAGGAATCCTATTGCCAAAAACTTTTACGCCTTGTAGTGCGTGATGACGAACCCGCAAATCCGCAATCGGCTCATGCGATTCATTGCGCAAATTCACAATTTCGACAACCGCGCCCATCTCGCGCAAAACTTCGAGAAACACCGTGCGGGTTGGATTGACACCGGCATTTTCAATAAGCAATTCGCTGTCAGGCAATAACAACGCTGCCGCAATAAAAAACGCCGCTGAAGAAAAATCCCCCGGCACTTCGATCTCACTACCGTGCAATTCTCCCGCGCGAACACTGATCACTGAACACTGATCACTGATCACTGAGACCTCGGCTCCCATCAAATGCAGCAACTTCTCGCTGTGATCGCGCGTCGGAAATTTTTCCGTAACCACGGTTTCGCCTTCCGCGCCCAGTCCTGCAAAGAGCACACAGCTTTTCACCTGCGCCGAAGCCACGGGAAGCCGATAGTGAATGCCGTGCAATTTGCCACCGTGAATGGTGAGCGGCGCATAACCATTTTCGCGGCTGCTCATCGTCGCGCCCATTTGTGTGAGCGGCTCGATAATTCTTCGCATCGGCCGTCGCTGCAACGAAGCATCGCCGGTGATCGTGGTGCTGAACGGCTGCGCCGCGAGAATGCCGGAAAGCAAGCGCATCGTCGTGCCGGAGTTGCCGGCGTCGAGCATCGTTGCAGATTTTTTTAAACCGCCCTGCACCCGCAGCTCGTTGCCATTTTCCTGAATTAAAACGCCGAGTTGCCGCAAACAGCGCATCGTGCTGCGGACGTCTTCTCCCGGCGCTAAATTGTGAATGCCGGTTTCACCGCGGGCAATCGCGCCGAGCATGAGGGCGCGGTGAGAAATGGATTTGTCGCCGGGCACTGAGATATGACCGCGAATTGGCAGTGCAGGAGAAAGCGAAAGGTTCATGGCGAATCAGAGTTTATTTCGCGAAATCAATGATCATACCCTTGCCATTTTGCACGGCTTTTTTATACACAATCGCTGCCGCCGCCGCATCCTGCAACGTGCGAATCAGCACGCGCCAGATATTTCGCGGCCACCGCTGTCGCCGCGCCGGTTCGCAAAATGGTGATCTCGATTGAATCCATCACTGCCAGCGGATAACCGTTCTCCGCATCGCAAACGATGATGAGGCCTTGAATCGTCGGCAACCCGAAACGCGGCATATTCTGCGGGAAATTCGCATTGGTCTTCGCCACAAAATAATTGCGGCCAACGTCGAGCAATCCGGCTTTAATATGAAAGCCGCCATCATGCGCATGAATACCCAAAATTCCCGGCGGCGCGGTTTTGCCTTCGCCGTATAATTTGAAAGCATTCTCGACGGCTTTAATACACTCCTCAATATTGAGCAACGCAGCAACTTCGCGGCGCGTGAGCAACAGTGTGCCTTGTGGTTTCATCATGTCACTCCAATGAATGTATGTTAGGACATCAAAGCTCGAATTTGATAATGCCATTTTATTTCAACTCGGAATCTTTCTTAATCTGCCGCAATACGCGCTGATGAATGGAGCCAATAATGGCCTCGGCAAATATGCGCCAATAAGCGTGAGGATAAATGTCGATTTGATACCATGTGCTTCCCTCCAGACGCGTTTTGCCATTTTCAAGCGCGATCAAACGAAACTCGCCCTGTCGTGTTCTGAAAAATCCTTCCAGGTGCGGCGCATAAACCTTCTGATACGGACTCCATTCCTGCAGCGGCGCCGGTTGCGCAGTGACGTCAAAATTTAAACGTCGTGGCGCGTCCCAAACGGTAATCGGCTCGACAAATGAACCAGTCGAAAATTCACAGTGGCGTATCGCGCCAACGCCGTGGCCTGAAATCGACGCGCGAGTTGGATAGGCAATTCCCAACCGAAAGTGCCAGTCGGGTTCACTTTCGATTTCTTTAAAAGCAATCAAGTGTTCCCAAACTTTTGTCGCCGACGCCTCAATTTCAATTGTGGAAATAACCTCGCAGGTCAAATCAGTTTGATTCAATTTATCTAAAGCTGCGCTGCAGGGAATTAAGAGCAATCCCGTCAACAGGCCTCGCGATGACGTGGAAAAGCCGCAAACAAAGCCAATCCATAATCTCTCACCAGAAAAACAGAAATGATAACTGCTGAGAGAGCAACCGCGACGCTGGCGCCGATTCCTAAAATCGCACTTTTAAATCGCGCCTCGATGGTGGGCACAACCTGGCTTGAATTCCAAACGATCTCTGTCGACGATGGCACGAGGCAGAGAGCAATCATCAAAATATAGTTGAGTATGGGCAGAAGAAAACACAATGCTTGCCAGGGTGATCCGCCGGCATCAACGGCTCGACGTAACGTCATGCTAATGCCGATCCACAAAAATGGTAAAGTCCAAATGGCCAACGCTATGCTGAACCAGGGCGGAAATAACGCAATCTTTTCTCCGCGCAGGCTGGCCAGAGGCAAAAGGTAATCGATTGGCGTCCACATAATGCCCACGACCAAATAAATCAAAGCGGCGTCGACAAGATATTTAAACAACATCAATCCGGCGCCAAATTTAAAATAGGATTGACGATCAACCGGTTGTTGAAGACCGAATAGAAATGAAAAATACCGTTTCATAAAACCACCTCGTCAAGCTTACATTGTCACCACACCGAGCTTCTCCAATAGTTTCAAATAGTCAAAGACAGCATCCACCGCAACAGCCCCATAAGCCGCGCTCAATATTTCACAAATCTCGCGAACACAGCGTTTGCCATCAACTAAATTGAGTGCTTCGTAAGTGAGCGTTCCGCCATTCGGCAACAAAGACAGCCTCGCGAGATTTCCCGGCGACTCGCCCTTCAAATGGTCGTCGAGGTAATCGTAATAATAAACTTCGAGATTCCCGATGACGCTGGCGTTTCGTTTCGGGATGACGTTGTTGAACTCAGCAGGTGCAGCAGTCGATGTCGAATTCAAAGCGCGCAACAAGCCTCGCCCTTCGTTTTCTCGGGAATCGATATTTTTACTCAGTTCAACGAGCAAAGCTCGCAAACTCTGATCTTCCGCCGCGAGCGTCGCAATCGAAGCCAGCGTTGCGCGTTCGCGTTGCGCCGCTTGCACGATGATATTTTGTGCTGCAGCGAAATCAACCGTGAGCGCCCGTTGCAGCGCGCGGCTCTGTCGCGTTCCGCCGCGCGCCAGAATTTCACCGGCAAAAATTTTTGCTTCATTTCCACCGGCGCTCGCGAGAAAATAACCGCAACTCGCGCCGATCACGGCAACGCGGCGCAATTTCGTCGCGTCCATATTTTCCGGCGTGTCGTTGCTGGTGTGAATGAAAACATCAGGCCAGTCATTCAGATAAATCGTCGGAATGCGAAAGCTGCCTTCCTGATAAACATCGTGATCGCTGCCCATCGTGAACGGCTGAAAATCCGCCACGAGCATTTCTTTCGTGCCGTCGGGAGAGATGATTGCATCGGAGAAATCGCCATTCATCGCGGCGCGGCGGCTGCCGTCAATCACGTATTCACCAAACACGGCGGCGATGTCGTTGACAAAACTCGGCAGCGACGCCGGTGTTTGCGTGAGATGAAAGATCGCTTTGGTGAGTTGATGATTGCCGCCAACCATGTCCATGTGAATGGCGGCGATCATGCGTTTGACGATTTCAGGATGGCGGGCGAAGTAGCACATCGTCCCTGCTATTTCCGGCGGCCAGATGAAGCGAATCGTCCGGCGCGGGCGCGGCAGTTTTCCCTCGCGAATCAATTTCGCGAGCAGGCGGGCGTCTTCCAATATCGTCGCCGCGCCGCTGGCGTTATCATTCGCGCCCGGCAGTTGATGGCAGAGATGGCAGGTGAAAACAATCTCGCCGGCATTCGGATCGGTTCCCGGAATGATGGCCGACACCACTTCAAAATAGCCCGGCTGCGTGCGCGCTTTCACGAATGCCTGCAAACGAATCTTCTCGCCGCGCTGCAAACGGGCTTGATACTCACGCGCCTTTCGCAGCGAAATCATGAAGGCAAATTTGTTTTGCAGATTGTACGGCGAAAGATGTCCCCAACGCACGTTGTCAACGTAATCCCCGCTCCAGCCCGTGGTTTGATTTTGTTGATAGCTCAAGATTCCAGCCGCGCCGCGTTTTTCCACTGCTTGCCGATGCACCGCCGCAACACCACCACCGGCGAGAACGATCTTTCCTTCTATATCTTTGCCAACATAATCTTGCTCAACAGTTCCCGCGCCGACATCGATTAATTCAGCCGTGACATCCGCCGCGTTGCTATAATCCGCGAGCGCCACGCGCAACTTCGGATATTCGGTGATAATTTCGCGACGCGGCGCGACTTCAGATAAAATCGCCGACTCGGCTTCCCAACCGTAGTAAGATCGAAACGTGTTATAAGTGGTCACACCGTCGGCGGGGAAGGAATCGATTTTGACTTCCTGCAAACCATGCTCGCGCGCTTTCATGGCGACGTAACTTGCCGCCTCATGAAAACCCGACGAAGCCTGCACGCGATGAAATTTTCCCAATGCGGCAATGTTCTCTTTTGTCATTGTGCCCGAGGCTTCGGCAACAATCGCGTTCAGTTGTGAATCGGGTAGTAAACTCGTTTTCTGGGGTAATGCAAGTTGAGGAAGCAAACAAAAGATAAAAAAAAGCGCTCGTTGCATCATAAGATTGTCTCTTGCCTATTTGGGTGCAGTTGATTATTTTGCAAAATGCGTGACAAAAGATACACAAATCAATTTTAGAAGTCAAGAAACTCCGTGCATTAAATGTAATCATCAGTTATTGACGGGCAGCAAACGATGTCATGCTGTAAGCATCTTTTTTGTTGGCAAGCACGATGCTAGTAGAGCGATTCCAAATTAGCATAGCAATAAATAGGCACGAAAATGACGTTTTTAATTTGGAATCACTCTACTAGCTTGAAAAAAGATCCCGCCGCGGCGGGATGACAGCTTTCCACCCGTCACGGAAGCATTAGCGATAAACGACTAAGCAATATATTACCGAAGGTGAAACTTATGAAATTACCAATCTTGATTCAAAGCGTTAAAGAGCTTGATGAGATTTTATCTCGTCCCACAGAAGCAGTAGTTGAATCAATCAAAAAGCTTGATGGCGATATTTTGCTTCTCGGCGCCGGCGGAAAAATGGGGCCGTCGCTGGCGGAATTGGCGCAACGCGCGATAACGGCGGCGGGAAAAAATAAAAAAATCATTGCCGTATCGCGCTTCTCGAATCAAGCCGAACGCGAACGCTTGCAGTCTCTCGGCATCGAAACGATTTCCTGTAATCTGCTCGACGCGAATGAGTTGCATAATTTGCCGGAAACAGAAAATGTCATTTATATGGCCGGGATGAAATTCGGCACAACCGGCAAAGCCGCCGAAACGTGGGCTACGAACACATTTTTGCCCGGAATGGCGGCGCAAAAATTCAAAAATTCGCGCATCGTGCTTTTCTCCACCGGCAATGTTTATCCGCTCACCCCGGTGAAGTTTGGCGGCAGCACGGAAGATGGCGCCGTAAATCCGGTCGGCGAATACGCACAGTCGGCGCTGGGGCGAGAGAGAATTTTTGAATATTTCAGCCGCACGCTGCAAATTCACGGCGTCGTCATTCGCCTGAATTATGCGATTGATTTGCGTTATGGAATTCTCCTGGATGTGGCGCAGAAAGTTTTTCAGCGCCAACCCGTTAATCTGGCAATGGGACAGGTGAATGTGATCTGGCAGGGCGACGCCAATGCGGCGATTTTACGTGCATTCGAAATTTGCCAAACCCCGCCGGCGATTTTAAATGTCACCGGCCCGGAAACGGTATCGATTCGGCAATTAGCCAAAAAATTTGGCGAGATTTTTCAGATCGAACCGATCTTCGAGAATGTCGAAGCGGACACGGCGCTGCTCAGCAATGCCAGCCGCTGCCATCGACTGTTTGGTTATCCAACCGTATCGCTGCAGCAAATGATCGAATGGACCGCGCACTGGGTAAAAATCTCCGGCCCGACGCTGGCGAAGCCGACGCATTATGAAACGCGCGATGGGAGGTTTTAAACAGTAATGCCTCACTCACGATTGGAAAAACGTAGCGCAGTCATCCTGACTGCAGACAAGATGTCTACGCTATCCTCGTCTGAGGAATACACTTCGGCGCAATACCGCAATCACGGGTAGTGAAAATGTCATTCTGGAAGAATCTTTTTTCAAGCCAGCACTGTACTTGATGATAAAAAAGATGTTTCCAACCCTGGCCTGCGTCAGGGCAGGCATGACATGATAGTAGTCCACCGAAAACTGAGGCCTTAAATACAGTTCAAAATGGCAGAATAAAAGCCGAGACAGATTCTCGGCTTTTTTATTTTTGCCAAAAATTTTTCCTGACAATTGAAACTTTATTGTATATATTCAGTATACACAGTATAAGCAACAAGAACAAAGTAACCATTCGCGAGAAATGCCATGCTGCTCCATATTACGGAATTTTCCGGTGACCCTTTGCATCATCAAATCTCCCAGCAGTTGCTGGCGAGCATTTTAGCCGGTTCGCTGCAGGCTGGCGCCGAGCTGCAACCGGCGCGTTCTCTGGCGAGAAAGCATCGCGTGAGCGTGAATAATGTCGAGCAGGCCTATCAGGATCTGGCGCGCGAGGGTTTGTTGTCTTATGAAAGCGATCGGCGTGTATTGGTGAACGCGCTTTCGCCGGCGCAAAAGCAAAGACTCGTTTTGCAGAGTTTTTTCGCGGATGCGCAGGAACGGCAACGCATGGAAGAAGAGCTAAACATGGCGCGAAATATTCAGGCGGGCCTGTTGCCGAAAACGCTTCCGAATAATGCACGTCTGCAGATAGCGGCGTCCTGCGAAGCGGCGCGCGCGATTGGCGGCGACTTCTATGATTATCTCCCGCTCGACGCGCATCGTTTCGCGCTCGTGATCGCAGATGCCTGCGGCAAAGGCATGCCGGCGGCGATGGTGATTTCGCCCGTTCAGGCCATCATAAAAAGCGAGGCGAGTCACGGCAGCGCGATCGGGCAGATCATGCCGAATCTGAATCAATATGTGAAGCGTTTCGCTTCAACCAAAAGTTTTGCGACGCTCTTTTACGGCGTGTTCGATGCTCGCACCGGCGGTTTTGAATTTGCGAATGCCGGTCATCATCCGCCCATGCTCGTGCGCCAAAATGGGCAGGTTGAATTTTTAAAAACCACGGGGCCGGCGCTTGGCCTGCTTGCCGAGGTTGAGCATCAAATCGGCACGGCAAAATTACGCGCCGGCGATTGCCTGCTTTTTTACACCGATGGGGTGACGGAAACGATGAATCCGGCGCGCGACGAATATGGCGAGCAACGCTTGCAGGATTTGCTCGTCCGCCATCGCGAATGCGGTGCGCAGGAGATTGTTGATCGCATTACCGAAGATTTGAATACATTTCGCGCGGCGACTTTATTGCAAGATGATCGAACGATGATGGTTTTGAAAATATCGGCAGATGCATAATAAAAACATTGAAGTCATAGTGACTGCGCAGGAGAATCTTCGCGCAGCTTTAAATTTCCCGCTGATTGAAGAAACCCGCTGATAAAATGCTTTATCCGTGGGCTTCTTCAATCTGCGGGGAATTTTAGAGGCATAATTTTAAATTTTTTTCGAATGCAACCTCGATGCTGTTAAATTTAACCGATCTCTCTTCCGAGTCGCTGCAGAGCCAGATCATTCGTCAGATCCGCGCGAAAATTTTGTCGGGTGAGCTGGCCGCCGAAACCGATTTGCCGTCGATCCGGGAATTTGCGCGCGACCATCACGTGAGCGTCATTACCGTGCAGCGCGCTTACGAGGCGCTGCTGCGCGAAGGGTTGATTCATTCGCGGCGCGGCAAAGGCTTTTTTGTTTCGGAGTTGCGCGAAAACGAAAAACATAAAATGGCGAAACAACGATTGCGCGAAACGATCGCGCCGCCGTTGATGGCCGCTGCTGAAGAAGGATTATCGTCAAAAGATATTATCGAAACCGTCAATTTAATCTTGCGGCAGAAGGGCAAAAAGGCTGAACAGGAGAAATGACATGTCCAAAGCATTCGAATTCAAAAACCTCATTAAAACTTATCCCGATTTCAAGCTCGGCCCGCTCAATCTGGATTTGGCGCCGGGCATGGTGCTCGGCTTCGTCGGACCGAACGGTTCCGGCAAGAGCACGACGATGCACTGTCTCGCCGGACTCGTGCGGCCAGACAGCGGCAAGAGCGAAATTCTCGGACGCGAAATTGATCTCAATGACCCGGCATGGAAATTCGACATCGGTTACGTCGGCGACCTCCATGTGTTTTATGAAGCGTGGTCGGGCGAAAAAAATCTGCAATTCCTCGCGCAGTTTTATCCGCGCTGGTCGCATGAGTTCGCCGCCAAATTAGCCAAACGCCTGGATCTGCCGTTGAAGAAAAAAGCGAAGGAGCTTTCCACCGGTAATCGCGCGAAACTGGCGATCATCGCGGCGTTGGCGCACGCGCCGAAGCTGCTGATTCTCGACGAACCCACCGCGGGCCTCGATCCGGTGGCGCGGGCGGAATTTCAGGACGTGCTCTTCGAAATGATGGCCGACGGCGAGCGCGCGATTTTTTACTCGACGCATATCTTGCCGGAGATCAGCCGCCTGGCCGATGAGCTGGCGTTTCTGCAAAACGGCCAGATCGTGCTCCGCACCGGAAAGGACGATCTCACCGAAAAATGGCGCAAAATCACGTTTCGTTTGTCGCGCAATAATTTGAAGTTTGAATCCGTCGTCAGCCATCAGCACGAGGGCAACGATCATCAAGTCATCAGTTCGGACTTCGAGGCGACGATGCGCCAACTGCATGAATTGGGCGTGGAAAACGTGCAGCACTCGCGTTTGAGTGTTGATGAAATTGCGGTGCAGATTCTTAAAGGAGCAAATCATGTGGCGACTCATGAAAGCTGAACTCAGCTATTACAAATTCGCTTTGTTGCTCGGTTTCGGCGTGTGCGTTTTGGTGGCCGTTGCCTCCTGGATTTGGAATTGGGGCGATCTCAACACGCCGATCGCCAATTCCGCTTTCAGTTATTTTATTACCATCGCCATCATTGGCTCCGACGCCGACAAAGAAAAACGAGATCGTCTATATTCGCTGCTGCCGCTGTCGCTGCGGGAAATTGCCCATGGCCGCATGCTGCTGGCCGTTCTTTTTCAGATCAGCATATTTTTATTGTGGCTCATCTTTTTAGCGGTCACGCGAGAAAGCGTAACGCTGCGAACGATTTGCAATATGCTCTCTTTCAGTGCGCTCACGCTGGCGATGATTATGTTTTTCGTTATCCATCACGATCTCGGTTATTTCGGCAACAATAAAAGATATTACGGAATTTATTATGGTTTTCTCGGGCTCGCCATCGTCAGCATCGGCTTTCTCTATTATATCCAGAAATTGCAGACCGTGCTGAAATACCTTTTTACGACGCTGTATGGCTTGCCGGCGGGGGCGATTTTATTCAGTGTTTTCGCACTCGGGATGTATATTTTGAGCTTGCGCATATTTATGCGGCGCAAATCTTATCTGGCATAATGGCCGAAGATCAATCAAAAGGCAAAGAACATGTGGCACACGCTTAAAGCGGATCTCGAATATTATAAACTCAATTTGCTGATCGGCATGACCATCAGCGTTCTCATGGCCATTGTTTTGCTGGCATTGGGATTTGCGGACTTCAAGATACTGCTCACCAACTCCTTTTTTGTTTATTTTTTCAACATTGGCTTCATCGGCGCCGACGCCGACAAGGACAAACGCGATCGCCATGACACGCTGCTGCCGCTGTCGATTCGGGAAACGGCAGTTAGCCGATTGCTGCTCGTGATCTTTTTCCAACTTGTCCTGTTTGCGCTGTGGTTTATTTTTTTAATATTTTCCGGTGAAGAAGCGACGCTGCGAACGATCTGCCGCATGTTTTCCGTCAATGCGATGAACCTTGCCATCGTCGCGCTCTTTGTGATTCACCACGATCTCGGATTTTTTGACGGCAAAAAGTATTCTCGAATAACTTACGGTTTTCTGGGAATGATCGGTATCGTCACCGGCCTGCTCGCTTATTTCGGAAAAATACGCGCGGTGTGGGGATTTATTTTTGACACGCTTTATCCTTCGCCGGCAGGAGCGCTCTTATTCAGCCTGATCGCCGCGGGGCTGTATTTTTTGAGCATAAATATTTTTGTCCGGCGGAAGTCTTATCTGGCGTAGTTTTGGGCGGAGACTAAATATCCGTAGTCCTGCCCCCTTGTGGGGCATTTGTTGCAGCCCAGAATTTGCTGCGTTCGAGAACGGCCCACAAGGGGCCGAGACTACAATAAACTTTAAAGAAAAAACCATGTGGCACATCATCAAAGCCGAATTGAGCTACAACCGTCTCTATCTTACGATGGGCTTTCTCGGCACGCTGGGGCTTTGGTTTCTTTATCTTTTTGATCCCTCCGGCATGGTTCAACTATTCGGCGTGCCGACGCTGTTTCTGATGCTGACGCTTTTCTCGCGCGGGGTGAAAGAGAAGCGTGAGCGCTTGCATGGAATATTGCCGGTCGCCATTAAACGGCGAGGCGCCGCGGGCTGGTTGTTGTATGCCCCTCTCTTTTATCTGGTTATTCTCTCGGGATGGACGATGCAATTGCTGCGCGAGCGCACGGCTTTGGCCAATGAGTATATCACCTTTTCGGGCGCGCTAACGTTGATCGGCCTCACCCTCGGCATTGTCGCTCTGGCCGGCATACATTCCGATCTCAAATGTCATCCGCAAAGCCAATATCGCCGGCTCACAGGGCTGTTGCTCTGGAGCGTGGCGCCTTTGTATCTTGCATTTAAATTAACCCGATTGCAAAATCAGCAGACCTACGAATTTGTGCGTGATGTGCTCTTTTACACGCCGGTTGTTGCGGTCGTGGCCAATTGTGTTGGTGCGGCGCTTATGTATTTGAGCGTCGTCATTTATGCCGAACGCAAGTCTTACCTCGAATGACGGGGCGAAATGCGCGATCGCTATGCAGATAAATCCAACCGTCTTTCGTTCACGGCTCAAACAAACAACACGAGGCGCCGACCCACGTTTTATTTTTGTTGAAATCAACGCCGAGCATTTTGCCCTGACTGAGACGCGCCAGCGTGGTGACGGCCATCGGTTGGTCGAGCCACAGAAACATCATGCGCACTTCGACTTTGCTCGCCGCCTCCGGCGTTTTGATGACGGGGCTATATTCGATTTTTTCCTGCAGGAGATGAAAGGCGCGCTCCGCCGCTGGAATCGCATCGAGATCAGCCGCGGTAACATCGATCTTGACGCCGCTGCCGGCAAACGAGAACAGCGGTTTCAAAACGTAGTTCTCCAATTTTTCCGGATAACGCTCCAATTGATTCAAGAAATACGCGCGCGGCACGTGGCGATGACGGAGAAAAGGCAGAGAAAATTTGCTCATCCGAAAATACCAATTCGGATGACCGGCCCATTCGACGTCCAGTTCTTCGCGAAAATCAAAATCAATGGCGATATTTTTTTTGATGAACTCGTCGACGATGACGCGATTGTAAATGCGATGGATCGGAATCTCTTTGCCGTCTTTTGGATAAAACAATTTTTTCCCGCGTTTTTTGATGGTGGTGATGCAAACCGCTTTCACGCCGGTGAATTTCTCCGTGCAATAAAAATCACACGCCGTCTTTTGCTTCTCCGGCTGAATTTCCATCAGCACGACATTTTCTGAATCGTGATTGTTGAGCAACGCCTGTTGGAGCAGCACCACATAGCGCTCGACGGTGAGACCGTTCAACAAATATTGCAGGTGGGCGAGATCGAACGATTTCTGAAAAGTCTGCGTGAGAAAAATTTGGAAACCATAAAGCGACGGAAAGCCCTGCAACTCAATGAGCTGCGGCGATAATTTTCCGGTGGCGTCGCGAGTGACGGCAAAATCGACCTGCACAAATAGCGGGTGCGGCTCGTCGTTGTGTACGCGATAAAGCGCCGGCACCGCCCGCTCCGACTCGCGGCGATAGTCCGGCGTATCGAGCTGTGCAATGATTTCCGTTGCCGATTGCTGCATTTCCCGCAATAAATCCTTCGGCAGAAACACCGGCGTTTCCGCCACCCGAAAATCAATTTTTGCGCCGACCGCCTCGTCGAGCGTCCGCAAAAACTGCTGATATTTTTCTTCGGTAAACTGCGCGTTATACTGCTCGCGAAGCGAGGTAATCATGGTTGAGGTCTCCACGCGTTGTTCGTAGTGATGCCTTCAGGCATTGTATGCTCGGATATAGCAGGATTGAAAAAATACACAAAATTAACTTTTCCCGCAAGTAGTTTTTGCGATGGCCGTTTATTTCACTTTCGCAAAACACCAGCAATCTCGCGGCGCGTCGCTGATATTGGGGTGAAGAATATGACGACGCAGCAACCCTTCGCGCTGCATGCCGATTTTTTCCAGCACCCGCGCCGAGGCCGGATTGTCAACATCGCAAACGGCCCACACGCGGTAAATGCTCGGCTGCGTCAGCGCCCATTCGACAACGGCCTGCGCCGCTTCCGTCATCAATCCTCGTCCCCAATATGCCCGCGCCAAAACATAGCCGACTTCCGCCTTGAAGTCTTTAATTCGCAAGTCAATCATGCCCATAAGCTGATGGTCGTCTTTCTGCGTCATCACCCATGGAAACGCGGTTTTGTTTTCCCAGCCAGTGAGGCACCGTTCGAGAAATTCCCGCGTCGTTTGAATGGTGTCGTGCGGCCGCCACGTCATGTATTTCGCCACCGCCGCATCTTGCGCATATTGATTGAAAATCGCCGCCGCATCTTCCAAAGTCGGTGGGCGTAAATAAAGACGCGAGGTTTCGAGAACCTTTGGTGGTTTCATAAAAAATCGAAATGAAATAAAAAATAACTATACCGGTACTCCCATTTTTTTCAGACGCTTCTTGAGTTCGGCAGATGAAATGGTGTTGCCGCGCGATGTCCGACGAAGCCGCGAGGCGGTGGCCGGTTTCAATTCATAGTCGCTGTAGTGGCAGCGGAAACCCTGCGCATCAATAAACGAAGCATTCAACTCGCCTGGCAATTTATCGGGGTGGCTTTCAACAAACCGACTGTAAGCATATTCATTTAAAAAGACCATCGTTGAACTCCTAAAATTGAACCGAGCAACACTGACCAATAATTCCGCTTGCAGGTCAATATAATAACTTCATGACAAAAGCGCAAGTCAAGGGTTGACTCATCGTAACCCATCTGCTGATGGGTAGCGCAAACATCTTGTCTGCAGTCAGGATGACTGCGCTACGTTTTTCGCCCATAATAGAGGCGTTACAATTCATCGCAGCGCCGCAAGATTTTGCTGAAGCCGATTCGCCTGCTGGAAATGCGGTTCGAGATCGCCGTTATCCAAGGCCTGCGCCAATTTTTGCAGGGCGACGATAAACTCCTGCAAGCTGCGCCGCACATTCGCGCGATTGCCGGCAAAAATATCCTGCCAGATTGCAAACGGACTCGCCGCGAGGCGGGTCATATCGCGAAAACCGCTGGCGGCTAATTGTAATGATACTTCCAACGGCGCATTGTCGCGCGCGATAAAATTCATCAACGCCACCGCGAGCAGTTGCGGCAAATGACTAATTTCGGCAACGAGACGATCGTGCGTCTCCGGCTCAAGCTCGATCACGCGCGCGCCGAGGGTTTGCAATAATTGCGTTAAAGCCTCCGATAAGTGCGCCGGAAAATCTGATTCAGGCGTGAGGGCATACGCCGCATTTTCAAATAAATCGGCGCTTGCATTTTCCCAGCCGCCTTTTTCGCGACCGGCCAGCGGATGACCGCCGATAAAATAACGTTCGCCAATAAAATGTTTTTGCGCCTCGGCAACAATCAAACCTTTCGTACTGCCGACATCCGTCGCCACCGCGCCGCAACGGATTGATTGAGCGATTTCGGGAAGCTGCTGCAAAATTGTATTGACGGGCGTCGCCAGAAAAACAAGATCGGCCTCCCGCACCGCGCGCGCCAGATTTTTCGGCTCGTATGCTTCATCAAGATATTTGTGCGCTGCGGCAAGAGTATCTCGCGAATCAACGCCGATGAGTTTGCATTCCGGCACGTTGCGCCGAAAGCTTTTGACCAGCGAGCCGCCGATCAATCCAAGCCCGACAACCGCGATGCGCTGAAACGGCGCGTTCATCATTTTAAAAAAACAGTAATAAGTTACCAGTAATCAGTTTTCAGTGATCAGCAGCAATCCATTGCTCCAACGATCCAGCAATCCACCGATCCATCAATCCAGCCGCCTCCCGATCACTTTTGCAATCATGCGCAGCTCTTCCATCAATCCGGCGAACGATTCCGGAAAAAGCGATTGCGCGCCGTCGGAAAGCGCATTGTCGGGATCGTGATGCACTTCGATCAGCAGGCCGTCGGCCCCTGCAGCCACCGCCGCGCGCGCCATCGGGATGACTTTGTCGCGCAAGCCGGTGCCGTGACTTGGATCGCCGATGATCGGCAGATGGCTCAACTTTTTCACGACGGGAATGGCGGAGATGTCGAACGTATTGCGCGTGGAATTTTCAAAAGTGCGAATGCCGCGCTCGCAAAGAATCACTTGGTAATTGCCGCCGGCCATGAGATACTCCGCGGCCATCAGCAATTCCTCGATGGTGGCGGCCATGCCGCGTTTCAATAAAATCGGCTTGCGGATCTTCCCCAGCTCGCGTAGAAGATTGAAGTTCTGCATGTTGCGCGCGCCGACTTGCAGAATGTCGACATACTCAGCGACGAGCGGAACTTGCGCGACTTCCATCACTTCAGAAACGGCCAGCAAGCCTTCTTTATCCGCGGCCCGCCGCAGCATTTGCAGTCCGGCCTCGCCGAGGCCTTGAAACGAATACGGCGAAGTGCGCGGTTTAAACGCGCCGCCGCGCAGAATTTTGGCGCCGGCTCTTTTGACTTTGGCGGCAATGATTTCGATTTGCTCGGGCGTTTCCACCGAACACGGCCCGGCCATCACCACGACGGTATCGCCGCCGATCGCCACGTCGCGAATTTTGACGACCGTGTCTTCCGGGTGAAACGTCCGGCTGACGAGTTTGTAAGGCGTCGTAATGCGCAAAACTTCGTGTACGCCGGCCATCAACTCGAAATTGCGCGTATCGACGCCGCGTTTGTCGCCGAGCGCGCCGAGCACGGTTTGATTGACGCCGGTGGAACGATGCACGTCGAATTTTAATTCAACCAATCTGGAAATGACGGTCTGGATCTGTTCTTCCGTTGCATTTTCATTCATGACAACCACCATTGATTTATTGCTCCTTTCTATGCGTTGCGATTAACGCTGTGGATTCTGAATTGCGTGCCGCGGCGGCGGCGTGCTCCGATTCCAGGCGCCGCGATTCATCGATGATGCGCTCGAAGAGACGGCGCACGGCGGCATTGGACAAAGGGCCGTTGTTGATTTGTTCCAATCGGGCATAAATCTGTTTTTCTCGTTCCGGCACGTAAATGGGAAGATGCAGACGTTGTTTGATTTCGCCAATTTCAAGACTGTAGTTGGCCCGCTCATTGAGCAGATCGAGAATTTTTAAATCCACCTCATCAATGCGCACACGCCAAGCATCAATGTCCATGGCTTTCTCCATTTAAGCCGTCCCGCAATTCGCGAATAAATTCACCCGTCTTTTTTATGCCGGCCGGGGTTAAATCGTTTTTTTCAATTTGCGTGAGCAGCGCACTGCCGACGATGACGCCGTCGCAAAAATCCGAGAGCGCACGTGCCTCCACCGCGTTCGACACGCCAAAGCCGACGAGAATCGGATGGCGCACTTGCGGGCGCAAGCTTTGTAAAAATTCGCGCGCGGAATCGGCCACGTTGGCGCGTGCGCCGGTCACGCCGGTGATCGAAACCGCATAAATGAAACTTGTGGTCAACTCATCAATCAGTTGCAAGCGTTCGGGCGAAGTGTTAGGCGAAATGAGATAAATCAAACTGATGCCGAGTTGTCCGGCGATCTCTCGAAATGCCAGACTTTCTTCCGGCGGCAAATCCGGAATGATCAAGCCTTGCACGCCAACCTTTGCCGCGGCTTGCACAAATGCTTCCGGCCCGAATTGGAGAATCGGATTATAATAGCCCATCAGAATCAGCGGCGCTCGCAACTTTGATTTCATCGCCGCTGCGATTTCTAAAACTTTTTTCAACGTGACGCCGTTTTGCAAAGCGATTTGCGACGTGCGTTGAATCGTCGGGCCGTCAGCCAGCGGATCGGAAAAAGGAATGCCCAACTCGATGAGGTCGGCGCCGGCTTCGTCGAGCAATTGGAGCAGCGGTAAAGTCGCATCGCTTCGCGGAAATCCGGCGGTCAAAAAGAGCGCGAGGAGCTTTTGATTCTTCTCTCGACGGGTGAGTAAAAAATTTTGCAGAGGCAAATTCATGTCAGCTCGATCCGCCTGGCTTTGAAATTCGATAAACTGTTCTTGACTTTTGAAATGAAAATAGTTATTTTAACTCACATAATCAATTATCTAATCGGAGTGTATTATGCCCATCATTCGTCCACTTTCTGAGTTTCAAACACGCACCGAGGAACTGCTCAAGTCTTGTCAGGAGCATGACCAGCCGATTTTTTTAACTGAAAATGGTTATGGCAGTGTTGTGCTCATGAGCCAAATGGTTTTTGATCAAATGCAGTTCAAGACGAATCTTTTTAAGAAGCTTGACGAGGCGAAACAGTCAATAGCATCGGGCGATAAAGGAATAACTCGGGCAGAATTACGACGACGCGCCAAAGCTCAAATAGCGCGAGCTCGGCGAAAATGAACAATCATCGGTATCTGGTGCGTGTTTCGCGTCCAGCCCAAATAGACTATTCTCAAATTCTCGACTATCTTATTGAAAAAAGCCCTCAGGCAGCAGAAAACTTCGAAGAAAAATTCGACAAGTTGCTTGAACGGCTTGAGAATTCCCCATTCTTCGGCAAATTTCCCCCTTATGAAGAACTGCGTGCCGAAGGTTATCGCATGGCAATCCTCGACAAGTATCTTGTCTTTTATATTGTGCAAGGCACGGTCGTAGAAATACAGCGTATCATTCATGGCGCGCGCGATTATCTGAAAATAGTGCGAGGCTATTAGCCGTCTGCACCACTTCCACATCTTTATCTCCTCTCCCCGAAAGACAAACCACAATCGCCTCATTCATTGTAACAAAGTTTTTCAACTTTTGCAAATATGCCAGCGCGTGCGCGCTTTCCAACGCCGGGATGATGCCCTCGAGTTTAGCAAGATTTTCAAACGCGGCCAGCGCTTCATCGTCGGTTACAGCGTCATATTGCACGCGGCCAATTTCCTTGAGAAAACTATGTTCCGGGCCGACGCCGGGATAATCCAATCCAGCAGAAATCGAATGCGCTTCTTGAATCTGGCCGTCGTCATTTTGCAAGAGATAACTCATGGCGCCGTGCAAAACGCCAACGCGCCCGCGAGAAAGTGTGGCGGCGTGTTTCCCCGAATCAAGACCACGGCCTGCCGCTTCGATGCCATGTAATTGCACCGCGGCCTCATTAAGAAAAGAATAAAACATGCCGATCGCATTGCTGCCGCCGCCGACGCAGGCCACGAGGCAATTCGGCAATTTCCCCGTGCGTGCGAGAATTTGCTCGCGCGTTTCCTTGCCGATGACGCTCTGGAAATCACGCACGATCATCGGATAAGGATGCGGCCCGACCACCGAACCGATCAGGTAAAACGTATCTCGCACATTCGTCACCCAATCGCGAATGGTTTCATTGATCGCGTCTTTCAATGTGCGGCTGCCGCTTTTCACCGGGACAATTTCCGCGTCGAGCAATTGCATGCGAAATACATTCAAACGCTGGCGTTGCATGTCTTCTTCACCCATGTAAATCGTGCAGGGCAAACCGTAACGCGCGCAAACCGTCGCCGTCGCCACACCGTGTTGCCCCGCGCCGGTTTCGGCAATGATCCGGCGCTTGCCCATTCTTCTTGCCAATAAAATTTGCCCGATCGCATTGTTGATTTTGTGCGCGCCGGTGTGCGCCAAATCTTCGCGTTTCAGAAAAATCGGCGCGCCGATTTGCTCGGACAAACGAGGCGCAAATGTAAGCGGCGTCGGTCGACCGGCATATTGACGCAAAGCCTCATTCAATTCATTTTGAAAACTTTCATCGTGATGTATCGCGCTGTAAGCTCGCTCAAGCTCTTCCAATGCCGGCATCAACACTTCCGGCACATAGCGACCGCCGAAAGCAAGATCGTGATTCGGCATTTTGAACTTGCCGTCATGATCGGGATAGAGAGAAAAATCCATTCATTAACCTCGACAATGGCGAAGTCCGACTTGCGCTGCGAGATTTTGATAAATTAGAAAAATCGCAGCGCAAGTCGGACTTCGCTTGAAATTTTTTTTAATGCCGCAAAAAACTCCCGCAGCTTTTGATGATCTTTGACGCCGGGCGAAGATTCAATTGCGCTGGAAAGATCAACCGCGTCGGGCGAAGTTAATTCAATCGCCGCGGCAATATTCTGCGCCGAAAGCCCGCCCGCGAGAATCACCGGCGCGTACTCGCGCACTTGCCGGCAAAAATTCCAATCAGCGATTTGTCCGGTGCCGCCGAATTGATGCGGCGTTTTGCTGTCAATTAAAAATGCCGCGACGGGCGCATTCACATATTTTTCCAATTCAGTGGCGTTGCGCACGGTTTTGATCACCGGCAAATGTGCAAATTCACAAAGCGATGCGCTTTCCTCTCCATGTAATTGGAGATGAGTGAGTTGCGCGTTTTTGGCCGTGAACAATAAAAATTCTAAATCGGGATTGACAAACACGCCGACGCGCGCGACGCGTGACGGCAATTGGGCGCTAATGCGGCCGGCGGCGCTCACTTCAATATATCGCGGACTCTTTGAATAAAACACAAATCCGATCGCTGCGGCGCCCAATTCGGCGGCGAGCAGCGCGTCTTCAACGCGAGTGATGCCGCAAATTTTTGCCGGAATCATTGCCGCGGCACTCCGGTTAATTCCACCAACGCTGAGCCGGGATCAGCTTGGCGCATCAGATGGCTGCCGACGAGAATGGCCTCGGCGCCGCAGGCTGCCATTCGTTCCACATCCCGCCGGGATTTGATACCCGACTCGGCGACGCGAACGCACGATGCCGGAATTAACTTGCTGAGCCGCTCGATGGTTTCCAGCGTCACTTCGAAAGTTCGCAAGTCGCGATTATTGACTCCGATGAGATTAGCTCCGGCCAACAAAGCGCGATCAAGCTCGGCTTCGTTGTGGACTTCCACTAAAGCTTGCATGCCGGTTTCTGCGGCAGCCAATAAAAGCTCAAACAGTTGGCTGTGGTCGAGCATCGCCACAATGAGCAAAATCGCATCTGCGCCAAACGCCCGCGCTTCCCAGATTTGATATGGATTCAGGATGAAATCTTTGCGCAGAATCGGCAACGTGCAAACGGCTCGCGCTTTTTGAAGATTCTCGAGATTTCCGCCAAAAAATTTTTTATCCGTTAAAATCGATAGCGCCGCCGCGCCATTTGCAGCATAACTTTTCGCCAGCATAACCGGATTGAAATCCTCGCGCAACACGCCGGTGGACGGCGAGCTTTTTTTCATTTCAGCAATTACAGCGAGGTTTTTGCCGCTCGTCAACGCCCGGCGAAAATCGCGCGGCGTAGCTTGCGTTTTTGCCATTTGCTGCAAGGCGGCGAGTGATAATTCTTTTTGCGCGTGAGCTAATTCATCGCGCTTGTGTGAAATGATGCGCGCGAGAAAAGATTCAGTGTTTTGGATTGGAGTCGGCATTTTTAATCAAGATAATTTTTTTTGTAACTATTCAGTGAAGTTTCGCCTCAAACCGACAAGTGAATAAAGCAAAATCAACCCCAACGGATAGAAACAACGCAACGGATGCTTAAAATTTAAATCCGTTGCGTTGTTTCTATCCGCTGGGAAAATTTTCTCTGTTTGTAAAGATTTTCAGTCTCAAAATCTCAGCCTGCCCTCGCAGGTCATTTGGAAGAATCCTTTTTCGCACAAGCACCGTGCTCGAAATGAAAAAAGATTCCTGCGGAATGACAGCCTCTTTTGGACCTGAATAGTTACATTTTTTAATGCTTAAATCCATTGCTCAACTTTCGCAACGCTTCGAGTTTGGCCAGCGCCGCGCCGGAATCAATGCTCTGCCTGGCCATGACGACGCCTTCCGAAATATTTTTCGAAAGCCCCGCGACCCAAAAGCCGCAGGCCGCATTGGCGATGACAATCTCGCGCGCGGCGCTTTGCTCGCCGTTCAGAATGCTCAAAGCAATCTGCGCGTTCTGCCCGGCATTGCCACCCGTGATGCCGTTGCTATCGGATGGCAAAACGCCGAAATCTTCCATCGTAAACATTCTTTCGAGAATACGGCCTTGGCGCACTTCGAGCATCAAGGTCGGGCCGGATATCGAAATTTCATCCAGGCCGTCATCACTGTGCACGACGAGCGCGTGCTCCGCGCCCAGCTCAACCAAGACCTGCGCCATGAGCGCCGCGAGGTCGCGATGATAAACGCCCAACAACTGCCGTTTGACGCCGGCGGGATTGGTGAGCGGGCCGAGAATGTTGAAGACCGTGCGTATGCCGATTTCCCTGCGCGGCCCGACCGCGTGTTTGGTGGCGCTGTGCAAAACCGGCGCAAACAAAAACGCGATGCCAACTTCATTGAGACATTGGCTCATTTGCGCGGCGGTGAGATTGATGTTGACGCCCAGCGCCTCCAAAACATCAGCGCTGCCGCATTGGCTGGAAACCGCGCGATTGCCGTGTTTGGCTACAACCGCGCCACCGCCAGCCGCGACGAATGACGCAACCGTCGAAATATTGAACGTGCCTTTGCCGTCGCCGCCGGTGCCGCACATATCGATGGGATTGGGCCGCCGCGTCGTCACCGGCGTTGCTCGCTCGCGCATGGCTTGCGCGAAACCAGCGACTTCCGCAGGCGTTTCGCCTTTCATGCGCATCGCAACAAGAAAAGCGGCAATCTGTGCCGGTGTCGCCGCGCCGTTCATGATTTCGTTCATGGCGTCGTAAGCCTGGCGGCGATCAAGATCAACACGCTCGATCACCTTTGTAATGGCTTGTTGCAGCATACGATTTCCCGATTTCGTGTCGAGGTTGGATGGCGGCGTAACATCAGAATGGGCTATTGCGCCGTTTGTGTTGGTCTCACTTTGATTATTGCTGGAACAAAGCTGCAAAAAATTTCGCAAAATATTTTTTCCGGCGGTCGTCAAAATGGACTCGGGATGAAACTGCACGCCCTCAACCAAAAATTCGCGGTGGCGCACGCCCATGATCAATCCGCTGTCGCTGCGCGCGGTGATTTCGAGACAGGAGGGCAGCGATTCTTCGGCAATGATCAACGAGTGATAGCGTGTCGCGATGAATGGATTTTCGATTTCTCGAAACAGCTTTTTACCGTCATGCTGAATTGCCGAAGTTTTGCCGTGCATCAATTCCGGCGCGCGCGTCACGACCCCGCCGAAAGCGACGCCGATGGCTTGATGGCCCAGGCAAACGCCGAGCAGCGGAATTTTTCCGGCAAAGCGTTGGATCGTTGCAACTGTGACGCCCGCCTCCTCGGGCCGTCCCGGCCCGGGCGAAATCACAATACCGGTCGGTTTCATCTCGGCAATCTGCTCGACGGTGATGGCGTTGTTGCGAAAAATTTGCAATTTCGCGCCCAACTCACCGAAATATTGCACGAGGTTGTACGTGAAAGAATCGAAATTGTCGATGACTAAAATCATAATTCGTAAAACGTAATGGTAAATGTAATTCGTAATCCGTAGCGTGGCATTAACCGCAACCAAACTCAACCACAAAGGTCACAAAGGACACAAAGTTTTTCCCTGGCCAGCGGCAGGGCAGGCTTCGCAGTCATGATAGTTTTTCAAGGGTAATACTATAAATAAACCGTAAGGGTGCATTGCCTGATTTTTAAGATAGCCGATGCCGCTTGAGCGGCATTCCACATTTTAGCCCCACGCCTTCAGGCTGGGGCGAACTTACGTTTCCAATCCCCGCTCGGCGAGGTCTATCGCATTCCATGCGGCGCGCGATTTTTCAATGGTTTCCTGAAATTCCCGCGCCGGATCGGAGTCGGCAACGATTCCCGCGCCGGCCTGGAAAAAGGCTTGTTGGCCCTGCGTCCAAATCGTGCGAATGGTGATGCAGGTGTCGAGATTGCCGGAGAAATCGAGATACCCAACGGCGCCGGCATACGGGCCGCGCGGCTCCGGTTCCAATTCGTCGATGATTTCCATCGCGCGAATTTTCGGCGCGCCGCTCACCGTTCCGGCTGGAAAGCAGGCGCGGAGTGCGTCAATCGCATCCAGGTCGGGACGCAATTTTCCGCGCACGTTGGAGACCAGATGCATGACGTGCGAATAACGTTCGACCTGCATCAGTTCGCTGGCTTCGATGCTGCTGAATTGACAGACGCGGCCGAGATCGTTGCGGCCAAGATCGACGAGCATGAGATGTTCGGCGCGTTCTTTGGCGTCCATGCGCAACTCTTCTTCCAGTTGTTGATCTTCGGCAGCATCGGTTCCGCGACGGCGCGTTCCGGCGATAGGCCGCACTTCGGCAACGCGATTTTCAACGCGCAACAGCGCTTCCGGCGAAGAGCCGATCAAACAGTTTTCCTCGTGTTTCAGAAAATACAAGTAGGGCGAAGGATTGATCCGGCGCAACGCGCGATAGATTTGAAAAGGCGCCACCGAAAGCGCGCAGGAAAAACGTTGCGAGAGCACGGCTTGAAAAATGTCGCCAGCGGCGATATGTTCCTTTGCGGTGGCGACGGCGGCGAGAAAATTTTTGCGAGAAAGATTGGCGCGTGGCTCCGGCAAACTCGTGGGTGGCGCGGAAGGCGTTTTCGGCAATTCCAGCGGCGCATAAATTTGCCGGCGTATTTTTTCCAGCCGTTCGACGGCTTCTTCATACCGCCGCCGCAAATTCAATTCGCCCTCTTCGAGGAAAACGTTGGTGATCAGCAAAATTTGCTGGCGGACATGATCAAAGGCGATGACGGTGTCATATAAACCAAATTCGGCGTCAGGAAAAGACCAAGCCGTATCGGGGATTTTTTTCTGAGCGGATGGCGAAGACGGCAGTTGTTCCAAATCCCGCACCGTATTGTAGCCGAAATAACCGACGAAACCGCCGGTGAAACGCGGCAGGCCATTCACATGCACCGAACGAAATTTTTTGTGCGCGGTTTGCAGGCAAGTGAAAATATCCGTTGGCGCGATTTCATCCTCGATAAACAAAAACTCCGGCTGCGTTTTTTCAAATTGAACTTTAGAACCGGCCTGATGATACCGCACGATGAGCCGCGGAGCAACACCGAGAAAAGAATAGCGCGCGATTTTTTCTCCGCCCTCGACGCTTTCCAAAAGAAAGGCGTGACGCTGGGCCGCGGCCAACTGCAAAAAGATGGAGACCGGCGTAAACGTGTCCGCCAGCATGGAAAGGCTGACCGGCACGACGTTGCCCTGTTGCGCGAGACGGGAAAACTCCTGAAAAGACGGCGTCAGACTCATGTTGAACACAAGCGGAAGCAAAAAGTAAACATCATTCGGTATCCGGATTTTACGAATCGCCCGGATTAAAAACCTAAAATAAAAAACCCCACCCGGCGGTTGCCATGGTGGGGTTTGAATTGGCGTTTCAATAATGTATTAAAAAGCCTATGCTTGTCGCAAATTGTCAAGGCAATAACCACCATGGCCGTGCTGGCGCCAATACCAATAACCCCAAAAATTAAATCGAACGGTGGAAATGCCTTGCATATTCATCATTGCCTCTTTTAATTGAATGCCAATGTAAGCAACTGCGGCGTTATTGTCAAGAATTATTTTAAAAAATTTTTTGCTTGAAAATGAAGTGTGCAAAAGGTAAATTAACAGTATGACGATTGAAAGACTCAAAGAAATTGTAAGCCGTTATCCGAAAATTACAACGGCTTTTCTCTATGGCACGGCGGCGTCTGGCAAACTGCGGCCCACTAGCGACATCGATGTGGCGTTGTTGCTCGCGGAGCCTTATTCGCAAAAAGAGCTGGTGTCGTTAGAGACGCATGTCATTTGCGATATTGAGGCGGCCTTTCACCGCGAGGCTGATGTCAAGACCCTGAATCAAATGGAGCATCTGCCGCTTTTGCACGAGATCTTCTCGAAGAGCATTCGCCTTTGTGATCGCGATCCGGTTTTGCGCCGGGCTTTTATGGTCAAAAAAAATCTTGAGTATTTCGATTTTCTTCCTCACTATCACCGTATCTTGAACGCTTATGCGAAGAGAATAAGAAAACATGGTTCAGCAAAATCTGGTATTAGCGAAAATCATTCAAATTCGACAGGGCCTGGCGAGAATACAAACGCGCTCGTCTCTCACACCGAACGAGTTTCTGAATGATGCTGATGCGCAGGACATTGTCGTGTTGAATTTTCAGAATGCGATTCAGGGCTGCATCGATCTTGCCGATTACCTTATCACAGACCACGAATGGGGAATACCGGGCAGTGCGGGTGAGGCGATAGAGAAACTTGCCGAGCATGACGTGATTCCACAGACGGAGGCTGAGAATTACAAGAGCATGATTCGGTTTCGCAATCTGACCGTGCATGCTTATGCCAAAATCGATTATCGCCAGGTTTACGAGGTCATGCAATCTGGCCCGCAAGCCATTGAGCAATACCTCGATTCCATCGCGGCTTTTTGCAAACTCTAAGTTACTTCTTTTTCACTTCCGGCGCCCGCAGCTCCTTCGCGGTAATTTCATGCTGCCAGCGTTTTGTCCCATCTTTATCATAACATTCCAACGTCACGCGCCGTTCCGTGCGCGGGCCGTCGAAACGTAAAAGGCCGAAACTGTGTTTATCGTTCACCAGCGTTCCCGGCACCCGCGCCGGGTTATTCACATTTCTGTCATTCAATCCGGCGGTCAGCGACGAGCTGGTAAAATCGTACAGCGGATAAAAATCTTTCGGCGTCATTTTAATCAACTCGACCTGATGAATGTCGCCGGAAAGAAAGATGACGCCGGGAACTTTCTGCGTTTGCAGCCACTGCAGGAATCGCTGTTGTTCGCGCGGGTAAGCCGTAAATGATTCGTAAGTGTTCTGCGGATTCAGCATCTGGTTGCCGCTGGCGACGATTTTAAACGGCGCGCGGCTGTTGACCAGCGATTCCATCAGCCACTGTATTTGCGCCGCGCCGAACATGGCTTTATCGGGGGCGTCCAGCAGGTTATTCGGCGAGCGATGATAACGATCATCCAGCATAAAAAATTCGATATCGCCCCATTCAAAGCGCATAAAAACGCCGGGCACGCCCTCGACGCCGTAGCTCGGATTCGCCCAGTAATCCTTAAAGATTTCCAACGCGGTTTGCTTCATGCGATACGAACGGTCGGCATCATTGGGGCCGTAATCGTGATCATCCCAGATCGCGTAATTGTGCGCCGCGCCGAGCAGCGCCTGCAATTCCGGCAGGCTGCGCGTGTGCGCGAAGCGATGGCGCATGCCGGCCTCCGAATACCAGTCCGGCTCGCGGTAATATGCGTTGTCGCCGAGCCACAACATCA
>Ga0247727_10004948_pt1 | contig 27640 bp, 23 predicted proteins | sample WisWelCaveWW1625_FD_202498 | JGI IMG/M metagenome (GOLD analysis project Ga0247727, IMG submission 202498) | Biofilm microbial communities from Wishing Well Cave, Virginia, United States - WW16-25 | ecosystem: Environmental > Aquatic > Deep subsurface > Groundwater > Cave microbial mat | place...
GCGAAAGCCAGGCCAGTGGCAAGGGGAATGTGGCCTCCGACAATGGCGTAGCCGCCCATGAACCGGCGCGGGGCATCCACCAGGTGCATGGAGCCCCCTTTGCCCTGGCACAGGCCCGTCGCTTTGCCGAACAGCTCGGCCATCACGTGGCCGGGGTCGGAGCCTCGGGCGAGACAGTGCCCGTGGTCGCGGTAGGCACTGATCGCGTAGTCATCCGATCGAAGCGCGGCGATGGCCCCGACTGCAATGGCCTCTTCGCCGATATAGAGATGCAGGAAACCGGCAATTTTTGCGAGAGCGTACATCTCCGCCGATTTTTCTTCGAACCGGCGGATCAGCAGCATTTGACGATAGAGGAACAGCACGTCGCTGCGGTCCATACTTGGCATGATCATGACGAAGAGTCTAGCCGAGCGAGACAGGCTTGACGGGTTCATCTAGTTAGTCTAGTTCAACCAAACAAACCAAATAGACCCAATAAACAAGAGAAACCATCTCGTCTGCCGGTTATGTTTTTGCAAACGGGTTTTTGATTTTGCTCAGCAGGCTTTCAATCGGCGGAACGCCCTTTGCGCCACCGGTGACTCCTGTAATAATTTTCTGGGCGATCTCCCGGAACGATGCCGATTGCGGAGAGGCCGGATCGGCCACGACGATCGGAGTGCCTGAGTCACCGCCGTCGCGAATCGCCGGGTCGATCGGCACGCGGCCCAGGAACGGGATCCCCAATTTGGCGGCGGCCCGCTCCCCTCCTCCGTGCGAAAATATTTCGGTCCGCTCGCCGCAGTGGCCGCAGAGAAAGTAGCTCATGTTCTCCACGATGCCAAGGAGCGGCACATTCACCTTTTGGAACATCATCATGCCTTTGCGGACATCATGCAGGGCGACTTCTTGCGGGGTCGTAACGGTGACGGCGCCAGTCAACGGGACCAACTGGGTCAGGGTGAGCTGCGCGTCTCCGGTCCCGGGCGGTAGATCGATGAGTAAGTACTCCAGTTCGCCCCACAGCACGTCTCGAAAGAGTTGCTGAATGGCGGTATGGACCATCGGGCCTCGCCAGACGACGGCAGTGTCTTCCGGGACAAAAAATCCCATGGAGATGAGTTTGACGCCGTGACTTTCGGCTGGAACGATCTTGCCGTCTATCTGCTCCGGGGGCTTGCTCACGCCCATCATCATGGGAATATTCGGACCATAGATATCCGCATCGAGCAGACCGACCTTGGCGCCGGTTAAGGCAAGGGCGACGGCGAGATTGACGGAGACCGTAGATTTGCCGACCCCGCCTTTGCCACTGCTGACGGCGATGACATATTTGACGCCGGGAATGAGGTTGTCTTTTCCGTGACCAGCCTGGGGTCCAGCGGGATGTATATCAGCCATGAAGCGCTCCTCCTCAAGCAGGATGCTGAAAAAGTCTCTCTTCTCACCCGCCCAGCCCCGGCGCGCCGAGACGCGCCCTTCCGCGTGCGGCGTACTCGAAACCCGTGGAGCGTATCTGGTTCAAGGATTTCACGTTGCAAGTTTCTTGTGTCAAGTTTTTGGAGATTATTTCCTGACAACTTGAAACCTGAAACTAGAAACCAGAAACTCCGTCCCCGAACGACAAGGCCGGCCAGCCACTCCATCATAAGCGAAGGACAGGGTGAAAGAAAATGGGGCTAATGGGCATGAGGAAGGGGTTCAGGTAGATGGGCTGAAGGCTGAAGCCGATACATCATCGCGCCACTGCCTCAACCCTAAAAGCCTTCAGCCTATTTACCTGAATTACTGCGAGTCGCCTACCCGACGGTGGGGTCGTTGCGGCGAAGATTGGTAGCGAGCCCGAACAGCGAAAGGGTAAAAATGATCCACTTCGAAGGATCGAAATTGTACCACTTCGGTCCATTACGAAAATCGCGCGCGTAGGCGTGATGAAAGTTGTGATACCCCTCGCCAAAACTGACGAAGGAGACCAGCCAACTATCGCGGCTGCTGTCATTCTTGCTGTAGGGCTGTGCTCCTACCATGTGACAGAGTGAATTGATCGTGAAGGTAGAGTTCAGTACCATGAACATCCGGAAGAGGCCACCCAGGAGGAACGCGCTGATGCCGCCCTGCCAGCCGCCGTGCCAGAGACCAAGAACAAACGGGAGCAGGAGTCCTGTGACCACGATCGGCCAGTAGTAGCGATCTTGCCACATTACGACAGGGTCGCGGCGCAGACGGATCTCGTACTTCTGCGTGCGATAGGGGGTATCGTAAAAGAGCCAGCCGCAGTGGCTGTGCCAGAACCCCCTGGTGGCGTTGTAAGGATCTTCTTCTTCATCAGTCTTGGCGTGATGGCGGATATGGTCGCCGCCCCATGTGAGTGCAGAATTTTGCATCGCCCAACCGCCGGCGACGAGAATACAGGCCTTGATCCAGCTCGGGCATTCGAAACTCTGGTGTGATACCAACCGATGATAGCCGACGGTGATGCCCATGCCCGTGACGATGTACATCACCAAGGACAGGACCCAGTCGAAGAGGCTGAACCCGAAGTAGTATCCGTAGAGTGGGATACCGATCATCGTGGCGATCACAATGGCACAGAATAGCGCCACGTTTAAGGGCACAAACACATCTTCGTTCGGTGTGGCTTCAGTCGTTGTCGCGAGCATTACCTCTCCTTGGAGATTCCTCAATCAATCGCTTTATCGGACCCCCTCATGGGGAAGACGATCCACACACCAGCATACCGAATTTGCACGAATGTTTCAACAGATTCCCCACAGTGTATACTGACGGTGTCCTATCCTCTCTGCCAATGGGGGTCCCGATGCCGACAATTGCCTCCCCCCTCGACTCGATTGTGTACCGTATCGGTGAACAGCTCGCTCGTCTCTCTGCTGGCCGAACTCCGACTCTCTTTGAGGGCCGCTGGTGGTCGCAAACGGCCCTCAACCTGGCCATGCAAGACAGTCTCTTTAAGACACAGCTGTTTCGATTCATCGATGTCCTGCCCTCGGTCACAGACGACGCGCAGGTGGTCGCGCTGGCTCGCGAGTATTTGGGCGATGGAGCCACACCCGTCTTTGGCGGCCAATGGGGGCTCAAAGCCCTTTCCGCTACCAGCTTGGGAGCCAGGCTCAGCGGGAAGGCGATCAGAAGCCAGGTCGAACACATGGCGCGAAGCTTTATTGCCGGATCGACAGTCGAGGAAGCGGCGCCGCGGTTGGCCGATCTTTGGCAGCATGGGCGAGCCTGGTCGGTGGACTTCTTGGGTGAGGCCACCATCAGCGATCGTGAGGCTGATCGGTACCGCGATCGCTGTGTGGAAGCCTTGACCCTACTTGCGCGAGAGACGGCCTCGTGGCCGTCCCTTCCCTTACTCGAACGGGACCATCTTGGACCGATACCGCGGGTCCAACTCTCCATCAAAATCTCCGCCCTCTCTCCACATCTCGACCCGATCGATCCGGAAGGGAGCTACCGTTCGGTGGCGGCGCGGCTTCGGCCGATCCTCGATCTGGCGATGCGCCTCCCCGCTTCGTTGATCTTCGATATGGAACAGGCCGAAACGAAAGCCTTGCTGGTGGAGATCTTCACCAGGCTCTTCTCGGAACCTTCCTACAAGGACTATCCCTATGCGGGGCTCGCATTGCAGGCCTACCATCGGGAGACAGCACAAGATATCGAGAGGCTCCTGACCTGGGTTCGCCGGCGTGGAGCGCCCATTACCATTCGACTGGTGAAAGGGGCCTACTGGGATTCGGACACGATCCGCTATCGGCAACGAGGCTGGGCTGTTCCTCTCTTTGAACACAAGATGGAGACGGATGCCAACTATGAAACGCTCACGCGGCTTCTTTTGTCTCAGACGTCCGTCATACGACCTGCCTTCGGGACACACAATCTCCGTACGTTGGCCTATATCGAGGCGGTTGGGGAGTCGCTCGGGCTCCCTCCAGAGACCTGGGAATATCAGATGATCTTCGGCATGGCCGAGCCCTTTCAGCATGCGGTCACGCAGCATGGGCGCCGATTGCGGCTCTATACCCCGGTGGGTGAACTGCTTCCAGGCATGGCCTATCTCGTACGGCGATTGCTGGAAAACACCTCCAATGAATCCTTCTTACGGAAGGAGTATGTGGAATCCCAGCCTTTGAGCGCGTTGTTGGCTCCGCCCGTTCTTGAGGGACTGAGTCAGAAGCAGCCCCTCGTGTCTCAGCCGGCCTGTATGCAGGAGTTTCGAAATGAACCGCAGCGAGATTTTGCGCAGGCCGACAGCCGAATGGCGATGCAGCAGGCCCTGGCGATCGTGCGGTCGCGACTAGGCCAACAGTGGACTTCGTCGTCCGGGGGGCTGCGCCTGACGGGGCCCGGCATCGAGTCTCGTAACCCCGGACGTCCGGATGAGATCGTGGGTCGGCTGTCCAGCGCGAGTTCGGAGGATGTCGCACAGGCGGTGCGCCGGGCGGTTCAGGCAGGGGAATCCTGGCGCGACCGCACAACGGAACGACGAGTGGAGATCATGCGTGCCGCCGCTTCGCTCATGCGGGCGCGGCGCGATGAGCTGGCGGCATGGGAGATAGTGGAATGTGGGAAACCGTGGCGGGAGGCGGATACGGATCTCGCAGAAGCGATCGACTTTCTGGAATTTTATGCGGCAGACTGGCGCCGGCTCGCTCCTCCAAAACGGTTAGGAGAGGCGCCGGGTGAACTGAACCAGCGTCTCCATAGCCCTCGCGGAGTGACGGCCGTCATCGCCCCGTGGAATTTTCCGCTGGCGATTCCTACCGGCATGGTCTCGGCGGCGCTCGTGACCGGGAATCCTGTGCTCTTCAAACCCTCCGAGCGCTCGCCCATGATGGGGTACTGGCTCACGGAGATCTTACAGGAGGCCGGTGTGCCTGAGGAGGTACTCTGTTGCCTGCCAGGAGGGCCTGATATCGGACGGGCGTTGGTGCGCCATCCCGAGATCGCAACAATCGCGTTTACCGGTTCCAAGGACGTGGGGCTCGGCATCCTGAAGGACGCCGGTGCTCTTATGCCGGGGCAACACATGGTCAAGCGGGTGCTGGCCGAGATGGGAGGGAAAAACGCGATCATCGTGGATGAGACTGCGGATCTCGATGACGCGATCACCGGAGTGGTCTCATCGTTCACCGGCTATGCGGGACAGAAATGTTCCGCCTGCTCGCGGGCGATCGTGCATGCTGCGGTCTACGATGGTTTTCTGGATCGCCTCAAAGAGGCGGTGCTGAGCCTGCGGGTCGGAAATCCGGAAGAGCCAGGCACGCAGGTCGGGCCGGTGATTGACCGTCGAGCGCAGTCGAAGGTTCAGGAATACATCGAGATTGGAACGAAGGAAGCCCGCCTGCTGGTAGAAGGGACTGTGACGGGACCCGGGTGGTATGTCGGACCGACGGTCTTTGCAGATGTGGCGCCGACACATCGAGTAGCCCAAGAGGAAATCTTTGGGCCGATCCTCGCGGTGATGAAGGCTGCTTCCTTTCAAGAAGCGCTGACCCTGGCAAATTCGACGGCCTACGCACTCACCGGTGGAGTCTATTCACGAAGCCCTGCCAATCTGGAACTGGCACGGCAACGGTTCGATGTCGGGAATCTCTATCTGAATCGTCCGATCACCGGCGCGTTAGTCAGCCGCCAGCCGTTTGGGGGCCATCGACTCTCCGGAATTGGAGCGAAAGCCGGAGGTGAAGAGTACCTGACGCAATTCGTGGTCACCCGCGTCGTGAGCGAGCAGACCCTCCGTCGAGGATTCGCGCCGCCCGAGTGAGGCCTTCGGCGGCTTAATCTCGTAAGACTCCAGTTCTTCCATGATATCCGTCACTACGCCGCGGTCTTCCAACGAGGAAAGTTCCTGCCGTTCGACGTACTTGACCAAGCCCACGCCCTTCACAAACCAGGCGGTCATCACATCGGTTCCCTGGGTCGTCTTCTTCGCACCGGAGAGATGAATCTGCATGCGCATGCGCGCTTCCACCTTCACGGCATCCTTGAACGTGCCGGCCGGCACGGTGACCGATTCCTGTCCCAGCACTGTGGCATCGCCCTGCGCGTCGGCCTTTTCGTTGATGCCGTCCCGATCCAGATCGGTACCGAATGCCAGCTCCTTGCGGTTGAATTGCGGAAAGGACGACGAAACCTTCATCGGGAAGCGCACGATCTGATAGGGCACGAGCTGTTTTTCAAAGGGTGTGCCAGGGTCCGAACCGTAATAGACGATGCCGACGCTATCGCGGCGGTAGAAACTATCCATTGGGCCATGGTTGCCTGGATTGGTATCGTGGAACACAGTGACTGTCATGCCCTTGATGGCTTTCGCGCCGGTGACTGAGGACACGTTTAAGAACAATTTATGCTCGATCGTTTGCAGCGGGCCTTCAGTAATCTGACCACGATAGTGCCATTCGTTCCCGATCTGATCGGGGAAGTAGTCGGCGGACTGGGCAATGATACCGGCGTCTTCCGCTGCAAGCGGCGCTGACCAGGTGCTCCAGAAGAGCAGCAGAGCTGTTCCCAACATGAGGGCCATTCGATATCCCGGCGTCTTCAGCGGCATGCGCGAGGTCCTCCACTGGTTGAACGATCCCGGAACCGTACCATAGGAATCCTGGAAGCGGCAAGGGTAAGGAGATCGGAGGAACAGCGGGACAGGCACCGCCGCAGACGGCGGAGCCAGGCCCCTAGCCTGCCGGCTTGCCTTCACACGATATCCCACCCATAATCGGACCGTTATTTGGTTTGTTTGGTTTATCTGATTTATTTAGTTCATCTGGTTCAACCAAATAAACAAGACAAACCAAAGAGACCAAATGAACCAAACAAACCAAAGACAGGCGGTGCTTGTGACCGGTGCGTCTGGAGGGATCGGTCGAGCGATCAGCTTGGCCTTTGCGGCAGCCGGCTGGTCTGTTGGGGTCCATTACCATCGAAACAAGGCGGCGGCCGAGGGCACGCTCACGCAAGTGGTGGCCGCCGGTGGAACCGGAGCGCTCTACGAAGCCGATATTCGCGAGTCGCATGCGGTGCAACAGATGATGGAAGCCGCCTGCCGCCAGGTACCTGTGCCGTCGGTGTTTATTTGCAATGCCGGAATCGGGGGGAGCCATCTCCTCCTTCGACAACGTGAAGAAGATTGGGCCGAGGTGTTGGCCACGAATCTCACGGGAACATTTCACTGCCTCCGCGCCATGGCCCCTCCCCTCCTCGCTCGCAGCGGCGGGTCGATCGTCGTGATTGGATCGCATGCCGGGTTCCATGGCTCAACGGGACAAGCAGCCTACGCAGCGTCAAAAGCCGGTCTCATCGGTCTGGTGCACAGTGCAGCTCAAGAGTGGGGAGCGGGCAACGTCCGTGTGAATCTCCTCTTACCTGGCTGGCAGAAGACGGGACTGTCTGAAGGGGCCATGCCGGCAAGCTTTAGCTGGAACGGGCATGCGTTGGACCGGCCACCGTCACGCGAGGAAGTCGCCAAGACTGTCTTGCATTTGGCGCAACTCTACGATGTATCGGGACAGGTGTGGAACTGTGACAGCCGAAACCTCTAGGCGGACGCTGAAAAAGTCTTCCAGCTTCGTTCTCACCTCGAACAGGTCCTCATCGTACCCCAGAGGGTACGCCTGCGGCCTGTTCTTCGGCTGCGGCCTTGCTGGAAGAACTTTTTGAGCATCCTGCAAAATTCCAATCTATGCGACTAGCCAAACGACACGCTCACGATTCCAGCCCGCGAGGGATTTTTATTACCGCGACTGATACGGGGGTCGGGAAAACGCTCGTTACCTCTGCGCTCGTGTTGTGTCTGACTCAACGGGGGATCGATGTAGGCGTCATGAAGCCGATTGAGACTGGGGTCTCGCGATCGGCCAATACCCAGAGTGATGGAGCACGGTTGCGACGAGCGGCTGGAAGCCATGATCCGATGGCAGAAGTCAGTCCCTATGTCTTTCGACTCCCCGTGGCCCCGCTCTCTGCCACACGAGTGGAAGGGACGACCGTGCGAATGGCGACCATCTTACGAGCCTTCTGTGCCCTGCGTCAGAAGCATGCGCTTGTGGTGGTGGAAGGTGCCGGCGGCGTGCATGTGCCGATCACACCATCACTTAATGTGTTAGACCTCATCTATCGAATGAAGTTATCTGCCATCGTGGTCGGACAATCGGGGTTGGGGGGAATCAATCACGCGTTGTTGACACTTCACGCACTCCGCCGGCAAAAGATTCCCATCGTGGCGTTGGTTTTGAATCAGTGTCAGCCCGTGCATACAAAGACCGCTCACGTCCAGGAACAATCGACCGTGAGTCTCCTTCGACGTCTTGCTGGAGTTCCCTTGGTGGGCCCCCTCCCCTACAGCCCGAGCGTGAATCGAAATTGGAATGAAGGTCTGGTCCGCCTCGCGGGGACCGCTCCGATCAAGAAACTGGCGAGGCTGGTTCTAGCCCGCATTATTTATGAAGGTTCGTCGCGAAAGCGTGGAGACGCGAAGCGAGACGGGCACTCGGAGGCGTGAAGCCCTGAGGCATACTCGTGCAGTATGTCGAAAGGCTGAATGGCGAGACTGCCAGTCACAGCCGCGTATCCGCGCTTGCAGCAGAAGCGTCATGAATAATGCGGGCTCACATCTTGGCGAGGAACGCTTTCACGGCGAGGCTGATATCCGGGGCCTTGAGGATCGCTGAAATAACCGCGACACCGTTCGCGCCGGCGCGCATCACCTCCCACGTCTGATTAATCTGAATGCCACCAATCGCAAAGACGGGCAACGACGTGAGCCCGCGCATCGCGCGTAACCCTTCAAGCCCAACCACCGGGTCGTGGTCTTGTTTGGAACCGGGTTTGAAGATGGGACCAAAGCCAAGATAGTCCGGTTTCCCGGCGGTGGTCTTCCGCACTTGATCGGGATCGTGCGTGGAGACCCCGATCAGCTTGTCCGGGCCCATCACCTTCCTCGCCAAGTCGAGCGGCAAATCCCCCTGCCCCAGATGCACGCCATCGGCATCCACGGCCAAGGCCAAGTCGCAGCGATCGTTCACGATGAAGATGACGCCTGCCTTTGCAGCAGCTTGTCGGAGTGCCAAAGCTTCCACATAGGCTTCCTTCATCGATGCGGTCTTGTTGCGGTATTGGAAGAGCCCAGCGCCGGCCTCAGCCGCGGACGTGAGCACCTCAACCAAGTGACGCGCAGGACAGACCGACGGATCGAGAATGATGTAGAGGCCTGAGAGGGAGTAAGGGCGCGCGGCATTCATGGAGGAGATATTCTAGCCGAAGGAGCAATCAGCCGCTAGCCCGCATCATTCATGACCGCTTCTGCTGCAATCGCCAGTTTTCTGGCGAAGGGCAAGTGGCCAGAGGCAAGGGGTGAAGACTTCCGGTCAAAAACTCGGCTCTTCCCTCTAGCCCCGTGCCTCTCGCCCCCCTCCCACACCCTCCCCCATAGTATGGGGGAGGGAGGGGTGGGGGACCGAACCGTCATGAACAATGCGGGCTAGCCTGCGAGAAAGCGTTCGAGGAAGGTGGTGGAGACGTGGCCCTTTTGGAAGTCGGGGTCGTTGAGGATGCGTTTGTGCAGCGGGATGGTCGTCTTGATGCCTTCGATCACGAATTCGTCGAGGGCCCGGCGCATGCGGACGATGGATTCCTGCCGGTCCCGTCCGTGCGTGATGACTTTGGCGATCATCGAATCGTAGAACGGGACGACCATCATGTTCGGTTCTATCGCCGAGTCGACCCGCACGCCGAATCCGCCTGGCGCACTGTACTTCGTGATCATTCCTGGACAGGGTGTAAACTTTTCCGGGTCTTCAGCGTTGATGCGACATTCGAGGCTGTGCCCGCTGAGCTTGATGTCTTGCTGCTTGAACGAAAGGGCTTGGCCGTCGGCTAGCCTGATCTGCTCCTTGATGAGATCGATGCCGGTCACCATTTCAGTGATCGCATGCTCCACCTGGATGCGGGTGTTCACTTCCATGAAGAAAAAGTTGTGGTCCTTGTCGAGCAGAAACTCGACGGTGCCGACATTCCGGTAGTGCACGGCTTTGACGGCTTCGACCGCGACGCGGCAGATTTCCCGGCGGAGTTTCTCGTCGACGGCGGGCGACGGCGTTTCTTCCAGAAGCTTTTGATGCCGGCGTTGGATCGAGCAGTCGCGCTCTCCAAGGTGCACGATATGCCCACGATGGTCGGCGGCAATCTGCACTTCAATATGGCGGGGCTCGAGAAAATATCGTTCGAGGTAGACTGCATCATTGCCGAATGTTGTCTTCGCCTCGGCCTGCGCGGCTTGAAACGCGCGCGCGAGGTCCTCGGCTTTATTGACGACGCGCATGCCGCGTCCTCCCCCACCGGCTGAGGCTTTGATGATGACGGGATAGCCGATCTTGGTGGCGGCTTCGAGGGCTCCCTGTTCACTCTTCAGCTCACCGGGACTGCCCGGAGTGACAGGTAAGCCTCGACGGGCAACGATATCGCGGGCTTTGGCTTTGTCGCCCAGGAGGGCAATGTGTTCGGACGTGGGGCCGATAAATTTGACGCCGATGGACTCGCAGACTTCGGCGAAGTGGGCGTTCTCGGAGAGGAAGCCATAGCCGGGATGGACGGCGTCCGCCCCGGTGATCTCGGCTGCGCTCAGGACGTTGGGAATATTTCGGTAGCTGAGAGCGGCGTCTGGAGGCCCGACGCAGATCTTCTCGTCGGCTGCGCGCACATGGAGGCTCGCCGCATCGGCCTCGGAAAAGATCGCCACGGTCTTAATGCCGAGTTCCTTACAGGCCCGAATCACCCGGAGCGCGATCTCACCGCGATTGGCTATCAGCACTTTTTTGAACACGCAAGTACTCCGATGTGGGTCGAGGGAAGAGGATTAAGGCGTGGCTGTCGGATCGACGAGGAAGAGCGCCTGGCCATACTCCACCGGCTTGGTGCTTTCGGCCAGAATTTTCGTGACCCGCCCATTTACTTCCGACTCGATTTCGTTCATCAACTTCATCGCTTCGACGATGCACAGGACCTGTCCTTTTTTCACGTAATCGCCCTCATCAACATACGGGTCGGCATCCGGCGAAGGAGACCGATAGAACGTTCCGACAATCGGAGATGCGATAGTGATCATGCCTGTCGTGTCTTCAGTCTGCGTGCCGGCCATGGCGGACGGTTGAGACGCTGCGGTCGAGACGGACGTTCCCTGGTCGGCAACGGTGGTCGTGATCGTTTTGACCCCGATTTCGTATCGCACGCGGATTCTGAGGCCTTCGCGCTCCAATTCCAGTTCGGTCAGGTTGTTCTTCTTGAGCAGATCGATCAATTCTTGGATGTGCTTGGTCTGTTGTCCGGACAGCGAGTGTGTGCCCTGCCCGCTCTGGGTCGCGGGAAAGGCCTGAGGCAGAATGATCGGCGTTCCACCCTTCTTCGACTTGCGCGTCTTCTGTTTGCTCACCGAACACGCTCCACGTAGGCTCTCGTACGCGTATCGATCTTGATCACGGTCCCGGCTTCCAAATAGAGCGGCACCTTGATGATGGCCCCGGTTTCGAGTGTGGCTGGCTTAGTGCCGCCCGTGGCTGTATCGCCCCGGAAACCAGGTTCGGCATCGACCACTTTCAGTTCGACAAAGTTGGGCAGTTCGACGTCGATCGGGCGATGTTCGTACACGAGAATCTTCACTGTCATGTTTTCTTTCAAGAGATCCGCATTGTCGCCGAGCTTGCCCTTCTCGAACGTCAGTTGCTCGAAAGTCTCTGTGTCCATAAAGGTATAGGCTTCGTCGGTCGCATAGAGGAATTGCATGGTCCGTTCTTCGAGATTCGGCTCTTCGAACCGTTCTCCGGATCGGAAGGTACGATCCAGGACATTGCCTGAAAGGTAGCTCTTGAGCTTGGTGCGCACGAAGGCTCCGCCCTTGCCGGGTTTTACATGTTGAAACTCAATGATATAAAAGGGCTGGTTATCTACCATGAGCCGCACTCCACCGCGAAAATCGGTCGTGGAAATCACTCAATACTCCCTTCAAACTGTAAGAGACCGCTCAGCCTGCTCCGCAATTATCTCGTTCCTTTTGCCGTCCGTCGCGATGTCGCTGGTGCGGCCGTCTTCTTCTGGCGTCGGGATGCAGTCAGATGGTCGTGTAGCCCACGGAGTGCGAGGAGATAGCCGGTCGGACCTAATCCGGAAATTTGCCCGATAGCGACTCCCGCAACATAGGACCGCTGGCGAAACTCTTCCCGCCGATGAATATTGGACAGATGCACCTCTACCGTCGGCAGGCCGACCGACGCAATGGCGTCCCGAATTGCGACGCTGGTGTGGGTATAGGCAGCAGGATTAATGATGATCCCGTCGTATCCCGTCCGAGCCTCTTGAATCCAGGTGACCAGTTCACTCTCGCTATTTGATTGGCGGAGGTCCACCTTCACTGCCATCTCCTTCGCCAGCTTCGTGATGGCTGAGTCCAGGGCGTCGAGGGACAGGGTCCCGTATATCGACTGCTCTCTGGTCCCGAGGAGATTCAGATTGGGACCGTGTAAGACTCGTATTCGTAACATGTTATTGTGTTCACATACCGGATACGGAGGATGATTCCTCGTGCAAGCCAGCAGGGTGGCATTGTAGCAGTCCACCTCAGACCGGTCAAACGCGCGAAAAAGTTTAGGAAGTTTTGAGGTCCGACGCGTTCGTTGCGTCACGAACGTGACGGCGTAATTCGATGGTGTGAAGCCAGGCTTCCAGCTGGGCCACGGCTCCCGCGTGAGGCGATGCAGGAGGCATCCGCACAGTATCAGCGGCTTGGGAATTCGGCTCCGCGACCGCGAGCTGCTCCCCTATCTGATCCTGTGTGCCGAGAGCTGTCTCCATACATTCCCTTGTCACATTAAGTGGGTCCGTAGAAACGATCCCTGCTTCGAGCGGCGTTGAGACTGGTATGGCTTCCGGTGGCATACTCTCCTCCGGGACGGAGGCTGTGAATTCGACAGGAGCAGGCGGTCCAGCAGCCTGCCGGGCGGAGAGGTTACGCGTGACTCGAGCCGCCGGCTTTGGCCGTTCCGGTTTCTTACTTTCTTTCAGCGGTCCTCCTAAAGCAGATTGGACTGAGAGCGCTTCTTCATCACGCGGATTGACCGCCAGGATGGCGGCGCAGGATTGCAGTGCCGATTCGTTCAGTCCCTGGCTCTGGTAGATTTTGATCAACGTTCGGTGGGCGCGCAGGTTTTCCGGGCTCAGCTTGACGGATTCTTCCAAAATCGCCTTGGCCTTCGTAGCCTGCCCCATGTGGTCGTAAGCACGTCCGAGTGCGACCATGGCGGTAATGAAGCCGGGATAAAATGTCAGGCCGTCTTCGAGGACGCCCGCGGCTTCCTGCCACATGCCGACTTTTCCGTACTCTTCGGCTAGGGGCATGAAAACTTTGGAATGTGGATCTTTGGCTAACTGGGTGGCCATTCGATCGATTTCCAGGGCGCTCTCGGCTGCGTTCTGATTCTGATCCATGGGCTGCTAGCGTCCCCCCGCCACTGGCTTTGGGGCCTGGCTGGATTGTTTGGTGCGGAGCAGTTCTTGCGTCCGGTCCAGGATCGCGTCGGCGAGTGCTCGTTTTGGCATCAGCGGCAGTTCTGTCATGGCCCCCTGCCGGTCGATCAATGTGGCAGCGTTCTGATCGCTGCCGAATCCCCCTCCCACTGTCGTGACATCGTTGGCGACGATGAGATCAAGCCCTTTTGCCGTCAGCTTGTCTTTCGCGTGGGCGATCAGATCACTGGTCTCAGCGGCGAAGCCAACCATGAGTTGAGTGGTCCGCTGGGCAGATAAGGAGGCCAGGATGTCAGTGGTTCGTTCCAGATCAAGCGTCTGGTTGGTTCGTCCCTGTTTCTTTATTTTATACGAGGCAGGGTGCGCGGGACGAAAATCCGCCACAGCGGCGGCCATGATCACGGCTGTAGACCATGCAAGGTGCGCGGACAGGGCCTTCGTCATTTCCTCAGCCGTGGCTACTGCGACGACCTCGACACCTCTCGGAGTCGGTAAGGCCGTGGGACCAGTGACGAGGACCACCTGGGCTCCCCTCGCCTGGGCGGCTTCGGCGATAGCATAGCCCATCTTGCCGGAGGAGCGGTTTGAAATGAAGCGAACCGGATCGATCGGCTCTTGCGTCGGGCCTGCCGAAACCAAAATACGGTGCCCTTGCCAATCGCGACGTGGAGCCAGCGCAGCCTGAATAGCCTCCAGGATTGTGCCTTCCTCTGCCAAGCGGCCTTGGCCAATCCGCCCGGAAGCGAGCGGTCCTATTTCTGGATTCACCACGATCGTGCCCCTCGCACGCAATGTCGCAACGTGTGCTGTGACGGATGGATGAGTCCACATCCCTCCGTCCATGGCGGGGACCACAATCAGCGGGCACTGTGCCGTAAGGAGCATGGTCGAGAGCAAATCGTCGCCCAGCCCCAGTGCTGACTTTGCAAGACAATTGGCCGTGGCCGGCGCAATGACGATGGCATCTGCCTGTTCGGGCAATGACAAGTGTTTCATCTCCTGATGCGCCTCGAACACATCCGTCGAGACGGGACGGCCGGAGAGTACTTCAAACGTCAGCTGGGTGACGAACTTCGTGGCCGATTGCGTCATCACGACGTGCACCGTCGCTCCTTCACGGAGCAAGGTCCGGAGCAACGTGACAGCCTTATAGGCCGCGATGCTGCCGGTCACGCCGAGCACGATCTGCTTCCCGATCAACGTCGGCCCTATGGAGCCGGAGACCTTCACCAATTACTCCTCGCTCTCAGCCACCACCGGCTTTGGGGAGTCGTCGACATAGACGCTCAGTTCTTTCTTAATCTCCTTCGCATCGTCGCCGGTCATCAGGGCGACGCGCTCCATTTCGCCTTCCTTGCCGCGCTTCGCTTCCTTCACGGCATCCCGCGCTTCTTGACCGACGAGGTAGGTGATTTGTGCCCGGAGGACTTCATCGAGTGCAATGCTCGTTTCTTTGGTGAAGCGGGAGGCGGCATGACGCGATCCCTGCACAATGTGCTTCGCCCGCTGGGCTGCGATGATCGCCAGCCGGTGGCGTGAGTCAAACTCGTCTACTGTGTATTGGGGCAAGAGTTTCAACATGTCGCTCATGGATGCGGTGCTCCTTTGGGGTTAGGGAAGATCTTTGCGATCTCCCGTTTTCTGTTCATCGTCAAGAATGAAATTATTTTCGAGCCACGTCATGTCCAATCGTTTCGTCTTCAAGCGTTCTGACCAGAAGATGCTTTCGAGATCGCGGAGCGATCGGTCGAGGTCTTCGTTTCTGACAATATAGGCGTATTCCCGGTAGCTCCATACCTCTTCTTTCACTTTGTGCAGTCGCCGTTGAATCTCTTCCGGCGTATCGGAAGCCCTGGTTTGGAGCCGGGCCCGGAGCACGGTCATCGAGGGAGGAAGGATAAAGATCGACACCGAATCCTCAAATCGTTTCTTGACCTGCATCGCCCCTTGTACATCGATCTCCAGCAGCACATCGATCCCCTGATCGATCTTTTCGGTCATCGATTTCCACGGCGTTCCGTAGAGATGTCCATACACCTGGGCCCACTCGACGAACTCATTTCGCGCGTTCATTTCTTGGAATGTCTGCTCTCCAATAAAGTAATAATCGCGGCCATGCTCTTCGCCTGGCCGCGGCTTCCTCGTGGTATAGGAAATTGAATGCCACAGTCCGGGGAGGTTCGTCGCGAGTTGTTTGCAGAGCGTGGTTTTCCCCGTCCCGGAGGGCGCGGAAATAATGAACAGAATTCCCCGCCGATCCGTCGAAGACCGCGGGTGGCCGGATGCCGGCGCCGTGGAACTGGTCGTGGGGGCTGAGTTCATTCGACGTTCTGGACCTGTTCGCGAATACGTTCCAGTTCGGCCTTCATCTGGACCACATGACCGGCGATTTCCGCATCGTTGGCTTTCGAGCCGATCGTGTTGACTTCCCGCCCGATTTCCTGGAGCAGAAAATCGAGTGTTTTGCCTACAGAGTCTGCACGGTTAAGCGTCTGCTGAAACTGTAGCATATGCGAGTCCAATCTGACTATTTCTTCCGTAATGTCGCCACGATCCGCGTACACCGCCAACTCCTGATAGAGCCGGGAGGGATCGGGAATTTCCGATCCCAGCAGCTTCTCCACACGGATCTTCATTCTGTCGAAACTCTCCTGGGCCAGCAAAGGGGTCCGTGCGGCGACGCGCGTTTGGTGCCCCCGGATCGTTTGAATCCGCGCGCTCATATCCTCTGCCAGCGCCTTCCCCTCGCGCGTTCGCATGCCTTCAAGATCGGTCAGTGCCTGGGTCGTTAGTTGCTGAACTATCTTCGCCAGTTTCGGGTCTTCCGTCGGTTGATCCGATACGGATAGCACGTCACGGAGCCCAGCCATGAGCGCCAGATCGATGGAACCGCTCAGCTTCAGGGATTTCTTGAGGGTACGGAGGGCCTGATGGTACTGCTTCGCGAGGGGTTGGTCAAGACTGATGCTTCCGGCGCGGCCTTTGCCCGCTTGAACCGTCACTGTGGTATCGATACGCCCCCGGGTACAGCATTGCTGGATGGCTTTCTTGAAGGAGTCTTCCAGGTGGCTCAATGGCCGGGGGAGGCGGCAGGCAATTTCAAGAAAACGATGGTTGACGGAGCGCATCTCCACCGTCACGGACCCATCCTGCCAGGGAGCCTGTCGTCGGCCGAAACCGGTCATGCTACGAATCATTGGGGACCTTTCTCTTTCCATGGGCAGAGCCGGTAGACCGGACAGGTACGGCACTGGGGCTTTCTCGCGAGGCAGATGTAGCGGCCATGCAGTAACAGGCGTTGCGAAACAGCCGTCCACTGGGATTTCGGCATGAGCTGCTGCAGGTCTTGTTCGACCAGGTCTGGATTGTCTGATCTGGTCAGCCCAAGTCGCTTCGCCACGCGCTTGACGTGGGTATCGACGACAATACCGGGCTGGCCGAAGGCATTCCCGAGAATGACATTCGCCGTCTTTCTACCGACGCCCGGCAAGGTGATCAATTCCTCCATCGTGTGCGGAACCCGTTCGCCGAAACGCTCGGTCACGGCTTTACCGCAGCCGACGAGATGTTTTGCTTTGTTCTTAAAGAAACCGGTGGAACGAATGAGCTGTTCGAGTTCAGGAACATGAGCCGCAGCCAGTTCTGCCGGTTGCCGATAGCGCTGAAAAAGCGATGGCGTAACCTGGTTGACTCGCTGGTCGGTACATTGGGCGGAGAGGATCGTGGCCACAAGCAACTCCCAAGGGGAACGATGGTCGAGTTCCATCTGCGGGCTTGGCATCGTGCGCTGAAGCGTCTTCGCAATATCTCGGAGACGCTTCCGAGGATCTGAGGATCGCAGAGATTTCGATATCATGGGTGGTGCCAAACTGGGGCAATTGTGCAGCGGGTTAAGGACGAGATGCAAGCGTCTGGATCGGGGCTGCCGATTTCTGGGAAGAACCGTCCAGCGGGACGAGCGCAGCCAGCTGTTCTTCGAGGTGCTGGATTAGCGGGGGCAACGTCTCCGGATGCAGAGACGAAATTCCAATCGCGCCATAGCGCCGACAGAGGGCCTCTGCTTGCCCGGTTGGAAGCTGGTCACATTTGTTAAATACCAACATCCGTGGAATCTGATCGAGGGTGAGGCTTTGCAGCACGGTATCGACCGATGCAATATGGGCGTCTAAATCTTTCGTCCCTGCATCGACCACATGGAGGAGGAGATCGGCATCGCGCATTTCGTCTAATGTCGTTCTGAAGGCTGCGAGGAGATCTTTGGGCAGGTCGCGAATAAACCCCACCGTGTCGGTGATGATGACTTCACGGCCATGCGGAAAATACAGTCTGCGGCTCGTGGTGTCGAGCGTTTCAAAGACGCGTGGGGCCGTGCTTACCTGACTGTTGGTTAAGACGTTGAGCAATGTCGACTTGCCGGCATTCGTGTAGCCCACGATGGACAGAACTGGGAATGCCCGCCGGACGCGGCGCGATCGCCGTTGGTCTTGATGACGGGCAAAACCCTCGATCTCCCGCTCCAAATGATCGATGCGCTCTCTGATGCGACGGCGGTCTGTTTCCAGCTTCGTTTCGCCAGGACCTCTGCTGCCGATGCCTCCGCCCAAGCGCGAGAGGCTCGTTCCCTGACCGGAGAGTCGAGGAAGCAGATAACGAAGTTGCGCCAATTCGACCTGCACCTTCCCTTCCCGGCTATGCGCCCGTTGCGCAAAGATGTCGAGAATCAACTGGGTCCGATCGATGACCGTGAGGTCGGTGATCTCCGCAATGGCGCGCACCTGCGCGGGAGCCAAATCTTGATCGAAAATGAGCAGGTCTGCCCCCTGTTGCATGGCTTGCATCAGCACGTCCTTGAGTTTGCCGCTTCCCAATTGGAACCGATGATGGCCGCTCTGTGTGCGTTGCACTAACCGGTCGATCACGGTGAGATCTGCCGAGGAAGCCAGTTCTGCCAGTTCGGTGAGGCGTTCTTCTTGGTCGGCCTTACTCTTAGGCGAGGCGCTCACGAGGATAGCGGTCTGCCCCTGAGCCATCGTGTGAGACCCGCTCTGACGTTGCAGGTCTGACTCCAGTTCACGAATGAATGTCTCGAAACTCACCGGGCATTGATGCACAGATGTGGGCTTCAGCAGGGTATACAACTGCCCCTGCGGGCTGGGTGGATTCAAATGGGCCAGAGAGAGCAACCCTGGTTCGCCTTTAGGGGTGACGGCCAGGGTTCCGATCATGTCAAGTCGGAGTAGGCCCAATATAGTGAGGTCTTCTTGGCCGATGGGTTGGTCCTTCACCTGCGAGCGGATCAGCCGAAGGCCCCGCAGCGAACGCGGGCTTGCACGAAAGGTGGCCAGAGTCGTGAGTGAGGGCTCGGTGCCCGCGCCGACCAGGACGTCCTGAACAGCTCCTCGCCTGGTGATGACCAGTCCGATGGGGCGCCGGATCTCATGTGTGAACTGTGCGAGGATTTTTGCCGCTTCAGCTGAGAGGACTTCATCCACGGGCATTCGTCGGCGATACAGCCGCTCAAGCATCCCGAGCTGGCCGGCGCGGAGACCAAGGACCTGTCCGTGAATTTCTGGAATGGGCGTCGTTTCCTTATAGTCGTCGGAAGCCTGGTTTATCTGGTCTATTCGGTCTGTCTCGTCTGTCCGGTCTATCTGATCGGAGAGGTCTTCTATTCTGTCTTTCTAGTCAACTGATCGCACGGGCAAGACCCACCGGACAGACCAGATGAACCTCATCAACCAGATAGACCAGATGAACCAGACAGACCAAACGAACAAGATAGGGAAGCTTGCGCATCGATGTCCAGAGATGCACGGAGCCCTGCGCGAAGAGCCTGCCTCCCTGCTGCCGCGATCATCGCGGCATTATCCGTACAGTAGGCGAGCGGGGGAAGACTTAGGGCCAGGCTCTCGGAAGTAGCTCGTTGCTGGAGCAGCGCGCGCAACCGAGAATTGGCAGACACGCCTCCGACTACGGCCAACGCACGAGCGCCGGATGACCGGACTGCGGCAAAGGCTTTGTCGACCAATACGGCTACGATGGCCTCCTGATAGCCGGCGGCGAAGTCAGCAGCTTGCGCCGCGCGAGATTTCTCATGTATAGCCTGAAGTGTATAGAGTAAAGCTGTTTTCAAACCACTGAAACTAAAATCAAGACTACCCTTGTTGAGATAGGAACGGGGAAATGTAATGGTGTCTGGGTTTCCATGTCGAGCCAGGCGATCGATGGCTGGTCCCCCCGGGTATTCCAGTCCAAGCAACTGAGCACCTTTGTCAAAGGCCTCCCCTGCTGCATCGTCCCTGGTAGAGCCAAGGAGCCGGCAGCGACCGCTTGATTCCTTATAATAGAGATGAGTATGTCCACCCGAAACAACCAGGACCACGCAGGGTAATGGAAACGCTGGGTACTGTAACCAGGCGGAGGCGATATGGCCTTCAAGATGGCTCACCCCGACCACCGGAATATTCAAGGCATAGGCAAGTGCTTTTGCATAATTGACCCCGACGAGTAGAGCGCCGGCCAGGCCGGGGCCTTGAGTAACGGCGATTCCGGTGAGATCCGTCCATGCGAGACCGGCTTGTTGCAGCGCCTCAGCGGAAATATTTTCAATCGATTCAATATGGGCACGGGAGGCAAGTTCGGGAACGACGCCACCAAATCGCTGATGAACGGCATGCTGTGACGTAATAATGTTCGAGAGGACGGCACCGTCTGCGGCAAGCACCGATGCGGCTGTTTCATCACATGACGTCTCGATACCAAGGATGGGCCCAGGTATCCAGGTTGAGGTGGGCTGTTCAATGGACGTCATCATGAAATCGTTGCCGATCAGGCGAACTGGACCGATGAAAAATGCGTTATTCTGAGAGAGGCCAAATAACACGGCCCTTGTGGCCGCTGACGCCACAAGGGCCGTGTCGAACTCTATGCGATGGCGTCGCGCAGGTACAGGGCTGGAACATTAGACGCCAGCCATCGCCTCCTGCTCGATAAATGCCGGAGCACCGTCGCGAAGCACCACGCGGATTTTTCGGCATTCCTTGAACCGTCCTCTAATCATCTCTTCGGAGAGTGGATCGCCGATCGCGCGCTGAATCGTCCGGCTCATCGGTCTGGCTCCGTAGAGCGGTTCGTAGCCTTCTTTAATCAACCACTGCTTGACGTCGTCCTCGACTTCGAGCTCCACTCCCTTATCGAGTAGACGCAGGTTGAGTTTGCCCAAGAGGATGTCGAGGATATTGTAGAGATGCGTCTTGTCCAATTGGTGAAAGACCACGATCTCGTCGATCCGGTTCAAGAACTCCGGGCTGAACGAGCGGCGTAATTCTCCCAACACTTCTTCCTTCTTGTGGCGCTCCTGATCGCCTTCCGTGCTCTGGAATCCGAGCGAAACCCCCTTCTGGATCAACTTGGTCCCGATATTGGAGGTCATGATGATGACGCAATTTTTGAAGTCGATTTTGCGTCCGAGGCTGTCGGTCAGGACCCCATCGTCCAATACTTGCAGCAGGATATTGAACACATCGGGATGGGCCTTTTCGATTTCGTCGAACAGGACCACTGAATAGGGCCGGCGCCGGACCCGTTCAGTCAATTGGCCGCCTTCTTCGTATCCCACGTACCCCGGAGGGGCTCCGAAGAGTCGTGAACTGGTGAATTTTTCCTGATATTCGGACATATCGATCCGAACGAGTGAGTCTTCGCTATTGAAGAGGAACTCAGCCAACGTCCTTGCCAGCTCAGTTTTTCCCACCCCGGTGGGTCCCAGGAAAATAAATGACCCGATAGGCTTCTTCGCTTCCTTCAGGCCGGCGCGTGACCGCCGAATGGCTCTCGCCACGGCGGAGATCGCTTCGTTCTGTCCGACCACACGTTTATGGAGGAATTCCTCCATGCGCAGCAGCTTGTCCGATTCTTCTTCTTCGAGCTTGAAGAGCGGGATGCCCGTCATCTTGGAGACGACATAGGCCACCTCTTCTTTTCCGATCGTCGGCTTGTTTTTTTCCTGGTTCTTTTTCCACTCGCGCTTGGATTCATCAAGAAGTTTGCGCAGCCGTTCTTCTTCCTCGCGATGGCGGACAGCCTCCTCGAAGTTCTGCATCGAGATGGCCAATTCCTTTTCGCGAGAAACTTTCTTCAGCTCTTGCTCCATGGCCTTCAACTCTATGGGCAGCGCATAGGTCTGCAACTTTGCGCGTGATCCCGTCTCGTCAATCAAGTCGATGGCCTTGTCCGGGAGAAAGCGGTCGCTAATGTATCGATCGGACAGCTTGACCGCTTCGAGGATGGCCTCTTCGGAAATCTCGATACCATGATGTTCTTCGTACCGATCGCGAAGCCCTTGGATGATCAGCACCGTTTCATCGATGCTTGGCGGCTGGACGTGAATCGGTTGGAACCGTCGCTTGAGGGCTCCGTCTTTCTCGATATGCTTTCGGTATTCATCGAGAGTCGTGGCGCCGATACATTGGATTTCGCCCCGCGACAGTGCGGGCTTGAGCATGTTGGAGGCATCAATCGATCCTTCTGCCGCCCCTGCTCCCACCAAGGTATGGAGTTCATCGATAAAGATGATGATGTTCCCGGCCTGGACGATTTCCTTCATCACCACCTTCAGTCGTTCCTCGAATTGGCCGCGATATTTCGTCCCTGCAACCAGTGAGCCGAGGTCGAGTGCAATGACGCGTCGTGAGAGAAGATTATCCGGTACTTCGGACTGGATGATCCGCTGGGCAAGACCTTCGACAATGGCGGTCTTGCCGACGCCGGCTTCCCCGATGAGCACGGGATTGTTTTTCGAACGGCGACTCAGAATCTGAAGCACCCGCTCAATTTCATCGGCTCGGCCGATGACGGGATCCAGTTGCCCTGCCTGGGCAAGTTGGGTCAGATCACGACCGAACTCATCGAGTGCCGGAGTATTGCTCTTCCGGTCGCGCTCACGCGGGGTGGATTTCCGCAAGAATGTCACGGTCAATTGCCGGGCGGTCAGGAGATTGGCGCCCAAGCTGCGGAGGATTTTTCCGCCGATCCCCTCCTCTTCTCGCAGGAGGCCCAATAAGAGGTGTTCACTGCCGATATGATTGTGTCCTAGGAGACGGGCTTCTTCGACCCCGTATTCGATGACCTTCTTGACTCGGGGGCTGAAGGGGATTTCCCCAAAGGTCATGGTGGTTCCCCCGCCGGGCAAATTCCGTTCAATTTCCAAACGGATCTGTTCGGTCGAGAGTCCCATCTTTTTCAAAATCATCAGGGCAATTCCGTCGGATTCACGGAGGATGGCCAAGACGAGATGCTCGGTTCCGAGGTAGTCGTTTTGATGACGCTCAGCCTCTTCCCGCGCGAGGATGATGATCTTCCGGCCCTTATCCGTAAATCTTTCGAACATCCTGCCTCCTTTTAGGTGGAACCTATTACCGGTTCCATGTGCGCAACGTTCTCGAAAAATCTGACCTAATACTATCTAGAAGGATTTTACGTGTCAAGGCTACGAAACAATCGCACAAGCCGAGAACCGGAGTGGACGAGATATATTATGGTGAAGGTGTGATCGGTTCTCGTTCGTTGACTTCAAATGAACCCTCCCGATACAATCTCGAACTCTTCCCCCGGTATCTAAACCGCCTGGCCACAGGGTTTTCCCAATGAAAAGCAAAAGTATCGGGATTCTGGCAAAGCCGAAGTTTCCTGAGGTCAAGAGCACACTGTACGATGTGGTCACCTGGCTCCGGGCTCGAATCATCGATGTGGTTTTGGACCAGACGTCGGCGAGTCTTCTCGGTGAACCGGGGGGGTATCAGGACACTCAGCTGGCAAACAAAGCAGACGTACTTCTGGTCTTGGGCGGCGACGGAACCATGCTCAATGCCGCGCGACTTGCCGGGGAACGAAGCATTCCCATTCTCGGCGTCAACATGGGCGGACTGGGGTTTTTGACCGAGGTCCGGTTGGAGAACCTGTACCCCTCGCTCGAACGGGTGTTCGCGAATGACTTTGTTCTCGATGAGCGGCTTATGCTACGGACACATATTCATCGGCATGGAGAAAAGGTCGCGCAAGGGGTGGTGTTGAACGATGTCGTGATCAACAAGGGCACGCTCGCCCGCATGATTGAACTGAAGATTGCGATTCAAGGACGGTTTGTGACCAACTTGCGTGGCGACGGGTTGATCGTCAGCAGCCCGACGGGATCCACCGCCTACTCCCTTTCAGCCGGAGGGCCCATTATCGACCCGGCAGTCCAGTCATTGATCCTGACGCCGATCTGTCCTCATACGCTGACGCATCGGCCATTAATCGTGCCGGGCAACGCGGAGATCGAGGTGACACTCACCAGTAAAGACGACGGCGCCATGGCGACGCTCGACGGGCAGGTGGGAGTGGCGATCACGCAGGGAGATACGGTCGTGATCCAGACCTCGGAGCACCGGACCCGCTTGATCCGATTTCCTGAGAGCAATTACTACGATGTGCTTAGAGAAAAACTCAAATGGGGGGACGGGTAGAAACAAACGGCCTATCCGCGCTCGATCAGTCCGATCATTTCCTGGTTGCTGGCGTACTTGAATTCTCCGATACAATCAGTCGTGCTCTTGTGAGCCTGTTCTGCGGCTTCGAGCGTTCGGAGATTCTTCACATCCACCGGATGGCTCTTCCGTCCATTCAGGATCGTCTTTAATTTGTCGAGGACGGCCTTCGAGTGGCTGCCCTGCGGCTTGGTCGCCAAATATCGGTTTACCACCTCTGCGCACCAATCCCCGTCCCGTTTGGCAATGCCGACTAAGCCTTCGCTCGCCTTCCTTGCCCATCCAGAAAGAAACACGCCGTCCACGATTTTACCTGTGGTTTCGTCATAGGCTTGGAAGAGCGCGTCGTCCGGATCGTTGCCGGTTTTGTTGGGATTCGTGACGAACATGCCGCTCTTGTACGGCAGTCCAACGGTCTCATCGACTTTGTCGCCGACGGCAAAGACGACGGCGTCGCACGGGAATTCGTAATGTTGTTTCAGCCCGACCGCGACCGTATCTTCGCCCTTTGGATCGAGCTTGTTGTCTTCCATCTCCAGGCCGCGCACGCGGTTGCTCCCATCGACAAGAATACGCTTGGGAGAGGCGAGGAACTTGAAACCCATCTTTGTCTCGCTGGCCGTCTGCTCGCATTTCGTAAATTCGTCAGTCAGCGCCTTCAGCACCTCATCCGCATTCTGGCCGACCGCGGCAAGGCGATCCTGGATCCGAGCCACCTCTTCAGCGATCCCATCCACATCCATGTTGGCGCACACCGCGCGAATTTCTTTCGGATTATACTTTCGCTCGGCAGGGCCACGCCGCACAATCGCTGTCACCCGCTCAACTTTCTTGTAGCGAACCAGCCAGTGGGCAATATCGACCATCACATCGCCGGCCCCAATTACGGCGACGTGCTTGCCCATCTCAAACGGACGATCACCGAATCCAGGAAGCCGATTAAAGTGGTACACGACATCCTTCGCGTGGAATACGCCCTTGGCCGAATCCCCTTCCACGCCGATCGCTTTGGTCCCTTGCGCCCCGATAGAAAACACGACCGCGCTGGCGCCAAGGCTTCGGACCTCTTCGACGGAAAGATCTTTGCCGTTGCCGATCAAGACATTGCCGAAATAGTGGACATTCGGTCGCTCGAGCAACTCCCAGTACTGCTTCTTGAGGCCGCCGCGGAGCTTCAATTTCGAGGGGAAGATCCCATATTCAGCCAACCCCCCGAACTTGATGTCACGATTCAGGATAATGACTTCATGGCCTGCCTTCGCGAGGGAACCAGCCACGGCCATCCCAGCCGGTCCGGCTCCGGCCACAATGATCACATGCGATGTCGTCGCGCTCATGCGTTATTCTCTGGGAGAATCGACTGAGAAAAGCCTAGAACCTCAACAGTTCCGCGGACTTTAGCATAGGGACTTTGGGGCTGTCAAAGCTGAAGAAACAGGTTCAGGTCGAGAACGCGAGTAACAGTCGCCCTCACTCGTGACAGCAGTACGGTATAGGGGAAACGGATAGTCTATTAATGCTTGTGGGGAGTGGGAAAAGCCAAGAAGGTAGCCCTGTCGCCTGTATGCGGAAACCGCCGACTATGCTCAACGCGATCCTGAAGCATCGGACGCACGGCATGACGTTCGCCTCTCTGGATTAGGTATGCGTGCGCGTTTCGAGGAAAAGCGGGACAGGCACCGCCAAAGACGGCGGAGCCAGTCCCTTGTCCTCTATCCACCTGCGCTCCCCACCGGCCCGCCTGGTTCAGTCATGCGCCAGGGGTCGAGCAGTTCGGTGAGCCGCTTTTCCGGGAGGATTTTTTGTTCCTTCGCCATCTGGCGCACGGTCTTGCCTGACTTGTAAGCATCCTTGGCGAGTTTCGCGGCAGCTTCGTACCCGATCTCCGGAGCCAGGGCAGTGCACATGGCCAAACTTTCCTCGATCAGGCTCTTGCAACGCTCCTCATTGGCTTTGATGCCGTCAATACACTTGACTGCGAAGTTCGTTGACACTGTCGAGAGGAGTTCGATGGATTGTAAGAGGTTATAGGCCATGACCGGCAGCATGACGATCAGTTCGAAATTGGCCGCCTGCCCTCCCACTGTGACCGTCACATCGTTTCCCATCACCTGGGCACAGACCATCGTCACCGATTCGGCGATCACCGGGTTGACTTTGCCCGGCATGATGGACGAGCCTGGTTGAGTCTCCGGCAGATTGATCTCCCCGAGCCCACAGCGCGGGCCAGAGCCGAGCCAGCGAATATCGTTGGCGATTTTCATGAGACTCACGGCGATGGTCTTCAACTCCCCGCTCGCTTCGACCAACGAATCCTGTGTGGACTGCGCTTCAAAGTGATTCTTCGCTTCTGTAAATGTGCACCCGGTCTCTCTCGAAACGATAGCCATCACCTTGGCGGAGAACATCGGATGGCAATTGAGCCCTGTGCCGACCGCGGTGCCGCCGAGCGCGACTTCGCTGAGAGCCTCTTGTGCGCGCATGACTCGTTGAATGCCTAATTCAATCTGCCGCGCGTACCCGCCGAATTCCTGACCGAGTCGCACAGGCGTCGCATCCTGCAAATGCGTGCGACCGATCTTGACGATCTTGTCGAACTCTTTGGCTTTGCGAGCGAGCGCTTTCTGCAAGCAGGTGAGTGCCGGAATGAGCTGCTGTTGCATCATCTCTCCGGCGGCAATATGAATCGCCGTGGGAATCACGTCGTTGCTGGATTGGCCCAGATTGACGTGATCGTTTGGATGCACCAGCTTGCTGCCTCGCGAGCCGCCGAGCAACTCAGTCGCCCGATTCGAGATCACCTCGTTGCAGTTCATGTTCGTCGAAGTGCCTGAGCCGGTTTGGAAAATGTCCACGGGGAATTCGGCGTCGAGCCTGCCCTCGATCACTTCGGTCGCCGCCTGGTTGATCGCACTCGCTGGTTTCTTATCGAGTAGGCCCAGTGACTGATTAACCGTCGCGGCAGCACGTTTGATCATCCCCATCGCCCGGATCATGGCGCGGGGGAAACGCAACGAGCTGATAGGGAAGTTCTCGATGGCGCGAGCGGTTTGCACACCATAATAGGCAGCGGCCGGTACGGCCAGCTCGCCCATCGTATCGCGTTCAACTCTGGTCGCAGGTGATGACTGAGTCGCTGTCGCTGTGGGTATCTTCTTCATCTGTCCTACTCCAGTGTAAGGGTTCTAACAGGATGCTGAAAAAGCCCGCCAGCGTCGTTCTCGCATCGTTCAGACCCTCAACGTACCCCGAGGGTACGCCTCGGGCCATCACTCGCTGCGGCCTTGCTGAACGGCCTTTTTGAGCATCCTGCTACTATTCTGGCATTATCGCCATGTGCACTATCGCAATGACGTATTGGACGACAACCGAGTTTTCAGCAGACTTCGAGATGTTGCGGGCGCCATGATAAACGTTGCTCCCCTGCTTGCACAAGGGTATTAGCGCGAGACGCGTGAGAACTGGCTGGTCTTTCTTGTTGGCTCAACGCAGATTCGTGTGGGTGATTTCTGCTCATTTTCGAGGCAAGAAGGCTGTGAGAATCTTCAGCCCCAGATATTCCTCATCCCGATAGCCGTAGGCGCGCCGTTGAATCACGCGAATCT
>Ga0247727_10004949_pt1 | contig 27640 bp, 24 predicted proteins | sample WisWelCaveWW1625_FD_202498 | JGI IMG/M metagenome (GOLD analysis project Ga0247727, IMG submission 202498) | Biofilm microbial communities from Wishing Well Cave, Virginia, United States - WW16-25 | ecosystem: Environmental > Aquatic > Deep subsurface > Groundwater > Cave microbial mat | place...
CAGTTTCTCCGCCTCCAGGTTTTCAATCTTGACGCGATTTTTCCAGAGCATCCGGTTCATCTCATAGCGCCACAGGCCGTAGAGCGTTCCGAAGAAAATGACCCCGTACAGCGCATACGCCCACCAGGTTTTCCACCACGGCGGGGTGATCATCACTTTTAGGCTCGTTCCCGCTTCATTCCACACGCCATCATTGTTGCTGCCGCGTACGCGAAAAACGTATGTGCCCGGTTTGAGATTGGTATAGGTGGCGCGGCGATCGCGGCTGGGCCGGCTCCAGTTTTCCTCGAAGTTTTCCAGCTTGTAAGCGTACAGGTTTTTCTCCGGCGCGGAATAATCCAATGCGGCAAACTCAAAAGCCATCACGTTATCTTTGGGAGAAAGCGTGATCGTCGCGGTCGTGTTGATCGTCTTTTGCAAAGGCGAGCCCGGTTGCCCCGGCTTGACGCTCTGATAGCGAATCTGAAAATCCGTGAACACCACCGGCGGCACGCTGGCGTTTTCCTTGATGCTGTCCGGATGAAAGACATTAAAGCCCTTGACGCCGCCGAAGAACATTTCTCCCCGGCCGCTCTTGAAATAGGAATGGGTGTTGAATTCATTGCTCTGCAAGCCGTCGCCAACATCATAGTTTTTGAATTTGATGATCTCTCTGGTGTCCGGCGTGAGCATGGCTTTCGACAGGCCCTTGTTCGTGCTCATCCACAGGTTCCCGGCGTTATCGGCGAGGAGGCCATAAACCACGTTATTGGGCAAGCCGTGCTCTTCCAGATAATGCGAAAAGCTTTCGGTGACGAGATCGAAACGATTCAAGCCGCCGCCGTCGGTGCCGAGCCAGAGAAAATGATCCGGCTGCAGAGGATCGGCGATCATCGTTTTCACCGAATTGTTGGTCAGGCTGGCGCGGTTGCCCGGCTCATGTTGGAAGATTTTAAGCGCGCCGCTTTGCGGCTGGAAGCGCAGCAACCCCAAATTGCTCGACAGCCAAAAGTTGCCGGCTCGATCCGGCACAATTCGGTTGATCTCCAACCGGTCGCCTTTGAAGTCTTTCGTAATCGGAAGAGGGTATGCCCTCATCTTCGCGGTGGCGCGATTCCAATAATACAGGGCGAGTGGCCGTGCGGTGAGAAATTCGGTATTATCCGGCAACGGACTCACACTGCCGAACCACAGATCACCATTGCCGTCCTCATAGATGGCATGCAGCATAAGCCGTGGCTCATCCGGTGGGGGAAAAATTTTCTTAATCCGTCCGGACTGCGCGTCATAGCGAAAAACGCCGAGATTGTTAGTCATCCATACAAAACCTTCATGATCTTCATGCACGGCATTCACTTCGTTGGGAACGAAATCCAGGGGATGCTGTGTAATCTTGCCGAGGCGGCGCTGCAACTGAAACCAGCGGTTTTCGTTAACAAAAATCCAGGTGACGCCGCGACGATCTTCCAGCATGGCATAAGTGCTGAACTCAACGCCGGAATCCAGACCGAGATTCCTGGAGGTATAAGCGAGAAACGGTTTCGCCTGCGCGTCCCAGCGATTCACCCCGAAGCCGGCCGTGCCAATCCAAACCGCGCCGCTATGATCGAGGAAAAGCGCCGTGATGCTGTTGTAACTCAAGCTTGCCGGATCACCGGGATGGTGGCGAATCCATTGATAGGTTGCCTGGTTTAGATCAACAACCAGCACGCCTTGAGAAGTTGCCAGCCACAGGTTCCCGCGGCGATCTTCACAAATCCTGACAACCGCGGCATCGATTTTCGACTTGAAAATTCCAGCCGCATAACTATGGTTTTCGAACACGCCGGTGGCTTTGCCGGCCGGAGAGAGCCGCGCCACGCCACTCGTGGTGCCAACGATGAGCGCGCCCTCACGGGTTTCGTAAAGCGCGTAGCAGTTGTTAACGAGTAGACTCATGGCCTGTTGCGGATCATGAACATAGCGGGTGAAGCCATCGCCGTCTTCTGCGCCGGCGCGCACAGTATAGGGCGGGTCCAGGCGGCAAAGGCCGCTATCCGTCGCCATCCACAAAATGTTGGCGCGATCGAGCCGGACGTCCCAGATACGATCCGAGCTGAGGCTCCTGGCATCATTGGATTGGTGGCAATAGCGTACGAAATTGTGATCCACGGGCGTGGCTGGCTTGCGCTGCAGCGTTTTGGGCGTTTGCGGCTCACGATCAGAATTCCGCACACGCATGGCCGGCGGCAGTTCCCATGACGTCGCCTCGTCATTCCGCAATACCAGTTTGTTCAAGCCGCCATCAGAAGTGCCGATCCAGAGCACGGTCATGCCTGGTGCATCTTTCACTGGCGCTTCCTGAATGGCCGTGATGCTATTGGCCCCCAAACTGTACGGGTCTTCGGAGTCGTGGAAAAATCGCCGGAACTTCTCCGTCGCCGGATCGAAACAATTCAGGCCGTCACCGGTTCCGATCCAAAGCCGCCCCCGGCGATCCTCGAAGATGGCCTGAATGTAATTGTTGGACAACGATGTGGAATCGAAAGGGTTATTCCGAAAAATGGTGAAGTGATAGCCGTCGTAGCGATTCAACCCGGCTTTGGTGCCGAACCACATAAACCCATGGCGGTCTTGATGAATGGTCAGCACCATGCCCTGGGACAGGCCGTCTTCGATGGTGAGATGCTTGAAGGAGAGATCAAGCTCGCTGGATGTTCTTGTTGGTTGGGCGAAGCTGTCAGTCTGAAGATTCAAAATGGCGCAGAGAACCGCCAAGCCGAAGACACGAAGAATGATGCTGTTTTTGAGTTCCCTGGGCATTTGCCAACTTCCTACTGCAAAGATTCACTCAACCTCATGTTTGAAGAAATTTTGCTTTAAAAACAAAACCTCGGTGTTACGCCATTTCATCCGTATCCACCTGCCCGCTCAAACGCCGCGTCATATGCGACCACGACATGCCGGTGGCCAGCACCAGCGCCACCACGATTAAAACGAGATACGAAATCGCTTTCGTGCCGCGCGGCGAAAAGATTTCCTGATCGATCAGAACCCAGATGACGCCGCCAAAGAGCGCGACAGTCAGGAAGACGCCTTTGCCGCCGAGCGAACGTTTCGTCGCCTGCAGAAAAACGATCCAGCCGGCGAACAGCGCGATCCCCGCTAAAATTTTGAGCGGATTGAGCGCGCCGAATGTCAGGTCCGTCGGCGGCGATTTGTACAATGGCAGGAGCGCCCAATGGAAAAAAGAATAGCCTTCCGGATTGTAAGTCGCCGCCACCAGCACCACGGCCATTAAAAATCGTCCCAGAATTCCGCGCCAGTTGAATTCATTGCCTGCCATTTGGTCTTCCTTTTACAACTAACCGCAGTCGAAAAAGTTAAACGCTTTTTTAAAAACCGGCTAACCGATTTCAAGCCTTCTTCTTCCGCATCATGCGATAGATCCACAAAATCAAAATCGCGCCGACGGTTGCGCCGATAAATTGCGCCGTTTCACCGGCGCTGTAAAATCCGGCAAATTGCCCGAGATAAGTTGCCACGAACGAGCCGCCAATGCCTAAAAGTATCGTGATAATGATGCCGCCAGGATCTTTGCCCGGCATGATGAGCTTGGCCAGAGCGCCGGCCGCGAGACCGATAATAATGGTGTAAAGCATATGCTCTTCCCTTTCTGGTTGACCTGATTGTTCTTACAGTTAATCGTGCTCTTTCTCTTTCTCCTACTCCTCCTCTTACTCCTCCTCTCTTGCTGTTCGAAAATTTCAAAAAAGCGAGTAGGAGTAGGAGTATGTGTAGGAGAAAGAGCATGAGCACTATTTGACCTGATTAGAGAACCACCGCGCAATGGCCGCAGCGTTTCGCATTGATTGGAATCGCCATCATACACTCCGGACACTCTTTTGTCGTCGGTGCGGCCGGTGGCGCTTCTTCTTTTCTCTTGAGGCGGTTCATGGTGCGAATCATCAGAAAAATCGCGGAAGCAACGATAATAAAATTGATGATCGTGTTAAAAAAGGCGCCGTATTTCAGATGAACCGACTGGGCGGGATCAGCCGCTGCTTTCAGCGTGAGCATCATTTTGCTGAAATCGATACCGCCCGTTAACAGGCCCAGCGGCGGCATCAAAACATCATTGACAAACGAGCTGACGATCTGCCCGAACGCGCCGCCGATAATCACACCGACGGCCAGATCAACCACGTTGCCGCGCATGGCAAACTCTTTGAACTCTTTCATCATCGACATGCTTTTACCCTTTCTTCCTTTCGGTGAAAATTCTCTGAGAGAGCATTTGAAAAGTAGACTGACCGGTCACTTAAAGTGGTTGAAATGTAGAACATTTTGTGCGTAAAAGTGACCGGTCAGTGACTTTCCAAACACTCTCTAAACCTCCCCCGGACGATTCGATCAATCCGGATACCATGAGCAAAATCCTTTTGAAATCCGCCTCTCCTCGATATTGGGTGAAATGACGACGCTCCACCTTCGTTTCCGCAGTGAAGATGGAGCGCGTGACGCGCTCCGCGCATTCAGGTCAAATCGACCTGAGCCACTCCACCGTGGCACGGCGGCGCGGTGCCCCGGCCGTGATTACTTCAGGCGGGCAAACTCGATGCGACGATTTTGCTGCCGTCCCTCCGGCGTGGCATTCGAGGCGATCGGTTTGTCCGGCCCGAAACCTTTTGTCGTCAGCCGCGGCGCCGCGATGCCTTTTTTCAGCAGCCAGGCTTTCACCGCGTCGGCGCGCGCCTGCGATAATTTCAAATTCGAAGCCGGGTTTCCCTGATTGTCGGTGTGTCCCTGAATCTCAACGGCGATTTCCGGATTGTCGTTCAGCGCGTTGAAGGCCCGGGATAAAATTTCCTCCGATTGCGGCGAAATTACCGCGCTGCCGGTTTTGAACACCACGCCGTCGAGCACGAGGTTTTTGCCGACTTCGATTTTCAACGCCGAGGTTTCGCGCGGCTGCAGCGTTTCCTGCTTCGGCGGAATGTCGTCGCTCGCCTCGTTCGGATTCGAATTGCGCGCCACTTCCGCGCCGTCGTTCACCGAGCCGTTATCCGTGTCGGCTTTCAGCGGATTGGTGCTGTAGCGATTGACTTCGGCGCCGTCATTCAAACCGTCGCCGTCGCTGTCCGCTTTCATCGCGTCGGTGTTCGTCATCTTCACTTCGTTGCCGTCGTTCAGGCCGTCGCCGTCGCTGTCCGCCTTCATGGCGTCGGTTTTGTGTTGGTTAATTTCAGCCCCGTCGTTCAAACCGTCGCCGTCGGTGTCGGCCCGGAGCGGATCCGTTTTATGCGTCCTGACTTCCGCACTATCGGAAAGCCCGTCACCGTCAGTATCAGCTTTCAACGGATCGGTGCGATGCGTCATCACTTCTTCGCCGTCGTTCAAGCCGTCGCCGTCGGTGTCGGCCATTTTCGGATTGGTGCCGCGCGCTTTCTCCTCTTTATCGAGCAGACCGTCGCCGTCGCGATCCTTGTTGGCGCGGAAAAATCTGGTCAACCCGACCGTGCCGGTGACGAATGCATCGTCGCGGCCGGCCTCAGCGCCGTCAAGGCGATCACGCAGCGTGAAGTGATAAAGCCCGCGAAAATCCAGCGCCGTATTTTCCGAAATGCCGAAGCTCACGCCGCCGCCGAACGGAATGCCGAGCACAAGACGATCGTGCGCGCGCAATATGTTATCATCTTTCGGATCGACGCCGAGATATTCCACGCCGCCGGCGAGATACGGCCGGAAGCTTTCGCCCGGAATCAGCGCCAGACGGCCGAGCAAACTCAAACCGGTAAGCGTCGAGCGAAAATCACTGCTGCCGGTTTCGCCCGCAATCTGGCCGATATTCAACGCCGTTTCCAGCGAGAATTGATTGGTGAGCCAGGATTCGCCGAGAACATTGCCCCACGCGCGAATTTTTTTCGAGCCAAAATCATTGCCCTGATATTGCGCCACACCGCCGCGCCCACCGATGCCGATGGCGCCGCCGAGATCCTGTGCCGTCACGGCGCCGCTCAGGCTTGCAGCCATGAACAACTGTAGTAGTTTTTTGCACATCGTCATTCGTAACCTCCTCCTTAGTGGTTAATACGACCAGGTAAATTGAGCTTGTAAAAGATCACTCATTTTGACTGCAATGATTTTGACTTATCGCGCCGCCGGATTATTGCTGGTCGGCTTTCACTCTCACCTTCTCGATTTTCCTGCGCGCTTCATCGGCGCTTTTGTGCTTCGGAAATTTGTCGAGAATGATAGAATAATAATCCCTGGCGCGCTTATAATCCTTCAATTTTTCTTCGCACAATGATCCGGCTTTCAGAATCAACTCCGGCGCCTTCTCGTAATATGGAAAAGCCTCGACAATTTTCACGTATTGCTCCGCGGCTTTGTTGTAATCCGCCAGTTTGTCTTTGTAAACATCGCCAATTTTTTCAAACGCCGTCACCGCGCGCTTGTCGGATTTGTGCTTCTGCACAATCTCGCTATAAGCCGCAATCGCGCTGCCATAATCTTTGGTGTTATCCGTATTGATTTCGGCGATCGCCCACAGCGCCTCCACGGCTTTTGTGCTGTCCGAGCTGGTCTCCACGAACCTGCGATAATCGGCAATCGCGCCGCCGTAATCTTTGGTTTTCTCTCTCTTGATTTCACCTGTCTTGAAAATCGCCAGCGTCGCATACTCGCTCTGCGGATTTTTCGTCACCACTTCGCCCAAAACCTGAATGGCCATTTTATGATCGCCCAGTTCTTTGGAAAGCAGCACGCCGCGGCTGTAGCGCGCCGCCGGCAACAGCGGGCTTTCCGCACAGCAATACTCCAGACGCAAATAGCTCACTTCCGCCTCGTGTTTATCGCCTTTCTTTGCATAAAACTCCGCCATCATCCGAATCGTCGTATCCTGCCGCGCGTCTTCCGGAAACAGGAGGAGAAACTTTCTTGCCTCATCGGCCAACAAAACATAAACCTCGGAATTGTCCAGCATCGTCGTCACATTCAAATACTCATAATAACGATCCGCCGGCGCCTGGCCCTTTGGCGTTCCATCGATCAGCGCCAACAGCTTGGCGCGCTTCTCTTTAAACGAACCTTCTTCGGCAATCATTTTGCGCGCCTCTTTCGCCGCCTCCTGCTGCCAGTTTGAGCCCGGATAAAGATAAATCGTTTTCAAAAAAGCCGCCGCGGCCTTTTGTTTGTCGCCCTTTTCCTGATAAACCCGGGCCATAAGATATTGCGCCTCCGCCGCCTTCCCGCTGTCGGGAAATTGCACGACATACTGATTCAACTCCGCCAGCAAATAATCGTGCAGATTCTTATCATGCCGATTGTAAATCGCCTGCAAATATGAAAAAAGTTTCTCCGGATTTTCCCGCGCGTTCCCCGTTCCCGTTATAATGAACAGGCTTAAACAAAGCAGCAGTTTGCGTAATGCTTGAATCCCTGGCATATTTTCTCCTTTAATGAGTAAGCAGAGAATAGCTCTTTCGTCGTCATGACAAAAAATATATATTGCGCATTGACTAAAAGCAAGGGCTTTATCACCAAAAGAAAAAGGCGTAATCACCTCCATCGCTGCGATGAGGGCGTCCGTTACGCCTTTTCACTTATTTCTGTGCGCGTGCTTTTTGCCGTTTGCTTTTATTTACAGCTTCAGCTTCGCGATATTCTCTTTCACCCGCCCGGCGGAATCCTGCAGCAGCTTCAATTCGGCATCACTCAATTTCAATTCATAAATCTGCTCGACGCCGTTTTTGCCGAGCTTCACCGGCACGCCGACATAAACGTCTTTCAGTCCATATTCTCCGGTGAGCCACGCGGCGCAGGGCAGAACGCGTTTCGCATCGCGCACGACGGACTCCACCATTTCCGCGACCGCGGCCGAGGGCGCATAATACGCGCTGCCTTCTTTGAGGTATTTCACAATCTCCGCGCCGCCGTTTTTCGCGCGATCGACGATGGCGTCGATGCGATCTTTCGCGAGCAATTCGGTGAGCGGAATGCCGCCGACGGTGGTGAGACGCGGCAGCGGCACCATGTCATCTCCGTGGCCGCCGAGCACCAGCGCGGAAATATCGCGCACCGACACATTCAGCTCCATCGAAATGAACGTGCGATAACGCGCCGTGTCCAACACCCCGGCCATGCCGAACACCCGATTCGGCTCGAAGCCGCTCACTTTCATGGCGACGTACGTCATCACATCCAACGGATTGGTGACGGTGATGATTTTGCACTGCGGCGAATGGTTGACCACATTTTCTGTGACGGCTTTGACAATGCCGGCATTCGTCGCCTGCAAATCATCGCGGCTCATCCCCGGCTTGCGCGCCAGGCCGGCGGTGATGACAACGATATCCGAATTTTTCGTCAGCGCATAATCATTGGACGAGCCGATGACTTTGCAATCAAAACCCTCGACCGGCGCGGATTCCCACAGATCGAGCGCCTTGCCCGCGGGAATGCCTTCGAGAATATCGATCACCACAATTTCATTCGCCAGTTTTTTTTCAGCCAGCCGCAGCGCGGTGGTCGCGCCGACATGGCCGGCGCCAACAACGGTAATTTTCATGGGAGTTCCTTTCCTTTCCTTATTTGACTCTTACTCTTACTCCTACTCTTACTCCTACTCATACTCTTACACCTACTCGTTTTGGCGCAGACTCTTTAAAAGCGAGTAAGAGTATGAGAAAGAGTAGGAGTACGAAATGGTAAATTTCGTTCTACTCTTGTGCTTGTTTACCATACGGCTCAAATTCTTCGCTGATTCGGCTTTGCGCATTATTGCGCAAGCCCATAACCAGCGATACGACTTGCTGTAGAATCAACTTGCCCTCGCGAACATCATCGGATTTCAAGCGCTTTTGTGCAACGAGAACATCAAGTGCGGCGGCGCACTCCATTGCCGAGCCGTCAGCAATATCCAGATAACGGCAACGGTCTTTCATGGAAAATTTGGCGTTTCCTTCCGCGATATTCAGAGGAACCGATGTTGAAGCGCGGTCAAGCTGGTCGCGAATCGATTTGGACTTTTCTAACTGTTCAATCACAGGCGTCACCCAGACAACAAATTGGATAGCTTGTTGATAGGCTTTCAGCTTTTCGTGATCAAAAAGACATTCCATCCGAGCTTCCTTCCTTTTTTCACTCTTACCCTTAATCTTTTTGACACAGACTTTTTAAAAGCGAATCAGAGTAGGAGTAAGAGTATGAAAAATCGAATTCATTTAAAACTGTTTCTTAAACTCGCCAATCGCCGCCAGATACCCTTGAATGGCGTCTTAAATGTTCGCAATCGCTTCCTGCTCAGTCTCACCCTGCGACCAGCATCCGGGCAAAGCCGGACATGAAACGCTAAAGCCCTCTTCAGATTGTCGTAAAACGATTTTGTATCTCATGATGAATCCTGTTGATTGGTTTTGGCGATCTATTTAATAACAAAAGCCTAAACAAAACTTACAAAACTTCGCCCTCTTTGTCAATGTGGAAATTGACGAGAGGAACGAATGGGCAAATTTTCAAAAAAATTTTCAACCCGCGAAGCGGGTTTCTGTTTTTCAGAGGTTCAGTGGGTCAGGGATTCAGGGTTTCAAAAACTTTATGACTCGCCGGCGACGCACACACGGAACCCATTGCCGCGGCTCCTGACGTCGAGGTTGCTGTTGCGCCCCGACCCGCGAAGGCCGTCAGCATTTGAATAATATGCGCCGCCACGCAAAGCCCGCACTTCGTCGCCCTCTTCATAATATTTATTTTCCATCCACTCCCACACATTGCCAGCCATGTCCATCAAACCCTCCGGCGTCGCGCCGGCAGGATACGAGCCGACCGGCGTCGTTTGTCCGATTTTATTGCCATAATTCGCGCGCGTGTCATCCGGCTTCTCTTTGCCCCACGGATATTCTCTTTTGCCACAGCTCGCCGCCCATTCCCATTCTTGTTCCGTTGGTAATCGGTAAATCATGCTTTCTTTTTGCCCTTTGCTTTTTTCCTTTTGCCGTTCCATCAGCCATTCGCAATACGCCATCGCACCAAACCAGCTCACGCCCATCACCGGCTGATCATCGCCGTTGAAGCGTTTGTCATCGGCCAATCGTGAACGGTGTTCGTCACGTTTGTTTTTCGGCAAAGCCTTTAAAAAAATATTGTACAGCCTGTTATACTCGTTAAGGGTGAGAAGGTAACAAAAAGCTTTATGTAAATTACTGTTTTTATGAATCTGTTTTTACCATGACAGTTACAAATTCACCCGTAACGAGTATAGTCACCGGATATTTGGCGAAATACAAATCCGGCACTTGCACGAGTTGTTTCGTTACAGAATATTTGTAACTGCCGCCCGCAATCAAAATATATTCGGCGTTGTCTTCAATCGGATTGAAGAAGCGGTTGTTGTTTTCGGCGGCAAGCACCGGCGGTTTGATCACCAGCCACTCGATCAAAATCTGCTCGGCTAATTGTCGCACTTTCGGCTCTTTATCCTGCCGCGCGGTTTGCGCCAATTCTTTCGCCGCCTCGGAGCGCAGCAGGCGCACGCACTTCAAAGTATTGTAGCGCTTTTGCCAAACCAACTTTTGGTTGCGGATCACTTTCTCAAACGGCGGCAACGGCTTGTCCGCGGCTTCGGCCACCATTTGCAACAGCAAAGGCGAGCAGGCGCCGCCATTTTTTTCGTGTTTCAGAAAGCTTTCCAAAAATAAGGGAAAAATTTCCGGGCCGGTGTGGCCGGCGGCAAACAGCAAAGTTTCCTGCCACCAGTCGACGCCAAAATTTTCCACCAGCAAATCCACGGCGCCACGGTTGGCAATTTCCGCGGCTGCCAAAAACTCGCGAAACGATTTGTGTTGAAACGTAAACGCATCGGCGCCGGAACCGACCAGCACGCCGGCGCGGTCGCGCAGGCTTTCAAGAAAATCAGCGGTTGACAGGCCTGGCCGCACGGCTTACAATTTTTCGGCAATCCGGTTTTCCACTTCCTCGCGCGGCGCTTCATCGCGCTGCAAAACCGCGTGCATCCACAACGCCAATGGCCGCAACACCAGCGCCCCGCAGCGGTGCAGCCAATTCTCCAACAGCGCCGGCGGAATATTTTGGTTGTTGGCTTTGGCCCAAATCGCCAGCGCCTCGACGAAAGGCTGCGCGGGATCGATTTGGCGGAGCGGAATTAAAATTAGAATGAGCAGCTGGTGGAGATGCAGGCGGGCGCTCGTTCACGTCAAGACAGCAGATGCTGAAATATTTGAGCAGCGTGGTTTTGCCGGAGCCGGGTCCGCCGAGCAGCAGCAACGATTTCTTTTTCTGAATGGCGCGGCCCAAAACTTCCGGCGGCGTCAGGCCGCGGTCGTCGCGTTCTTCGAGCATCGGCAATTTTTTTATATCCAGCTCGCGGCCGTATTCCGCAAAACGCAGCGAGACGAAAACCTCCAACGTGCCGACGTCGATATTGGCCTGCTAAAAAAAAAACAGCTTGATCCGGCCATGCTCGCGGCGCACGAAATCGAGATAGCGCTGCTCGAGGTCGCCGGCCTGCGCCACCAATTCGGCGACCGGCTGCGGCGGCGTTTGCTGCAGCACTTCCTTGACATATTGCAGAATCAACCGCGTCAAATCCTGCCGCACGCGTCGCTCGAAATCTTCCGTCGATTGGAAGGTTTGATAGATGCCCGGCGTCGCTCCCGTCGCGTCAAATTGTTTGAGAAAATTTTTGACGCGCCCCAATTGCTCGGGATCAATCTCGTCTGGATTCGTCACGCCGCGCGTGCAGCGATAAAACAAAATTTTCGGACGGCCTTCTTTCTTCCATTTATTATAAGCGAGCGTAAATTCTTCCTCCGTGCCGGAATCGAATGGCTTACTGGTTTTAGGATCAATCGCGCCCGTCGGCGTGCCGAAGCGCAGCCAAATCACGCCGACAAAAATATCCCACGCGTCCACCGGCAGTTGTTGCACACAACGTCTTCGGGCCGTCCCCTCAGCGGCGCAATATGCGTTTGCCAATCAAGCGCCTCAAGCGTGAGGCCATATTCATCCGCGAGATTGCCGGTGCGGTTCAGCTCATCGACGACGCTGTGCAGGCGGGCGCGTTCAGCGGCGACGTCGCCGGGAGAGGCGAGGAAGATGCGGAGTTTGGTCACTTTAAAGTTAAATCGGTGCAAAAAATTTCCAACGGATGAAAGCGGCTAACGGATGATCGAAGCAAAATCCGTTGGTCGCTTTCATCCGTTGGGCATTTTTGGGGTTTGGTTCTGGTTCATCCGGCTTATGGGAGTTCATCCTGCATTTTCACAGAGAACGCCTGAAGGCGTCACTACGAACGTTTCCGTCTTCGATCAATATCATTCCGCAACACCACTTTCACCGTTGGCTGCCCGGGCGGCGAATATTCCGGCTCCGGCAGACCGGCTTCTTTCATCAGTTGAAACATTCGGCGCGTGCCTTCCTGCGCCATTTTCACGTGCTGCAAATAGCGCAGCGCTTCCTTCAAATTCGGATTGCGCGGATTGTGGATAAAATGCCCGGGCCGCACGCCCAACGGATAATCGCCGGGACTGATGACTTCGAGATGATCATCGAACATCTTGATAAAAATCGGCACGTTTTGAAAACTATACGAGCGATGCACGATGGCATTCACGATGGCCTCGTCCCAAACAAATTCCGGATACTCCGGCTCCTCGACAAATTTGGCCTCCGGCCCCAAATAACTGAACTCTCGCACCTGCGTTCGCATGAAATCGCGCAGGCGTTTTAAAAGCGCAGGGATGGGACCATTGAAAGTTTCATCCTTAATCAAATTCTGCCGCGCGCCATATTCTTCGGTTTTGCCGTCATAACGCAGAAATCGCACATAAGCGCCGGGAAGATATTTGCGCGTATCTCCGGCAAAGAGCAAAATGCCGCAATAAGTCAAGTGCAGCTTGCCGGCAACTTCGACAACGAGATGTTTGTTGGTCAAAAGATCGAGGGGGGTGTGCGGGATTTCAAGATTGTTGCGAGCGATAATCGCCTGTGACCATTGTTGAAGAATATCATCAGCCAACAATACTGATTCATAAAGCGCCACTGCTTCGTCTTCAAATGACTTTTGCCCCTTCGTGTAGCGCAATTCAATTTTCTCGTCATCACGAAGTTTGACGGTTTGATCGCCTCGACGTTCGTAAGCAGAACGGTCAGTCAATTCGACAACACGCTGCGGGGAAAATTTAACATAGATCAACAGCAATTGATTGGATTGGCCGTTGTCGTCAGTAATCGCAACCAGACGATATTCCGCCGTCGTTTCCACCAGATATTCCGAATACCGCAGCATCGTGTTGACCGGCGTTGCCGCAGTTCCGGCCGGGCGATTGACGCCGACGATTTTGCCGTCATCCTTTACGCCGATGATCAACAGCCCGCCTGCGGGATTCGAATTGGCGAAAGCGCTAATCGTTTGCGCCAGCGCTTCGGGTTTCCGATGCTCTTTGCGCTCGAAATACTGGCCTTCGAGAGTGGGACTTTTTAAAAAATCCCGTATCGTCTCGAAGTCTGTGGTATCATAAACTTCGCGGGGAGTCATAGGCAAAAATTTTAATGTGTTTCTTAAATGGGACGTTATCAATATAAGCAACTCGCGCCCGCAAAAGCAAGCAGCAAAACGAGAACTCCGCTTCCTTAGTTTTTATATGAATGTGGGGCGGAGAAGGCGTCATGACGAACTTCACCTCCATCCGAGCCGGCGCAATTCCTGGCGTACCTCGTCCAACAATTCGACGGTGTGTTGGCGAATCGGCGCGCACACCTCCGGCGCGAGCAGGTTTTGCCGCTCGACTTTTTCCAGGTGCAGAAGGCCCTTGACGTAATTTTTGACGACGCGCTTGAGCTCGGCGATTTTTTGATTTTTCGGCGGATCGATGTCAAGGTCGAACTCGTCGCTCCATTCGCGCATGTAACCCATGCCGGCGAGGCCGCCCTGCGCATCGAGATAAGCGCCGCAATAGAGTGACAGCGGATGCTCGCGGCTATCGATTTCTGCGTCGTCATCCATCGAGCGCATCACCATCAACGTCAGCTCGTGCGCCATCTGCGCGAGCGGCAATTGGAAGTGCGGTTCGTCGTCGCCGGCGGCAGCGCGCGATTCGCGCAGGATTTTATCGACCGGCTCTTCCTCATCTTCCGGCTGATTTTTCCGCTCGGCGCGGCGGCGATCGAACTCCGCAAAAATTTTGCCGAGGCCAAGTTCTTCCAGCGCTTGGCGAATACCGGCCTCGTCGTAGCCGTATTGATCGAGCAACTTCGTCAATTTGCGGTCGCGCTCGTCCTGTTTCTGCAAATCGGCTTCCCACTGCTCGACGGTCCAATTTTCGGAATCATCGTCGTCATCCTCGTCGTCGAAATCGGCGGGATCGTCCCAGTCGTCAACCTTGCGGGGCATAAAATATTCTCCTCATACCAACGCGGACAAGCCGCAATCAAAAAAAGATTAACCCGGAGAAAACAGAGCAAACAGAGAGGGCAATGCTTGAAAAACTTTCTTTAACTTTGTAATCTCTGTTTGCTCCGTTTTCTCGGTGTTGAAAATTTTTGTTGTTTTTGCAACCATTCAACATGTAATTGCCTAAAATTGTTTTGCCTTTGCTGGGCAGCCTCGCAGACTGGAAGTCGGCGCTACGAATATTCATAAACGCCCTTTCCAACTTTGCGTCCAAGCCTTCCCGCCTTTACATATTTCACCATCAGCGGACAGGGCCGGAATTTTTCGCCGAGGGTTTGGTGGAGAAAATTGAGAATGCTCAAGCGCACGTCGAGGCCGACGAGATCGACCAGCTCGAACGGGCCCATCGGGTGATTGAGTCCGAGCTTCAGCGCCTTGTCGATTTCCCGCGCGCTCGCCACGCCCTCCTGCAGCATGTAAAACGCCTCGTTGCCGATCATCGCGTTGAGGCGCGTGGTGATGAAGCCGGGCGATTCGTTGATCAGCACGGTTTCTTTTTTCATCATTTGCGCAACTTCCTGCGTTGCCGCGATGGTCGCTTCCGAAGTTTCGAGCCCGCGAATGATTTCGATCAGCTTCATCAGCGGCACGGGATTGAAGAAGTGCATGCCGATCACCTGCGCCGGTCGTTTGGTCGCACCGGCCATTTCGGTGATGGAAAGGGAGGAGGTGTTCGTCGCAAAAATCGCATGCGGCGGCGTAATTTCATCGAGCTTGCGGAATAAGTCGATTTTCAATTCGATTTTTTCGGGCACGGCTTCGATGATGAAATCCGCGTCGCCGGCGGCGGTTAGCAGATCCGTGAATATTTTCAAACGCGCGAGCGCTTGATCAACCGCATTTTGCGTGAGAATCGCCTTATCCACGGCTTTGCGAAAACTGCTCGTGATATTTTCAATGGCGGTGTTTAAGATTTTTATTTCAACGTCGTAAAGTTTTGTGGCGTAGCCGGCCAAGCAGGAGGCGTAAGCAATGCCGCGCCCCATCGTGCCGGCGCCGATGACGGCAATCGTGTTGATGGTTGGTTTCATGGCGGGGAAATTGTGTGAAAGCTTTTTTTGAGGTCATGCCAGCGGCAAATTCAATTCCTCAAGCAAAGCATATAATTGACGATATTCCAGCCCAAGTTCTTTTGCCATACGGCGAAAGGTGATATCGCCCATTAAATACTGGCTATGCAACTGACGCACTTGCTGATAGTAACCGGCTTTTAAGAGATCAATGGCAGCTTGTCGCGAAGTAATACGCCTGCTCTTTTGCAGATAAGCAATAAAACGCTGCAGATGATCATCTAACTCAATCGAAATGGCGGTTGTCATATTAGATTACTCCTTTGTTATCAAAGCGCCTGAGTCAAATAATGTCGAAATTTTCCGTTTACGATTTTGCAATGCAATTCGCAAGTTTTAACAAGTTAAAAATTATCTGGCAATTCTCAAAGCAAAAGATTTCATTCAATTTCCAGCACCACTTTCCCAAACTGCTCGCGATTTGCCAGAATCCGATGCGCCTCGCGCGCTTCGGTCAACGGCAGCACGCGATCGATTACCGGGCGAAATTTGCCCATTTTAAAAAACTCGGCAATGCGCAAAACTTCGCTTTTCGAGCCCATGATATTGCCGAAGATTCTTAAATTTTTGAAAAAAACATAGCGCAAATCGGTGACGGCCCGATAGCCCGTGGTGGCGCCGCAGGTGACGATCTTCCCGCCGTTCGCCAGCGATTTGATCGAGTCTTCCCATGTCTTCTCGCCGACATGCTCGAAGATGATATCGACGCCGCGTTTGTCGGTCAATTTGCGAACTTCTTCGCGAAAATTTTGTTGCTCATAATTAATGAGAAAATCCGCGCCGAGTTTTTGAGCCTTTTCCAATTTGGCGTCGCTGCCCGCGGCGGCAATCACCGTCGCGTTGTGCAATTTGGCAATTTGAATCGCCGCCACGCCGACGCCGCTGCCCGCCGCGAGAATGAGCACCCAATCGCCGGGGCGCACCTCGCAATTGGCGACCAACATGTGCCACGCCGTAAGAAACGTCAGCGGAAACGACGCGGCTTCGATGAAATTCAAATTCGGCGGTTTCGGCACGAGGTTTTGCGCCGGCACGACAATGAATTGCGCGTAGCCGCCGTGCACATGCTCGCCGAGCACGCCGTACTCGCGGCAATTGTTGTCAAAACCGGAAAGACAATGCTCGCAATGCCCGCACGAAACGCCGGGCGAGATAATCACTTCCTGGCCAACCGTGACATGCGAAATTGCCGGCCCGACCGCCGCGACGACGCCGGAAATATCCGAGCCGAGAATGTGCGGCATCGGCAGCTTCAGCGCCGGCAATCCGTGCCGCACCCACAGATCGAGATGGTTCAACGCGCAGGCTTTGATTTCAACGAGAACTTTTCCCGGACTCGCCACCGGCTCCGGCAAGTCGCCATATTGCAGAACGGATTCGTCGCCGTGTTGATTGATGAAGACGGATTTCATGGGTAGTTATTTTTATTTAGTTATCAATTCAAACAGAAAGACCTTTAAAACATCTAAAAATTTTAAATCCCCAACGGATTATAAAACGACCAACGGATAAAACAAATTCGTAAATATTTAGCCATTTGAACCGCCTTTAAAAATCCGTTGGCCGCTTTTCATCCGTTGGAAAAAATTTTTGAGTTTCGCGGCCTCAGAATTGCCGTTAATTTTCTACGACACGACATTCTTTGAGTAATCGCAGCGCATTCTCATACAAAATCGCCTCTTTCATTTGTTGCGAAATCGGCAGCGCCAGAAAATCATCGCTGTTCCTGCGCATGTCCGTCACGCCGGGGCTGGGCCAATCGGTGCCCCACAGCGTTTTGCCGGCGATCTCGTCGAGGCGCGGCAAATAATCCAGCATTTTCTTCGGCGGAATGCCGGAAATATCGATGTGAATATTCTTGTGGCGGCGCAGGAGAAAGAACGTCGTCTCCGTGTGCAGCGGCCGGCCGGCGTGGGCGATGATGATTTTTAAATTGGGGAAATCGACGGCGACATCGTCAATCGGCATCGTGTCCGCATAAACATTGCGCGCGCCGGGGAAGATGCTGGTGCCGCCGTGAAACATGATGAGCATGTTCTCCCGCTCGGCGCGGCGATAGAAAATTTCCTGCGCCGTGTTGCCGTCGCGATAAGCATTGGCCGCGATGTTTTGATGCGGCGGATGCACTTTCAAACACCGAATGCCGAGCTTGAGCAGGCGCGTCATTTCGGCGTCGACGTCGTCGCAGAAGCGCGGATGCACGCCGCCGAAGGCGATGAGCCGCTGCGGGTTCTCCTGGCAATAATTGGCGACGAAATCATTCGTTGCCGCGGTGAAGCCCATGAGATCGGGACTCGGATAATTGATCAGTCCGGCGCGCTCGACGCCGCTCGCATCGAGAAACGCCAAAAAAGCTTTGGGCGATTCGATAAATTTCTGAATATCCGCCATGTCCCTGCGGCCGGCAGTCATCTTCGCGCGGACTTCCGGCTTGAGCTGTTCCCACGGCTGGATATGAATGTGAATGTCGATAATCGGCATAGTCGATGTTAGCCTGTTAAGATTCAAATCCGTGCAAAAAAAGCAAGAATTTTTTAATGGCTCGAATTACAGCCAGTATTCGTAACGCGGCGCAAGCCGCAACCAAAAGTCAAAATGATTGAAAATTATTTTGACTTAAATCATTTTGACTTAAAAAAATCTTCGCGGTTGTGCCTGCCCTGCCGCAGGCCAGGGATAGTTTTCCAGAGTAATACTATAAGGGTATTGTGCAATTTTCAAAAGCCTCCAACCTTTTATCCCCAACGGATAGATGAACCCAACTGATAAAACTAAATCCGTTGGGTTCATCTATCCGTTGGGGAAATTTGTTTTTTAAATCTGTTTTGGTTGCGGCTTTGTCCGCGTAGTGATGAATATAAGTCAATTGCGCTATTTGGTCAAGAGCTTTGTGTTAAATAAAAACTCCTTGCAAATCATGGCGTTGTCCTGTATATTTTAATTCTGAAGATAAGTGAAGTCCGACCTGGGCACAACGATTTGTAAAACCCTGCTGCCAAAGTCGGACTTCGCATTACGTTATCAATCACCTTTCTGTAGGAGTCTGTAGCATGGCAATGATGACCAAAATGCGGGAGAAAACGCATATCGTTCTTGGCTTTTTGCTGGTGGCTTTTCTGGCCCTGATCGTCGTCGAGTGGGGCTCGGAATCGACGATTTTCCGCTCGAAAGAGCTGTCCGGCGTGATCGCGAGCATCAACGGCTACGATATTCATTACGAGCAATTTGCGCGCGCCTATGAGCAGCAAATCGAGCAATACAAACAGCAAAGCGGGCAGGAGCCGCAGGAAAACCAGTACGACTATTTTCGCAATCAGGTGTGGGAAAGTATGGTGCGCGAGGTGCTGGTGACGCAGGAGATCCAGAAGCGCGGCATCAAGGCTTCGAATCGGGAAATCGTGCATTATATTTTCAACGAGCCGCCGGATATTATCAAACAGAATCCCTCGTTTCAAAACGAGCAGGGGCAGTTCGACAATGCGAAATATCAGGCGGCGCTGAACGACGCCAACATGAACGAGACCTGGCGGCGCGTCGAGGATTACATGCGCGCGACGCTGCCCTATCAGAAATTTCAGGATGCGTTCGACGCTTCGGCGCTGGTGACCGACGCCGACGTGCGCGACGATTATGTCAAACGCAATCAAAAGGCGACGGTGCGCTATGTTTTCTTCAATCCGGAAAATTATCGCCAAAAGGCGGGCGGCGCGGCCGGACAGATTCCCGTGGAAAAAAGCGCGGTGGAAAAATATTACAAAGAGCATCAGGATGAATTCAAAGAGACCGAAAAGCGCAAAATCGATTACGTGATTTTTTCGAACAAAGCGACGCGCGCCGATTCCGATACGGTGCGGTCGCTGGCCGGGCAAATTCTGCAGCGCGCTCGCAGCGGCGAAGATTTTGCGGCGCTGGCGCAAACTTATTCCGAAGATGAATCCAACCGCGACAAAGGCGGCGATTTCGGCTTCTTCAAACGCGGCCAGATGGTGAAGCCGTTTGAAGACGCGGCGTTTGGCGCGAATCCGGGCGATATTATCGGGCCGGTGCAGACGACGTTTGGGCTGCATATCATCAAAGTCGTGGGCCGGAAATTTGAAGAGCCTGCCGACGAAAACAAAGATAAAAAGAAAAAAAGCGAAAAAGAAAAAGGGGAGGAGATGGTGCAGGCGAGTCACGTGTTGCTGAAGTTTCAGGCCTCGCGCCGGACCCTCGACGCGGCCCGCGACAGTGCGAGTTATTTTGCCTCGGCGGCCAGAGAATCCGGCTGGGAGGCGGCGCTGAAAAATGAAAAAATGACGGCGCAGAGCAGCCAGCCGTTTGCGAAAGGCAGCGGTTTCGTTCCCGGCGTCGGCATGAAGCCCACCGTGGCGAACTTTGTGTTCAGGAGCGAAGTCGGCACGATCAGCGAGTATTTCGACGTGCCGCAGGGTTTCATGGTGCTGCGCGTGGCCGAAGCTCAAAAAGAGCGCATTCGCCCGCTGGAAGAAGTGCAGGCGCAGATTGAAAACACATTGCGGACGGATAAATTAAAAGATCTCGCCTTTGAGGCGGCGAAAGCCGCGCGCGCCAAACTCACCGGCAGCATGACGCTGGAAGATCTCGCGGCGCAGGATTCGCTCGAAATCAAAACGCCGGAAGCTTTGACTCGTGCCGGTTTCAACCGCGACATCGGGCGCGACGCCGTTTTCACGGGCACGGCCTTTTCATTACAGCCCAATCAAATTTCGCCGGCGGTCAAAGGCGCTCGCGGCGCATATTTGATTCAGTTGTTGAGCGTCGATCCGATCAACGAAGCCGACTTGCAATCGCAGAAGGAAACGATTCGCTCGCAGCTCGTGGATCGCGCGCGGCAGAATGCGTTCTCGCAATGGTATACCGATCTGAAAGAGAAAGCGAACATCAAGGATTTTCGCGAGCTGTACTTTTAGGAGCGCCAGACTTTAGTCTACGACCGTAGGTTTGGCGTTTTGTTTTAAAGCCCCGCTTCAAAATTTGAGGAAGGCGGGGCTTTGTTTTAATCTATAGTATTCATGCTGATTTTAATACACAAAAAATGTGCGAGCTTGATGCCTTATTTAAAACATATTAAAAAACGGTTGCATAGTTCAGTTTTTGTGCTATATTCAACTATATTAAAAAGAAGCAGCCAATTCGAGAATGTGAAACCGGCATCTCAATGTGGCGTCGTATTTTAAAAGCGGCACCGGACATATTCGATACATAATAGATGCCGGACACTTTGTTGTGTTCGTAAAGTTCATCTGGGAAGTAATCAAAAGATTCTCCAAATAAACGGAGGAATTAAAGATGCAAAATCTGATTAAATTATATCTCTCCTATATGAAGCTTGCCGTGTTCAGCATGTTGTTTGCGGCCGTTTTATTCTCTCTGTATGCCGGCATCAAGTCAAATATGATTGCGCAGGAGATTGTTAGCTTTGCTTTTTCTGTGTTGAGTGCGCTCGCAATAAGCGGCCTGGCCTATGGAATCATTTCGTCCCAATTACCTCATGCCTTAAACGTTTACCTCGTCCGCTTATTAGAGAGAATTATTATCGGCTTAAAAAAGCGCCTCTTGTCTTGACGAAACACTTCCACCAACTTAAGCTGCATAGCTAAAAGGGTTTTTTAGGGGGAGAAAAATTTGAAACGTCGAGCCCTTCCCCACTTCGCTGCTCACTTTAATGCCGCCATCGTGGGCTTCGGCAATCGCGCGCGCGAGTGAAAGCCCAATCCCCAGCCCGCCGCCCATGAAGCCGGTTTTGCTCGTGCTGTGATGATCGCTGTGCTGCACTTCGTAAAATTTCTCAAAGATGTTGCCCAGTTTTTCCTGTTTGATGCCGACGCCGGTGTCGGCGACGGTGATGACATAAAACTCGCCGTCCGCCCGCAAAGCCAATTCGATCCGTCCGTGATCCGGCGTGAATTTGATCGCGTTTTGAATAAGCTCCGACACCATGATTTTGATCTTCAGCCGGTCCGCGGCGATCATACAGAGCTGCGGGCGGCGGCGCAGCGTCAACGTTTGCTCCCGCTCCTGCAGAGCCCGCCGAAATTCATGCACGACCTGCTCCAGCAGCTCATTGAGATCGAAGGGTTCGCGCTTCAGAACGATGGTCTCATGCTCGAGCTCGAGCAGATCGAACATATCCGTCACGATCTGCTCCAGATCAAGAACCGCCGAATTGATGACGTGCATGCAATCATTCTTTTCCGCCGGCGACAGCAGATGAAAATCTTCGCCGTTTAAAATCGCCAGATAGCCGCGCAAATGGCTCACCGGCGTGCGCAGCTCGTGCGAGGTGATCGCAATGAATTTGTCTTTGGCGATTTGCAGCTCGCGCAGTTTTTCATTGGCGCGCTTGAGGGCGAGATTCTCCCGGCTCAGCGAAATTTTTTCGCGGCACTTGTTGATGACGAGGCGGATTTGCTCGGCTTTGAGCGGTTTGAGCAGAAAATCGTACGCGCCGAGCTTCATGGCCTCGATGGCGTTTTCAATCGTCGCGAAGCCCGTCATGATGATCACTTCGATGTGCGGGAAATCGCGCCTGACGGCGTTGAGCAGCTCGAAGCCGGTCATGCCCGGCATTTTAAAATCCGACAGCACGATGGCGATTTCCGGCTCGCTGCGCAGCAGTTCCATCGCTTTGATGCCGTTTTCGGCGATGAAAATGGTGTAATGCTCCTGCTCGAGGCTGAGCTGACAAACGTGCCGCACGACGCGCTCATCGTCGACGATCAAAATTTTGGTGGCCCCGGTTTTAGGGGAGTTTTGGGGTTGAACGGAAAAAGGAGGCGCCAGCAAAGCGTCCATCGTGAATGTCCTTCCGGTAAGGGTTCATCCTGAGAACACAGCCATGTTCGAGCCTGCGAGCGCTCCCTCACTCAGCCAGAATTCACGGATTTGAAAATTTGCAGTGAAAAACTTTCAAATCCTGATCATTACTTTACGCATTTTTAAGGAAAGATTCAAGCTTCTTTATACCATCGCGAAAATTTTAATCCGCCTGTAAATAAAGAAGGTCTCAATCCACGGCCTGTGAATTTGAGACCTTCAAGAGGTACCAACGTCCTGAACTTGTACCGCACAACGGGTGTAGCCAACGTTCCTGTCGCGATGTCCTTTCGTTTTAGAGCCGGGGATTGCTCCAGTTCATTTCGCGATATTGTTTATAGATGTTTTTCACCGACGGGACGTAGGCGGAGGTTTCATCCCAGAGGATGCCGTCCGCATAGCCGTTCTTCACCCACATCGCCGCACGCTTTTCGCCGCCGTTATAAGCGGCCAAACCGCCGTCGACATTATATTCGTCAACCAGTGACGACAGATAGCGACAGCCGATGCGAATATTGAAGATGGGGTTGAAGAGAACTTCTTCCGGCGAACTCCAGTTGATATCCTCGTATTTCGAGATATACATACCGGTCGTCGGCATCACCTGCATCAGGCCCATGGCGCCCGCATGCGAAACCACTTCGGGATTCCACGTGCGACCACTTTCGTGCGTGATGGTCGCGCAGATCAGGTCAAGATCCAACCTGGGATATTTGACGCTCATCTCGTAGATCGTGTTCGCAATTTCGTACTTCCTGGCGGAGTCCATGTTCGGATTGAACCGGTTGATAATGGCGATCACTTTCTGGATGCTGTATTGCCGCACACTATCGACGTTCATCGCCGACCGCAGGTCTTGCAAAGCGCGCTCCAACTCGGTGATCTTGTCCTCCTGCGCGTTATAGATGCTCAGGTAACGGAAGCTAAAGCCGATAACCAGAGCACACGCGGCCACAATGGAGATGACTTTCAAGATCTTCATCGGACGCAGCTTTGCTATTTTTTCCCCGAAAGTTTCCCCTTTAATCATCTTATCCTCCACGAATAAGTTAGACGGATAGTTAAGTTGTTCACAGATACTGCCATCATTTGCCAGCCCCTGCTCACAACTTTATAAAACAACCACTTATTGCCGTATTTGTTACTCGACAGCCTGATCAACCTAAAGGTTTATTACAACGATGTAAAATTCTGAAAAGTTTCGCTGATTTTAATTTCAGTTGCTTATAACAACCTAAGTATTTGTTTTAATAAAAATTAAACATTTAAAAATCTTTTAATTCTTTCAGACACGGCATATATTTATGCAAAGGATATGCCATTTTAAATTCAAGCCTAAGTAGCTTTGCCTAAAGGTGAAAAAACGAACCAAATTCAGACAAGCTGTTCGGGAGTGAGTCAGTTTGGTAGGTTTTTAGTGGCGGAATTTGACCAGTTTGGCCATTTAGAGTTGGTTACCACTTCAATTTATGTTTAAAAAACTATATTTAGTATATCTACTAAAATCATAATACACTATTTTGTATTGTCTATTTTAAACCACTTTTAAAAAGAGCTGTCTCTGTTTTTTTGACAGGTTAAGAAAAGTCGGTAAGTTATTGTTTTTAAATTCAGAAACGTCACCCGGTCAGCCAATATGCCATTGTTTCCAGGCAGCCAGTCCGGTATTCGTATGAATTTCGACCGTGTCATCCGTATTCCGGGCATATCCACCACCGAGCGTAGCGGCAATAGGGATCTTTCTTTCTTTGGCCCAGAGAAAGATGCGCCGATCGCGTTCCGCCAGCCCCGGTAAAGTGAGTTTCAAATCCCCCAGTTGATCGTGCTCATAAGGATCAGCCCCGGCCTGATACAGAATCAGCTCGGGGCGAAACTCATCCAGAATTTTAGGAATATGCGTTTGCAAATGATGCAGATACTCCGCGTCCGTGACGCCATTTTGCAGGTGAATATCGAGATCGCTTTCTTCTTTGACCGGATAAAGCTCCCATTGGTGAATGGAAAACGTGAAGACACTCGTCTCCGGTTGGAAGATTTTCGCGGTGCCGTTGCCCTGGTGCAAATCGCAGTCGATCACCATCGCCTTTTGAATTTTGTTTTGCCTCTGCCCCGCCTTTCCATTAAAAATTTTATGCGAAGAAGTCCGGGCCTGCCCCGCCCTGCCATTAAAAGTTTTATTAAAGGAAGGCGGGGCCTGCATCGCGCGCACGGCCACGGCGAGATCGTTCAAATAACAAAAACCCTCCGCCTTCTCCGCAAAGGCATGATGGAAGCCGCCGCCGAGGTGTACGGCCACGCCGTCACGGAGCGCCAGCTCCGCAGCGAGAATCGTCCCGCCGCACGCCAGCACAAACATCTCCACAATCTCGCGCGTCAGCGGCAGTTCGGAGCACAGCGTGCGCGGCGTCCAGCGGCAGTGATAAAGATCGTCGAGATAGCGTCGTGTATGAACCTGTAAAAGCTGCTCTTCCGTCGCCGCCGTTGGTGCGACAAAAGCGCTCTCGGGAATTTGATGCTGCTGGCGCAGCGCCTGTTCCACAAGCTGGTATTTTTTAATCGGAAAAACGTGAACGCCGATGTCGGCGTAGTAGAGCGGTGAATAAATGAAATTCATAAAAATAAATTTTATGTACCTTTTAAAAACCTCCAACTTCTGTCACCAACGGATAAAAAACGACCAACGGATAAAATCCGTTGGTCGTTTTTTCATCCGTTGGAGAAATTATTTTTAAACCTGCTGACGTCAATTATTTTGACTGATATCTTTTGCCAGTCATTCGCAGTTTTAATGGTTTTACCTTTAGATAAGCTGCGTGGCAAAACGCAACGCGCCTTCATAATCCGTGTCGCGGCTGTCGCGCGCCATTGCCTGCGCCAGCAAATCCGCCAGAGTCGCTTCGGGAAAATTCGCCGTGGATTCGGAAAGGACTTGCCCGCCGTTGCTGACGCGAATCGTAACCTGCGCCGCCGGCAAATTTCGCTGCATCGAAACGACAACGGGCGCCTCGCCGGGCCGAAAAGAAATCTGCGCCGACGTCATCGCGCCGGCCGCTGTTGGCGCCTCGGAATCGGCTTCGGGGTTGCGCAGCGCAATTTTGCCGGCCACTTCTTTGTCTTTATTTTGCCAGCTTGTCAGAAACACATTTTCACCGGCCGGCGTGAGCGGCTCATTCAATTTCCAGCTCAACAAATTCGCCAGCCAGCCGAGCAGGAGAAAAGGTTTGGCAAAGTGCACGTCACCTTCCGCCACCGCGCTGACTTCGAGCGCCACTTCCGACGCGTGATTTCGCAGCGACGCCGCCGGCTCCGACTCCATAAATCTGGCGAGAAGATCGCGCCACGGCGCCAACCGCAGCCAGTTGAGATCGCCGCCGATGCCGTTTTTCCAGAATAAGCTCAACGCGCGAGCCTGCGACAGCGTGTTGCCCACATCCCGCCCATCCGCCGAATCAAAAATCAAATGCCGGCAGGTCGTGAGCAATTTTTCAAACAGGACATTCTCCTCCGGCAGATCACCCTGCCACCACAATGCCACCGGCAGCTTTTCCACAAGCAGCGGCATGGCCATTTCAGCAAGCTGGCCGACTTTATTGCCTCGCGCGATCAGAGTGATTTGTTCGCACCCGACTTTCCTTCCTTCAACGTCGTGAAAGTGCGCCGAAAGATAACAGGAGCTTTCATTTTCATCCGCCTCCGGCGCGGCCATCATGGCGATAATTCGGCACGAATGGCGGCGCGTCAGCTCCGCGAGTGCGTGGACGGCGCTTTCATAAGCGCCTTCATGCGGCGAATAGATCAGCAATGTTGACGTGCAGGCGCGGGCGCGATCTTTCTCGGCCGCGCTTTTCCAGAGCTGCGCCAACTCCGTTTCGATCGCCCCGACTTCGACGGCGAGAGATTCTCCGTTTATAAAAGCGGCAACACGTTCATCCGTGGACATGGCATTTTTCCTAAAGACCAATAAAGCAAATAAACACAGAGAAAAAAAATTGCAAGTTCTTTAAGGCTGTTACAAGCCAAGTGTGTGCAAAAAAAACAAAAATTTTTAAACCACGCGTTCACAAAGCGCACAAAGCCTGCCCTGCCGCAGGCCAGGGAAAAACTTTGTGTTCTTTGTGAACTTTGTGGTGAAATTTGGTTCTGGCTCGGGTTGTGGTGTTCAACTTCAACTCCGAAAGAAAAGAAGCCAAATAGCACCGGCATGCGCCTTTCCGCTCTCTGGCATTCTCTTCATTGACCGGTCGCTATAATTACATCAATTTGCGGTAACCAAAAAATTTAAGCGACCGGTCGATGTCTGTTGCAGCAGCGCGGTTGTTCTTCGGTCGCTTCGGATGCGCAATTTTCCAAATACGCTCTCACGCGACGGTGATCGCGTCGTTCAGATAAACGCTTTGAATCGCATTCAACAACGCCACGCCTTCGCTCATGGATTTTTGAAAAGCCTTGCGGCCGGAGATCAAGCCCATGCCGCCGGCGCGTTTATTGATCACGGCGGTCTTGACCGCTTCTTTGAGATCGGACTCGCCTTTGCCGGTCGAGGCGCCGCCGGAATTGATCAATCCGGCGCGGCCCATGTAGCAGTTGGCCACCTGATAGCGCGTGAGATCGATCGGATGATCCGAAGATAATTTCTCGTACACCGCTTTGTGCGTTTTCCCGAATTTCAACGCGTTGTAGCCGCCGTTGTTTTCCGGCAGTTTTTGCTTGATAATATCGGCTTCGATGGTGACGCCGAGATGATTGGCCTGTCCGGTCAAATCCGCCGCAACGTGATAATCCTTGTCGTCTTTCACGTTGAAAGCGGAATTTCTCAAGTAACACCAGAGGATGGTAGCAAGGCCCAGCTCATGCGCGTGCGCAAACGCCGCAGAGATTTCCTGAATTTGCCGCGCCGATTCATTCGAGCCGAAATAAATCGTGGCGCCGATCGCCCGCGCGCCCATATCGAAAGCCTGCTTGACGTTGGCAAACAGCAGCTGGTCGTATTTATTGGGATAAGACAGGAACTCGTTATGATTGATTTTTAAAATGAATGGAATTTTGTGCGCATACTTGCGGGAGACCGCCCCGAGAACGCCGAGCGTGCTCGCCACGGCGTTGCAGCCGCCTTCGAGGCCGAGCTTGACGATATTCTCGGGATCGAAATAAATCGGATTGGGCGCAAACGAGGCGCCGGCCGAATGCTCGATGCCCTGATCGACCGGCAGAATGGAAACATAACCGGTGCCGGCCAGCACGCCGTGATCGAAGATTTGCTGCAGATTTCCGATCACGGCGTGCTGGCCGGCACCGGTTATGTTTCCAT
>Ga0247727_10004950_pt1 | contig 27637 bp, 23 predicted proteins | sample WisWelCaveWW1625_FD_202498 | JGI IMG/M metagenome (GOLD analysis project Ga0247727, IMG submission 202498) | Biofilm microbial communities from Wishing Well Cave, Virginia, United States - WW16-25 | ecosystem: Environmental > Aquatic > Deep subsurface > Groundwater > Cave microbial mat | place...
CGGATCACGCAGGTGATCTTCATTGGTTTTCTCCTGGCGGTTTTGGTCGGTGAATCGGCACAGCCGAAGCTCAGCGCTGCGCCCGTCACGACGACGCGACTATCCCCGTTGTTGAACAGGAACACTTAGTCTACGATCACAGCATGATTGTCGACGACGACGCGGACGCCGGGGTTTCCAGAATCGCGGCGGCCATCGGCGAGCCGGCCCGAGCTCGCATCCTGTTCTGCCTCATGGACGGGCACGCGCGAACCAGCACCGAGCTCGCGGTCGTGGCGGACGTGAGTCCGTCCACCGCGAGCGTCCATCTGAATCGCTTGAGGACCGAACGCCTGATCCAGGTGCTCGTGCAGGGGAAGCATCGGTACTACAGCCTGGAAGGAGCCAAAGTGGCCGCTGCGCTCGAGGCCCTCAGTGTCCTCGCCGGCGGTCCTCGCGACCGGTTCTCTCCGAGCACGCCCAGCGGACTACGTGCGGCACGGACTTGCTACGACCACATGGCCGGCACAGTGGGTGTGGCGCTGCTCGATCGTTTCAAGGCGCAGCGCTGGCTATCAGGCGGTTCGACCGGCAGCGACAACGCCTACGACCTCACGCGCGATGGAACCAAGGCGCTCGAGGCGTTGGGGATCGACGTCGAAGCCACTCGGGCGCTGCGCCGCCGGTTTGCCTATGCCTGCCTGGATTGGAGTGAGCGGCGGCCTCATCTGGGCGGCGCGCTCGCGGCGGCCATCCTGAGAGTGGCGCTGAAGAGAGCCTGGGTGGTCCAGGAGCTCGACAGCAGGGCTCTGGAGGTGACGAGTCGTGGCCGAAGCGAAATGCTGACTCGATTCGGAGTCGCTATTCGCCGCGAGGAAGCGGCGCGTTACCCGTCGCACAGTCATGACGCACTCTGACATATATCCCTGACTATCCTTTTTTCTGTGCGAAGCGCTGAAGGACGTTTCACGAACTCCCGTCACGCAAGCGTTCTGGTCGCTGCGCCCGCCGAGTCGAGGCCGCTCCGCTCAGCGTCCCGGCTCCAGGACCAGGAAGTGCTGTGTGGGCAGGAAGTCCAGTTGCCTCATCAGCCGGAACCCTGCGGGCGACCACTCGGCCAGCACCTGCTCCACCGACATGCGGTGCTCGGTGAGGATGTGCAAGGCGGTGTCGCCCTCGAGGCGGTACTCGATGAGGGCGACCTTGCCCGTGGGCTTCAGGCTCCGGCGGATCGCCTCGAGCATCGCCTCGGGCTTCTGGAACTCGTGGTAGACGTCCACCATCAGGATCCAGTCGAGGCTGCCCGGGGGTAGCCGCGGATCGGTTTCGGTGCCGAGCACGGCTTCGACTCCGCTCACGGCCTCGGCCGCCACGTAGCCGCGGAGCAGGTCGAGCATCTCGGGCTGGATGTCGACCGCGTAGACTTTCCCGCGCGGCGCCACGGCACGCGCCATGCGGCGGGCGAACCAGCCGGTGCCGCAGCCGAGATCGGCCACCAGGTCGCCGTCCTTCAGGCCCATGGCGCGGATCACCTCGGACGGGCGCTGCTCCGCTTCGCGGCTCTCGCGCTCCAGCCAGGAGGCCCCATGCACGGTCATCACGCGGGCGGGCGAGCGCGTGGGTGGGGTCGCCGCAGCCTGCGCGAGGAGCGTCGTGAGCAGGCCGAGGGCGAGGAGCTTCATGAGCTAGAATCCGTTCGTCGCTGCCCGCCCCCGAACCGAGGCAGCTCCTGCAAGCCTACTCCATCCGAATGCCCGCGCTCGTGCAGTTCGACCGCGTCACCAAGGACTATTCCGAGGGGCAGGAGCTGCGCCACGTGCTGAAGGACGCCGAGCTCTCGGTGAGCGAAGGGGAGGTCGTGGCGATCCGCGGCCGCAGCGGCAGCGGTAAGAGCACGGTGCTGAACCTCGTGGCCGGGATCGACCAGCCCACGTCCGGCGAGATCGTCTTCGGCGAGGCGGTGCTCGGGCGGCTCAGCCCGCGCGAGCGAACGCTGCTGCGCCGCGACCAGATGGGTTTCGTATTTCAGTTCTTCAATCTGATACCCACGCTCAGCGTGCTCGAGAACGTGCTGCTGCCCGCGGAGCTCGCTGGGCTCCGCGGGCAGCGTCGCCGGGCACTCGAGCTCCTCGAGCGCGTCGGTCTCTCCGACCGGCTCGGAACGTTTCCCGACCGGCTTTCCGGGGGCGAGCAGCAGCGGGTGGCGATCGCGCGCGCCCTCGTGCGGGACCCGCGCCTCGTGCTGGCCGACGAGCCGACGGGCAACCTCGACGACGCGACGGGCGCCTCGGTGTTGGAGCTGCTCGACTCGGTGACCCGGCGCTCCGGCAAGACGCTGCTGCTCGCTACGCACAGCCGTGAAGTCGCCGCACTCGCGGACCGAGAGCTCACGATCGAAGGCGGAAGGCTCGTGTGATCCCGAACGCGCTCTTGCGCACTGGGCTCCGCGATCTGGTTCGGCGGCCGCTGCACACCGCCCTGATGATCCTCGGCGTGGCGCTCGGCGTCGCGGTGGTCGTCGCGATCGACCTCGCCAACTCCGCGGCTCGGATCGGCTTCGCCCGGAGCACCGAGGCGGTCGCGGGGCGCGCCACACACCAGGTGCGGGGCGGCCCGGCGGGGCTGCCCGAGCAGGTCTACCGCCAGCTTCGTGTCGAGCACGGCGTGCGGCCGAGCGCGCCCGTGGTCGAAGGGGTGGTCACCGCGCTCGACCTCGGCCGGCAGCCGCTGCGCGTGCTGGGCATCGACCCGCTGGCCGAGGCGCCGTTTCGCAGTCATCTGGGCGAAGGCTCCATCGCGGATGCGGACTTCGCCGCATTCTTCACCGATCCCGCGGCCGTGCTCGTCGGAGCCGCCTTCGCGGAACGCCATGGCCTCGCGCCTGGCTCGCCGCTCCGTGTGCAGGCGGGCGACCGTCGCGAGACCCTGCGTGTGCTCGGCCTCGTGGACACCGGCGACCCGGAGAGCCGCCGCACCCTCGACGGGCTGCTGCTCCTCGATGTGGCCGCCGCCCAGCGCCTGCTCGGCATGCCGGGGCGCCTCAGTCACGTCGATCTGATTCTGAAGCAGCCCGCGCGAGACCTCGCGTTCATCGCGGGCCTGCTCCCGCCCTCGGCGCGGCTGGTGCCGGCGAACGAGCAGGCGAAAACCGTGGCGCAGCTCACGGCCGCGTTCGAGCTCAACCTCACCGCCCTGAGCCTGCTCGCCCTGGTGGTCGGGATGTTTCTGGTCTACAACACGGTGCTCTTCGGCGTGGTCCAGCGGCGGGCGATCTTCGGCACGCTGCGTACGCTGGGCACGACCCCGGGGCAGCTCTTCCGCCTGATCCTTGCCGAGACGCTCCTGACTGCCGCCGTCGGAGCGACGCTCGGTGTGGGTCTCGGCTACGTCCTGGGCCAGTCCGCGGTACGGCTCGTCACTCGCACCATCAACGACCTCTATTACGTGGTCTCGGTCAGCGGCGCGCCGCTCACCGCCGCGACGGCGGTGAAGGGTGTCGTGATGGGCCTCGGGGCCGCCTTTCTCGCCGCTCTCGCCCCGGCGCTCGAGGCGGCGCGCGTCGAGCCGGTCACGGCCTTGCGCCCGAGCACGTTCGAGACGCGCGCCCGCCGTCTCGTGCCGGTCCTGGCGGCGTGCGGCGGGGTCCTGGCCGTGCTCGGCGCCACGGCGATCGCCCTCGCCACACGCTCCCTGCTCGCAAGCTTCGCCGGACTCTTCGCCGTGGTGCTCGGGATCGCGCTCGCCGCGCCGGCCTTCACCGTCGGCTTGATGAGCGTGCTTCGGCCCGCCGCTTCACGCCTGCTCGGACCCGTCGGCCGCCTGGCCACCGGAACCGTGGCCCGCGCTGTGAGCCGCACTGGTGTCGCGGCGGCGGCGCTCATGGTCGCGGTGTCCGTGACGATCGGCGTCAGCGTGATGATCGCGAGCTTCCGCGCGACGGTCGCGAACTGGCTGGAGCTGACGCTCCAGGCCGACATCTACGTCTCGGCTCCTTCTCCCGGCGGCGCCCGCACCGCCGTGCCGCTCTCCGAAGACACAGCCGCCCGTGTCGCCGCGGTGCCGGGAGTCGCCGAGGTCGAGACGGTCCGCATCGTCCATGTGCCCAGCCCGTTGGGCGAGGTGCAGCTCGCAGTGTCCGACGCCACCCGGACGCGGAGCGCGGCGCTCTACCGCGTGAGCGAGGGCGACCCTCAGGAAACCTGGAAGCGCGTCCGCGCGGGCGCCGTCCTCGTGAGCGAGCCCTTCGCCTTCCGCCACGCCGTTCCCGAGCGCGGCGGATCGGTGACGCTGCACGCGGATCACGGGTTCGTCACGTTTCCCGTGGCGGGGATCTACTACGACTACGCCACGGAGCAGGGGACAGTGCTGATGGCCCGCGAGGTCTACGAACGGCATTGGGATGACCACGCGCGCAGCTCCGTCGCCGCGTACGTGGCTCCGGGCCACGATCCCGCCGCCGTGACCGACGCGGTGCGTCGTGCGCTCGCGGGGCACGCGCTACGGGTGGTCGAGAACCGTGCGCTGCGGCGCCAGGCGCTGCGGATCTTCGACCGCACCTTCGCGGTGACCGAGGCCCTGCGCGTCCTGGCGGTGGTCGTAGCCTTCATCGGCGTGTGGAGCGCACTCCTCGCGCTGCAGGTCGAGCGCACCCGGGAGCTCGGCACGCTCCTGGCCCTGGGCCTGCTCCCGCGCCAGCTCTGGGCGTTGACGCTGCTCGAGACCGGGCTCATCGGCCTCGCGGCCGGCCTCTTGTCCCTGCCCACGGGCCTGGCGCTGGCCGTGATCCTGATCGAGGTCATCAACGTCCGCTCCTTCGGCTGGACCATGCCGCTGCAGCTCCCACCGCTCGTCCTCGTGCAGGCGCTCGCGATCAGCGTGCTGGCGGCGCTCCTGGCCGCGGTCTACCCGGTGCGGCGCCTGCAGCGGATGAGCGTGGCCGCGGCGCTCCGGCAGGAGTAGAGGATGCGGGCCCCACGCTTCCTGGCCGCCCTTTCCAATCTCGTCGAAGCTCTCGCGGCCACGCTGTCGCTCGCTGCCGTCCTGTCCCTCGCCCCCGCCGTCTCGCGCGCCCAGGCGCCGACGATCCTGAAGCTCGCCCCTGCGGAGCCGCTCGCGTTCGCGCGTGCCACGACGCCGCGCGCCTTCCGATTGCCCGAGGACCACGGGCCCCACTTCGAGTTCCAGACCGAGTGGTGGTACTACACCGGCCAGCTCGTGACCGCAGACGAGCGCCGCTTCGGGTTCCAGCTCACCTTCTTCCGGCGCGGCCTCTCGCCGGGGCCGCCGCCCGCCGCGGGCCTCGCCACGAACCAGATCTACTTCGCTCACTTCGCCGTGACCGACGCGGCGGGGGGGCGTCACGCTTCGGCCGAGCGCGTGAGCCGGGGAGCTGCGGGCCTGGCAGGAGCGAGCGGGCAGCCGTTCCGCGTCTTCGTCGAGGACTGGACGGCCGACGCCACGAGCCCGGACGGAGCATCCGTGCGCGTGCGCGCCCGCGACGGCGGCCTCGTCCTCGACCTCGAACTACGAGCGACGAAGCGGCTCGTCGCCCACGGCGACCGCGGCCTCTCGCCGAAGAGCGACGAGCCCGGCAACGCGTCCTACTACGTCGGCTACACGCGAATGGCGGCAAGGGGCCGCGTGGGCACGGACGGTAGCGAGGCCGCGGTCACGGGCGGAGCCTGGTTCGACCACGAGTGGAGCACGAGCGCGCTCGGACCCAAGGCCGTGGGCTGGGACTGGTTCAGTCTGCAGCTCAGCGACGGCCGCGAGCTGATGCTCTTCGAGATGCGGCTGGCGAACGGGGGTCGGGAGGAGGCGTCGGGCGGAACCCTCGTGGCGAAGGACGGACAAACCCGACGGCTGCGCGCGCCAGAATTCGAGGTCACGGCCCTGGATCGTTGGACGAGCGCCCACAGCCGCGCCGACTATCCCGCGCGCTGGCGGATCCGCGTGCCCTCCGAGGGGCTGGAGCTCGAGGCGAAGCCGCTTCTGGCCGACCAGGAGCTGCGGGCGTCCTTCGTCTACTGGGAAGGAGCGGTGAGCCTTTTCGGCCAGAGCCGCGGCCGGCCCGTCTCCGGCCACGGCTACGTGGAGCTGACCGGCTACGCGCGCTCGATGCAGGGCGTGTTCTAGGAGCGTCGTCGGCGGGAGTCTCGGTAATGCGCGAGACTGTGGCCGATCACGCGAGCGAGGCCTTGAGCCGGGCCCGGGCCGTTCCGTTACGGTGGCCGTTCACCCCCTGCACCGGCCCGAGCAGGAAATAGATGAAACCAGCCATCCAGAAAAGGCGCATCGGCACGAAGAGGGCCAGGACGATCGAGACCGCCCCGATCGCGACGCTCAGCAGATGCCGGCGGAGACCACCGCGCGCGTCGAAGAGGTCGAGCGTCGTGAGGCGGAGCTCCTCGCGCTGGCAGAGCGCGTTCCAGTAGAAGAGCGCCAGGATCGCGAACACGGCCACGAAGCCGGCGCTGTACGCCACCATGAGCAGCCGCGCGTCCGCGGCCGTGAAGCTTGTGAACGCGGCATCCCCCTGCGGCAGGCCGTAACCGGTCCAGCCGCCCACGAGCCGCGTCAGGACGAACTTCAGCGGGTAGGCGAAGAAGAGCACCACGAACAGCAGCACCAGGTTCAGGAACACCGTCAGGTTGTCCTGCAGCTTGAAGTGCAGGAAGAAGAGGTAGTGCTCGAACCAGATCCAGCCCACGACCGCGAAGGTCGCGGCGAAGGGCAGGAAGCCACTGAGCGTCTGCTTGAGCGCCGGGAAGCTCTCCGGCACCTCGAGCGAGACGACCAGCAGCGTGAGCGCGAAGCCGAAGACGGCGTCGCTGAACCCCTCGAGACGGGTGACTTCCCGGCCGTGCATGACGGCTAGTCTACACGCGACGCATTCACCACCGGAGCCAGACACCAGGGATGGGCGTGGACTACGGCTTGGGCTTTGCTCCCTCTTCGGGCGCTGCGGCCTTCCGTCGCAGCGCCTCGAGCAGTGCCACGAGATCGGGGCGGGGCCGGAGCGCCACCGCCCGCTCGAGAGCAGCGATCGCTGCCTCGTTCTGGCCGGCCTCGGCCCGAGCTTCGGCGAGCATCCAGAGCCCGAACCACGAGCTCGGGAGCAGCTCGACGTTGAGCTCCAGCAACATCAGCGCGCCCCGCACGTCGCCGCCTTCCTGCGCCGTGTTGGCGACCTCGGTGAGCGCCACGTCCCCGAAGTCGTAGGCGTCGTCGCCGTAGTAGCGCTCGCGCAGCTCGCGGAAGCGCGCGGCTGCCGCGGTGGCGCCGCCCTTTCGATAGCTGAGCAGCAGCTCGTCGATAAGGGAGCGCGGTCGTGTGATGCCACGGTGACATGTCGCGCAGGCTACCGTCACGTTCGGGTCGGCACGCTCGGCGAGCCGGGCGAGGTGCTCGCCGTTGATCGCCTGCACCATGCGGATCATCTGTCGCGCGGTCTTCTTGGCCGCCTTGGTGTCCGCCGCGAAGTCCATCGTCTCGAGCGGCTGGCCCTCGGTGCCGACGTGGCAATGGGTGCAGCGGACGCCCAGCGCCCGGGTGAACCCCCGCATCGTCTCGACGAGCTGCTTGACCGTCGTTCCCTCCGGCATCGCCTGCACGTTCTTGAGCGATTCCGGGGGGAACTTCCCCTGTGCCTTCGCGGACGCCGTCGCGATCGACAGCATGGCCCCTGCCAGAACCAGAGCTCGTGGCCGGCCGCCTGAGTGCAGCGACATGTGCGCTCCCTCCGTGTACGAGTGCTTCGATACCATGGTAGCCCGTTACGGGCACATGGCATCCCATCTCGGGGCAGAGGTTCCGTTCTTCACGCGGCCAACCCTGCCGGTGCGAATGGTGGGCTCACCGGCGCGGCCTGGGAGGCGTACTCGCCACAGTGTAGGGCCGGCCGTCGCGCAGGTAGAGACGCCGCTGCTCCTCGAGGTCGAGCGGGCGCGCGCCGCGACGGCCGAACACCGCGAGCTGGTGGCCGGTCTCGTCAACCGCTCGGTCGCGGTCGAGCGCGCGTGACAGGGCGATGGCCGGGCCGCGCGTCCTGTACGTGGCGACGAGACGGGGCGTGGGCCGCGGGCTGAAGCCGTAGGCGCCCGGCGTGTCGTTCGCCGAGATCAGTTCGACGACGCGCAGGCCGTTGCTTCCGTCGGCGATGTAAGCGAAGGCGCTGCCGTTCGTCATCCCGATCTCGACGTCGTGCGCGTCGTCGATCGCGCCGTTTGCATTCCACGCCTCCAGCAAACGTGGAGCCTCCGGCCGCTCGACGTCCACGATCGCGAGGCCGTCGCGTCCCGCCGCGACGTAGGCGTAGGTCCGCGCCAGCGCGAGGCCACGCGCATTGCGGATCGGCACGCGCGCCGCCGTGACGACGCGCGGCGAAGCGGGCAGCGTCACGTCGATGACGCCGAGGCCGTCCGCGTCGATCACGAACGCGTAGCGGAACTGGACCGCCACGGCTCGCGGCGCCCGCAGCGCGACCGAGGCGACGAGCCGAGGGCGAACGGGATCGGCGAGGTCGAGGACCGAGAGGCCACGGGGCGTCGTGACGTATCCGATCGTCCCCGCGAGCGTGATCGAGCTGGCGCCGGCGAGGCCCCCCTGGGGGTTGAAGCTCGCCAGGCGCTCGAGCGAGTTGTTGCGCGGGTCGCCGTCGAGCAGCACGTGCAGGCGTCCGACAACGACCAGGCCCTCCTCGCGGTCGGTCACGAAGGCGAGGTCGTAGATCGGGTGGACCGGCTGCTCCTCGCTGCCCTCGGCCGGCCGACGCGTGGGGTCGATCGTCATCGTGGACGGCAGCGCCACGAACGTCGCATCGCGGGTCGCGACGTGGAGGCCCTGGCCGAGGCCCGAGACGGGCGCGCCCAGGATGCGCTGCGCGAAGCCCTCGTGTTCGATGCGCGCCACGTCGTAGACGCGCAGGCCGCGCCGCCCCTCGGCCGCGAACAGGTACTCGCCGCGGAGCTGCAGCGAGCGGACGTCGCCGCCGTGGTGGAACGCCCGCCCCAGACGCCCGTGCGCCCCCTGGTGCGCCCGATAGCGGTCGGGGTAAGCGAGCTGGTGCAGCCGGCTGCCGAACACGGCCTGGGGCTCCGGGAGTTCGGTGACCGTCACGGCCTCGAGCCCCCGTTCGCCCTCGCCGACCCAGGCGTTGCGCCCCACGAAGCTCACGAGCCCGGTGCCGTGAAGCAGCAGCGAGGCACGCGTTGTTGTCGCCGTCCGCCGAGAGGTGACAGTCGGTGCAGGTCCGCGTCTCCTTCCCGCGCACCGTGTGGGGCACGAAGGTCGAGAACGCCGTGCCCGCGAAGCCGGCCGACGAGACCGTCTGCTGCTGCGAGTAGATCCACTCGCCGTCCTGGTTCTGCGAGGACGCGAGGATCGCGCACGACGAACGGGCGGGCGCGATCCGGCGGCCGCTCACCGTGCCGTCGCGCGCCAGCGAGAAGACGTCGTCGCGCAGGGTCTGGAAGTTGTAGCCAATCCAGTTGCGGCTCGCTTCGCCCTCGTTGTGCAGATTGGGCTTCTTCTGCGCCGCCGTCTGCGAGAGGTGGCAGCCGAAGCAGCTCGTGGTCCAGGCCGAGTGGCACGCGAAGCAGGTCATCTTCGAGTTGTCGTGCGCGAGCGCTTGTCCCGTGCCCGGCGGGCCGCCCCAGCTCGCTCCGTCCCGGAGCAGCGTCTTGGCGTAGGCCGAGCGCTCGTTGAAGCGCGGGTGGCCCGGTGTCACCGTGTCCCGGACCTGCGGCACCTCCCACTCGCGGCCCTCCTCGACCATGCTCCGCTGCAGCAGCTTCCCCTCGCGGCGGGCGAAGCGGGGCAGGCCGAACGGCGTCGTCTTCAGGGCCAAGTCGGCCCCACGCGATGCGGGACCCGAGGTACGCAGCGACGAAGGCGCACTCACCGTCCCGTGGCAGTCGACGCAGTCGATCTCGATCGCGGCGCGCGTCTCGCCGTAGAGCATCCCCGTCCCGTGCACGTCCTGGCTGAAGTGGCAGTCGACGCAGTGCATCCCGCGCTCGAGGTGGATGTCGCGCAAGTGGACGGCCTTCGCGAGCTTCGCGGGGTCGCTCGCCGGGATCGCCTGGCCCGCCGCATCCTGGAGCTGCCCCTTGCGGTCGCGCTTGTGCACCGCGCGGAAGATCCAGCCGTGGCCGTGGAAGTCGGCGAACTGCGTGCGCTTCAGGCGGGGATTGAGCGATTGCACCTCCGCCAGGAACTCCGGATCCGACCACAGGCCCCGGAGCGCGGCGCCCTCGGGGTTTCTACGCTGGATGAGGTCGCGCTCGGAAGCGCTGAGCTTGCGCGGCTCGGCGGGATACATCGCTTCGCCGTCGAGCTCGTTGTCCCAGAACGTGTAGCCCATGAAGCTCGCGACCATGTTGGTGCCGGGATGCATGTGGCAGGTCATGCATTGGCTCGTCGGAATGCCCGAGGTGAAGACGTGCCGGACCGGGTGCCCCGACTCGTCCTTCGGCAGCGTGGGATCGGCGCTCGCCGAGCGGCCGCGGTTGCCGGCCGTGGCGTAGGGACCCGAGTGCACCGGCGAGCGGTCGTTCGCGTACACCACGTGGCAGGCGCTGCAGCCGCTCGAGCGGTAATCGCCGGCGTGGTCGTTCGTGCCGAGGAACGAGAGCAGCGGATCGAGGAGACGCGTCTTCTGCGCGCCGAGGATCATCGGGTCGACGCGGTTGAGCGTCCCCGGGCCGCGGAACGACAGGCTCATGTCGGGACGTCCCGGCTCTGCCGTCGGGTCGGTAAGACCGGCCTCGGGCCGGCGCCGGCCACCGGGCTCGAAGGCGCGGAAGGGGTTGCCCGGGGGGCCGATCTCGAAGCGCGGGAAGGGGAAGAGCACCGACAGGATGCCCTTGCTCCGAGCCAGCTCCGCGGCGGGCGGCGGCGTCGTGCGCAGCACCTGCGGGCGGCCGTCCGGGCCGTAGCTCTCCCCGATCACGGGGTCCTTGCTCGGCAGCACGCCGTTGTTGTAGAGCGCGGCGCCGTAGAGCATCGCACCGTGCGTCATCATGCTCGTGGCGACGTTCTTCACCTGCTGCGCGTGACAGCGACCGCAGGCCTGCGGTGCCGTGCGCAGGTCGCCCGGGTTCACGAAGCGGACGAAGGCCAGGTCCTCCTCGAGCAGCGCCGTGTAGCTGCGCTCGGGGTTGCGGCTCGAGGAGAAGAGCCCGCGGTTGCGCGGCCGTACGTGCGCCTTCTCCTTCGCTTTCCGCCAGGCGTCCGACCCGGCCGGGCCCGCGGCGCGCACCGTGGCGTCGCCGCCGTGGCAGTCGGTGCAGGAAAGCCGCACGGACGGCGAGACGTGCATCGTTGCGGCGTCGGTCTTCGTGTGGCAATCGGGGCAGCCAGCGGAGGCATGTGATGACGCTACGAGCGCGGCGGCCGCCAGCAGCACGACCCCTCCGAGCGCGCGCATCAGTAGGCGAGCTCCACGCGGACGTAAGCGTTCCACAGATCGCCGGAGCCGGCGCAGCCGCTCGTCGGGCAGAGGAAGGGCTCGAGGTCCTTCCATCCCGAGCCCGGCAACAGGCCCGCGACCCCCGCGCCGAGGATGACGTTCTCGTTCAGCAACGGCCGGTACCGGACGCTCGTCCCGAGCTCGAATCCGATCTCGGTCCCGATCGCCGCGCCGAGCCGGTCGCCGAGCGCTCCGGTCCGGTGAAAGCGCAGGTAGTGCGCGAGAGCGTGCGCGCGCAGCTTCGGCGTCAAGTCCAGCTCGACGCCCGCGCCCGCGAGCAGCAGGCCCGGGTTCACGTAGCTCGAGGGTGCGAACTTGCCCGTGCGCAGGCTCGGCAGCAGGCTGTCGGCCGCCTTCAGCAGCACCCCCGCGCCCGGCAGCGCGATGCCTGAGCGGTGCCAGAAGCCGGTCGCACCCCCGGCGAAGTCGGGCAGGTCCTGAATCCCATCGAAGCCCTGGTCCTTTCCGTCAGCCGCGCTCGCGTCACCGCTCGCGAAGAAGAAGGACGCCCGACAGCGGATCCACTCGCGCGGGCGGACCAGCTCGAGCGCGCCCATCCAGGCATCCACATCACCACCGGTCGCGTTCGCCCCGAGGGCCCGATACGCCGCGTGCGTGACACCCAGGCCGCCCAGCCGGCCCTCGCCCGTGAAGCCGGCGTAGTGCGCCTCGGCGCGAGAGGTCGCCGCCGCGGGCGCGTCGCGCAGGAAGTGGTAGCTGGCGCCCAGGCGATAGCCCAGAGGCACGTCCCGCACGAAGAGGTTCGCGACGACGAGCTGGCGGTCCGATCGCTCGAGCCGGTTGAGCCGCGTCTCGGGGTCCTTGCGGAGCAGCTCGAACGCCGCGGCGTTCCACTGCACGCGGTTGCCGCTCGCCGTGCCGAAGAGGCGCGCGCCGAGCGGGAGGTCGTTGAGCACGAAACCGCGGAAGTCGGACACGAAGGGCTGGAGGCCGGCCCGCGCGGAGGCGTAGTCGAAGCGCGTCGAGAGGGTGAGCAACCGGACTTCGGCCGAGGCTTCCTGCAGCCCGAGCTCGGAGTGGCTCTCCGTCTCTGCGCCCGTCAGGCTCTCGGAAGAGGCGACTCGCACCTGGCGCGCGGCGAACACCCCGGCCGCGCGCAGGCCCCAGCGCCGCGGCTCGAAGCCCGCGGGTCCCTGGTAGAGGTCGGCGCGGAGGCCGACGCGTGCCGTGCCCACGAGCTGCGGCGCGCCCCCCAGGTAGGAAGGGTCGTCGAGCGCGGCCCTCACGACACCCGGCCCCACGGGTGAGCCCCGCGCGTCGAGCGGCAGATCGAGACCGGCAGAGACGGCCAGGAAGACGGAGTTTCCGGCAACCGGTAGGTCGCCTTTCAACACGTTGGGCCGGTACGGGCTCGTCCATTGCCGCTCGACGCCTCGCGGGTGGCCCGGCAAGGGCACCGCCCAGCGGTCGGGGAAGGACGACGCGACGGTGGAGAAGGGCGGCGGCTCTGCCGGTGCTGGCGCGGCCGGTGCGGGCGCAACTGGCACGGGCGGGGGAGCGATAGCCTGTGGGGGAGCCGGAGCCGGTGTGCGCGGGGACGTGCCCGCCCGCCCGATTGCGTCGAGGGGAGGCGAGACCACCTGGTCCTCGGGGACCGAGAAGCGTTCACCGCGCGTCGTCTCGAAGAGCACCTGGCCCCCGCGGCGCGAGAGCGTGGTCACGGGGATGCGGCGGCCGTCCCGAAGCACGAGCTCCGCCGTCGCCTCGAACGGGATGCGCGCGAGCGGCGGCGAGACGACCTCCGTCGCGGGGACCGAGAACGTCTCGCCCTTCGCCGTGCGGAACACGACGGTCGTTCCGCGCCGCACGAGGCTCGTCACCAGGATCTTGCGGCCGTCACGGAGCAGCAGCAGCTCGTCGGCGCGGACGTCCACGGCGGCGAGCAGGACGAGAGCGATCGCCAGCGCGACCGGCCCAGCGCGATTCGATCTCATCGGGGATCCGCCCAGCATTCTTACCGAGGCGCGTGCGCTGGGCAAGGAACGGCTGACACGGAACGGCTGGCAAGGAGACCCCCGGCAAGGAACCGCCGGCAAGGAACCCGCAAGGACCAAGGCGGCAAGTACCGCTGTCTTGACAGCCGGGACCCGGCGCATCAACCTCGGGGCATGCGAAGGGTCCTCCTGGGGCTGGCTCTCTGCGCCGCCGCGGCCGGGCTCGGCCTCGCGCAGACCCTCACGGGGCCCGCGCGCTGCACGGCCTGCCACGACCACGCAAAGCAGGCGCGGCAATGGCAGGTCGACGAGCCACAGCGCTCGGGCGGCCGCGCGCACGTGAACGCGCTCGCCCGCCTCGACGACCCGAAAGCCGCGGGCCTCGCCCGGGCGATTGGCCTCACGAGTGCCTGGGCCGCGGGCGGGGCTTGTGTGAGTTGTCACGCGACCGTCTTCCGTGGCGGGCCGAACGCGGGCGTCTCGTGCGAGAGCTGTCACGGCCCCGCGTCGGGCTGGATCGAGCTGCACCAGACGCGCGGCTCATACCCGCAGGCGGTCGCCTCCGGGATGCGCGACCTGCGCGGCAAGCCGCACGCGATCGCCGGCCTGTGCGTGACGTGCCACGTGACGACCGACGGCCGGCTCGTCGCCGCGGGCCATCCGTCGGGCGCGTCGTTCGACGCCGGCGCACGCCTCGCGAAGATCGAGCACTGGACGACGCGCTACGATGCCGCGCAGCTGTCGGCCACGGCGCGGGCGCTTTCGACACGGCTGAGCGTTGCGGCCGGGTCGGCGAGCGGTGCTTCCAGCTCACGACCGCCCGCGGTGGCGTCCGCGGGCGGCGCCGCGACGCCACCGCCGAGCGTCGCTTCCTCCTCGGGCGCCGCCTGGCAGGACGTCCGGCCACTGCCCTCGGACTACACGACGGAGCCCGGGCAGCCGTCGGCAGCTGAGCCGTTCGATTCCGCACCCGACCTGCTGCAGCCTTCGGCCACGGCCTCGCTGGCCGAGGACCGCCTGCACGTGTCGCTCCCGATCGCGCCTTCCGCCACGGCCACGCCGCAGGCCCCCGCCGGCGAGGTATTGGCGCTGCGCGGTCGCGGGTTGCTGCTACTCGCGACGCTGCTGCGGGAGGGCCAATCGGTCCGCGTGCCCGTGTCCCCAGGCGCTCCCGCCGAGTTCGCGGGGCCCGAGAGCGAGTTGCTGCGCCTCCAGGAGGAGCTCTTCGCCCTGCTTCGGGCGGAGCTCGGGAAGCGAGCGCCATGAACGCGCCCAAGGAGCAGCTTCGCCGCGAGTACGAGGGGCGGCTGCGGCTCCTGGTCCCCGGCGACGCGGCCGAGCTCAAGCGGCTGCCGCTCCTCGAGCTCGTTCCACCGCGCATCCGCGACAGCGTGGTCGCGAAGATCCGCCCGTACGCCCACTTCCTCGACTTCGCTCCCGGCCAGGTGGTGGTGGCCGCCGGCGAGTACAGCGACTCGGTCTATGCCATCGTGCGGGGCGCGGCGGTGGTCGCGCTCGAGCCGGCGCAGCCGGTGACGCGGCGCGCCCAGATGAAGGGCTCGCCGCCGCCGAAACCCGCCGCCGCGTCCGCGGCGCCGGGACGTGTCCAGACGCTCGGCGCCGGCGATCTCTTCGGCGATCGCAGCGCGCTCTCGCGCTTCTCGGTGTCCGCCACGGTCAGCGCGTGGACGCCGCTGCGCGTGCTGCGGCTACGGCTGCCCGCGCTGCGCATGCTGACGGCCGTAGCCCCCGAGCTCAGGCGAACGCTCGACCAGCGCTACCGCGACGAGACGCTCTCGCAGCAGTTGCGGCGGGTGGGCTTGTTTGCCGAAGTCGACGAGGCCGCAATCGCGCGCCTGCGCGAGCAGGCCGAGCTCATGTCGCTGAGCCCCGGACAGCTGCTCGCGCGCGAGGGCACGCTCGCGGACTCGTTCTATCTCGTGCGAGGCGGCTACCTGAAGGTGAGCGTGGACGTGGGCGGGGCCGACCTGGCCGTGACCTACCTGCGTCCGGGCGACTTCGCCGGCGAGACCGCGATCCTGTTCGACCAGCGCTGGCCCTTCACGCTGCAGGCCGTCGAGCACGCCGAGCTCGTGCGCCTCGCGCGCGAGGACATGGCGGCGGTGGCGGGCGACCAGCCGCGCCTCAACGACCGCCTGTGGCAGGAGGCGCTCGCGCGGCTGAAGACGCGTGGGGCCGTGGCGCGCAACCCGGTCGCCTCCGAGTACCTGCAGATGGCGATCGAGACCGGCCTCGTCCACGGCGAGAGCGTGCTCTTGATCGATCTCACCACCTGCACGCGCTGCGACGACTGCGTCCAGGCGTGCGCCGACACCCACGGCGGCCAGCCGGTCTTCATCCGCGAGGGCAAGCGCTACCGCAACTGGCTGGTGCCGACGGCCTGCTACCAGTGCACCGACCCGGTGTGCCTGGTCGACTGTCCCACCGGCGCGATCCGCCGCTCGGTCGGGACGCTCGAGGTCACGATCGACCCGGCGACCTGCATCGGCTGCTCGAACTGCGCGACGCGCTGCCCGTGGGACAACATCGTGATGGTCGAGACCGGCGGCGCCCGCGCCGACGGCAAGCCCGAAGAAGTCGCGGTGAAGTGCGACCTGTGCCGCGGGCGCGCCGAGGGTCCCGCGTGCGTGAGTTCGTGCCCCCACGGCTCGGCCGTGCGTCTCTCCTTCAAGGACATGGACAAAGTGCGCTCGGTGCTGCGCTAGCGATGAGGATCGTCGCAGCCACAAGGCCCAAGAAGCCGCGGGTCTTCGCGGCCACGCTCGGCGTAGCGCTGCTCCTCGTGGCCCTGCACGGCTTCGGGCTCTCGCGTGGCCGCTTCGATCCCGGGCGCGGCCTGGGGCTGCTGTTCGGCGTCGTGGCAGCCGCGGGCTACGTCTTCGCGGCAGCCTACCCGTGGCGGCGACGCGCCTCCCGTCTCGCACCCGCGCGCGTGTGGACACAGGCGCACGTATACCTCGGCAGCCTGGCTTTCCTGGCCGCGCTACTGCACGCGGGGCTCGCCCGGCCGCAGGGGCTCGTCGCGACGGCGCTCCTGCTCCTCTCGGGATGGACGACGCTCACCGGCCTCCTCGGCACCGCGCTCCAGAAGTGGATCCCGTCACGGCTGACCGAGGGGCTGCGCGTCGAGGTGCTGCTGGAGAGGATAGAGGAGCTGCGCGCGCGCCTCGTCGCGGACGCGGACGCGCGCATGGCGGGAGCGGGCGAGGTCTTGTCGCGGCACTACCGGCAGGAGCTGCGGCCGAAGCTGGCGCGGCCGATGCCGGCGTGGTCGTATCTGATCGAGGTGCGCGCCGGGCGCGAGCAGACCCTCGAACCGCTGCGGCGGCTCGCCGGCTTCGTGCCCGCTGCGGACAAGACCCGCATCGACGATCTGACCGGCCTGCACATCGAGAAGCTCGAGCTCGACGCGCACCTCACGCTTCAGCGCCTGCTGCGGGGCTGGCTGGTGCTTCACGCGCCGCCTTCGGGCGTGCTGCTCGGTCTCGTGGCGTTTCACGTCTTCACCGGGCTCTGGTACTGACGCGTGCCCTACCAGGTGCCGTGGGGCACGCCGGAGCGCACGCGCCGGTTGCCAAAGCTCCGGCCGCTCCGGCCACCGCTCATTCTGCCCGCGGTCACCGGCGCCACGCTCCTCGCGCTCTTCGGCCTGCACGCAGCCTGGCGCGGTCTCGCGGCCCCTGGCCCCGTCTCGCAGGCGCACGGCGCGAGCGAGCGGCGCTGTCAGGAATGCCACACGCAGCCGGGCGGCGTCGTGAACAACCGCTGCCAGCGCTGCCATGACGCGGGCCCGATCGCGCGGCTGTCGCACCGGGCGCACGAGCAGGCCGGTCGCGGCGTCTCCGCGACCGCCGGCGATGCTGGCCCGCGAGCACGGCCAGAAGTCAGTGCGCCGTCCTGCGCCAGTTGCCACCGCGAGCACCTCGGGCGGCCCGCTCTGCTCGCGCCGCGCGACGACGGCCAGTGCGCGGGCTGCCACTTCCGGGGCCTCGCGTCGCATCCGGAGTTCGCGCGCATCACGCCCGCCCACACCCAGGCCGTGACACCTAGAAGCGCCGCCGTCTCTCCGCTTCCGCCGTCGGGGGTGTCAAGCGGATTCTCCCACCGCCAGCACGTCGCCGAGCTCGGCAAGCGGGGCGTGGCGACGTGGGACTCGTGCCTGGGCTGCCACGCGCCGTCGGTCGAGGCCCGCGACCTGCAGGAGATTTCGTTCGATCGGCACTGCGCCACGTGCCACGCCAGCTCGGGCTCGCTCGGTGCGACCGACCCCATCCCGCCCGCGGACGTCGAAACCCCGCGCGACATCGGCGAGTTCCAGAGCCTGGGCGGCCGCATCGTCAAGACGGTCGTGCGCCATCGCGACCCCTGGGTGCTCGCCAGCCTGCGCCGCCTGCGCTGGCGGATCGATCCCCTGGGCGCCGCCGCCGATCGCGCCGCCCTCGAGGCGCGCCGGAGCGCGCTGCGGCGCCACCTGGCGCTGGCCGCGCCGCTCGCCGGCCTCGATCTCCCGGCGCTCGAGGCGCGCGACGCGGCGCTTCGCGCCGAGATCGCGGAGCTCGAATCACGGCGCTCGAGCGCGGGCGGCAGCGTCGAGGCCGGGCTCGCACAGGTGACGCTCGCGTCCGAGGCTGCGCGGGACGCCGGGGATGCCGCGGCCGCCCGCGAAGCGACCGAGCTGCGTGCCGCCACCCTCGCCCTCTCGCAAGGCCCGATCGAGCCCGCGACGCTGGCGCCGGCGGAGCACGATGCGCGCCGCCTGGAACTGCTCGTGGTGATCGACGCGCTGGCCTCGGCCTCTCCCGAGCAGCGTCTGCGCGCCGAGGACCTGCGCCGGCGCGTGCTCGCGCTCCGGCCCGGCGACTCGACCGAGGCGGTCGTGGCGCGGGCGCTCGACCAGCGCCGCGCCGAACAGCGGAGAGTCGAGGACGAGATCCGCCTGCGCCGCTCGGGTGTCGTCCCGCCCTCGACGAACCTCCTGGCGCGCGAGCGGCGGGCGATCGAGGAGGCGCTCGCATCGACCGCGGCCCGGCTGCAGCAGATCGGCTCCCCGCCGGGCGACTCGATCGTGGTCGCTGTCGACGGGGATGCCGCGGTGTCGCTGGCCGCGCTCGCCGTGCGCTGCGCGCCCTGCCATGGCACGGAGGGCGCGATGGTCCGCGGGCCGCACGTGACGCAGCGAGCCTTGACACGGGCCACGTTCGTGCACGGGCCGCACCTGGGACAGGCGGCCTGCGAATCGTGCCACGCCGGCGTGGAGCGGAGCGAGGCTTCGGGCGAGCGTAACCTGCCCGGGATCGCGCGCTGTCGCGAGTGCCACGCGCCTCGGCGCGTGCTCTCGAGCTGCCAGCAATGCCACCGTTACCACCCCGGGGACCTCCCGTGAGCGCCTCCTTCTTCTTCCGCGTCCGGACCGGGGCGATCCGCTCGCGCTCGCTCGGCGACGGCGAGAACCTGATCGGGCGCGATCCCGGGCTGTGGCTCTCGCTGCCGCTCGAGGGCGTCTCGCGCCGCCACGCGCGCGTCGTGCCGCGCGAGGGCGCCTTCTGGATCGAGGACCTCGGCAGCACGAACGGCACGTTCGTGAACGGCGAGCGCGTCGCGGCGGAGCAGCTGCGGCACCTCGACGTCGTTTCGCTCGGCCGGCGCACCGAGCTCGTGTTCGTCCTGCCGGGCGACGCTCGTCCCTCCGCGACGCGCATCGCGCGGGCGAGCCTCGTCCGCGCCGCGGACGGCCGCGTCGTGGCGCTCGAGCGCGGCGAGACGATGCTCGGGCGCGCGCCCGAGTGTCCGGCGCCCGCTCTCGCTCCCGGCGTGTCCGACTTTCACGCCCGCGTCGAGCTTTCGGGCACGGCCCTCGTGGTCGAGGATCTCGGCCCCGGCACGCTCGTGAATGACCGTCCGGTCGCGACCGCGGCCCTGGCGGATGGCGACGAGCTGTCGCTGGCAGGGCTCGAAGCCTACCGCGTCGTGATCGAAGCCGAGCCGCAGTTGCCGCTGCCCCAGCAAGCGGTGCGGCCCGCACCCGACCGCTCGGACCCGAACGCGACGCGCTACGAATGGGGGCCAGAAGAGCGCCGCGCGCTCGCCGAGCTGCGCCGGACGCTGGGCCGGCTCGGCGGGGGAGGGGACTGAAGCGCACCGCTCGCGAGCCGTGGGAGGATAGGGCACCGATGGAATCCACGCTCCACGTCGCGGCGTCGAGCACGCCGGCCAGCGTGCCGGCACGTCCGCCCGATCCGTGCGCGCTGGTGCTGTTCGGCGCGACCGGCGACCTCGCGCACCGCAAGATCGTCCCCGCGCTCTATGCGCTGGCGCAGGGAGGCGAGCTGCCCTCGCCCTTCTGCCTGATCGCCACCAGCACCTCGGTCGGAGCGGCCGTCGCCTACCGCCAACAGCTTAGGCAATCGGTCGAGCGATTCTCCGACGGCAAAGCTGTCGACGAGGCGGCCTGGACGGCGTTCGGCACGGACATCGACACGGTCGCGGGCGACTACACGAAGCCGGAAGCGTTCGTGGCGCTGCGCTCGGCGACCTTCGCCGCCGAGAAGCGGCGGGCGACCTCCGGCAACCGTCTCTTCTATCTTGCGGTGCCGCCGGCGCAGTTTCCGCCGATCCTGAAAGGCCTGCGCGAGGCGGGGCTGCTGCATCCCGCGAACGGATCCCCCTGGTCGCGCGTCGTGATCGAGAAGCCGTTCGGCCGCGACCTCGCCTCGGCGCGCGAGCTCAACCGGCTCGTGGCGAGTGTCCTCGACGAGCGCCAGACGTTCCGCATCGACCATTACCTGGGCAAGGAGACCGTCCAGAACATCCTGGTATTCCGCTTCGGCAACTCGATCTTCGAGCCGCTCTGGAACCGAAAGTACGTCGACCAGGTCCAGATCACGATGGCCGAGGAGATCGGCGTCCTTCGGCGCGGCAAGTTCTACGACGCGACTGGTGTCGTGCGCGACGTGGTGCAGAACCACCTGCTGCAGGTTCTGGCGCTCGTGGCGATGGAGCTGCCGGCGACCTTCGCCGCGGACGACGTGCGCGACGAGAAGCTGAAGCTCTTGCGCTCGGTGCGCCCGCTCTCGCCGCGGGACGCCGTCCACGGCCAGTACGCGGGCTACCGCGAGGAGCAGGGCGTCGCGAGCGGTTCGCGCACGCCCACCTACACGGCGCTGCGCCTTCACGTCGACAACTGGCGCTGGCAGGGCGTGCCCTTCTACATCCGCGCGGGCAAGCGCCTCGCGCGCCGCACCACCGAGGTCTCGGTCCACTTCCAGCAGATCCCGTTCTGCCTCTTCGGGCGCGAGGACGTGTGCCAACTGATCGAGCCGAACGTGCTGGTGCTGCGGATCCAGCCCGACGAGGGGATCGCGCTCAAGGTCGCCAGCAAGGTGCCGGGCGACGACCTCACGGTCGGCAGCGTGACGATGGACTTCGCCTACGCCGGCGCCTTCGGCCGCGCCCCGGGCGAGGCCTACGAGAAGCTGCTGCTGGACGCGATGCGCGGGGATGCGACGCTCTTCGCACGCCGCGACGGCGACGAGCAGGCCTGGTCGCTGCTGGCGCCGGTGCTCGAAGGCTGGGAAAGCTCGCCGGATGCGCCGGCGGGGTACGTGGGGGGCGGCAGCGGTCCGCGCGAGGCCGACGAGCTGCTGCGCCAGGACGGGCGGCGCTGGCGCCCGCTCGCCTCGGTCCGGTGAGATCGGGGCTGATCGTGGTGGCCGACGCGCGCGCGCTCGCGCGGCGCGCGGCGGAGCGAATCGTGGAGACGACGCGCGCGGCCGTGGTCGGGCGCGGAAGGTGCGCCGTGGCGCTCGCCGGAGGAACGACGCCGCTCGCGACCTACGAAGTGCTCGGGACGTCGGCTCTCGCGGCGGCCGTGCCGTGGGGCGCCATCGCCTGGTACTTCGGCGACGAGCGAGCGGTCCCACCCGATCACCCCGAGAGCAACTACCTCGCGGTCCGGGAGACGCTTTTCGCGTCCCGGCCCGAAGCCCTCGCGCGCGTGTATCGCATGCCGGCCGACGCGGCCGACCTGGATCTCGCCGCACGCGCCTACGGCGAGCGGTTGCCGCATCCGCTCGACCTGATCCTGCTGGGCCTCGGCGAGGACGGCCACACGGCGTCGCTCTTTCCCGGCTCGCCTGCGCTCGGCGAGCGTTCTGAGCGCGTCGTGGTGGTGACCGGCCCCAAGCCACCGAACCCGCGCCTCACCGTCACCCCGCCCGTGATCGAGACGGCTCGCGAGATCCTGGTTCTCGTGAGCGGAGCGGGAAAGGCCGAGGCTCTGGCCCGTGCCCTGCAAGGCCCGCTCGACCCGACGGTGGTGCCGGCCCAGCTCGCGCGGCCCGGCACCTGGATCGTCGACCGCGACGCCGCACGGCTGCTCGCGCCGGCTGATCGCGCCTAGCGTCGCAGCCAGCGCCCCACGCCTCGTGTGAACTCAATGTCGTGAGTTGTTCCGAGGCCAGGGGCGAATGGCCCTGGGCTCAGGCAGCCAGTAGGGCCCGGGATCAACTGCCGTAGCCGTCCGGGTGCGCCTGCATCCAGTCCCAGGCCGAACGCACGATCGCGTCGAGCGACGCCTGCTGCGGGGCCCAGCCGAGCACAGCGCGGGCCCGCGAGGCGTCGGCCACGAGACGCAGCGGGTCGCCCTCGCGCCTGGGGCCGTTCTCGTGAGGCACGTCGCGACCGCTCGCGCGCTTCGCCGCCTCGATCACTTCGAGCACGGAGTAGCCGGTGCCGGTGCCGAGGTTCAGCAGCTGGGACTCGCCGCCTCGCGCCAGGTGGGCGAGCGCGAGCCGGTGCGCCTCGGCGAGATCGCTGACGTGGATGTAGTCGCGGATCGCGGTGCCGTCGGGCGTGTCGTAGTCCGCGCCGAAGACGGTGAGCTTCGTCCTACGGTCCAAAGCCGCACGCAGCGCCAGCGGGACGAGGTGTGTCTCGGGCTCGTGGTGCTCACCGCAGCGCTTCGTCGCGCCCGCGGCGTTGAAGTAGCGCAGCGCCACGAAGCGCAGGCCGTAGGCGCGGTCGAAGCTCTCGAGCAGCCGCTCGACGAACAGCTTCGACCAGCCGTAGGGGTTGATCGGCCACTGCGCGTGGCTGTCGGAAATAGGGACCGTGGTCGGCACGCCGTAGGTGGCGCAGGTCGACGAAAACACCACCCGCTTCACCCCGGCCGCGACCAGCGACTCGAAGAGCACCTGCGCCTGGGTGAAGTTGTTGTCGAAGTAACGGGCGGGTTCGCTCACCGACTCGCCGACGTAGGCGAACGCCGCGAAGTGCACGCAGGCCTCGACCTTGTGCTCGCGGCAGATCCGCGCGACGAGCTCGCGGTCCCCGGTGCGGCCCTGGCAGAACGTGGCATCCGGGTGGACCGCCGCGCGGTGGCCGCGCGACAGGTCGTCGAGGACGATGGCGCGCTCGCCCGACGCGACGAGCTGCTCGACGAACGCGCTTCCGATGTAACCTGCGCCGCCGGTGACGAGGACGGCCATCAGGCGGCTCCGGGCCGGGGGCTCAGGCCGCCGCGCCCTTCTCGGCGCCCCGCGCCGTGCCGTGGTTCTCCAGGAACCAGCGGTAGGACGAGAGGATGCCCTCGCGCAGCGGGGTCCGGTGGCGCCAGCCGAGCGCGTGCAGGCGCGAGACGTCGAGCAGCTTCCGCGGCGTGCCGTCGGGCTTGCTCGGGTCGAACACCAGTTGGGCTTGCGGGTGGACGATGTCGCGCACCGTCTCGGCGAGCTCGCGGATCGTCAGGTCCTCGCCCGTGCCGACGTTGATGTGCTCGGCCGCGTCGTAGCGGCGCATCAGAAACACGCACGCGTCGGCGAGGTCGTCGACGTGCAGGAACTCGCGCCGCGGGGACCCGGTGCCCCAGATCGGGACCTCGTTGCGCCCCTCGGTTTTCGCGTCGTGGAACTTACGAATCAGCGCGGGCAGCACGTGCGAGCTGGTCAGGTCGAAGTTGTCGTTCGGGCCGTACAGGTTTGTGGGCATCGCCGAGATGAAGTCGCAGCCGTACTGCGTGCGGTAGGCCTGGCACAGCTTGATCCCCGCGATCTTGGCGACCGCGTAGGGCTCGTTGGTGGGCTCGAGCAGCCCCGACAGCAGGTGCTCCTCCTTCATCGGCTGCGTGCACTCGCGCGGGTAGATGCACGAGCTGCCGAGATAGAGCAGCCGCTTCACGGGGAAGAGGTGCGCCGCGTGCACCACGGTAGCGTGGATCATCATGTTGTCGTAGATGAACTCGGCCGGTCGCGTGGAGTTCGCGAGGATGCCGCCGACGGTGCCCGCCACCAGGAACACGTACTCGGGGCGGTTGGCGCGGAACCAGTAGGTGACGGCCGCCTGGTCGCGCAGATCGAGCTCGTCGCGAGTCGCGGCGAAGACGCGCGAGAACCCCTCCTGCTCGAGCCGCCGCACCACGGCCGAGCCGACGAGGCCGCGGTGCCCCGCCACGAACACGCGCGCGTCGGGCTGCATTTCCTTCATGGCCCCGGCCATCTTAGCTCAGGCGGGCCGCGGTCGCCGCGCGAGAGCGTCCCGGATGAGCTGGAGCGCCGCGTTCCGCTCCGGGCCGTCGAGAGGCAGCCTAGGCGGGCGCACGTGCTCGGAGCCGAGACCGGTCTCTTGCTGCACCAGCTTGATCAACTGGACGAACTTCGGGACGGTATCGAGCCGCAGCAGTGGCAGGAACCAGTCGTAGAGCGCATGCGCCTCCGCGGTCTTGCCCTGCATCGACAGGTCGAAGAGCCGGACCGACTCTTCGGGCAGCGCATCCGCGAGGCCGGCGATCCAGCCGACGGCACCGGCAGCGATGCCCTCGAGGATTAGGTCGTCGATGCCGACGAGGACCGAGAGCCGGTCTCCCACGAGCGCGCAGAGCGCCGTCACGCGGCGCGCGTCGGTGCTGGACTCCTTCACCGCGGCGAGGTTGGGGAGCGCCTGGCTGAGCTCGAGGATCTGCTCGGGCAGCACGTCGGTGCCGTAGGCGACCGGATTGTTGTAGAGCATGCAAGGCAACGACGTCTCCGCGATCACGGCCTCGAAGTGCGCGCGCGTCTCGCGCCAGTCGCCCCGGTAGACATAGGGCGGCAGCACCATCAGGCCGTCGGCGCCCTGCTCGCGGCCGAGCTCGGCGAGCCGCTCGGCCTCTGCGGTGGTGAGCGCGGCCACCGCCGCGACCAGGCTCGCCCGGCCGGCGAGCGCCTCCTTGCACAGGCGCAGCACGGCCTTTTTCTCGTCGAAGGAGAGCGACCCGCCCTCGCCCAGCGAGCCGAGCGCCACGATCCCGGTGCAGCCGGCGCGCAGGAGCGCGTCCACCTGCTTCACCAGCAAGTCGGCGTCGACCGACAGGTCCGGCTTGAACGGCGTGGTGATCGCGGGAATGACGCCCTGCCACTTCATGTCGGCCCTCCGCTCGCAGGCTACTACAGCTTGCCCGCCAGCAGGCTTCGCATGTCACCCGACGAACGAGGATGCAACGGAGGGACGTGGGGTGATGCTAGGCATCCCACGGCCAGACCCTCGGCAGCCACCGCCTGACGTTCTGTCGATACAGCTCAAACGAGGATCCGAATCGAGAGCTGAGCGTGGGCTCCTCGTACACGACCACCCAAAGATGGAAGACGAGCCATAGCAGTACCGCGTACCGGAAAAGAGCGATGCTACCCAGAACGAGGCTTTCCCCGAGCACGACGGCAAGGATCGACACGTACATGGGGTTGCGAACGTGGAGGTACTGACCGGACACCACGAGGCGTGTGGGCGCGGCGACGGGTGCCGGTGTACCCAGCCCTTTGACCGCGAAGCGCACGAAACACTCCACCAGACTGCCTAGGCCGACAAGAATCGTGAAGGCTCCGACAACACGAAGGGCTGGTGTGGCAAGAAACGGCTTCTCCACTCGCCAGCCGGTCAACCAGAACGGGATCAGTCCCACGACCGTACCCGGTGCTAGCGCGAACCACAAAAACGCGCCGAGTGCCACCCAGAGGGCTCTACGCTCCATCACCGGTTCTCACCGCTCCCTTGAGCATCCGCCCAACACCCAGATCAGCAGCGAGGGCCGCGCCGTCTGGCCCACGCGGATCTCGTCTGCTGCATCTGGTTCTTATACATCTGCTCCCTATAGTCCAAGTGGTTCGTCACCCTCAAAGTACGGGTCGTACCCCAAGAAGAGTATGCACTCGAGTCGATCGGCGTTGGCCAGTACTTGGCCAGGGACCCGCTTGCGCTCAAGCTCGAGGTGTTCGCGCAACCCGCTCACATGGGCCGCGACGGCGCGGTGAATCAGCGCGTCTGCACCTGAGCAGCCTGCGCCCTAGACGAGAGGATATGCATACCGGAGGGGTGTCAAGCGCAGGAGTAGTTGAACGACGACGATCAATGTCGGCAACAGCACGAGCAAAACCCGTTCGTGCGGCCTGAATGCCATGCCTGCCCTGATGCCATGCCTGGTATGCGGCAGTGGGGAGCCACACGAGCGAAATGAGATAACCCCAGGTGCCGAACCAACCCCGAAAACCTGGACAGATGATCATCATACGGAGATCGAACTGGCCGGGAGGAAGCGCGACTTCGTCCGGCGGACGCCACCATGTCTCTGGCATTGAGGGCAGCGCCTCGACCATGTCAACGATTGCGAGCGGAACCAGTAAGACAGCGATCCAGCCCATCACCGTGACGACGCGTCCCAGAACTGCCTTCCGCTCACCGGTCATGCCGCCTCGTGCACCTTGAGCATGTCCGTCCAACGCTCACGCTCAGCGGCGTCGGGCGCGCCACCTCTCAGTTGTGCCCTCACCCAACACGATGCGCGCGCCCGACGTCCGCTGCAGCGTGTTGTTGGGCAGCAGCTCCCGCCGTCGATCTTCGCGAGCCAGTCTCCGGTGACGGCTCCTCGGTCGATCAGGTCCCTCCGTTACCCAGCACTCTGGCGATCGCGGTGATGGTATTCCAGTTGCGCGTGGTGACCGGGACCCCAAAGAGCCGGTCGAACGAGCCGAGGTAGCTGATGACTTTCATGTGACGCCGGTACACACCGAAGACGAATCGATTGTCCCTCGCGAGAATCTTCAGCAGCCACTTGCCGCTGGAAGGAAAACTCATGGGCGTCGACGGCGTCGAGCGGGGGCGTTTGGACAGGATGCTCACGAAGCGGACGATGTCGGGTCGCACGGGCTGGTCCGCGAAATGATTCTGAGACATCAGCCTGACGATCTCGCGGCCCTGGCAGATCGCGATCTCGGCGTCAAAGGGAAGCCTGCGTGCCAATTCGGCGCGGAGTTGCGTCCGGCTGACTGGCCGCCGGATCACGAAGGTGCCCGCCGCACCGATGTTGACGGCCTCGAGGTGCTTCAGTCGTTCGGCCAGCGTCGAGGGTCGGAAGGTCCTGTGACCGCCGACGTTGACCCCTCTTAGGAGAACCACGAGTGCCACGCGTTCCTCCTGCTGGCGCCGCTCGAAACTGATCTACCCGGCCGACCCAAACTGATCCACCGGCCCTCTTGTCTGCCCAACACCGGGGATGAGCTGCGAAGCTCCGAAGTTGACCACGCTTCGTCAGCTTCATCCCCTTGTTCGGCGGCGTCGCTTCTGGCAGGCTTGCTTTTGCCACTCACTCAGACGGGTTCACCACGACCATCGCACGAGCGCACTTCCAGCTACCGTCGGGCTGCTTCTTCAGGACCATAAGCCTCTTTCCACGAACGCGCTTCACCTCACCACCTGGCGACTCCACGTAGCTCCCTGTGAAGTAGCCCCACTCAAAGGCCCACCCGTCCGTGACCGTCAGCTCCTTGGTCTCCGGAACATAGCTCAAGACACGTAGGTCCGGAGTGGCGGCTTTCTGGCGCTCGTTGGTTGCGCGGATCGCGTGCTTGCCAATGTCGTCCGGCTCACCCTGTTGGAGTCGCACGCCGTCATCGGTATACAGCTCGGTAAGCGCCGCCGTGTCTCTCGCCAAGGTCGCAGCGATGTCCTGGCTGTGGAGCTTCTCGATGGCGGCCAAGTCCTGCGTGTGCGCGTCGTCCATCTTCGCCGACACGCCAGATCCCTGGAACACATGCGCCGTCAGGGCAACGAAGGCGCAGATAACCACAGTAACCGAGCGAAGTGTCATACTCCCCCTGCATTCCCGCCTCGTCCCTCCCCGGTAGTCCGCCGAACGCTCCGGTTCAGCGGCGGGCCGCGCAGCGGACCGTCCGCTGCAACCGGTTGTTAG
>Ga0247727_10004951_pt1 | contig 27636 bp, 25 predicted proteins | sample WisWelCaveWW1625_FD_202498 | JGI IMG/M metagenome (GOLD analysis project Ga0247727, IMG submission 202498) | Biofilm microbial communities from Wishing Well Cave, Virginia, United States - WW16-25 | ecosystem: Environmental > Aquatic > Deep subsurface > Groundwater > Cave microbial mat | place...
GTTTTTATTGCAAGGCACTATAAGAATTTTTAGGTATCCATGTCTGTCTTGAATGAATTGGCATTCTTTGAGATGCTTGTGGAGGCTGAAAAGTAGTAAGTTTAATGCAGATTGGTTCAAAAATTTTCCATCGATACCAATGAGCTTATCTATGTTTCTCCCTTGGAGGGATGTCAATCGTGGAGAAGTCCTGCAGCACTTGCATTTTGAAGTGTGAATATCGGCGCTATCATTAGTACCGTAGCGGAGCAGTGGGAACGCAAAGTTGTTCAGTGATGTTGCGACAAGGCTTCCTTTAATTGTTTCAACAACCCCATATAAGGGGTTGAGATGCATTCCTGAATGGCAGCGGCATTCTGTCGCGCTTGAAACCCTTTCTATAAGCCCATAGCTGTTGTACATTTTGCATGAAAAGGTTTTTTCGATTTTCCTCCTCCAGTGCGGCAAGAGGTCTTCGCCAACTGCAATGGCTGAAGTGAAAGAGAGATTTCCAATTCCATGCACATCACAGTAATTGGCAAGTGCGTATATAAATGAGGAGTAGCCCTTGACTACAGGGTATTTATGTTTCTCAATTGCCTTTATGTATCTAGGCAAAGCCCCGTCATCAAAAAAAAGAGGGTTTAAATGCAGAATCCTCTGTTCTTTGCTGTGGTGCCATTTCGTGGCCCTATTTGGCCTGCTGAGTTTAACATAACCTTGAAAATAATTAGATCCTGCAATCTCAAATTGCCCCACCACATTTAGCCATTCCAAATAATCTTCTCGTTTTGTGCTCAAAAGTTTCAAAGGGGACCCTGTGGTTCCGGTAGTGTAACGAGGAATAAGTTGAGAAGGCGGGATGTTCTTTGCTATAAAGCTTCGATGGTTGGACTTTACCTCTTCCTTCGTCAATATGGGCAATTTCTTAAGGTCTTCTATGGTTGAGAGATTGTTTGGCTTCAGGGATAGCTTCTTGAACAGCTTTTGGTAATAGGGGACATTCGAATAACAATGGTGAATCAGCTCTTTGAGTTTTTTTTCCTGTAAATTTCTTGCCAAGTCCTTGTCAACATAAGCAGCACCATTCATTTCCGTTGGTGAAATGCCATACCTCGCCGCTCCGAAGGCAAGCACGGCATGGTGCTGCTGGGCGGGAGAGAGCCTTTGGAATATTCTTTTATGGAGAGGCGTGGTCAAGATGGTGTCACCAGGGCTTTCTTTTGTTGGAATGGGTAATTATCGGCACATTTCTCATCAAGAGACTGCAGGGGGGTACCTTTCATAAATTTTGCCGTAGCCAGAACTTACGATTGGGGCTCAGTAGAAAGTAAGAAATAACCCGAGCAGCCATGAGGCTGCTGCGGGGTGGTGGAGACACCCACCACATGAAGAAAAAAGAGACACAGAAAGATAAAGCTAAGCGTTTGTGGAAGGCAGCTGGCCTTCCAGATTTCTTTAACAGGAAGGGGCCAAAGAATACCCCTGCTTGGCTCACCTATGCGTGCCACCTTGAATACACTGCCCATGCCCCTTCATGGAGGAGGGCGGCAAACTTCATGGCCAATTACCATGAAGACTCGCGCCATTGGACAACTTGGCAAAAGGCCATTTCTAAATGGCCTTGTTGGGTTTGGGATCGCATCGATAGGGGAGGAGAAATTTCACGTCCTGTACAGGGAGTGATTATGATTGATGTTATTAAGCGAAAATTTCTCTCGTGGCGCATACGCGCCAAAGCAAGAGGTGAGAAATGCGATGTCCCTTATCTCTTACGAAAAAGCCCCTGCAAAGTTGAAGGTGTCCTTTTGGACAAAGGGTTTGACAGCAACCCTTTGCATTCTTTTCTTCGTGAAAAAGGAATCTGGAGTATTGCTCCAGTTCGCAAAGGATGTAAACGAGGGCGATACCGTAAAGAACTTAGGGATTTCTTTGATTGGGGGCTCTATCGGCAGCGCAATATTGTAGAGAGCCTCATTAGCGCAGTAAAGAGGCTCTTTGGCTCTCACGTGAGAGCCAGAAGTGCGCGCATGCAGCGCGCAGAATTGTCCTCTCGCTTCATCGCCTACAACATTGGGGCGCTGTTGAGACTACTTTCTACTAAGCCTACGATTGGAGAGAATTTATAAGCATCAAGTCATACTGGGAGTGTCATTAAGAAGGAAGAAATAACGGTTTCCCTATGAAGACGATTTATGCCAGATTGCTTACACCCAGTACCTATAATCCCTTCCTCCCTAAAAAAGTGACCATTGAGCTCACTAACAACTGCAACCTCAAATGCAAGATGTGCGGCATTTGGGCAGAGCAAAAAAAATTTGCCTTTCCCCCTGAAAAATTGAGGGAGCTTTTGCGCGATGAATCGATGGCGGGAGTATGTCATGTTGCCCTCACCGGCGGGGAGCCTTTTTTGCTTGGAAACCTGCTCGAGTATTATTCAATTATCCGCAAGGAATCCCCCCAGGCATATGTCAACATAAGCACAAACGGCTATTTTCCGGAAAGGGTGATTGCATTCCTGGAAAAGACGAAGGGAGAGGCCATTTCGATTGCCATAAGCTTTGATGGGGTGGATTCCCATGACCTGATCAGGGGCACTGAGCAATCGTCGAAGAGGCTTCTTGACACCGCAATGCGCATCAAAAGGCTTTTTCCGCATGTCCCTCTTGGCCTCAAAATGACTATCACGCCTTTCAACTACAAGGAAATATACAAAACCGCAGCATTTTGTTTTGGCATTGGGATTCCCTTTAGGATTAAGACTATGGAGAAGCTTGAGAATTACCATAATAGGCACCATTCGGAGATATCCGAGGTCAACTACGATGAAGGCATGAAGAAGTCCATCGTAGCCCAAGCCAAGGAGATGCTGCGATTGGGCATGACCACCAATAGGGCATACATCAAAAAGCTGATACGGAAATATGAAGGGGGGGAAGTGAGATGCCCATGTGAGGAAAAAACGCTGTTCATTGCCGTTACTGGGGACGTGTTTCTTTGCAGGCAGAAAAACTCCTGCGGAAATATTATGAAGCATCCCCTGTCTTTGATTTGGAAATCCCCGCAGCGAAGGGATGTTGAGATGCAAATGAGGCAATGTGTGGAATGGAAGGGAAATTCCCTCCCGTTTATGCATGATTGAAGAGAGCCAACATGAGCGTTTCCTACTACAACTACCGAAAGCTGCATTCCTTCCTTCAGCCAGAAGTCTCAAGGGAATTGGAGCACCTGTTTTCCCTTGATTCTGACGATGACTTTCACTCTTACCTACAAAAGGGGGAAAAACAGCTCAGCAAGGCTTTCCCCGGCATGCATTGCGTTGGGCTCTCAAGCGGAACAACTGCGCTTCAGTTTGCCCTAACCGGGCTAGGGATAAAGAGGGGTGATGAGGTCATTACGGTCCCCAATACCTACATTGCAACCCTTCACGCGATTGCCAATACAGGCGCCAAGCCGGTTTTAGTCGATGCTGATAATGAGACACTTTTAATGGATACCCATTGTATTGATGAAAAAATAAGCCCGCAAACAAGGGCAATACTTCCAGTCCATCTTTTTGGCCAGATGGCTGATATGGAAGCTATAGCAAAAATAGCGAGGAACTCTTCGCTAAAAACGGTGGAAGATGCCGCTCAAGCCCACGGAGCGAAGTATAGGGGAGAATCTCCCGGTTCCAAAAGCAATGCCGCATGCTATAGCCTGTTCATGAATAAAAGTTTTGGCGGGATCGGGAATGGAGGCATGCTGACCACCACATACAGGGATATCTGTAAAAAGGCCAGAATTTTGCGTGATGCTGATGCTAATGACCCGCTGCTCCTTCAAAGCCACCGTACGCCTGCCAATTTGGATTGGTTCCATCTGGCATTCCTTAAGGCAAAGATGCCCTATTTGAAAAAATGGTGTGAGCGAAGGAGGGAGATTGCAAAAATATACCAAGAAGGGATTTCAAGCCTCCCCTTGCGCCTCACGGGGACAGACAAGCGCGCCTACCACGTGTATAGGGATTTTGCAGTTCGAACACCTTTTAGAACTGCCCTTCGGCTGTTTTTAAAGGCAAAGGGGGTGCAGACAGTGGTGCATTACTCAATTCCCGCTCATTTGACCAAAGTCTATCGCCATCTTGGCTATTCCAAAGGGAGCTTTCCGGTTGCAGAAGACGCGTCGCGCACTATCCTTTCCCTCCCCATCAATCCATTCCTTAGCGATGAAGAAGTGTTTTATACCATCTCATCCATTCGGCAGTTTTTCCGATTGTTTGGAAAGCGCTTCCCATCCAAAAAATGAGGAATTTTAATGGGGTTTAATTGCAGGCAGTGATGTATTGCACCATCCTGTGTACATCATTTCGATTGAACTTTTCTTTCGAAGGGCTAGTAGAGTTTTTTTCAGGGATGAAAGAAAGCACTATGGACAGATAGTCGTGTGCATCTCCCGAGACAGCAGGACTAGTGTCCGCGGCAGATTTCCTTTGGCCTTCCTTAAGGAGGGCTCTCGCCCCGTCATATTCTCCTTTTTTGATGAGGAGTATGCCGCCCAGGAGGTTAAGCCTGGAATTTTTTGGAAATGTGTTGAGCCCCTGCATGGTCAGGTTTAAAGCCTCATCGTTTTGGCATGACCAGATTTTGAGGATAACAAAATAGTAAAGTATCCAAGGGGTTAGGGAAGAGCCCCTATCCACAATCAAAGGAATGATACTACTTGTATTTATGTGCTCTCCTTGCGATGCCAAAATCATGAGCTGAAGAAATTGGGCATCTGCATTGTTTGGGTTGAGAAGAAGGGCGGTGTTTGCTAATTGCGATGCGCGATCCTCATGACTGAGTGAGTATTGAACAAGCGCCTGTCTGGCATACCAACCGCTTTTGTCGGTAAAAAACTGAAAAGGGTGGAGCCCATACAGGATGAGGCCAGCTACAGCAACTAGGGCTATTGACAATACTATGGCGTTTATGCTTCGAGTTTTTATGTGCATGTTAGGCTTTGTCGCCCCCATTGTGATAATCAGTAAGGCCCACCACCCGATAAAGGGTGTAGGCTTTATCCCCGTTTGGATAGTTCGCTTCTGGCAAAAGCTTGAAGGTGTCCATCATCCTCTTGCAGTTTGCCGAGGAATCAGAGACAATGCGATAGCAATAATGGTCATAAAAATAGTACACGCATTCATTTTTAGCAAGGAGGCTTTGGATAATGCTGGGATTTTGAAGGGCATAGCTGGTTTCCATGCCAATTGAATCTGTTGCTGCATTCGTAATGGCCGGGAATTGGGAGATGATGGTGCAGTTCGAGGGAACAGTCTCATGCAATGTGGAGGCTGAAAAAGTTTCCAGCATATTCAATGATGGGTATTTTTTGTAGAGTGGCTCCCTTTGCGCGGGAGAAAGCGAGAAAGCGGACACCGCCAGGAGGAGTAGCAGCGCTGATGCCCTAAATAAGGCTTGATGGCGTTTTGCCTTTTGCGCCAATTCTTCCGCCCCGTATGCGGCGCAAACTGAAAAAAAGAAAAAAGGAATGAGAATCATGCGGCTTTCATAAGAAAGGGGGATGTATATGATAGAAGAAATGAGCAAAGGTATCCCGATTAAACACAGCTTTATCTGATTTTTTCCCAGTAAAACTAGGCCAAAAATTCCTGGAATGAGGAGAGTGAAGTTTAGTGAGAGGTGTTTGAGGTAAAAGGGGAGGTTAAACGCGTAGAAATGGGGCAAAAAGTTGGAAAGGTTGCGCATATAGAATTCAATGGTGAAGAAGAAAAGTGTGAAAGTCAAAAGTCCTATGAGGGTTGCAATGGCGGGCATCAGGGCAGAAATGCTGCGCTTTACCGATGACGGCAAGCTTTTAGCATTGAGAAGAAGGAGCAGAAGGAAGACAGGAGTGAGGAGGAGGTTCTCGTAGCGGATGAAAACAGAAAAAAGAAAAACAAGTCCTGTAAAGACGCCCATAGGTATGCTTGGCAGACGGGTAAAAAGAAGGAAAGAGATGAATGTCAGCATCACAAAAAAAAGTGCAGGCATACTTGTTTCAACGGTGTTAGACCATACCGCGTGCAGCGGAGAGAGTGCAAAAAAAATGCTGCACCACAGGCCAATGCCGCTTCTTTTAAATACCAAGTAGCAAAAGATGAAGGAGAGCGCTATGGTGAGCAGCGCAAAGGCTTGAGTAACCATAAAGGCAACTGAAGAAGAGCTTCCAAGTGCGCGAAATGCCAGGGAGAGTATGAATGGCCAGAGCGGGCCTTTTGTTAGTACAGACCAACAATGGCTTCCTTCCCACGTCCAGACACAACTAACAATCTTGCCTTGCTGATTGATGTTTTTTGCCTGTTCGATGTACATGGGCTCATCGACATACATCTGATGGAATGATGGAATGAGGAATATCCTGATGATGGCTCCAACTAGGGTGATAAGGAAAAGGAGAAGCCATGTGCTTTTGCCAACTGCCGCAAACGTGCCAATGATTCTCTTCCAGTCAAGCGAAAAGAGGGTTATGCAGAAGAAAAAGCCGAGTATGGACAATATCCCCACTATATTGGTTTCATACCACCCGACAAACCCCATGCCAACATACCCAAAAAATGGTTATATAAATTTTTGGTAAATGGATGTAGGAAAAGTAAGGGCAACATAACGATGCTGGCATGCTCATCCTTCCTACAAACAGCAAAGGGTTTAAATGCATTGTCCAGTGAGGCTTCCCATGAAAAACAAAAAGAAAAACTCCCTGATCATCAATTTAGCTGTCCTTGCCTTCTCTGTGATATTTTTTCTTGCCGTTTTTGAGATAGTGTTAAGAGTTGTGTATGGGCCCCATCTTTCCTATGATGTTGATGATGACTTATACTGGAAGCTGAAACCTGACAGTTATGGTGTCCCTCAGTTTGGTTTGCCACAGGTCACCATAAACTCGGACGGCTTTAGGGGGCCAGACATTGAGCCATCAAAATGCACCATCATGGTGTTTGGGGATTCTCAAGCCTTTGGTTGGGGCGTGAAGGACAATGAAACGTTTTCTGAAGTCTTGGATGGCATGATGGGATCTGATGTGGAGATCATCAATGCAGGAGTTCCGGCTTGGGGACTTTTCCAGCAAGCTATCTTGTTCAATCAAACATACAGGGCATACAATCCAGATTCTGTTGTGCTCCTGCTCAGCAGGTTTGACTTGTTCCGCGTCCCTTTCAATGATTCAGCTTCCAAACAAGCCTACCTAAGGAAGAAAAGCCTGCTTGGGAAAACCATTGGTCATTTTCATGTCTTGAGATTTATCGCGCTTAAAGTGAACACGGTGTTCCACACCCAATTTGGACACCAACAGCAGCATTTCCTCGATAGTTCTTCAGATGTGCGACCGTTATGGAACGACCAGAAAAAGCATGTTGAGGCGATAAGAGGGGCTCTTGCAGCAGACAACAAGACGCTCATCTTGGCCCTTTATCAGCCTAGAAATTCCTCCAACGCGCTTTCCTTTTATTCCTTGGTCAGGCCTTCCTTTGGCGAAGATATCATCATTATAGACGACATCCACGCTTATTTTGACAGCATTCCGTTATCTGAATTACGAATTTCAGAAACAGACAACCACCCTTCCGCGTTGGCGCATCGGATTGTAGCGGGGAGGCTGCATGAAGAATACAAAAAGGAAGGCTTTATCATCAATGGTAAGCGCTGCGCGAAGCAGGAGGGAGAGCAAACCAAATTTTCTGAAAATGTGTACAGTGATAGGAATAAGAAAAGAGAGGGAAGCCTTGCTAATTCCTGGAACATTAGCATCATTATGCTCAATGCATCAACGCTGCGCATCAACGCCTCCTCAAGCGACATGACCAATTTCAACATTGGCGATGACTTTTCAAATGCATATCGGTATCTTGAAATCGTCGGTGGAGTGGGGGAGTGGAAAGCATCATCATCCTCTGTATCCGGAACAGCGGCCAACATAGAGTACTTAGCCCATTTCCCCATCGGATGGTCGAGGGAAAATCCCTATGGATTCCTTTCTGGTTCATTTGGGGCAGTTTCAGCAGATATTCTCTTTCCAAGAGGGGATAAGGTGAATGCAACATACCACCTGGATTTTACTAATCTTGGGATGGGAGTGCATAATTCCGGATTTGGAGACTCAAAAACATATGCCCTTTCCGGTGATGAGCTTTTCGAAACGTATTTTGTTTTTGGCCCATTCACAGCAGATTGCGAATTCTTGGAGGGAGGCGCTCATGTGAAGGTGCTATCAGGAGGTGGCAAGACCATAAATACGAGCGTGTGCAAGAACATCAAAGCGCTGTTTTCGTATTACGCGGCAGAGTTTGGAAAACCGGAACAAATGCTCCCTTCCTATGAAATCGGGCTCTTTCCCGCAAGATCATATTCTTCCCTCAATTCCGGCTTCTACTACCCTTGGCCATACTATGAATTCATTGCCCATGAGCTGTTTCACAAGTGGGAACCATCTGCCAACTGTACTCAGGAAACGCTTGTCCGGGAGGGGCTTGCGAGCTATATGCAAGTGCACGCGCAATACAAGGCAGGGATTCTCACGCACAAGGAGCGTGAAGCGCTTTTTGATCAAAAACAAGCATTGGTGTCCTCTCTTCCATCGGAGTATTTTTCCCTATCTGGTGAGGGCCTTATCAACCTACGGAAGAGGAATGCAAGCGCATATTCCGCCATTATCTATTCACGGGGGGCATTGGTGTGGGAACTCATGAAGCAGGATGGAGTGATGCCAGAAGACTCATTTAGGGGATACCTGCAGACAAAGAACTGCACGATTTTGCCTTTTCTTGTTTCGACTTATGATCGCAAGCTGTTGGAGGAAATTGGGACGTAAAAAATCACTAGAAGGAAAAAGATATTGAGGGGGCCTAACAGAGTGATTTTTGCAGGTAAGTGGCTTTTTACTGGTCCATTAAGCTATCAATCATATCAAGCAGTTTTTCCCTATCAAGCTCTGAAGCTGAATCACTCTTCCATTGCAAGTAAAGGGGTTCGAGGTTGAAAAGAATGCTTTCGAAAATCGTATACTCTCCAGATGCGCGAATAGCAAACATCAACTCGATCCAAGGCGTCATGTCTTCACGATACCATGAGAGCGCTTTCAAGAAACACCCAATGCTTTTTGTGTAGTGCTCCTGCAAGTAATGGCAAGTTCCGAGGAGGGAGAATAGCAGGGAAATTTCTCTTTGGGAGTATGCATGGGCAGTTGTTGCATTTAAAATAAGCCTTGTGGTGAGGATGGTTGCTTTTTTTATTTCCTTCTCTTGCCCATAAAACCTATGGCAGAGGTTACCGAAAACCTCGTCATATGGTCCTTTTGATGCAAGTGAAAATTCTATTCTTTTTATAGGGATTCCTAAAAAATTTTCAAGGATTTTTTTTTCCGCTTCTAAGTTATTTGGAGGCATATTTACCTATTCGAAGCCAATAACAAACCATCTCTCGATTTTGTCAATTTTCTTTATAGCTGACTCGTTGTTCTTTATGATGATGTGGTCTTTTGTGATGGAGACAGCGTTTCCTTCTGAAAGCGTTCCCGCAAGATCCATCTGATCTTCCTTTCTGGCAGGATTAGTCGTGTATTCTGCATTAGTGTACGAAATTTCTACAGCATTCCGACTTCCCGAAAGGATGCCATCAAAGATAACAAAGTGACGCTCCCCGAACACAAGCAATGGCTTTCGGAGCATTTCAGCTGCCTTTGTCACAAAAAGTGGCTCGACATTTTCGAGTTTTTTCTCCACTTGTTTTGCCAAAGAGATGGTTTTTTGGCAGCGATAAGAGCAGGGAATATGGTGGATTAAAGAATACGATTTGCCCATGAGGAAATTGTTGCAATAATATGAACCGGTGTTTTTTCCTTCTGACTTAGGGGTGCGCTTATAGGATTCATAAGGGTGGCTATAGAGAGCCCAATTATTGTGGCTCCTGAAAAAATCGATACAACATTCTGGATAACCTAGAGCCCCTCCGAAACGTAGATGGTCTATATAAGGCTTATTAATGAAACTGCGATTCATAACTACTGAATACCATCCATATCGCTTTGTTTTTTGCACACCTTCCATCGTTGATGAGACAAACACATGAACATAGCCATCTTTTGCGTTTTTGTTGAAGTGTGTGGCTTTGTAGAAAGAGGTAGTTATATTCGTACCACCGGAAATCTCTTGTTTTGGGGAATCTACGGGTGTAATGAGCACGTCAGGATCCACAACCATGCCGTATGCATTACAAATGGAAACGAATTCCTCATATTTATGGATTGGAACCCAATCGTCATATGCCGGCTTTGCACCAAGGGCGACAGCAGCGAACATGGGCCATTGTTCAGACCCCCTTATTTTACAATAGTCTGCACCAAAGTTTTTTGGAATGTATTCAGTAATGACTGGTGTCTGTTTGTTCATGAGTGGGTGTGTGAGATTTCCTTCATAAGTTTTTCTATGTAACAAGGAGATGGAACAATAGTAACGCAGTTAAAGGAAAATGATATGTGAGTGGAAAATATGTTGCACTGGACGAACTTCCCAAAAGGATTAAAAAACGTGTTGATTCCCCAAATTCATGACGATGTCCCATTTCACTTCCCAAGAAGTCAGCGTGTTCTACGCCCAAATGGCAAGGGCGACATTTTCCGCCTCGCTTCGGGTGATGATTGAGCAGAGGAGCTTGACAGAAGACCAAAAAAAAGTGGCCTCATTGGTTATGGATAAGGCCCGCCATATTCCGGAGTTCTTCACAAAATCCTACATTATCTACCTTTCAAACGGCATTATTGATGCAGCAACACAAGAGCAAAGGAAAAACATTCAAGAGCAGCTTTTCCTTGAGTTGTGCATTCGGCTCCTTCAGTTCGAGATGGTTGAAAGGATGCAATTTTTCATTCCAAGAGAAATGTTTTGCCTTGGGCTCAATAGGCATGTTCCTCCCTCCAAAGCAATTTCCCGGAATGAACAGGGGTATCTCTTTCATTCAGAAAAAAGTGATTTGCTTCTTCAGAGGAACGAGGAATGCGCCGTCACGGAAAATGTTAATTTTCTAGTCGAAGATAGGAATCCTTACAATATCCATAACGATCATCCTGAGCTCAAGGGCCAGCAATTTTCTTCATACGATTTGGGAGGAGTGTCGAGGGAGAAATGGGTTTCCCAATTTCGCGATGCGTACGCCATCATGAAGGAAAAAGTGCCCCTTATTTATGATGAAATCTGTCCGTTCCTTGATGAAATTGCCCCGCACGGATACGCACCAGGCAAGCAGATGTCTTCCACCTACAGCAAAAGCCCGGGGATACTTTACCTTTCCTATACTGATGAGGCCGTTATGCAGGCAGAGGCGCTCATCCATGAGGTGCACCACACTATTTTCAACATTATATTGTGGAAATACAAATTGCTTGGCAATAACGACGAGCTCAAGTATTATTCCGCATACAGGCGGGATGCGCGCCATGTTCGAGGGTGCTTTATTGGGCTGCATGCCTTTGTCGCCGTGCAGAATTTCTATTGTGCCCTTGCAAAATCAGAGCGGCAGATAAAAGCGATTGACCAGTTTTTGACGCTGTACCTGAAGAATAAGATGGTGATTGATGTTCTGGAGAAATACGCGGATTTCGCGCAGGAAGGAAACATGCTTTTTTCTGATGTCTGCACAAATTTTCACCACGATGATTCTTTCTTCGAAGAATGCACCACCACCTATGCGACAATAAAAAAAGACGTTGAGGGGAAAGTGATGGCCCACTTTGAGGCTGCCAAAAGAGAAAATGCGGTGCTGCTCCACTAATAGGGAAAAAACATAATTAAAATGAAAATGGTATGTTGGTGCACTTTTATGCCTTGATTTCTAATGCTATTTCTGATACTTGGAGGGCGTGCTCCACATTCTTCCTCCCGACAAAAAAGAGAAAAAAAGGATAGTAGGATTTTTCTTCCCAATCTCCGAATTGTATATTCTTTGAATCAATGTCAATTACGCCCAAAAGCTCCAGAGCGCGAACAGCGTGGGGGAAATCCATGATAATGTCCTGGGCAAATGCCTTTCTATACTCTTCCCGGGATAATGACCTTGTTGCCTGAAAGCGCTGGATGATGAACTTGAGCCGTTCCTTGCGCACGGAAGCAGGGTTTGAGAAAAAATTTGCGAAGGTATTTTTGAGGAGGTCAATGTTGCCAAATTTTTGCATGGCCTTCTCAAAGAAAAGCATATCTTCAGAAACCATGTGCCGGAACGGATCTTTTCGTAAATGTGGCATAAGGGAGGCTAAGGAACCGTTAGTAACTACCCTATGCGGATTGGTTGTGAGCTCGGACTCGCGCGCTTTGCTCAGGATTTCTGCCGGATCCCTGTCATGAACTGGCAGGATATCATCGTAGCCATGAATATCGATATACTGCCTATTGATGCCTGAGCAAATCGACTGCAACGAGCATTCCTTGCATTGCGGCGCATAAAAATAGCTACTGTTGGAATGAACATGCCACTCACCGCCAACGCCAGTATCTGTTGGCCTCTTGAAGAACATGTTCATGAGCTTATCGTTAAATATATCCCTCCTCAAATCACTATGGTTGTGCTCGAAATCACGTATAAAACAAAGGGGGATTTTCTCAATGCGGAACGTCTTCCCGTTATCCTGGAGGTATTGGAATGCCTCGCGTATAAATGGCGATGCTTCTGAAAAGCTTGGAACTGTCCACGCATTATCCTTTGCCCAATAAACAGGGTCAATAAAATTGAAGCTGAAATGCTTGATGAACGGGTAATTATCGCAGATAAACTTGAGGTGTTCTTTGAGATGCGGGTAGTTTGCTGTTTGGATGACGGTCACAATCAAGGTAAAAATCTCATATTTTCCAAGCAGCTCAAGACCCTTAAGGACGTTCTTGTAGGCATAGGGCGCTTTGGTGAGCTCCCCGAATGTTTTTTCATCGGAAGAATGGAATGAAACGCTTATTTTCAGATTGCACTTCATTTTGGCAAGCTGCTGGACAAACTCCTCACGAAAAAACATAGTGCCGTTGGACTGGACGGTGATCTCCTCGAACCCCATTTTCTGCGCAAGCTCTAGGATCTCAATGAAATCTTTCTTGAGCGTTGGCTCTCCCCCTGTGATTACCAACTCATCCGTGCCCTCTTCCTTGAGGCGAAGCATTCTCTTCTTGACTTCCTCAAAAGGAAGCTCACCACCAACAGGAGGGGTGGAGCAGAAGACGCATCGCTCGTTGCACACCCTGTTTATCATTAATCTTCCCGAGTGGTGCTTTTTCACCTTTTCCTCTGCGAGAGGAGTTTCACAATCCATACGTCCTCTCCAGCGGCTGCAGCTCCGATGTTCCGTAAAGCTCGCTGTATTCCCTAAAGACTCCGCTGCACATAGTATCCATTTTGCACTGCGCACATTGCGCTCCTTTGACCTTCTCTTTCATGCTTGTTTTTCTTCTAAACTCATCTTCAGCATTCCTAAGATAGGTTTTCAGCTCTCCGGAGCAGTTCACAAATTCCTTGAGGAAACAATAGGGGATGTTCATCCTGGGGGAGATGTCTGCTGAGATGCCGTTCTCTTTGCAGTAGATGAGCGCTTCTAAAAGGTGAGGCCAGAGTTCTGTAAGGCGTGGAGTAAACGCCTTGCTTTCAGCATTTTCGGCGATAGGGCGCATTAATCCCAATCCAAAATGGGTGATTAGGGGAAACTGCTCCCGTATAAAGATGATAAATTCCTTGATTTCCCTATAATTATATGCAGTGATGGTATGAAGAATCGAGCTGATCTGTATCCCTTCGCGCTCCATGTTCCTCATGCCGCTGATGGTGTTGGTAAAGCTGCCCTCCTTTTGGACAATCTTATCCGCTATTTCCGGATGATGGGAATGGAGGGAGATGATGCAGAAATCCAACCCGCTCTCCTTGAGTTTTTTGGCGTAGCTTTCATATGCAAACAGCATCCCATTTGTTTCCATGCCAACTTTCTTGATGCCAAGCTGCTTGGCATAGGAAATGAAGAAGGGCAGTTCTTTCAGCATGCTTGGCTCCCCGCCCCCTGTAAACAAAATATCTGGCTGATTGGCAGCTTTCTCGATAAAGTGGAGAATGTCTTCCCTAGAGGTTTCCTTTATCGCATGCTTCTCCACTAAAGGCTGGGAGTTGCAGAATACACAGCGCTGGTTGCATAAATTATACACCACGAGGCTGCGGTTCGATTGGGGATGCACCCCATTATTATTAATGGGGTATTCTTTGGCTTCACAACAGTGTGCAGGATTCATTGTAATCATCGTAGCCTTTCTTCCCTTCAATGATGTTCCATTAAGGGCATTTCTATCTTTAACCTAAGCCCATGCTATCCCCTAAATTCCGCTGGAGTGGGTGGAGTGGGTGGAGTGGGTGGAGTGGGTGGAGTGGGTGGAGTGGGTGGAGTGGGTGGAGTGGGTTGAATGAGTGGCGTGGGTAGCGTGAGTGGCGTGGGTGTTGTGAGTGGAGTGAGTGGAGTGGCTGGCGTGGGAAGAATGATGGGAATGGCTTCCCGTCACCTGGGCATTTACCCCGTCGTCAGTTGAAGAAATTGTTATGGCGGCCGCTTCCACTTCTTTAATTATCATGCCGGCCGCGGCAATGCTGCTTAGCATAGTCCCTATAGAGAGCATGGACTGCTTGGAAATGCTGCCTTTCTCATCCCTCACAAATGAGGATATTTTTTTCTTTATTCTGGGAATAAGATTTTTTTCCGCCACTATTCCACCTGCATAAGGGAAAGCGCATAATTGGCAAACTCCGGCCCAATTGTGCCCATTCCTTTCCTTGCCATTTCATTTTTTGGCGTGAGGTAGACAGAAAACAGGTTTGGGAGAGAATCAATGCGTATAGTGAAGTTTTCTGAAAAGTCCTCTGATGCTGTGCGCAGGGCATGCTCATTATAGAAATCCTTATTCAAGTGAAGAGTAGCACACGTAAGCTCTTCTGAAGAAGAGGGGGCTATCTGCATTGATTACCTCCGTTGCTCCCGCCAGGGCACACTAATCCCGAGAGGATCTTCCAGTGATTCCTGCTCGAATGTGAGGAGGCTGTTCTCCAGATCTTCAATCCCTTCGTCATCAAAGCCAATATCTGGGGCAGGGAAGCGCAGCGGCAAGTCCTGCATGAGAGACTTACGGATTATTTCCTTCTTTAACTCCGCGTTATTTCCCTTCTCTGCCCTTCTCTTGGATATTGAGGCAAGGGATGCAGTGAATTTTGCCTTTAAGTCGTTCTTTGTGATGTTTTTTTTTTGAAGGAAGCTTACTTGAATTATGCTGCCATCGGCATCCAGAATAGGGGTTGCGTCATCGATCATGCTGCACAGTGCCGCATTAACAGCTTCCAAAGAGTACTGACTAGAATCCACCCCTACAAGTACATTCTCCACGATTTGTGAGTGTTCTCGAGGTTTTATAAATTTTCCGTATCAGCTAATTTACTTTTTCATATGATTGTTTTCATCTTTTCTTATTTTTTGAGCGCAGCAATTTGCTTGATTGAAAGGCCGTTCTGAAAGGTTTTATAAACGTGTACCCCTCAACTATGGGATACTAGGGGGAGTGATTGCCGCAGTATTTGCCTTAGCTGGCAAGAAATGCTGCACTGGAATTTACGGCGTTTGGAGGATAATAATTATGAAGTTTGGGAAAAAAGTGTCTCTCGTCATCCCGACGTTAAATGAGGGCAAGAATATAGGGGAGGTCCTAAAAGGCATCCCCTCATTTGTTGATGAAGTCATAGTGGTTGATGGCTATTCAAGCGATGGGACAGCTGAAATAGCGAAGCGGCATGGCTGCATTGTCCTTAAGGATTCTTTCGGGAAAGGGTCGGCAGTCATCAAAGGGGTAAAGAACAGCACAGGGGATTTCATCATTTCTATGGACGGAGATCTGTCCAACGACCCAAAAGAAATGGGCTCTTTGGTTGGAAAACTCGCCGAAGGGTACGATCTCTGCCTCGGTTCGCGATTTCTCTATGGCGGCGGAACAGGGGACATGTCCCGGGTTCGTGTTGTCGGCAATGCATTTTTTGTCTGGACTGTGAACAGGGTGTGGAAAAGGTCGTTGACTGACCTCTGCTATGGCTATAGGGCGTTCACGCGAAAGGCCTTCGAGTCCCTGCAATTGGAAAGCAGAGGGTTCTCCATAGAGACCGAGATGACGATTAAAGCCATCAAGCACAAGCTAAAAATCGTTGAAATCCCAAGCTTTGAAAGGAAGAGGAGCCATGGGGCAAGCAAACTAAAGCCGCTGCAGGATGGTTTTGGCATCATGAAGATAATCTTCAAGGAGGCCGTGGCTGGCTAGCGCGAGCTGTATGGAAGCTTTCCTCAACCAGTCAAGGATGTTTCTTAAAGTAGCTGAATCAAATATCGCCACGCCAAAGCGGCCATACAAGCTCCACTTCTATGTCACCGATAAGTGCAATTTTAAGTGCAACATGTGCAACATCTGGAGAAAGCCGACTGATGGAGAGCTCTCAGAAGAGGAAATTGCCCTCTTCTTCAAGAACAACAATTATTTTTCGTGGATAGACATCACAGGGGGGGAGATCTTCCTGAGAAAGGACATTGAGCACATTTTCCATCAGATGATAGGTGAGTGCAAGCACTTGTGCTTCATCCACTTCCCAACAAATGGGTTCCTCACAAAAAGAATTGTGTCGTGTGTTGAAAATATGAATAAACAATTTTCTGGAAAAATCGTCATTACGATAAGCATAGACGGCCCAAAAGAAAAACATGAGCTTATACGGGGAGTGAGCAGCTGGGATAGGGCAATCGAGACGTTCAAGTCCCTCGAGAAAATAAATCCAGGGAACAATTTCTTCGGCATGACCCTTTCGCTGCATAATGCCGATATGGTTGAGCAGACATATCAAGCGCTTCGCGCAGAGATCCCCAGTCTTAGCCCTAACAAGGTTCACTTAAACGTGGCGCACGCTTCTGCACACTACTATTCGAATGAGAAGCTGGAATTTAGGGCAGACAAAGAGGCCTTGGTGAAAGGGATTGATGTTCTAATGAAAAAAAGGCACTTTGAGTTCTCCCCTTTCTTTGCTGTGGAGCATGAATTCCTCTCCCTTCTCAAAAAATATGTGCTGGACGGAAAGCACCCCCTGAAGCGATGCAGCGCCCTCACCTCAACCATTACAGTGAATCCGCGCGGGGAGGTGTACCCTTGCCTCTTCTTCGACAGGAAGCTTGGCTCGCTGAGGGAAACCAATTTTGAGCTCATGCCAATTTTAGAAGGGGAAGATGCACAGGCAATAAAGAAAAACATCCTGGATCACTGCCCCCATTGCTGGTCTGCGTGTGAGGCATATCCTTCATTGCTAGCGAACATTGTCCGTTGACGTATTGTATTACCTTACTTCTTTCTTACGTGAAAAGGCCCTATGATCATGTGCTTTATGGGGGCGCTGAGGAAGACGCCGACTGCATCTTGAGGAGTGCAAGCAAGAGGATGCCTGTGCCTGTTCAAGCTGGTGTTCAGAACTACGCCATATCCTGTCCTCTTTTTTATGCTCTTGAGCAGGAAGTAAAATTCCGCATCTTTTGGCGTGACCATATGCGGCCTGCAGGTTCCGTCATTTGAGACGACCCCCTTCAAATGGCTTTGGTGGGTTTCCTTTACATGATATGCCTCTGTCATGAAGAAATTTTGGTGTCCGCGATAGTCTGAAAGCAGGGTTTTTGCTTCCTCCAGCAGCATTGAAGGGCAGAAGGGCTGGTACCACGAGCGTTTTTTAATGTGCACATTTATGAAGTCCTTTATTTCAGTTGAATTGGGCATCGCAAGAATGCTGCGGTGACCCAATGCCCTCGGCCCATACTCCATCCTTCCTTGATACCAAATGATGGCATGGTTGCTTGTTATCAGTTTTGACGCCGTTGCAGCCGGGGATTTGACTAGCCGATAGCGTAGTCCCTTATTTCTCAGCTCTTGTTCGATGCTGTCCGCATCATGGCTGTCCCCTAAAAAAACGTTATCCAGAGAATAGCGCTTGACATTATGCAGACGATGGTTTAAGGCAAGAGCGGATCCTAAAGCCAATCCTCCGTCTCCCATATGCGGAAATACAAATAGCCCTTTCACTCCTGCAATGGCCCTAAGATTCCTATTGACTTTGATGTTGGCAAATACCCCTCCTGCAAGGCAAAGATACTTGTGCGGGAAGCAAAGGAGAGCGCTGCGTGCCAGTTTTTCGATCCAGTGCTCGAGGGCTTGCTGGGCAAAAAAGGCAAATTGCTTTGCTGAGCAGCTCTGGCGCAGCTGCTTTAGCTCATCATACATTCGCAGGGGGTTATATGCGGAGTTTACTGTTATCCCGTCTATAGAGAAAAAATGCGTCATTGGGTTTTTTGATTTCTCGGTTGGTTGGGCATAATCAGCAAGTGCCATAACTTTCCCTTCATCTTCCAGCTCCCTCATATGAAGGAGCGCGGTCACATGCTCAAAAAATATGCCAAAGGAATGGTTGGAAGATATGGCAGCTTTTCTTTCCAATTTTCCCCGATGAAAGGTGCTTATCGTTCCTGACAAACCGTCTCCAAGGCCGTCAAGCGTTATGACGAGGGACTTGGAAAAACCGCTCAGCCTGGCAGCTGCTTCAGCATGGCATTGATGATGGTCAAAGGCAAAAAGCGGCTTTTTGTTGAAGCCGAGGGACGCCAGCTGCTTTTTCATTTTGTATACACTCAGCATTCGAAACAAGGGATTGGTGCCTGGAAGAGTCACAAGGTATTTGTATCGCCTCATAAAAGAATTGATCGGAGCAAAGCCCTCTTGATGTTCTTTTGCCCCCCTTCTCAGAGCATAATAGCGTTCCTTAATCGTCGGGAAAAAACGGGTTAGTGTTTTCGTGAAGTCGGATGTGGAGAAGGCAATTGCATGAATGTCATCCGGCCCAATCCCTTCATGCTGCAAGGCTGCTTGGATGGAAAGGAGGGGAAATGCGGCATCTGATTTACGGCCGCTCAAACGCTCCTCATTGATTGCAAAACAGAGCGTTTGCCCCTTAACCAACGCAACGCCAGAGTCGTGCCCGTCCCAAATGCCAAGTATGTAAGGCCTCATGTTGGAAAAGGAAGGGGTGGTTGTGATATCTTATATACTCCAAAATTGAGCATAGGATCTATAAAAATAGTCTCTTTGGTATATTTGTCTGGATTATTGAATTCTGATTTTTCAATGGTTTCGAAGGGGCTATCAATGTAATAAATCGAACGGCCGTTCTGCACCTTGGCTTGCGCATCAAAAAAGTCATTCAGGTAATTTTTCAAGTGAGCAACCTGCCCTAATTGGGATCCCCTGAGGAAAAAAACTGCACCTTGGTTGCTTAACTCCCCTATTTTATCGTTTTGGAGGAACAGTAAGAAATGCGCGTTTTCCCCATTTCTGGCAATGAGGATTTGCTTGGTTTCAACTGCGGAGAAGACAAAAAGAATGCACAAAGGGATGATGACGATGATGGGCAGAAGAGGGTAACGCGATATTATTTTGAGCCTTTGAAAAGTATAAACCAGTCCCGCGGCAGAAAAAAGGGTGTAGAGGGGGCTTGTTGTCATCAGAAACCTGTATTCATGGGGAAAATTGTAAAAGGAGTACATAAGCACATATCCAACAAGAATGCATACATACGTGCAGGGAATAACCTGCAAAAATTTCCTTTTAGGGTGCATCAAAGACGGCAGTTGTATCCAATACATTACAAAAAAGAATGAAGCGATGGAGAGTCCCAGTCCAGAAAAATAATAAAGGAAATAGCTTCCATTAAATAAATGAAAATGGAATTCTGGGTGCGCTCCTTGCCCGCTAAATCCTATGGATTGGGCAGCATAAAAAAGGACATAGTCTATAGTTAGGATGACAAGAACAATAGCGCAAGCCAATAGCAATATATCCTTAACACCAAAGCTTGTGGAATGAAGCTTCATCAGTTTGGAGGCATTCCCGCCGTATGAAATAACCTTAATCCCTATCCCTATGAAAACCAGCAGAAAAAGGGCTACATATTCCATCCTTAACGTAGAGAGAATAGCCTGAGAGACGAGAAGGGAAAACAGTGAATACTGCATGACCGTATACGAAGCTGCCGTTACCGCAGAAAGGAAAAAATAGCAGACAAAAATGAAAAAGGGTATGGAGGCGGTTTCCGGCATTGCGGTTGTGGAGTACATCATGTTATAGGGAAAAAACAAGAGGAGTGTTGATGATGCCCTTGAGATAGCTTTATTTCGAAAGAGCTTGTTGGCCAAAACATACATCCAGAGGGCGTTAAAGATTGAAAAAATGGAATTCAAGACCGCAATCTTTGCTGAGAACCGATCAAAATCAGGGCTATACACCAGCGAATAGATGGTACTCATTCCAATGCCGTTTGGGGAAACGGTGAATTCGCACTTCCCGTCTTCCCTCGAGTTGCAGATGGCATTCATTCCCTCTTGCCTAATGTTCTGTGCAGAAAGGATATAATCCTGCTCGTCAAAGTACACCAGGGAGTGAAATGGGAAAAAGGAAAGAGTGAGGAAAAGCCAGGCGCTGCTTAAGATAGCAAAGAAAAAGGTGTCTGATTTTAGCGCGCTCAATGCTTCTGTGAAGAAAGGTGTTTTTGATGCCACATATACCAATAAAAGCAATGAAAAATAAATAATGTAGAATGAATAGCTGGCGATCAGCTGATGGTTCAAAACAAATGGGGCAAGATCCATGATGGGGGGAAATACGGTATTTTTAAAATGATTCCTGCTATGCTTCGCTCCTACATTAAGCTGGACGGGAAAGGCGCTGTGTCCACAATGCTAAAAGTTAAGGGTAATTTATTTGATGACACGGTCGGTCCATTTCATGAACAGTTCTTTGGCATAATCGTTTTCAGCAATCTTCTCAAAGAGGTATTTGCATTGCATGCTGTAAATCTTAAAGGTTTTTGAGCGTGTGATGTTGGTGATGATGGTGTGCTGGGTTTGGTAGGTGTGCACAGGATGGATGCCCCCCCATGGCCGGAAGGCGGAATGGTATGCAACGAGGTCCATAAAGGTAGATGCCCAAGTGTTTTTGTTCTCTTCGCTTGTGAGCACCTCTACAGGAGGCTGGTCGACTGTCCCGATTTGGAATATTTTTTCCGGAATCATCCTCCCTTCATCCGAGCTGAAGATGGTGCCATCGAAGCTGTAGAGCAGGGTAACGCGTCCTAGTCCCGTGGGGTTGGTCATCTCCACATACATGGAGTCCCTGCATGCAAGGACCTTACAGAGTATGTTGAAAGCGCCGCGATCCATGATGTCTATGCCTTTTCTGTTGAGCTCGATGATGTACTCCATCGCCTCCTTCCAAAATTCAAAGAATTCTTCCGGGCTATAGGTAATGTTATCCCATACTTTGAGGGCATCACCATAATCATACACTGGGCGCAGATGTATTGTATGCGTCCCGAACGCAACATATGCATCCACTATCCCTTTAGGGTCCTTAAGAGCTGCTTTCGTGATGGTGGCAAGCATGTCGACTTTTTTTGACAATCCCCTCTTACGAAATGTATCCTTGATAAAATTGACTTTTTCCATAACCTTCAAGTACGTATCGTCCCCTGTCGCAGAGATCCTATTGGCGTCATGGATAGCCTGAGTTCCGTCAATAGAGGTGCAGATGGACACGTTGTGCTTGATGAGGAAGTCCAGTTTTTCCTCGTCCATAAGGAGCAAGTTGGACACAATGCAGATATGCAAATCCCTTTTGCCGTCTTGATTGAGTTCTCTCGCTTTTTCAATCATATGGCGGACCACATTCCAGTTGAGGAGGCATTCGCCTCCCTGAAACTCTATGGTTGAGTGCGGGCTTGCGCATTTGAAAATAAACTCCAGCACTTTGTTGGCTGTTTCTAAGGACATCATCTTATTTCCCTGTGAAACGCCGGCGTGGCAATATTTACAGCGAAGGTTGCACATGTTTGTCGCATCTATCATGTGGAGCGAGGGTGCTTGAAACAGACTTTTGTGGAGGTGGTTGTACAAGACGGCAATATCATATGCGTTTTCGCCATTGATGATAATTCCAGAATCCCTTAGCTTTTCATAGAGTTTCCTATCCCCATAAATGTGCTCCTCACGAAGAAGCTGCAGCTCTTCCGGGGAGAGGAAGGTCCACCTGCCAAAATATCCTGTAACCAAAATCTTATTTTGTGTTATTGGCTCTGTTGCATAAGGGAGAATGCGGGTCTCATCTATACTCTGAGAGAGGGGCAAAGGGGTCATTTTGCGTTTGGCACGCTCTGCTCGAGCAACTTCTCTTGCTGTTCCGGCACAACTGAAAAGAGGGCACGCTGAATCAGCATGCCAATGATGTCCTTATTCTTGTCGAATTGGTTAAAGTAATTGGTAATGGAGATGAGCTCTTCAAAAAATTCACGCGCGAATTTATCCAGGATTTCGGAGCTGCGCTTTGGTGTTGCATGCACCACTATTTGAACGTCCTTATCCCCATCCAAAATAAAGTAAAACCTGTCCAAAAAAACATACAGCGTGGCATAGATTCGCTCTAGCGGATACACTTTCGGATTGAGACGCAGCACTAACTCGCCATCTTTGACTTCAAAACCAGACCCCATGACGAAGATGAGTAAAAATACACTATAAAAATGTTTTGCTTGGAGTTTTGGCAAATTTCAGAGAAAGAAAATAATGAATTGCCCTTTTGTAAGGAGAGTGAACATTGCCCCTAGAAACAAGAAGGGGGCGAATGGCACGTGCTCATAGATGCGCAATGTGTGAAAAAGTATTTTATCTTCGCTGTGGAGTTTCTGTATGTTTTTAATAGTCCCTTCCTCAAGACCTTCGTGTGGCCTCTCTATAAGCGATTTCCCCCATAGGGGCGATTTTGCCGCCAAAGAGCCCATTGCCGAAATCCCTATTTTTCTGGATTTTTCCCCTGCATTGTCCATTTGAATGTTTTCCGCCGGAACCATCCCTGGCTTTAAGTTTTCTATGTACACTGGAATGGATAGGATAGAATGGCCCAGTGAGAGAAGGAACCCTCTGAAGAAAAAGATAAGCAGAAGCGTAATACCAAGGGAAGCTATGAATGGGGATGTGGAGACATATCCGAAATCAAAGAGAATGGCAAAGAGCATAATGCCAAAACATAACCTTCGAAGGCCCAGCGAGTAAATGTCCTTGACAACGACCGTGAGCGCAATAACAAACAACGTTGTCGTTACGGGGTTGCTGAACTCCGGTGAGTGCTTAACCATAAAAGAGGAAAATTTCCCCCCTACCCATGAGAAGGCAAAAGTGAGGAGCGCAAAAGAAGCAATCCTCTGGGGAATTAGGAGGCCTTTCACTGCGTGCGTTTTCATTTGCCAGGTGGATTTGAGGAGGACCCTTGCCGCATAATACAGCACATAAGGGACGAAAATATTTAGGAGCAAAATTAACCCTGGAAACGCTATTTTCCATGCTGGAAATATCGTTGAAGGAAGCAGCGCAGAGCACGCCAAAAATAGCTTTGCATCTCCTGCAGGCCACAGCCTCATGAGCCAGAGCATGAGGCAAAGGAAGAAAGAAAAAAGAAAATTCAGCGCGTATGCTGGCAGGGCATCCCTAATGGCGTTATGCTGTGAAGGGAAAAATAACAATACTGCCGGCATGAGTAAGGCGTAAGCAATCGAAAAAACAACCAGTGAGTTCCTTACCCTCCCAAAGCGCACGTCTTCATAAACAGAAAATAAGCCAACGGCCAGCATCATGGGGACAAACAGCAATGTGAGGGCATCTGCCATAGAGAATCTGGTGCTGAATCCCTATATAATTTTATTTAAACAAAGTTTTTAAATGCCCTTCCCAAGGGAGAAGGCATGCGCAAAAGGGGCCAAGTGAGCATCTTCATGGTGATTGGGATTGTCCTGCTTCTTTTGGCATCGTTCCTGATCTATATCCAGAAATATGCCATAGAGCGCCAAAGCGAGCTTGAGATGAGGGAAAACGAGATTTTTGAGAGCGATATTAATGCGTTACAAGGATATTTGCAGTCTGTCGCGGAAGATTCCGCAGAGAAGGCCCTTATTGCATGGTCAAATTCCAGCGGCATGAAAGATGCGTTCCAATCCGGCCTCTTTTTCGAGGAATGCGACATCGACGGGAGGAAGCAGAATTTGACGTATTTGTATAAGGATGGTGCAAATTATTTTGAAGATGAAGATGATAAATCACGTGCGCGCCAAAATCTCTCTGCGTTGGTGGTTTCTCATCTCGTCGGAAGCATTAATCCCGCGGTTTTTGAGGAGAAGGGGATGGCGCTTCAGGAAGGGGCTGTGCCGGATGCCAACATAAGCGTTGAGTTCAATGAGTTCGGCACCACCGCATTTATGGTCACCCCTGTTCTCGTTGTGCTGAAGGGCGGCCTTACGGCCCGTTTTGGTAATATGCTCGTGGGAAAGAATGTCAGCATGCTTCTCGTTGAGAATGAGATTTCTCCGGCAATAGAACGAGCGATATCTGATGATGAACTGGACACCTATACCCCTACAGACAGACCAGAATATCAAAAATTACGTGTCTGTGGCACCCTAGTCGGGGACTTATGCACAGCGCCTGATGGCAGCCCGGGAGATGGCAACGCGCATCTCATGAGCATTTCACTTGATGAATCACTAGGGGGTGCATACCCCTTGCGCTTTGAATTCCTTGTTGATGAAACAATAACAGGATGCTCTCCTTAATCCTATAGTTGTTTTAGGCCTTACCCAAAACCTTTTTATTGCATCTTCCTGTCCTACAGCGCATGAAAGCGCATCCCGGCGATAAGGTGAGGGTTAAGACAGGTGAAGGCAGTTATGATGGCATTCTCATGCCGCGGCCCGGGCTTCTTGAGAAAGGATTTACCATCCTGAAGCTGGATAACGGGTACAATATTGGGATTTCTGATGAAAAAATAGAGAAAATCGATGTTCTTGAGCAGTATAAGGCGCCGGAGCAGCAAAAGCGCGAGTTGGAGCATAATCCGAAGCTTCCTTTGGTGTCTATTCTCTCTTTCGGCGGCACTATCTCCAGCAAAGTCGACTACAGGACAGGTGGGACGTACGCCGACTACACAGCAGAGGATTTCGTGCAGATGATGCCGGAGCTTGAGCATGTTGCGAATCTCCGCGCGAAGAAAGTTGCTGGAATGATGAGCGAAGACATGGCGCAGGATGATTGGAAGCTTATTGCAGAAACTGTTCTGTATGAAGTCAATGACAAGAATGTTTCTGGAGTTGTTGTGACTCATGGCACGGATACTTTGCATTTCTCTACTGCTGCCCTGTCGTTTTTTCTGAAAAACCTGACAAAGCCTGTTGTGTTTACGGCGGCGCAAAGAAGCATTGATAGGGGGAGCTCTGATGCGTTTGTCAATTTATTGTGCGCTATCCATGCCACAAAATCTGACATTGCGGAAGTGATGACGTGCATGCACGGCTCAACCAATGATGATTATTGCCTGCTTATCAGGGGGACAAAAGTTAGGAAAATGCACACATCGAGGAGGGATGCGTTTAGACCTATCAATGAGAAACCCCTAGCCGAAGTCAGTGTTGACGGGACAATAACAGTTACCAATGAAAATCACAGGAAAAGAAGCGAGGGAGTAACAAGCATCCAGCATGACGTGGAGAAGAAAGTTGGCATGCTCTGGATGCATCCCGGCATTTCTCCGGAGATTGTTGATTTTTTCATTGAGAAAAAATACAAAGGCCTCATTATTGCTGGAACCGGGCTTGGGCATGTGCCAACGTACAGTAAGATTTCTCTTCTTCCAAAGTTAAAAAAATTCATTGAAAGTGGAGGGGTTGTTGCCATAACCTCGCAGACAGTCTATGGTAGGGTGCATCCCTCTGTGTATTCAGCATTAAGGGAGCTTTCTGCGATTGGTTGTGTGTTTTGTGAGGATATGACTCCGGAAACGGCATTCGTAAAGCTTTCTTGGGCATTGGGGCAGACGAAAAAAGCTGATGATGTGAAGAAGCTGATGCTCACAAACATCGCCGGTGAGATAACAGAGAGAAGCAATGTGGAAACGTTCTTGATTTGACATGGAAAACAAAACCATAGATTACAAAAAGCTTGGATTTAGGTGCGGGTTGGAGATCCACCAGCAGTTGGAAGGCAGGAAGCTATTCTGCAGCTGCCTGACATTGAACTCCGACAAAGATTCTGATCTTCATGCCATGAGAAAGCTGCGCGCAGTCGTTGGGGAGACTGGCCTTATTGATGCTGCGGCAGCGCATGAGATGGCAAAGGGAAAAGAGTTCCTCTATGAATCACATTCTGAAGGCACCTGCTTGGTTGAATATGATGAAGAGCCGCCAATGCCCATCAATAAGGAAGTGATGGAGACGGCATTGAAAGTTGCACTGCTGTTGAACGCAAAGCCTGTTGATGAGGTGCAGGTGATGCGCAAGATCGTGGTTGATGGCAGCAATGTCTCTGGGTTTCAGCGTACTGCATTAATTGCGATGGATGGGTTTATTGAAACAACTTTAGGAAAAGTGAGCATTCCAACGATTTGCCTTGAAGAGGAAGCGGCGCAAAAATTGGAAGGCAAGAAAGATGCACTCAGGTATAAGCTCGATAGGCTTGGCATTCCGCTCATTGAGATTGCAACATCGGCAAGTATACTGTCGGCAGAGCATGCAAAAGAAGTTGCATCGTACATCGGCATGGTGCTGCGCTCGGTGGAAGGCGTGAAGAGGGGTCTAGGAACGATAAGGCAGGATGTCAATATTTCCATTGAGAAAGGGGCGCGCATTGAGGTCAAAGGCTTCCAAGACCTGAGGAGCATCCCGAAAGTGATTGAGTTCGAGGTTGGAAGGCAGTTCAATCTTATTCAAAACGGCAAAAAGGTGGAGAAAGAGGTGAGGAAAGCGGAAGCTGATTTCACCACATCATTTTTGAGGCCGCTGCCGGGAGCTGCACGCATGTATCCTGAAACAGATGTTCTGCCGGTTGCATTGTCGCAAGAGCACATTGAGAAACTAAGGAGAATATTGCCAAAGCTTCGCTCGGACAAGCTCGCGGAATTCAAGGAAAAATACAGATTGCCGGAAGACATGGCAAAGGAAGCTGTCGAGCATCCCAAGTTTGAGCAGTATGTTGCGCAGTATGGCAAGGTGGCTCCCCTTATTATTGCGCAGGCGCTATTCGCTATTCCAAAAGACCTCAAATCACGGCTGAATCTTGACCCTTCAGGATTGAAGGAGCAGGACTATGAGGAAGTGCTTTCTTATCTCCATGATGGAGGAATACCGAAAGATGCTATTGCCGAAATCCTTTCCAAAAAAATAAAGAAAGAAAAAATAAGCATTGGAGAATTTGCAGGCATCTCTGATGAGCAGCTTGAGAAAGACATCAAGGAAATTGTTGCGCAGAAGCCTGGATTGAATGTCGGTGGCTATATGGGCCTCGTTATGGCAAAGCATCGGGGAAAGGTTGAAGGGAAGAAAGTAATGGAGATTCTCAGGAAGCTTGTGTAAAGAGGTAATGTTTATTAAGGTTGTTTTTTCAAAACGCTCATGAAAAAGAGCAGTGCTGTTGTAATTGTATTACTTTTCTTCGCATTGAATGTGCATACTATTGGTGCCCAAGTTCATTGCACTACAAAAACATTCA